>Ga0209100_1000328_pt1 | contig 44570 bp, 50 predicted proteins | sample lystaG_FD_185480 | JGI IMG/M metagenome (GOLD analysis project Ga0209100, IMG submission 185480) | Glacier valley bacterial and archeal communities from Borup Fiord, Nunavut, Canada, to study Microbial Dark Matter (Phase II) -... | ecosystem: Environmental > Aquatic > Freshwater > Ice > Glacier ... | reverse complement strand
GGGAACATTGGCAAGGTAGACGGTACCGCGTGCGTTTTTGGCTCCGCTATCAATTCTGAGATCTCCGCCAGCACCACCCTGCCCGTGGGGATCGCGGAGCATCGCGATCATCCGGTTTGACCAGTCAATGTTGGGCGCCGGTGTGGCGGTGCAGCCGGCCAGGGTCACGAGGCTCACGCCGACGATCACCACGGCGACAATGGTTTGAGGACGCTTCACTATTGGATTGTTTCAGGGCACGGCACCACGCACAAGGGACAAGACGTGCCCTCACTGACTGCGAGTCATCAGCCGCCCGAAGGTGGAACCCTTATCGCCACAGTCAGATATGCCTTTATCTCCCACTCAAGCTTTCGTGACCGTCTCGGTTCGAGGTGACAATCTCTCACGGGCAGGTGAACGCCTTCAGCAGGCCTTGGTCCCTTATGCGGATGCGCGAGTCATCGCTTTGACGAACAGCACGAATTGGGCAACCTCGCTGCTCGGTAAAACCGAGCTTCTCGCTGTTATCGAATACGCCCCGGCATCGCCCACAAGTTGAAACCTATGGCCCGAAGCCGAACGTCCACCGGGTCTTGAGTAGGTCGGTCTGGGGTGCGGGATCACTCCTGAGGCGGGAATGGGTTTCGACGTCGTAGCGCTGGTGTTCGTACTTGAGTTTCTGGCGTTCGATTCCCTCTGCTGTGAATCCTGCTTTCAGGGCGACGATGCAAGACGCCGGGTTATTGACCCTGTGCCCAAGTTCGAGGCGAAACAAGTCGCGCTGCTCAAATGCCCAGCGGGCAGCCGAGGCGAGAGAGCGAGAGGCGAGGTCCTGCCCTCGGGCCTCGACAGACACCCAGTAGTACACCCAGCCGGTGTCGTGGCGATGCTCCATGTTCCCGATACCTAAGTTACCGACGGCCTTGCCGTCGACACTGTTGGCGAAGTTCCGCACGGAACCGCTGGCTGGGGCGAGCTGGAGAGCGATGAATTCTTGGCAAGGCTCGATCGTAGACAGGTCGGTGTCTCCGACCTGGGTTGCAAGGTCATCGCTGGCACTGAACGCGCGAAGCAGATACCCGGCATCTGGTTCGCCCCAGGGGCGCAGCTCAGTAGTCACCGCCCTCATTCTGGATCATGGGAACGCAAACGAGCACAATTGGCCACCTCGTCGGAATATGCGACTGCTTGGGAAAGATGAGACGCGTGAAGGGAACGCTGAGTTTCAGTCTCGTTCGTAGCTGCGCCATTGTTCTTCGACGTGGAACCCCATTGAGCGGACCAAGCCGAGACTTGCCCCGTTGACTGCGGCGCCACCCGCTGTGAACACGCGAACTCCTTCGTTCGCGAATGCAACGATGGATGCTGCCGCCACCGCAGCGCCGAGCCCGCGGCCGCGGTAGGTGCCCAGCACGGAAGCGAAGTCATTGTCTCCCGTGCCATCCACAACCTGCCCCACGACGACCGCTACCAAAACGTCGCCGTCGAGAGCGCCGAAGACTCTTTTGCCCGAGCCCCAGAGACCACGAATTGACTCTCGCTCGGGAGGTGCTTGGAACGTCGCGGGCGTGAACGGGTAATCAGCGTTGTTGGCCAATTCGAGCTCGTAGACCGCATCGGCGTAGTCCACCGAGAGCTCCTGAATCGTGATCCCGGATACCTCTGCCCCGGCCACCGCCTGCTCAATCTTGGTGAGGTCCGGCGGCTCCGCCAAGCGCAGTCTCGCACCCCAACTCTCGCCGACCAGCCGGTATCCGGAAGCTTCGAGATCGGCGACTCTGGGGTCCTCGGCCCGCAGAATCTGAATGTCACTCATTGATACAACTTTCTATAGTCGAAGGTCGGCGTTCTGAAGTGCAGCGAGCGGCGTTCCCAGGTCGGCGGCAATCTTTTTGATGACTGTTGCGACAGGACGCAATGCACCGTTTTTCAGACGCGAGCTATCGCGTCATTAAGTTGATGAACCCGCGAGATACAGCTTTGCGTATGGTTCTCGACGGGCAAGGAGCACAGACAGATGTACCCGCCTATGAACTTGAGACCTCGGTGATCATCTGGAACAAGCCCGGTGACAATGCCGCTTTCCCATCGCTCGTCACCGCCATCAGCTGTCACAACCCCGGTGAACTTACGGGACACGCAGCCGAGCTCATGCGACGCCAAAAAGACCTCGGCTTCAATCGTTTCGAACTCGACGACGAAAGGACGAGATGGGACGGCCTCTCGCAAAGCCCAGTCCAAAAAGACCACCAGAAGACTCCTGATCCCGACCGTTCCTTATCCCCGCAGTTCCCAAGACAGTTCGGCCCGCCACAAAGCGGGCCGTTTTGTCGTTAGGCGGCTTCGAAACCGTCGGGGGGACGGTTCTGAAGCTATTCCCGCAAATGAAACAAGACTGAGACGGCATTTCGACCCATCACAGTCCTGTTTCAATCGATAAGCGGAGCGACTCCGGTAACTACCGAAATCCCTCGTGGTGGCAAGTGCGAGATTCGAACTCACGAAGTCGTAGACGGCTGATTTACAGTCAGATCCCTTTGGCCACTTGGGTAACTTGCCATTCGCGTCGACCGCAGGTCGAACGCGCAGGTTCAGGATACAGGGTGAATGGCCCCGACGAAATCGGGCGCTCGGTGCGCGAGGCCATAAGATTCAGTCGGCCGCACGACGACGAGCGAAGGGACGGTGCCATGGTCGGCATCCAGGAGGTTGCGGATGCCGCCGGCGTGTCCACCGCCACCGTGTCCCGCGCCCTCAGCGGCAACGGCCACGTCTCCGAGACGACCAAGGCTCGCGTGACATCCGCTGCCGCGCTGCTCGGCTATGTCGTGAGTTCGAATGCCTCGAGCCTCGCGACCGGGCGAACCAAGAACATCGGGGTCGTCATCCCGTTTCTCAACCGCTGGTTCTTCAGCTCTGTGCTCGAAGGCGCGGAGAGTTCGCTGCTCAGTAATGGCTACGACCTCACGCTCTACAACGTGGGCGGGGGCGGTGAGGAGAGGCGCAGCGTGTTCGAGCACTTCCTGCAGCGCAAGCGGGTGGATGCGGTGGTCGCGATCTCGCTCGAGCTGACACCGGTCGAGCTCGCTGGCCTTCTCGCTCTCGGCAAGCCCATCGTGGGTGTCGGCGGTCCCCTGGTGGGAGTGCGTACCTTCAGCATCGATGATGTGGCGGTCGCGAGACTCGCGACGGAGCATCTGCTTGCCCTCGGTCACGTGTCAATCGCGCACATCGGCGGCGACCAGGAATCCGAGCGCGACTTCCATCTGCCCACCAATCGGCGGGTCGGGTATGAGGCCGCTCTCGAGGCCGCCGGCATCTCTCCCGACCCATCGCTGTTCAAGTCGGCAGATTTCACCATCGCGGGCGGGTACGGGGCGGCCAAGCAGTTGTTCGGTAATCCTCGAACGCGACCGACTGCGGTGTTCGCAGCATCAGACGAGATGGCTATCGGCACGATCCTCGCGGCACGCGACCTCGGTCTTCGCGTGCCTCACGACATCTCAGTGGTGGGCATAGACGACCACGAGCTCAGCGGCTTCTTTGGACTCACGACGGTGGCCCAGTTTCCTGAGCTCCAGGGTCGACTGGCGGTGGAGCTGCTCATGGATGAGCTGCACCCCGACCGTCGCTCCTTCGGATCGTCGAACACCCCGCTGCCATTCGAGCTCATCGTGCGGTCGTCGACCGCCCGGCCGGTGGCGCGCTGAGGGTTATTTCGTGGCCGCGGCTCGCTGATAGCCGGTGGAATAGCGGATGACGTCGGTGAGGTACTGCTGCGACCCGTTGTAGGCGAGCACAGCCCGGCGCCAGCCGCTTTCGGTATCGAGGGACTTTCCCCCCGCACGACAGAGATAGCCCGCCGCAGCGAGGGTCGCGTCGTCGATGTTCTGCGGATCCTGCACCCCATCGGCATTGCCGTCCGCGTGCCAATTGCGCCAGGCCTCAGGAATGAGCTGCATCGGCCCGACGGCCCGATCGATGGTCGCGTCGCCGTCGATGGCTCCCTTGTCGGAATCGGGGATGTTCGCGACGGCGCCTCCGGCGAGCGGCACCCCGAAGATCGCGGGAGTGGCCGCACCATCGGCCGCGATCCGTCCGCCGAAGATCGTGCCGTGGCGCGACTCGATGTCGCCGATGCCCGCCAGAGTGTTCCAGCCGATTCCGCACTCACGGCTCTGGAATGCGATCGCGACGCCGGCGTAGGCGGCCAGCGCTCTCGGGGGGATTCCGGTCTTCTTCGCGATTGCCGCGACCCAGGCAGGGTCCGCAAGCGCGGAGAGTCCCGGGCCGGCGGGATCCGCAGCCGCGGTGACCGGCGCCGCCGTGGCGAACCGGGCGAGCGGGGTCGACGGGCCCGCGGGATCCGGAAGCCCCAGTGTCCCGGCACCGCCCGGCCGCGCGAACACCACGATGGCGCCGACCACTGCCACGGTGACCACCAGGCCAGCCGCGCAGATCAGGATCACTCTCATAATCGACATCGGCTCCTATCTTCGCCTGAAACGCCCGTTAAACTGCTGGCATGGCTGACCCAACTTTTGACATCGTGAGCAAAGTCGACAAGATGGAGGCCGACAACGCGCTCCACCAGGCGCAGAAGGAGATCGCCCAGCGATACGACTTCAAGAACGTGGGCGCAGAGGTGGAGTGGAGCGGCGAGAAGCTTCTGCTTAAAGCCTCCTCTGAGGATCGCGTGAAAGCCGTGCTCGAGGTGCTGGAAGCCAAATTCATCAAGCGCGGCATCTCCCTGCGCAGCCTCGACACCGGAGAGCCCTACCCCTCGGGCAAGGAATACCGAGTCGATGTCTCGCTCAAAAACGGCATCTCTAGCGAGGACGCGAAGAAGGTCTCAAAGCTCATCCGCGACGAGGGTCCCAAGAGCGTGAAGGCACAGATCCAGGGCGACGAACTGCGGGTCACCTCGAAGAGCCGCGATGACCTTCAGTCCACGATGGCGCTTCTCAAGGGCGCGGATCTCGATATCGACCTCCAGTTCGTCAATTTCCGCTGAGCCAGCTGCGTACCCGACCAGGTGGCCACGTTAGTCGTCGACTTCTTCACTAGTTCGCTCTTCGGCACGATCGCGCTGGTGATCGACATCTCGATACGCGTCGTCGCCGTAATCGTGGTTCCACAGAATCGCAAGCCGCAGACCGCGATGGCCTGGTTGCTCGCGATCTTCCTCCTCCCCTATGTCGGGATCCTGCTTTTCCTGCTGTTCGGGAGCACAAAGCTTCCGAGGCGCCGACGCGAGAAGCAGGTAGAGATCAACACCTTCATCCTCGAGACGACCGAGGGGATGGATCGGGTGGAGAAAGGAGTCGACTTCCCGTCCTGGCTCGAACCGATCGTGGAGCAGAATCGCGCGCTCGGCTCTATGCCCCTCGTGGGAGGCAATACGGCGAAGCTCTACACCGAGTATTCGGAGTCGCTCGCCGCGATGACCGAGGCCGTTGGCACGGCCAAGCGATTCGTCCATGCTGAGTTCTACATCCTGTCGTTCGACCCGACCACGAAACCCTTCTTCGACGCGCTCGAGGCCGCCGTAGCGCGGGGGGTGACGGTGCGGGTATTACTCGATCACATCGCATCCATCCGCTCCCCCGGCTACCTGCGCACCATCCGCACGCTGAAACGCATCGGCACCAAATGGCACCTGATGTTGCCGATTCAGCCCTGGCGCGGCCGCTGGCAACGGCCCGACCTGCGCAACCACCGCAAGCTGCTCGTGATCGATCGCACCGTCGCCTTCACCGGGTCGCAGAACATGATCGATCGCAGCTACAACAAGCCAGGGAACATCCGCCGTGGCCTGCAGTGGAAAGACCTGATGGTGCGGTTCGAAGGACCGATCGTCGCGGGCATCAATGCGCTCTTCGTCACCGACTGGTACAGCGAGACCGACGAGTTGCTCATGCGCGAGACCGACAGTATTCCCGACGAGAAGATCGTGGATGCCATCGATGCCCAAGTGGTGCCGAGCGGCCCAGGGTTCGACCTCGAGAACAACCTGCGACTCTTCGACTCGCTCGTGTACAGCGCGCAGCATCGGGTGATCATCACGAGCCCGTACTTTGTTCCCGACGACTCGATGCTCTACGCCATCACCAATGCCGCCTATCGCGGGCTCGACGTGCAGATCTTCTGTTCGGCCGTCGCCGACCAGCCCGTCGTTTTCCACGCCCAGCGCAGCTACTACGAGGCACTGCTGCGGGCTGGCGTGCGCATCTGGCTGTACAAGTCGCCGACCGTGCTGCATGCGAAGCACTTCACCATCGATGACGAGGTGGCGGTAATCGGTTCCAGCAACATGGATATGCGCTCGTTCAGTCTCAACTACGAGATCTCGGTGATGTTGCACGGTCGCCAGATCGTCGCGCGGCTTCGCGAGGTCGAAGAGACCTACCGCCAGCAGTGCACGGAGCTCCTGCTCGATGACTGGCTTACTCGTCCGCTGCGTTCGAAGGTGCTCGACAACACGGCGCGGCTGACGGCCGCGGTGCAGTAGGCCCCTGTTTGGCTACACCTGGTCAGGCCAGATAGCCGCGCACCCAGCGGGTGATCTGCTGGAGAGCCTTCGCGCGCACGGGTGCCGCGGACAGCATCACGTCGTGCAGCGCGCCTTCGAGACGCACGACAGTCACGGTGTCTCCGAGCCGCAGCGCGCGCTGGGCGACGACTTCGACATCCAAAACAGAATCCGTTGTGAGCATGAGGGGGTTCCAGCGCGGCAGGAGCGTGTCTTTCGCCGACAGAAGAGTAAGAACGGGTGTCTGCAACCCGAGGCCGAGTTCGATCCTCGCATGCCCGGCGAGAACCGCACGGAGCCAGCCCGGATGCACCGGGAAGCCGTGCTCGGGTCGCCAGGCATGGTCGTACTCCCACTCCCCCTCGAACCGTTTTGAGATCGCGCGCGTGTAGAAACCAAAGTCGACAGGCGGCAGCGTTCGCTGTGGATCGTATCGCGCCTGCAGCGCCACGACGGGAGTGAGTGCCGCGCGGCCCAGCTCACGTCCCTGGAACTCGAGCCAGGGGCTGTTGAGCACTAGTGCGCGTGCGACACCGACATGCCGCGCAGCCCAGAGGCCCAGCGTGAGGCCCCCGGTCGAGTGACCCATCATGATGAGCGGACGGTCGGTACCCAGCACCGCCAGTGCCGCGGCGATGTCCTCGTCGTAGTCGGAAAGCTCCGTGATGTAGCCGGGGGTCTGCCCGGGCCGCAGGCTACGACCGTATTTGCGAAGGTCTATGGCGTAAAACCGGGCGCCGGCCGCGTGCCAGAACTCGGCGAGCTCGGTCTGGAAGAAATAGTCCGACCAGCCGTGCACGTAAAGAATATTCGCACCGTGGGCGACCCCGCGCCGGAGGTCGAGGTGCGGATGCTGTACGAACCGCACGAGTGTCGCGACGACCGGACCCTCGGCATCCGGTTCGAGTGCGAGGGTGAGCTGCTCGAAGTGCGGCCCGAGGATGTCGGGCTGCCAGGCCTGGGTGGGGGGCATGCGCCTGAGCATAAGGGCATGCGGCCGCTTGGTTGGTCCGCGCTCTTCCTCCTGGCGATTCCAAGGAGCGGCGCGTTGCCCGACCGTGTGAGTAAGACCGCCTGACCATGAGCTCTGACGCGGTTGCTTGCCCCGCGGCTGCGAACTTTCCCGCATCGTCCACGATCGAATTCGACGAATGGATGGCCGAGGGAAGAAGCGCTCGCGCTGTGTGCTTCCAGATGGTTCGTATCCATCTGTGACTCACAGTGGGACGAGTCCGGGTTCTCCAGTCTGCGGTCGTTCCCGGCTCAGAACCGGGTTGCGCGAAGCGAGGATCGGGCGAGAGCTTGCGCGCTGACCCCGCGCGTCAGGCGGATCTCTCGGACGGCGTCTTCGACTTGGGAAGTGCCGCCGGAACGGAAGCCCTGCCTGCGGTAGAACGCTTGCGCCCGAGGCTTAGGGTCAGCGACCCAGAGCGCAGCAGTCTCTGTCGGAGGGACTACCGCCTCAAGAAGTTCGACGCCCGTTCCGGAGCCGTGGAAAGCCGACAGGAGATAGAACACGGAGAGTTGCGCACCCGAGGGCCAGTCATCATCCAGGGGCGCACCAGAACAAACAATGCCGACGATAGCCCCGTGGTGTTCCGCAACAGCGACCCGATTCTTTGGCCGCTGATCGTCGGAAGGCACTGCACTCCAGAATCGCTCGCACCTCCGCACGAAGCGCGGATCGTCCAAGATCTCGGCGCTCATGAGTCCCCGGTATGTCTCGCGCCAGGACCGAACATGCACAGATGCCACTGCCACTGCCAGCAAAGTGGTTGCCTGCCCGCGGTCACGGCGAGTCGAGTCGAATCGACACGCTGTTCGTCGGCGGGTGGCCCCTCGAGCCTGGGCTCAGTCGGACGTGCGCGAGACCGCCACCATCTCGTCGCGGGGCACGACCTTGATGCGCACGCGGCCGAGCGGTTCGCCCAGCGCTTTCTCGTGCTCGTCGAGCCGGTGCCAGCCGCCGAGGTCGGTGTACTCCACGCCCCGCTCCTGAAGCAGGTCAACGACGGACTGCTCGTCCGGATGAGCCGGCGCCCACCAGTTCGCCTGGTCGTGCACGACGTGCTTGATGGTCTCCATCGCATCGCTCTTGGTGTGTCCGATGAGGCCGACCGGGCCACGCTTAATCCAGCCGGTGGCGTAGACGCCGGGCAGTGGGTGGTCCGTATCATCCAAAACCTGGCCTTCGCGGTTGGGGATGACACCACGCTTCTCGTCGAAGGGAATACTGGGCAACGGCGACCCGAAGTAGCCGACCGCGCGATACACCGCCTGAACCGGCAGCTCACGGATCTCACCGGTGCCGACGACGCCGCCCTGCCCGTCGGGAGCCGTGCGTTCGTAGCGGAAGCCCTCGACCTGTCCCTCACCCGTGACCTCGACCGGCCTCGCATGGAAGTGCAGATGAAGCCGCCGGGATGCCGAACCGGCCTCCCGCGTGCGCCACTGGGTGAAGATCCTGTCGATCACGAACACCTGCTTGTTGCTGGCGATGGCGATCTTCGAGGCCTCGTCATAGTCGAAATCCTCGTCGTGCACGATGATGTCTACGTCAGGCAGCTCACCGAGCTCGCGCAGTTCGAGCGGGGTGAACTTCACCTGCATCGGTCCGCGACGTCCGAAGATGTGAACGTCGGTGACGGGCGAGGCGGCGAGGGCCTCATAGACGTTGGCCGGGATATCGGTGGGCAGCAGATCATCCGCGTGCTTGGCGAGGATCCGAGCAACGTCGAGTGCCACGTTGCCGTTGCCGATCACCGCGACCTCCTTCGCCATCAGTGGCCAGGCGCGCGGCACATCCGGATGTCCGTCATACCAGCTCACGAATTCGGCGGCGCCATAGCTGCCGTCGAGATCGATTCCGGGGATATCGAGGTCGGCATCGCGCACAGCACCGGTGGAGAAAATCACGGCGTTGTAGTGTGCCTTCAGGTCGGCTAGGGAGATGTCCTGCCCGTAGCGTACGTTGCCGAAGAGGCGGATGCGGCCGGTGTCGAGCACATCCCGCAGCGCGGTGATTATGCCCTTGATGCGCGGGTGGTCGGGAGCGACGCCATACCGAACGAGTCCGTAGGGTGCGGGGAGCTGCTCGAACAGGTCGATCGACACGTCGAAGTGCTTCTCCGCCTTGAGGAGGATGTCGGCCGCATAGATTCCTGCGGGGCCGGCGCCGACGATGGCGAGTCTCAGTTTCGTCATGTGTTCCTTGTTCGTCTGCGGCAGGTCTCGACAGGCTCGACCACCGGCGCTATGCGCTTAGTTGGAGCGCTCGACGACGCTCTCGGCGAAGCGGGTGAGGGCCTTCTTCACCGGGCCCTCGGGAAGTGGTGCGAGCGCATCGACAGCCTCGCGCGCCCAGCGGTGCGCCTCATCGAGTGTCTTTTGCGTGACTCTGTGACCGCGCAACTCGGCGATCGCGCGGGCGAAGTCCACCGCATCCTGATTTTCGGGCGAGTATTGCGCCGCGTTCACGTCGCGTTCGATGCGGGTGAGCAGGTCGGCCGCATCCAGGTCGGTCTTCGCAAGGTCACGCAGGTAGAGCAGGGGAAGAGTGGCGACTCCGGATCGCAAATCGGTTCCGGGGGTCTTGCCCGTCTCTTGCTCGGCGGCGGCCAGATCGATCACGTCGTCGATGAGCTGGAACGCGACACCGATCTTCTCGCCGAAGACTTTGACCGGGGTGCGATATTCCTCGGGGGCGTTGCCGAAGATCACTCCCATCTCCGCGGCAGCGGCGATGAGCGAGCCGGTCTTGTCAGCGAGCACATGGATGTAGTGGTCGATCGGGTCTTCACCCTCGCGAGGGCCGATGGTCTCGTGCAGCTGGCCGAGGCAGAGCCGCTCGAAGGTGTTGGCCTGCAGCATGATGGCCCGTTCTCCCAGCCCGGACATCAGCTTCGACGCTCGCGCGAACAGCAGGTCGCCCGTGAGGATGGCCACCGAGTTGCCCCACACTTTTTGGGCGCTCGGCACCCCGCGGCGCATGCCCGCCTCATCCATGACGTCATCGTGATAGAGCGACGCGAGGTGGGTGATCTCGAGGGCCTCCGCCGCGATCACGACCTCGGGGGTGTTGCCCGCACCCAGCTGGGCGGTGAGCAGTGCGAGGGTGGGCCGCACCCGCTTGCCACCAGCGTTGAGCAGGTACCGTGTGGTGACGTCCGCGAGATCATCGGCGAAAGAGACCTGGTTGAGAAGTCCGGATTCGACCTGGCCAAGGCCATGTTCGATCGCCGTGGCGAACTTGCGTTCGCTCGCGGAGGAGAAGAGCGTTTCGCCGAGTCCGAGCGCGGAATTGAGAGAAATGCGGCGGCGGGCGAGGGGCACGCTGGGAGTCACGGGGTCGACCTTACCGTCGAGGGCGGAAATGAAGCCCTAGGGCTTCGGAGCCGTCGGGTTGTTCGGGTTGGTGGTGACATCGGTGTCGACGACTGTTTCGATCACCGGCTTCATCGGCGCTGCAGTTTTGCGCGGCGCGCGACGGGTGACCACTCGAGCCGGCTTGTGGCCGCGGTGCAGTGCGACAACCCCGGCGGTGAGGTTGCGGTAGGCCACTCGGGTGAACCCGGCGCCGCGGATCCACTGGCTCAGCGTCACCTGGTCGGGCCACTCGCGGATGGAGTCGGCGAGGTAGGTGTAGGCCTCAGGGTTCGAGCTGGCCGCCCCCACGATCGAGGGCATCAGGTATCGCATGTAGGCGCCGTAGCCGGCGCGGAAAATGGCCCGTGACGGCGTGCTGAATTCGCAGATCACGAGGCGACCGCCCGGCTTGAGGACTCGGTACATCTCGGCGAGAGCCTTCTTCGGATTCTCGACGTTGCGAAGCCCGAAAGACACGGTGACGGCGTCGAATTCGCCGTCCGTGAAGGGCAGGTCCATCGCATCCGCTTTGACGAAGGTGATAGTCGGATGCTTCTGCCGACCGACCTCGATCATTCCAGCCGAGAAGTCGGCGGCTATGACCTCGGCACCGCTCTTGGCGAGCGCAGCGGAGCTCGTTCCCGTGCCAGCTGCGATGTCGAGGATGCGCTCGCCCGCCACTGGCGCCACGGCCCGGGTGGTTGCGAGACGCCAGATAAACGAGTTGCCCATCGACAGGACATCGTTCGTGCGGTCGTAGTGCTTCGCGACCCCGTCGAACATCTCGGCGACCTCTTTGGGTTGCTTAGTCAGATCTGCCTTTGCCACGCATACAAGTGTAGTTCAGCGTTCCTGTGCGTCCGCGGCTCCCAGCGAGGCACGGCTAGTGTTGGCCGGGTGACCGCATCCGCGCCTTTCGACGATGATGCTGCGGTGGTGCACCTCACCGTCGAGACCACAGCGACAGCGGATCTCGGCCCGCTGGTTCCGCTGCTCGAGCCGAGGCATCCGCTGCTGTGGATGCGCCGGGGCTTCGGCCTGGTCGGGCTCGGTGAAGCCCTCCGGCTCGAGTTCTGCGGACCCGATCGTGTGCGTGATGCGGCGATCGCGTGGCAGCGTATTGCCGCCACCGCGACCGTGACCGATCCGCTGGATCGAACCGGCACCGGACTGCTCGCCTTCGGCAGTTTCGCCTTCTCCGACACCTCGGCGACGACGAGCGTTCTCATTGTGCCGTCCATCATCATCGGTCGTGACAAGGGGCAGAGCTGGCTGACACGTATCTCTGTCGGTGAACTTGAACCGTTGCTCACGCCGTCGATGACACCCTATGGACCGAGGTACCACGTCGACCTCTACCCGGGAACGGTGTCGGGCGCTGACTACCGGGACGTGGTCGCGGCCGCCGTGCTGCGCATTCGTTCCCACGAGCTAAGCAAGGTTGTGCTGGCCCGCGAACTGGTGGGCCAGCTGCCGGATGGCGCGGACATCCGCCGGATGATCGATGTGCTCGCCGTGGGCTATCCCGACTGCTGGACCTTCGCTGTCGACGGCTTTATCGGGTCGAGCCCGGAGACCCTTGTCACGGTGGATGCCGGCTCGGTGACTGCCCGGGTACTGGCCGGCAGCGCAGCCCGTGGGCGTGACGCCGCATCCGACGAGGAAGCGGCGACCGCCCTCGCCACTTCGACCAAGGACCAGGACGAGCACCGCTACGCCGTGCAGAACGTACTCGCCTCGCTGCGCTCGCACAGCCCCAACGTGATGGCAAGCGAGATGCCGTTCACCCTCAAGCTTCCCAATGTCTGGCACCTCGCGAGCGACATCGAAGGGGATCTCATCGACGGTTCGACCTCGCTGGACCTGATCGGGTCGCTGCATCCGACCGCCGCCGTGGCGGGAACACCGACAACGGATGCCCTGCGCATCATCGGGGAATTAGAGCCCTTCGACCGCGGCCGGTACGCCGGTCCGGTCGGATGGGTGGGGGCGGACGGCGACGGCGAGTGGGCGGTGGCAGTGCGGAGCGCGCAGTTCGAGACGGACGGCCGGGTCACGGCATATGCCGGTGCAGGAATCGTCGCCGAGTCCGTGCCCGAACGGGAGCTGCTCGAGACGCGCATGAAGTTCCGGCCAATTGTGGAGGCGTTGGACTGAGGCGCCAGCCCGCGGCGTCCGCGATTGCTCCTCGCCGACGCCTTTGGTCCTCCTCGCGCAGGCACAAACCTCCCCAACGGGAACAATCCCGGCGGGGAGCATCAGGCGTCGGCGAGGCGCGCCATCTGCTCCGACACGTCGTACTGCGCGACCGGCCAAGTGAGATGCAACCCGCGGAGCGCGTCCAGCAGCAGGTGTTGCACCGCCACCCGGGCGTACCACTTGTGGTCCGCGGGGATCACGAACCACGGGGCATCCGCCGTCGAGGTCTTCTCGAAGGCCGCCTGGTACGCCTCTTGGTACTGCTGCCACAATGCGCGCTCGTCGAGGTCGCCCGGGTTGAACTTCCAGTGCTTCTCCGGGTCGGCGAGGCGGGCAGCAAGCCGGGACTTCTGCTCATCCGGGCTGATGTGCAGCATGACCTTCAGGATGGTTGTTCCGTTGTCGACGACCTGCTTCTCGAACTCGTTGATGAGGCCGTACCGATCGCGGATCACGCTCGGTTCTGCGAGTCCACGCACCCGTGAGATGAGCACGTCCTCGTAGTGGGAGCGGTCGAAGACGCCGAGCAGACCCGGCGACGGCAGTTGTTTGCGCACGCGCCAGAGGAAGTCGTGCGAGAGCTCTGCCTTCGTCGGCTTCTTGAAGCCGTAGATCTTGACACCCTGCGGATCGACACCGCCGACGACGTGCTCGACTATGCCGCCCTTGCCCGCGGTGTCCATCGCCTGCAGCACGAGCAGTACCGAGCGAGTGCCGCCGAATCGACTCTCCGCCCATAGCCGCTCCTGCAGGTCGCCGAGCTCGGCACGGCCCTTCTCGAGCAGCGCCTCGCCGCTGGCTTTTCCGCCGTCCACACCGGGGGTCGACGACGAATCGATATCCGAGAGAGAGAAGCCCTCCCCAACCTTGAGGATCGCGCCCGGGTCTTCGGTCCACACACTTTTTGCCATAGGCCAGATGCTACTCGCGGCCTCGGCAATCACGTCCAGTTGTGCCTTCTCGCCAGCCCCCCGGAATCGAGTCGGGCCCACACGCGGATTCTCCGGCACCGGGGCCACACCTACTCCCGACTCGAATCGGCCAGCATGACATCAGCAAGCACGCAGCGGCCAGTCAGCGCGACAGTGGTACCTCGATGAGCGTCGGGGTCTCGGATGCTGCGAGCGCCTCATCCAGTTCGCCCCGGCTTCGCGCCACGCGGTACTCCCAGCCGTAGGCGGTCGCGAGCGCTCGCATGTCCACCGCCTGCGGGGTGTACTGCACCCGGTCGAAGGAGTCGGCGGGAGCCGAAGCGGCGACATCGAGGCCGTCGAAGATGGTGCCACCGCCGTCATTACCCACGATCACCTGGATGCGCGGCCTCACCTCGCCTCTACCGAACAGGAGTGCGCCGACGTCGTACAGCGCGGTCAGGTCTCCCACGAGTGCGCGGGTGATGCCGGATGAGCCACCCCCCTCGGCATCCTGGCTCGAGAGGGCTACTCCGATCGCCGTGGCGATCGTGCCGTCGATGCCGGCAAGGCCGCGGTTGGCGTGCACGGGAATGCGTTTGCCCGCGACGTAGGTGTCTGCTTCGCGAATGAGCCGGGATGCCCCGAGCACGAGCCGGTCGTGCGGCCATGTCACGCGCCACACGGCCTCCACGAGCATCCGCCGCGTCACGGGCTCCCGGAATATCGCGAGTTGTTCGCGAGCGAAGTCACCCGCACGCTCATTCGGGTCCGGAGCCGGCACCGGCTCGACGGCGAGCATGCCACGACTGGCATGAACCCAGCTGCCGAGCCACGCCCGTCCATCCGGCGACTCGTCCGCAACCCCGTCATGGACGACCGACGCATCGATGGTCGCCGCACGATGGCCCGGATTGTAGGCATCGGCGGTGATGCCGCGCACGACGTGCACGACAACCTGCGGGCGGCTGAGCATTGCCGGTACCTGGCGACTGAGCGTGGGATGTCCGAACACGACCGCGCGCTCGATTCGGCCGCCGAACTCGGGATCGTCGAGCAATCGCCGGTAGGCGACGACGAGGTTCGGCCCGTAGTGCGATCCGCTCGAGACCTCGGCGAGCAGCGGCACTCCGAGGGACCGCGCGAATGCCTCGGCCTCAGGCCCGGCGCCGTGCCCGGCGATGACAACCGTGTGGGCGGCATCCCCGATCTGGCGTGGCGGAAGAGAGGAGCGTGTGGCGATTTCGTACGCGGGGAGTGCGGGGAGTCCCTCGCCCGATCCAGACAATGGCTCACGAAATGAGAGATTAAGCTGCACGGGGCCAGGCGGGTCCGTTGCGGCGGCGTATGCCTGCCGTGCCAGGGATGCTGCCCCCGAACCATCCACGGGGGGCGCGACATCCCGGACCCAGCCGATCGCGCTTCCGAAGATGCCGACCTGATCGGTGGTCTGATTGGATCCGATGCCGCGAAGCTCGGCCGGGCGATCCGCGGTCAGCAGCACGAGCGGCATCCCGGAGTGATGGGCCTCGAGCACGGCAGGGTGCAGGTTGGCGACGGCCGTGCCGGAGGTCGTGATGATCACGACCGGAAGCCCGGTCTCCGCAGCGATACCGAGAGCCAGGAAGCCGGCGACCCGCTCGTCAATGCGCACCCGAAGGCGCACCCGGCCGTCCCGCTCCCAGGCCGCGGCGGCCAGGGCGAGGGCCTGCGAACGGGCACCGGGACACAGCACGATGTCCCGCACGCCTCGGCCGATGAGTTCACCGAGCAGCGCGACGGAGAATACTGTCGCCGGGTTGCCCGCCGCCACCGGGCCCGTGACCGGGGTGCTCACTTGTCGGTCGAGTTGTTCTGGTCGTCGTCGAGTTCGGCGAGCCGAGCTTCGAGCTCACGGATGCGCTCATCGCGCTCCGCGTCGGCGCCCAGTCGGCGCAGGAATTCCGGGTCGTCATCCGGAGCCTTCGAGCCGCCCCCACGGGTGGCCGCGACCGGCGACCGGCCCGACCGCTCCTTGCCGAGGGCGAACCAGAGGATGCCGCCGAACGGCGTGACGATCACGATGAGCACGGCCCAGAGGGTCTTCGGCAGCGCTCGCACACGCGACTGCTCCGTGCGGATGCAGTCGATGAACGAAAAGATCGTGAATGCCACGAAAAGCACTGTGAGTATCACGTAGAGCCGAGCCATGTGCAGATTCTAAGCCGGGATCCTGCGCGGAACTCACGAGCTGTCAGGCACACGCGCCTAAACTGTTTGCCGTGTACTCGCGCCAGTGGATCGTCTTCTCCCTCATCAGGGTCGGCACCTTCGCCGCGGCGCTCGCGATCCTCATGGTGGTGGGCCTGAATCTCTTTGTCGCAGCCATCGGTGCGGCGGTCATCGGGTTCTGCGTGTCGTACATCTTCTTGCGCAAGCAGCGCGAGGCGGTGTCCACGAGCATCGGCCACCTGCGAGCCAATAAGGACCGTGATCGGGACAACGAGCTCGAGAACGAAGCACTCGATCGGTTCGAAGACCCTCGCTGATCCCATTCGTCTTGCGCCCTTTCGCCCTGGTTCCGTCGTCTAAAAAGCGATCGCAGCGGCCAGCGCGACGCCGAACACCAGCGCTGTGAAGCTGGTGAGCTTCAGCGCGAGAATGAACTCCGGCGCGGTCCTGCCGGTGAGGGTGATCACGATGGCCGGTAGCCCCGACAGCAGTGAGAAGTATACGAGCGGCGCCTTCACATAGAAGATCGAGAAGAAGATCAGGATCAGGTACGGCACCGTCACGAAGACCGCGAACAGGACGCGCGCGGTGCGCCTGCCGACGAGTACCGCGAGCGTTCGCTTACCGGAGAGCGTGTCCTGGGCGATATCCCGGATGTTATTGACCATGAGCACCGCGCAGGCGAAGAGGCCCGCCGCCACACCTCCGAGCCAGCTCTCGACATTGACGGTGCCGACCTGGGTGAAGGTGGTGCCGGCCGTGGCGACGAGGCCGAAGAATACGAAGACGAAGACTTCGCCGAGGCCGTTGTAGCCGTAGGGTCGCTTTCCTCCGGTGTAGAGGTAGGCGGCGGCGATGCAGACGGCGCCGACGGCAAGCAGCCAGTAGTAGCCGCTCGTGATCGTCAGGGCGAGCCCGGCGAGCCCGCCGAGGCCGAAGAACACCAGCGCGACGATGAGTACGGTGCGCGGCTTGGCGGCACCGGATCCGGTGAGGCGCGAGGGGCCGACGCGGTTCTTGTCGGTGCCGCGAACCCCGTCGGAATAGTCGTTGGCGAAGTTGACGCCGATCTGCAGGAACACTGCCACCGCGAGGGCGAGTAGCGCGCGCACCCAGTGCCAGCCGCCATCCGAAAGCAGATGGGCGGCCCCGGTGCCGAGTGCGACCGGGGCGATCGCGAGGGGAAGGGTTCGAAGCCGCGCGCCGCCGATCCAGTCGCGGGCAGTGGCCTTGCGAACGACGACCCGCGGTGACTTACCGCCGGGGCGACCGCTCGTGGTGCCGGCGCCGCGTGGATTGGCGCTACGGGGATCGATGCGCTTCTGGACGGGTCTGCCTGCGTTAGCCACGGGTCGAATTCTACCGACCGGTGCTGGCATGCCCGCCTCGTGCCGCCGCGAATGCGGTGAGTGCCCGGCGGTCGGGTTTTCCGTTCGGCAGCTGGGGCACGCTCTCCACTCGCACCAGCGCGACTGGAGCGGATGCCCGCCCGAGGGTCGCGATCACGGCAGCCTTCACCACAGCCAGGGTGGCATGCCCGGAGGTGAAGACCACGGGCACCTCGCCCCACTCCTCACTCGGGGATCCTACGGCCACGGCGTCCGCCAGGCCATCGATGGCGTGCACGACCCGTTCGATCGCGTCCAGCGACACCTTCTCGCCGCCGGAAATGATCACGTTGTCGAGTCGCCCGGTCACGCGAAGCGCGCTACCGACGACCTCACCGGCGTCGCCGGTCCGGTACCATCGCACACCGCCGTGCATGGCGAATGCGGCCTCCGTCGTGGCAGGATCGCCGAGGTAGCCGTCGGCGAGCACAGGGCCGGCGAGTTCGACCTGCCCGTCAACGATCCGTGCCTCGACCGTGCCGATCGGGATGCCGTCGTAGACGCAGCCGCCCGAGGTCTCGCTCGATCCGTAGGTTCGCGTCACGTTGAGGCCGAGTTCGATGGCCCGCGCGAGCAGCGCCGGAGGGGTGGCCTGACCTCCCACGAGGATGCGGTCGAATCGGCGCATCGCGGCGAGGAGGTCGATGTCGTCGTCCGCGGCATCCACGACGCGGGCGAGCTGGGCAGGTACGAGCGAGGTGAATCGCAGCGGGCCGTCCATCGTGCGGGACGCCTCGGCGAACTCCGTCGCGTCGAAATGACCGCTGCCAAAGTAGACCGGCTCGAAACCCGCGGCGAGCGAGCGCACGAGCACGTTGATGCCGGCGATGTAGTGGGTCGGCAGCGCGAGCATCCACTGCCCGGGACCGCCGAGCGACGATTCGGATGCCGCGGCACTCGCCAGCAGGGCGTCGGCACTCAGCGCCACCCGCTTCGGCACGCCCGTGGATCCGCTCGTCTCGATGACGACGGCGACACGCTGATCCACAGCCTCCGGCAGTTCGGTGCGTGGCCTCCCCGGCAGAATCGCGGGGCCACCCGCCAGGGCATCGCGCAGGGCGACGAGTACCGCAGCGGGATCGGCGTCAGAAACAGCCCTGAGCCCGCGATTCAAGCGATGCCTCGCAGCAGGGAAAACGCCACAACCAGCAGGAGCGGGTTCGCGAGCAGACTCACGAGGACCGCGGCAAGCCCGAAGCGCCGGCCGTGACCACGACCGCTGAAGATCGTGACAAGGCCGAGCAGGACGGACACGGCCTGGAAGCCGATGACGACCCAAGCGATAACGGTGGCAGCGCCCCACGCTCCACCGCTGCCGATAGCGATGGCCAGCACTTCGATAATGACGGCAGAGACAGCGAGCAGGAGGCCCGCGGTCCCGATCCGGTGGAACAGCGGTCGCGCGGCCTCCGAACGCCTCGATTCGGGAGAGGTCGCAACCGAGTCGAGTGCCATGAGTTCAGGCTAATCGAGCGCGCCTGTTACGGGCGCCCGAGGCGTTACTCTCGAACGTCGATGGAGAAACGTACCGAACCCTTGTCGTCGATCTGGGCATCGAGCACCTTGTCGTCGAGCACGAGAGCGGCGTTCTGCTCGACGAATACCTTTGCACCGGCGCTTTCGATCACAGTGTCGTTCGGTTCGGCCCGGGTGGCGACGGCCAGCGAGAGATCGGTAGCGCCGACCTCGGACGCGCTGATGCGCAGCGCAGCATCCGTCCCATCGGGGGTTCGCTCGATAAGCGTCTTGACGACGGTGGACGCGGAATCGGTGAGTGTGAGCATGACAGGTCCTTTCGATTGTGCGAATGGAAGCCTGCGACGCTTCCGCACTTCGGCTCGAAGCACAAGCCCTGAGCACAGACACGGAGGGTTCTCCCACCTCCCGGGACGTCGAGCAGCGTCATGCGGGCGCACTACGACAGACTGGAGACATGTTGCCATCGCTGCCTGACATGCTCTCATCCGCACGCGTCGTCACGCTGCCGTTACGCCAGCGATTCCGCGGCATCGAGAGTCGTGAGGTGATGCTGTTCGAGGGGCCGGCCGGCTGGACCGAGTTCTCGCCGTTCCTCGAATACGGTGACGCCGAGGCATCCGTGTGGCTGGCGGCTGCGATCGATTTCGGCTGGCACCAGGCGCCGCCACTCTTCCGCAGCCAGATTCGGGTGAATGCCACGCTGCCCGCCGTGGCACCGGATGCCGTACGGGAGATCCTCGATCGCTTTCCCGGCTGTCGCACGGTGAAGGTCAAGGTCGCCGAGCCCGGGCAACAGCTCGCCGACGATGTCGCCCGGGTGATCGCCGTGCGCCAATACCTCGGGCCGGAGGGCCGCATCCGACTGGACGCGAATGGCGGCTGGAACGTGGATGAAGCGGAGCACGCGATCCATGCCCTCGCTCCGAGCGACCTCGAGTACGTGGAACAGCCGTGCGCGACGGTGGATGAGCTCGCCGATATCCGTACCAGGGTCAAGTACATGGGACTGCCGATCGCCGCCGACGAGAGTGTGCGCAAGGCCGAGGATCCGCTCGAGGTCGCGACGGCGAAGGCCGCGGACCTGCTGGTGATCAAGGCACAGCCTCTCGGGGGTATTCGTGCCGCTCTTCGGATCGTGGATGCTGCGCGCCTGCCAGTCGTCGTCTCGAGCGCCCTCGAGACTTCGGTCGGCATCTCGATGGGAGCCCATCTCGCCGCCGCGATCCCCGATTTGGTCTACGACTGCGGGCTCGCCACGGTGAGCCTGCTCAGCTCGGACATCACCACCGACTCGCTCGTCGCCGATCGCGGGCTGGTGAGCGTGCACCGGGTGATTCCGGATGCGGCGCTGCTCGACCGCTTTGCGGCGGATCCCGATCGAATGGAATGGTGGAATGCACGGCTGGAGCGCTGTCTGGCACTGGTGCAGTCCTGACCCTCAGCGCTCCCAGCGCCAGTCGCCCATTCCTGATGGTCGCCGTCCACGACTGAGGACATCGTCTCCTCGAGCTGGTCGAGTTGTGCATCCGGATCGGTTGCCACCCTCACCCGCTAATACCCTTTCGTCGTGCCGGTGAACGCACCGTCGGAATATCGGCGACCCCACCGCCGTTATTGATTCATGCACACGCATATATGTTGACGGGGAGACACGCTGATGGCACCGCACCTGGAACTCGAACTCGGGCTCGACACCTTCGGCGACGTCACCAACGAGGCAGACGGTACTCCCGTTGCCTATGCGCAGGTGCTGCGCAACCTCGTGGCCCAGGGTGTGCTCGCCGACCGGGTGGGACTCGCGTATATCGGCGTCGGTGAACACCACCGAAAGGACTTCGCGGTCTCCGCGCCCGAGGTCGTGCTCGCGGCAATTGCTGCGCAGACCGAACGCATCCACGTCGGCAGCGCCGTCACCGTGCTGTCATCGGATGACCCGATCCGGGTCTTCCAGCGCTTCGCCACCCTCGATGGCATCTCGAATGGACGCGCGGAAGTGATCCTCGGACGCGGATCATTCACCGAGTCCTTCCCACTCTTCGGACTGGATCTCGCGGATTATGAACGCTTGTTCGAAGAGAAACTCGAACTGTTCGCGGCCGTGCGCCAGCAGCAACCGGTGAACTGGACGGGGAGCACGCGCGCGCCCGTCGTCGACAGGTCCGTCTATCCGACGGTCGAGAAAGGCCTGCTCCCCACCTGGATCGGCGTGGGCGGCAGCCCGGAGTCGGTCGTGCGCACTGCCCGCTACGGCTTCAATCTCATGCTGGCGATCATCGGAGGAGAGCCCGGCCGATTCGCCCCCTATGTAGACCTGTTTCACCGCGCACTGGCCAAGTTCGAGTTGCCGACGCCGAAGATCGGCGTGCACTCGCCCGGCCACATCGCGGAGACCGATGAGCAGGCCCGCGAGGAGCTCTGGCCGCACCACTCGAAGTTGATGAACCGCATCGGCACGGAGCGTGGCTGGGGACCGATGAGTCGCGAGTCCTTCGAGAACGAGGCAGACACCGGCTCGCTCTACGTTGGATCACCCGAGACCGTCGCGCAGAAGATTGCCACAACGGCCCGAGTGCTCGGCCTCGGCCGGTTCGACCTCAAGTATTCCAGCGGTACCCTCGCGCACGAGAAACTGATGTCGAGCATCGAGCTGTTCGGCACCGTGGTGGGCCCACGAGTGCGCGAACTGCTCGCAGACGAAGCCTGATCGGTTCTTTTCCTTACCTCTAGACCGGAACGAGCCGCGGTGTCAGACTACTGACATGGCAAAACACGGCAAGAAATCGAAGTCCGAGTCGATCGGCAAGTCGGCAACTGCCAGCGAACAGGCCACAACGAAGAAGTCCCACTCGGATGCGAACCGGGTTGGAGTGCTCGGCGAGGCATTGACTTACGTCTTGCGCCATGCAGCAGCCTCGCTGCGCGGTGCGATGGCCGAGGCCCTGCGTCCCCTGGACCTGTCCGCCGCCCAGCACTCGTGCCTCGAGCTGTTGGGGCGCAGCCCCGGACTATCGAGTTCTGAGCTGGCCCGAGGCGCGTTCGTGAGCCGACAGTCGATGAACCTCGTGCTGCGCGGCCTGCAGGATCGCGGGCTGGTAACCCGCCCCGAGATCGCGCCGAAGGGGAGGGCGCTGCCGACGAAACTCACCGCCGAGGGTCGCGAATGTCTCAATGCCGCCAATGCGGTCGCCCGCACTGTGGAGAAGCGGATGCTCTCAGCCGTGCCTGAAAAACGCCGTACCCGCTTTCGTGGCGACCTTGCCGCCTGCGCCGCTGCACTCGTCCCCGGAGACCGAGCTATTCCGCAAGACTGAGCCTCTCCGCAAGACTGAGCCACTCCGCGAGACCTTCAGAACTGGTTGATCGGGAACCTCGGTCACGGCTTCGCACGTGCCGTGCCCTGGTGAAAATGAGCCTGCCAGCCCTCGACGGTATGGTCCCACAGGGACGATCGCCGAGCACTGGAGCCGTGAAGGATCGACACGTAGCTGAGCAGGACCAGCCCCGGGGCCGGAACCCGCGCCTCGAGCTCCCTCACGTCGTTCCGCACCGCGGGGTCGAGAAGCCGGTATTCCGCTGCGACCGCGCCCGCGACATCCGTCTCCGGGATCGAGTCTTCGAAAGTCTCGGCGCCGCTCGACCGCAGCCAGGCGAACCGGCCACCGACAAACCCTGCGGGGCGCACCTCGGTGACGAAGGTCGGCCTCAGGGCTCCGAAGATATGCGGGTAGAGAGTGCCGTTCCCGCCATCCTGGTAACACACCGCGATCCCGTGGCTGCGAAGCGCATCGTCGTCGACAACCAGTACGACGAGGGCCTCCGGATCGTCCGCGAAAGCAAAGCCGGCCACCGCCGCAACCTGCAGCGACGAGGATGCGTGGATGAAGCCCACCTCCTCGAGGAGCGCCCCACGGGTCGATACGCGGTACTCCCCGCTCGACACTGCCGCATTCCAGTCTTCGGCGTGCGCGATATGCAGCAGGGACATCGAAGGCGGCTGAGTGTCAGAGGCGGCTGAGTGTCAGAGGCCGCTGTACGCGTGCAGGCCCTTGAAGAACAGGTTCACGATGGTGAAGTTGAACATCACCGCGGAAAAGCCGACGATCGCGAGATAGGCCGAGCGCGAGCCGCGCCATCCGCGAGTCGCCCGCGCGTGGAGATAGCCGGCGAAGATGGTCCAGATGATGAAGGTCCAGACCTCCTTCGTGTCCCAGCCCCAGTAGCGCCCCCAGGCATGCTCGGCCCAGATGGCGCCAGCCATGAGCGTGAAGGTCCAGAAGATGAAGCCGACCACGATTACCCGGTAGGCGAGGGTCTCCAGCTTCTCGGCATCCGGCATGGTGTCCAGAAACTTGAGACCTGCGAAACTCTTCGCCTCGCGTCGGGCCTGGATCAGTTGCACGAGCGACAAGCCCGCGCCGATGGCGAAGAAGGCGGTGCCGAGGGTCGCGACGAACACGTGGATGACCAGCCAGTACGACTGCAGGGCCGGCGGGAGCGGCACGACACTCACATAGAAACCCACAGTGCCGAATCCGAGCACAATAAGGCTGAAGCCGGTGATGTACGCGCCGAGGAAGCGCAGGTTCTGCCACGCCTGAACCGCGATGAAGACACCGACGATGATCGCGGATGCCGTGAGGGAGAACTCGAACATGTTGGCCCACGGCACGCGGTGGGCCGCAATGCCGCGCAGGATGGTTCCGGTGACATGGAGCACCCAGCCGAGGATGGTGAGCGCGAAGGCCACCCGCTCGAACCGGTTGGAGCGGCGCTGCGGGGCGGAAACGACAGGCTCGCGATCGAGGACGGCAGTGCCTCCGACCCGAGTCATCTGGCCAACGCGGACGGCAGTGCTGGCGGCCGCCACCGGGCTTTCGGTGGACCTCTTGGCGAGGTCGAGGGTGAAGGCGATGAACGCGAACAGGTATACGCCCATCGCGGAGTAGATCGCGGTGAGCGAGAAGGACGCGAGGGCAGCGGGTGTCACGGATTCAGCCTAAGCCCGAGTTGCTGGGAGTGACGCTGGGCGATGGCTGAGACTGCGGCGTCCAGGGTCGGATCCTCCCCGCGCGCGAGGCCCGCGTATTCGATGCGCAGCCGGCCACCCGACAGCTCGACCACCTTGATCCAGAGGCGGCGCCGGGGGATGAACAGCGACGTGAGCAGGCCGGCCAGCACGCAGATGGCGAAGAAGAGCACCCAACCCTGGGTCGGGTCGCGATGCACGTCGAACGAGGCGAATCGCTGCACGCTCTGGGAAAGATTAGAGCTGTCGGACGCGGGCGCCCTGTTCTCAAAGGTGATGGAACCGATTCCGCCGGGGATCTTCGCACTCTCGCCCGGCTTCAGCCGGAGGGCCGAGGTGCCGTCGGCCGCGCCAGGGCCGGCAAGCGGAGTCATCTTGTCGGTGTCGAGCACATAGACCGACTTGGGCACGCCCTTGTTGATGCCGAGATCTCCTGTGAAGACGACGAGGGAGAGCACCGGGTTGCGCAGGTCGGGGTAGACCGAGCCAAGCACGCCGTTCGAACTCTCGGCCGCCGTCGGGTAGAAGAATGCCCGCATGCCCACCTGGGAGGCCAGCCCGTCGGGCACCTTGATAATGCCGAGGGAGGTGAGGTTGGCGTCCTGGGCGAGAAAGGGAACCGGCTCGGAGTAGACGGTCTTGCCAGCCGGGTTCTTCACGGTGATCCACGGGGCGTAGCCGTTGCCGAGCAGGTAGATGTCGTTGCCGCCGAGGCGCAGCGGGTCGTTGACCTTGACCACTGCCTGTGTCGCGGTGCCCGAAGCATCGAAGGTCGTGACATCGGCCGTGTAGTCGATCGGCTGGCCGAGAGCGTTGCGGTTCTTCTCCTCGTATTTCACCGCGAACCTGTCGAGCCTCAGCCGGTAGGGCTGCAGGTCGCTGTCCGAGAAGAAACGCCCCTTGGTGAAGGAGTCGAAGGTGAGGCGCACGTTGGCGAACGCCTGCCCGGTGACGAGTACCTTGTTGCCGGTGTAGCCGACACCGCCGCCGATGCCCACGGCCAGGAGGATGCCGATCAGGGAGAGGTGGAAGACCAGGTTGCCGGTCTCGCGCAGATAGCCGCGCTCGGCGGAGGCCGAGAGCTCTGGGCCATCGGGCCCGCGACCGTCGAACAGCGTGACGCGATAACCCGCCTTACGCAGGATGGCGCGGCCGGAATCGACAGCGGAGGCCGCCGTCAGGGTGGGGCCCGCCGCATCCGCTTCGATCTCGAAGGCGCTGAACGCGCCGAGTCGCTCCAGCCGCGCCGGAGTCTTCGGCGGCGGCGAGGCGAGGGCCCTGGCGTGGTGGATCGTGCGCGGGATGACGCACCCGATCAGCGAGATGAACAGCAGGAGGTAGATGGCTGAGAACCACGCCGAGGTGTAGACGTCGAAGAGCTGGAGTTTGTCGAGCACCGGCGCCGCCGACGGATTGTTGGTGAAGTACTGCGTCACCCCGTTGGGGTCGGAGCTGCGCTGCGGGAACACGGATCCGGGCACCGCGGCGATCGCGAGCAGCAGCAGCAGGAAGAGGGCGGTTCGCATGCTCGTGAGCTGCCGCCAGAAGAAGCGGACGTAGCCCACCGGGCCAAGCTTCGGCTGGGTGATGCCCTCGCGAGGTGCGGGTGCCGGGGAATCGATGTGATCAGAGGGGCGTGACATAGTTTCCGACGATCACCCCCTGCAACTGGTTGATGATGATCTGCCACAGCCCCGAGACCATGAGAAGTCCGATCAGGATGAGGAGCGACCCGCCGATGATGTTGATGATGCGGATGTGACGCCGGAGCCAGGCCACCGATCCGGTGACCCAGTTGAGACCGAGCGCCACGAGCAGGAACGGGATGCCGAGACCGAGGCAGTAGACGATGCCGAGCAGCACGCCCCGGCCGGCGGTTCCGCTGCCGGCACTGAGGGCAATCACCGCCGCAAAGGTCGGGCCGATGCAGGGAGCCCAGCCAAGGCCGAAGACGACACCGAGCAGGGGCGCTCCGGCGAGTCCAGTGGTGGTGCGCCAGCGTGGTTTGAAGTCCCTCTGCAGGAAGCTGAACTGCCCGATGAAGATGAGCCCCATGAGGATGAGCACCACGCCAGCGATCCGGGTGATCACGCCGATCCACGGCAGGAGCAGCGCGCCAACCGCAGCCGCGACGAGGGTGAGCCCCACGAAGACCACGCTGAATCCCAACACGAAGAGAGCCACCCCGAGTAGAAGGCGACTGCGCTGCCGTGTCCCGCGCACGTTCTTCTCCGCGCTGCCGGCGAATCCTCCGATGTAGGCGAGGTACCCCGGCACGAGCGGGAGTACGCACGGAGACGCGAAGGCGACGATCCCTGCGAGCAGGGCGATGGGAAGCGCCGCGGCAAGGTTGCCGCCGAAGATGAGTTCGTAGATCGGGTTTTGCACTACTTGCTCTCGGCGAGCGTGTCGGAAATGAGCGTGTTCAGGATCGACTGCGACTCGAGTTGGCCCACGATGCGGGCGGCAATGCGGCCCTTGGCATCCAGCACAAAGGTCGTGGGTGTGGCGGTCGGCGCCACCGCTCCGGCGAAGGCGATCCTCGCGGCGCCGCTATCGACATCCATGACCGATGGGTAGGTGATCCCGTAGGTCTTTTCGAACGACAGCGCGCCCGCCGGCTGGTCGAAGATGTTGACGCCGATGAACTTCACGCCGCCGGCCTGGTATTTCTCGTACAGGCCCTGCAGGAAGGGCGCCTCTGCTCGGCAGGGCGCGCAGTTCGCGTACCAGAAATTGACGACGGTCACCGGCCCGCGGGACTCGGAGGCCGTAAAGGTTTTGTCATCCACTGTCGTACCGGTGAAGTCGATGGCCTTGGTGCGCTTGTCGGCGGCGATCACGACGGGCAGACCGGAGTCGTCGGTGAAGTTGGTACCACCGCTACCGTAATCCTTGGCGAGGGGGTCGGTTGCGCAGCCGCTGAGCGCAAGCACAGTGATGAGTGCGGCGGCGATGCGTGCTCTCACACGGCACCCGTGTCGATCGATCCGGCAAGCAGCTCGGCCGCGGGGTCCTGGTAGCCGACCTCGACGAAGCGATCGCCCTCCTTGCGCAGCGTGGTGATGCTCGACAGGTGGCAGCGGCGGTGGCGAGGGTCGTGGAAAGGCTTGGCGCCGGCGACGAATCGCTGCACCATCACAATGGGCATCTGATGGCTCACCATCACGACCTCGCCGCCTTCGGCGGCATCCCAGGCATCGCCGATTGCGGCAATCATGCGCTCGATCACACTCACGTAGGGCTCGCCCCAGCTCGGCTTCCAGGGATTGATCACCCAGCGCCAGACGCGGGGCTTGGTGAGAACGGCTGGGCCGAATTCGAACTTCTCCCCTTCGAACCGATTGGTCGGCTCGATCAGGCGCTCATCGGTGACGATGTCGAGGCCGAACTTCGCACTCCAGGGAGCAGCAGATTCCTGCGCCCGCTGCAGAGGACTGGCGTACAGGGCGGTGATGGGACGCCCCGTCAACTCGCCTGCCGCGGCCGCGGCCATCCGCTGCCCGAGCTCCGAGAGATGGTAGCCCGGCAGCCGCCCGTAAAGAATGCCCTTCGGGTTGTAGACCTCGCCATGCCGCACGAGGTGGATGAGTGATGCCGCCACTACCCCATTCTACGTTTTGCGGTGCTGCGGGATTCCCGTGAGAGCGCCCCGTGGCCGAGGCCACCCACTCGCCGAGGGCATCTCCGCCCTCAGCCAGGGCTCCTTCCTCACCGCGACCGGCGAACTCACGCACGACGAGCGCGTGAAGCTCGGCGGGGTCGAGATCAGCCTCGACGGCCTCGACGTTGCGATCGCTGAGACGCCGATCGCCGCCGACTCCAACATCGACAAGCGCATGGACTGGCGGTTCCTCGACCTGCGCCGCCCCGAGCAGAATCTCGTCTTCCGAGTGCAGACCACGCTCGAGCACGCGCTGCGCACCTACTGGGTCGACAACGACTTCATCGAGCTGCACACCACCAAGCTCACGGCGAGTGCCAGCGAGTCGAATGCGGAGCTGTTCGAGGTCAAGTACTTCGAAGGCACGGCCTTCCTCGCCCAGAGTCCACTTTTCTTCAAGCAGATGGCGCAGCCAGCTGGCTTCGGCAAGGTCTCCGAGGTGGGACCGGCCTCCCGTGCCGACCCGAGCTTCGCGAGCCGACACGCCACCGAATTCGCCTCCGTAGACGCGGAGGTCAGCTGGATCGACAGCCACGAAGACGTCATGAACCTGCACGAGGACCTCCTCGTCGCTGGCCTCACCGCGGTCAAGGCGAAGCACGGCGACGAGGTGTTGCGCGCCGACGACGACATGGACCCGGAGGGCGAACGCCAGATCCCGACCTACGTTGCGGAGGTGTTGGGCCATGCCTTCGTGTTCCTCACCGACTACGCCTCGAGCATCCGGCCGTTCCACCACATGCGCCACGACGACGACCCGAGCACCACCAAGAGCTACGACCTCATCTTCAACGGGGTGGAGATCTCAACCGGCGCCCAGCGTGAACACCGCATCGAGGTGCTCGAACAGCAGACCCGCGACAGGGGCTCGACCCCCTGGGAGCTCGGCTTCTATTTGACCTTCTTCCACTATGGCGTTCCGCCGCATGGCGGATTCGGCATGGGACTCAGCCGGGTGCTGATGCTGTTGCTACACCAGTCCAACCTGCGCGAGGTCACCTACCTGTTCCGCGGGCCGACGCGACTCCTGCCGTGGTCGCGGGGCGCCCCCTTCGGGCGTAGTCGAAGGTCTCTGCGGCAGCGCGATCACTTCCGCGCGTCGGGTGGATGAGCGACTGGTGGCGATGATCATCCGGGGCGACCTGGCGGCGGCGAATACCGCGTCCACCCCAGGGCCAGCAGTGTCGGGCTGCAGAGGCCCGGGGTCGGGGGCCCTGCCGCCCGCGTGCTGCGACCGTCGAGCACTGGTACCGTGACCACCATGAATAACGACTCCCCCGACCCCCGCACGGCCGCGATCGAAGCGGGGCGCGAGTTGCAGACGATCCTCCAGGCTCACATCGCGCTGCTCGCCGCCGGCACAGACCAGGATGACGCTGCGGTCGATGTCGACCAAGAGCTCTGGGAGGCGGTGGGCGCCTACGGGGAAGCTCTCGACGATCTGTACGACGACGGGGACGACGACGAAGTGGATGACGCGGATGAGCTCACCTTCACCGTGCGCACCCGCTACGACTACACGGTCATCGACGAGAAGGCGTTTCTTGCCGCCGGCACCGGCGTGGGAGCAGCCGTCTCCGCTCTGCTCGAACGGGCGGGAGGCAAGCCGGTGAGCGCGCTCGAGGTGGCGTCGCTCGAGACGGGCAGCGGCATCCTCACGGTGCATCTCAACAATGAGCTTCTGGTGTCGGCTGACTTCCAGGCCGCCGACGAGGAGACCGACCTACTGCTCGTGGCTCCGAACGAAGACCTCGTGTATGTGCTCGACGAGCCCGTCTATGATTCGCGCGCCGAAGCGGAAGCCGCAGCCAAAAACCGCTGAGTGCAAGCCTCCCGGTGCTGACAGCACGGTGCGGGCCGCACGGTGCAGGCCTCTAAACCAGGAAGTCGACTGTGGCCTGCGCCGTGACCTGCGAGCGGATGTGCGCGCCGACCTTCTGGTGCTCCGGGTGCACCTGGTACGCCTCGAGCCCGGCCTCATCGTCGAAGTCCACGACCAGACCGAGGTCCCAGTGGTTGGGGCCGGTTACGACGCTCGGCCCGACGCTCAGTGCCCGGATCGACGGCACGGTCCCCGCCAACGATTCGAGGCCCGCGACGATCGATGCGATCTTTCCCAAACCTTCGGGGCTCGCGGGGTCCGCGATCTTCCAGGACACGACGTGTTTGAGCATTTTCTAGACCTCCAGTAGGGCGGCGCGCAGCCGGGCGGGCTCGACGCGCCAAATGTTGTGCACACGCCCGTTGATGAGTACGACCGGAATCTCGTCCGCATACCGACCGAGCAGGGAAGCGTCATCGAAGACCGAGATCTCCTCGATCGTTATGGTGGGAGCGGATGCCTCGGACTCGAGCTGCTTCACGACGGCGCCGATCGTCTCGCGGGCGGCATCGCACAGATGGCAGCCCGGTTTGCCGATAAGGGTGATGGCGGCCGTGGACACGGTCCAACAGTATCGGCGTTGCACGGGGCCGTGCATCGCAAGGGTCAGAACTCCCACGTAGCATGGTGCAACATGCCAGCCTCACACCCCGCACAGGTGTCCGCGCGCCCGATCATCGCCTTCTTCGACGTCGACAACACGCTGATTCACGGCGCGAGCGCGTTCCATGTGAGCCGTGCCGCGTGGAAACGCGGCCATGTCGGGGTGCGGGACCTCCTCACCTTCGGTTGGCACCAGTTGCGATTCGTGACCGTTGGAGAGAACGTCAAGCACTTCGCAAGCACGCAGGAGCGTGCCCTTGCGCTTGCGAAGGGCCTGCCCGCCGATGAACTCACGAACCTCACCGACGATGTCTACGAGAGTGAGATCGCGTCGCGGCTGTGGCCGGAGACGGTGGAACTCGCGCGGGAACACCTGCGCAAGGGACATGAGGTGTGGTTGATCACCGCCGCGCCGGTGGACATCGCCGCAGTGATCGCTCGGCGACTCGGCCTCACCGGCGGCCTCGGCACGATACTACGTTCGCACGACGGCAAGCTCACCGGCGAGTTCGACGGTCCGGTACTGCACGGCGTACGCAAAGCCGCGGCGGCGCGGGAACTCGCGTCCTCTCTCGGAGCTGATCTCGCGGACTGCTGGGCCTATTCGGATTCCCGCAACGACATCCCGCTGCTTGAGCTCGTAGGCCACCGCATCGTGGTGAATCCGGATGCCGCGCTCTCTGCCTACGCACGTGCGCACGACTGGCCGGTAATGCGGCTCAGCCCCGCGAGCATCCGGGCCGCAGTGCGGCGGGTCCATCGCAAGACCCGGTCTGTGCGAACCTCGGAAAACACGAAGCGCCAAGCCGGTTAGGCCTGGCGCCTGCTGGTGCGGAGGTGCCGTTTGCACAGCCGCGGCCGAATGTGCTTTTTGTCACGGTGCTGCTTTTGTCGCGGCACTGCTCTTTGTCGCGGTGCTACTGCTTGTTACGGCACTGCTTTTTGTTGCGGTGCTACTTTTTGCTGCGCCTCTACTTCTTGTTGCGCCGCTGATGACGGGTCTTACGAAGCAGCTTGCGGTGCTTCTTCTTCGCCATGCGCTTGCGACGCTTCTTGATTACGGAACCCATAAAGACCTCAACTGTTGTTCGGAAGACGACCGGGTCCGGATAGAACCGCGGAAAAAATGCCTCGGGCCAGCTTAGCTGTCCGGGTGTCACCGTGCTAACCGGCCGCTCATCGCGCGCCAGAACAACGACTGAGCGTCGCGGCGGGCCAGCCGGGAAGTCGCGGCGGAGTAGATGCCTCGCGGAGGGAGTTGCACCCCCCTCCGGGACGCGTGTGGCCCACCGCGAACCGGCGTATCCCCCGCCACGAGGAGCCCACGCGGAGCTCACGAGGAATTTGCGCCTGCCCCGCCTCGCGGATCGGCCGGCGGGAAGCTAACCGACGTCGGAGATGTGCGTGTCGATGGCCGCGGCGACGGCGGATTCCGGCACGCGGAAGGAGCGACCGAAACGGATTGCGGGCAGCTCGCCGGCATGCACGAGACGGTAGACCGTCATCTTCGACACACGCATCATGTCGGCGACTTCCGCCACCGTGAGAAAACGCACCTCTGAGAGATCGCGTGCCATTTCGGGTGCCCCTTGTCAGGTTCCAGCGATATTGGGAACGGATGCACTCGATCGCTGCTGTTACTGGAGTGCTAACCGGTAACTGTAGGGGCTAATGTGACTCGCTGGCAACCATCCGGTGCGGCTGGACTACTTCTCCCCCTGCCGCGTGAGCTTCTTCTTGATCGGCTCGATAACCCGACGCTCGAGGTCGTGCTGGGCATCCTGCAGGCGGATGGTTGCCTCGGCGGCTCGGCGACCGATCGCGGTGCCGGCATCAGAGGGGTGCTGCAGCGTCTCCGCCGCGCGCCGGAACGGCTCCGACACCTGCACGCCCGACCACGCCGCGAACACCGTCGAACCGTCGTCGATGCCGCCATCGAAATCCGCGCTGAGGAAGGGGATGAGCCAATCCTCGAGGTCTTCGAGCGGGCTGGTATCGAGGCTGTAGTAGCGGTGCTGGCCCTCTTCGCGCACGGTCACCAGGTCGTGGTCGCGCAGCACCTTGAGGTGCTTCGACACCGTCGGCTGGCTCAGCCCGAGTTTCTCGACGATCTCTCCGACGCTGATCTCGCCCGCGTTGGCTCGCCCACGAGTCGTATCGGATGCCGTGTACCGGTCGAGCAGAACCTTTAAAAGGTCGCGTCGGGTCGCATCGGCAACCACGTCGAAGATATCAGCCATACCGACAGGCTACCGGGCTCGGTCAGCCCGTCGAAAGCTCCCTCGCCCGCTCGAGCGCCGCGGCAGTGGCCCGGTCGAAGACGGCCGACAGGTCTGCCTTCTCGAGTTCCCATATCGCGCGCTCGGTCGTACCCCTGGGGCTTGTGACGCGTCGACGCAACTCCGAGGGATCCTCGCCGGATGCCTCGAGCAGTTCGGCCGCTCCGAGGAAGGTGCCGTTCACCATGGTCGCCGCCTCCTGCCAGGTGAAACCGAGCGCTACAGCCGTCTTGGTGAGCTGCTCGATCAGATAGAAAACGTAGGCGGGACCGGATCCGGAAATGGTGCTCAGCGCGTCGATCTTGGACTCGGGAATCTCGAGTACCTGCCCGACCGTATCAAACAGGGTGAGAGCGAGCGCGACATCCTCCGGCGTCGCCCGCGACCCGGGACTGACGCCGGTGACGCCCCTGCCCACGAGAGCTGGCGTGTTCGGCATAGCCCGCAGCACAACCTGTGGGATCAACGCTTCCATGGTCGCGATGGTCACTCCGGCCGCCACGCTCACAACGATGGCATCCTCGGCGAGCGCCGGGCCGATCGTGCGCAACAGGTCGGGCACCATCGCCGGCTTGACCCCGATGAGCACGATGCGGGCGCCCTTTACTGCGGTCACATTCGCGCCCGGGTCGTTTTCGAGGGCGTAGGAGGTGACGGCATCCGATCGCAGGGCCGCGGCTTTGGCCTCGGTGCGATTGGTGACGCGGATACCACCGTCGACGGTGATCGACGGCGCGAGCAGACCGCTCAGTATCGCTCCTCCCATTGAACCGGCTCCGAGAATGGCGATGGTCGGGAGGATGCTCATGACCTCATCCTAGGATTGACCGCATGAGCACCGACCGCATGAGCACAGCAGCCACGTCATGAGCACTGAGGGCAGTCGGCGGGCGATCATCGCGGCGATGTCCGCGAACCTCGGCATCGCCGTAGCCAAGTTCATCGCCTGGGGGTTCTCCGGGTCCAGTTCGATGCTTGGCGAGGGCGTGCACTCCCTCGCCGACACCGGCAACCAGATCCTGCTGTTGCGCGGAGGCCGGGTCTCGAAGAAGAAGGCGGATGCCGACCATCCCTTCGGCTTCGGGCGTGAACGCTATGTCTACGCGTTCGTCGTCTCCATCATCCTGTTCAGTGTCGGCGGCGTCTTCTCCCTGTATGAGGGTGTTGACAAGATCCAGCATCCGCATCCGCTCGAAAACGCCTGGATCCCGATCGCAGTGTTGCTCATAGCGATGGTGCTCGAAAGCTTCTCGCTGCGCACCGCCATCCGCGAGTCCAACCACAGCCGCGGCACGGACAGCTGGATCGCATTCATCCGCCATTCCAAGGCGCCGGAGCTCCCGGTCGTGCTGCTGGAGGATGTCGCTGCCCTCGCCGGCCTGATGTTCGCCTTCCTCGGCGTGGTGCTGACAATCGTCACCGGCGACGTGGTGTGGGATGCGATCGGGACCCTCTGCATCGGAATCCTCCTCGTTCTCGTGGCGATCGTGCTCGGCATCGAGACCAAGAGCCTGCTGGTGGGCGAAGGGGCGACTGCCGACGACACGGTTCGCATCCGCGACGCGATCAACGCCGACTCCGATGTGGAGTCCCTGATCCACTTGAAGACCCTCTACCTCGGGCCGGAAGAATTGCTGGTCGCAGCCAAGGTCGCCTTCCCCACGAAGATGAAGCTCGCCGAGGTCGCCGCCACGATCAACAACCTCGAGTCCCGGGTGCGCGCAGAAGTGCCGATCGCCCGGGTCATCTACATCGAGCCCGATGTCTACGTCGCGCCCGGCGAAGGCAACCCCTCGACCGAGGCGATCATCATTCGAGCGGCGGACTGAGCATGCCAGTCGCGCTTGTGCTGCGGCACCTCGAGATCGCGCACCTCGGCAACCTGGAGGCAGTTCTCCTCGAGCACGGCTACGACATCCGCTATGTGGATGTCGCGGCGGAGTCCCCCCACGATCACCCAGAGCCTGATCTCGTCGTAGTGCTCGGCGGCGATATGGGTGCCTACGAGAAGGAGGCGCATCCCTTCCTCGTCACGGAGCTGGAGTACCTGCGCGACCGGCTTGCAGCGGAACGTCCCACTCTCGGTATCTGCCTGGGGGCGCAGCTGATCGCGGAAGCGCTCGGCGAGACCGTGCGCAAGGGTAAGACCGTGGAGATCGGATTCCGCGAGGTGACACCCACCGAAGCCGGCCTCGACTCGCCGCTGAGGCACGTCGCCGGGGTGCCGATGATGCAATGGCACGGTGACACCTTCGGGCTGCCGAGTGGGGCTATGCGGCTGGCGAGTTCGAGCGCGTACAGCAATGAGGCCTTCGCGCTCGGGGATTATGCGCTCGCCGTGCAGTTTCATCCGGAGCTCACGGCCGACATGTACGAGACCTGGATCGTCGGAGGCCTCGACGAACTCGCGAGCCTCGAGATCGAACCCGACGACCTGCGGAGGGATGCCCTCGCTATGGGGCCCGCGATGCAGGCCGCGTCCGTCGCGATGTTCAGCGAGTGGCTCGGCGCTCTCTAGCGTCGCTCTCACCCAGGCGTGCAGTCAGCCGCGCTTGCTCTCGAAGAAGTCGAGCAGCAGAGCGGCACACTCCGCCTCTCTGACGCCAGCGTAGACCTCTACGCGGTGCGGCATCCGCCGGTCACGAAGCAAATCGTAGACCGAACCGGCCGCGCCGGCCTTGGGGTCCCAGGCACCGAAGACGACCACGGGCACCCGCGCCGCCAGGATCGCGCCGGCGCACATTGCGCAGGGTTCGAGGGTCACTACGAGCGTCGTGTCGGTGAGGTGCCAGTCGCCCGTTGCAGTCGCGGCGGCCCGCAGCGCGAGAATCTCGGCGTGGGCCGTCGGGTCCTGGCGCAGCTCGCGCTCATTGCGTCCCGCGCCGATCACCGCCCCGGAGGCGTCGAGCACGAGCGCCGCGACGGGAACGTCGCCGTGCTCGAGAGCCTGACTCGCGGATGCGACGGCCTCGAGCATCCGTTGCTCATAGGGCGACGGTACGACTGTCAACGGCCACCTCCCTATCGCTCCCCCTCGGCTAGATTGAGCCTATGCGAGTCCACGTAGCCGACCACCCGCTCATCACCCACAAGCTCACCGTGCTGCGTGACAAGAACACGCCATCACCCACCTTCCGCGCCCTCGCCGAAGAGCTCATGACCTTGCTGGCATATGAAGCGACCCGCAATGTGCGGGTCGAAACCGTGACTGTGCAGACGCCAGTGGCCCCTGCCACGGGTCTGGCCATCAGCCGCCCACGTCCCCTCGTCGTACCGATTCTGCGCGCTGGACTCGGCATGCTCGAAGGCATGGTCAAGCTGATCCCGACGGCCGAAGTCGGCTTCCTCGGGATGGTTCGCAACGAAGAGACCCTGCAGCCAACGACCTACGCCGAACGTCTGCCCGAGGACCTCTCGAACCGACAGTGCTTTGTGCTCGACCCGATGCTCGCCACCGGTGGCTCGCTCATCGCGGCCATCAACTTCCTGCTCACCCGCGGCGCGGTGGATGTGACCGCGGTCTGCCTCATTGCCGCGCCGGAGGGCCTCGCGGCAGTCGAGGCCGCGATGGAAGGCCGTGAAGTGACGATCGTGCTCGGTGCCGTCGACGAGAAGCTCAACGAGCTGGGATATATCGTGCCGGGCCTCGGAGACGCAGGAGATCGCCTCTATGGGCTGGTCTAGGCGCAGATCGTGCGCGCTGGCTTGACTTTCAAACACCCCCTGGAACATAGTTGAGGCATGACTGTTCCCGCGCTTGCTCCGACCGCCCCTGCGGCCTCCGGAGGATCCAGCGTGGTCATGTGTTGTCGAATGTGTGCCTAACGGTCCACTCCTGAGTCGGATTCTGCTCATTGCGAGTCGAGAATCCCCGGGTGCCCGCCCCTCATAACGAGCGGCATCCCGCATTGCAGCACCCGAAGTATCCCGAAGGATCACACCCTCATCATTAGAGGCCCTTCACCCCTCTCAAGGACTCTCGACATATGTCTATTGCAACAATCGATCGCATTCTGCCATCCACGCCTCGTCCCTCCGCCGCTGCGCGCCGCCTCGCACCGGTCGAGTCTGTGCCTGTCTCTGCTGTGCCTGTGCCTGTGCCTGTGCCTGACTCTGCCGTGCCTGTCTCTGCTGTGCCCGTCTCGGCTGTGCCCGCCCAGGCTCCGGCGCGTATCCGCGCCGTTCCCGGAGGCACCGAGGCACGCGGCTTCGTGCTCTACGTCGGCGTCGACGAGCTCAAGGCCGCCGCTGCAGGAACCGACCTCGGAAGCATCGTCGAGGCGCTGCGCGCTCTCACGAAGCAACTCGTGCCTGCTTCCGAGACCCACGCTGCGGTGGCGCTCGCCCCGCAGGGCGCCGGCGGGCGCGACGTGGAGGTCGTACGGCTCGCCCTGCAGGACCCCTCAGCCCTGGCCAAGCACCGCCAGCAACCCGAGCCGGAAGAGCAGATCCGACGGGGTGTCGTGGTCGACCTCTCCCGCAAGCGTGTCGTGCTCGACGACGAGACAGCCGCCCTCACCTATAAAGAGTTCGAGCTGCTTCAGTACCTCGTGCTCCGCGAGGGGCGCACCATCGACCGTGCCGAGCTGATCGCGTCACTCTGGTCGGCGGGCGATGACGATGCCCCCAACGAGCGCACCATCGATGTCCACGTGCGCCGCCTGCGCTCGAAGCTCGGATCATACGAAGACATCGTGCGGACGGTGCGCGGGGTGGGCTACCGCTTTGATCGGCATGCGGATGTCGCCATCCGCCACACCGGCACCCCGAGCCCGGACCTCTTCTAGGACCGGCCCTCCTCCAGGCTCTGCTTTAGAGGGCGGTCGACGACGCGGCGGGCTCGGTCTTCTTCGAGTGACTGGCCAGCGCATCGCGCTCGGCGAGCAGGGAGTTGAGCGTCACGTTCTCGAGCCCGGGGGTCAGGACATCGTTGAACGGAGTGTCAAGCCCTGACTTGGCATGAACCGCAGCCGCATAGGCCGACGCTGTCGACTGAAGTTTCGCTGCCGCGCGCTGGGACTTCTTGAGGGAGACGCGACTGGCTCCAACGGCTTCCGCGTGCTTGCGCAGGGCCTTGATCAGGTCCTTCAGCGATGCATCGATTCTCTTTGACATGAGCCTCATTGTCGCGCACGAAGGTAAACAGACCGCAAGGGCGATTTTAAGCAGGATCACGTAGGCTCATTTTCTTCCTCCCAGCCCGTTACCTGAAGGACGATTTCATGAGCCACGCCCACTCGCGCGGGTGGCGAGCGGCGGTCGGCGCGGTGGTGCTGTTCCTGTTCATAGTCGGTGGGGGCGCCCCCGTCGCGGTGGCGGCGACACCGGCCGCGGCATCGGAGAGTTTCCGTGTCGCCGTGGCAGCAGCCCCGGGATCCACCGCGACCATCCGCCTCGACGTCGACCTGTATCTGCCCGCGACATCCCGCCCCGCCCCGGCGGTGCTCCTGGCCCACGGATTCGGCGGGTCGAAGCTCTCGCTCGCGAAAGATGCCGAGCGGATGCGCCGCGAAGGCTACGTTGTGATGGCCTACTCGGCACGCGGATTCGGTCGTTCCGGCGGACGGATCTCGCTCGACTCCCTCGGCTACGAGGTCGCCGATGCGAAGCGGCTGGTCGATGTCCTGGCCAGTCGCCCGGAAGTCGAGAAGCGAGACGGTGACCCGGTCGTCGGTGTCGTCGGAGCGTCTTACGGGGGCGCACTCGCCCTGATGCTCGGCGCAACGGACCGCCGCATCGACACCGTGGTCGCGGCCATCACCTGGAATAACCTGCCCCAAGCTCTCGTGCCCCAGACGGATAGCGCGACGCCCGGCGTATTCAAGCAGGCGTGGGCTACACAGCTCTTCGGCGCCGCGGCATCGCCGTTCGCTGGAGCCTGCGGACGCTTCACCGCCGACCTCTGCACCCTGTACACGAAGCTCGTCGCTGGCGGGCAGCTCGATGCCACCGATCGCACGCTGCTCGAGGCATCCTCCCCCGCCTCGGTTCTCGGCGGGATGACTGCGCCGACCCTCCTGCTGCAGGGGCGGGAGGACACTTTGTTCGGGCTCGACCAGGCGAATGCGAACGCGCTACAGATCGCCACAGCGGGAGCAGAGGTGAAGGTCGCGTGGTTTGCCGGAGGGCACGACGGAGGTCAGACCTCGGGAGCGACCACTGCGGGCACGACCTCCACGGTCGACCGGTGGCTCGCCACCCACCTCCACGGTCTGTCTTCGCCGCATTCTCGATCGGAACCGTTCTCATTCACGGTGCCGGCTTCGGCCCGTGGATTTGCCGAGACCCGCATCGCGGCACTCTATCCAGGCCTGAATGGTCGCGGCACCCGGAAGCTGCCGCTGAGCGGTCGCTTCGGCATCGTTGTCAACCCGCCCGGAGGCCTGCCGGCGACCATCTCCTCGCTTCCCGGTATCGGTGCGGTCGACTCGGTCATTGCGGGCATCGGCACCGGAATCGCGGGCGCTGCCGTGCAACCGGCACAACAGGCGAAATTCTCCACCGGGTCGATCGGCACCCCCTTCGTACTCGTCGGCTCCCCGACCGTAACGGTCGATGTGCGGCTGCCGCGCTTCCGGAACAGGGATCCGGCGTCTGCGCCATCCGCCGCTCCGACCGACGTGCTGCTATTCGCCCAGCTGCGGGTCCTGTCCGGCGGCTCCGACATCGCCGTAGGGGGCGGCGTCGCGCCGATGCGGATCTCCCTGCCCGCGGACGGCTCCGCGACCCGGGTGCGGGTGCGCCTTCCGGCAACGACCTGGCGGTTCGAGCGCGGCGACACCATCGCCCTCTCGCTGCGCACGACGGATGCGGGATACCGCGGCTCCGCGACGTCCGCGACCTTCGAGGTGAACACCGAGGGCACCCTCTCGCTGCCGATCGTCGCCTCGACCGACCCGGCCGTCGGCGGCGGTGCGGCATCGACGGCGGCGATCATCGGAATCCCGATCGTGCTGCTACTCGGTCTCGTCCTTGCGGTCATCGCTGCCCTCGCCGATCGACGCCGCGATCGCGCAGTCACAGGTGCTGAGCGACCGGATGACGCGCCGCCGCTAGTGATCCGCGGCCTCACCAAGAACTACCGCGGCGGGTTCCGCGCGGTCGATGACCTCACGTTCACGGTGCACCGTGGCCAGGTGCTCGGACTGCTCGGCCCGAATGGTGCGGGCAAGACCACCGCCCTTCGCATGGTCACCGGCCTGCTGCGACCGGACGCCGGCGAGATCGAGATCTTCGGCGAGAAGATCTCTCCGGGATCCCGCGTGCTCACCAGGGTCGGCTGTTTCATCGAGGGACCCGGCTTCCTCCCCCATCTCTCCGGCCGCCGTAATCTCCAGCTGTTCTGGGCCGCGTCGGGGCGACCTCGCGCCGATGCCCGCCTCGCCGAAGCGCTGGCCATCGCCGACCTCGGCACGGCCGTCAATCGACGCGTCGGCGGTTACAGCCAAGGCATGAAGCAGCGTCTCGCCATCGCGCAGGCGATGCTCGGGATGCCGGAACTCCTCATCCTCGACGAGCCGACCAACGGACTCGACCCACCCCAGATCTTCGCCCTCCGCGGGGTGCTGCGGCGCTATGCGGAGACCGGCCGGACCGTGATCGTCTCGTCACACCTTCTCGGTGAGGTCGAACAGACCTGCTCCGATGTCGTGGTGATGGCGCGCGGTCGACTGATCGCGGCCGGCCCCGTCGCCGAGCTCGCCGGTGAGACGAACGAGCTCACCATCGAAGTGACGGATGTCGAGGCCGCCGTGCACGCGGTGCTTCGGCTCGACGGAGCCGAGGCCGCGATCCTCGCCGAGGCAACGATCCGCGTGCTTCCGTCGCGCAACAGTCCGGAGTCCGTCGTGGCCGCGATCGCGGCTGCCGGTATCGGCATCCGCTCGGTCACTCGCGGTCGGCATCTCGAGGAGACGTTCCTCGCGATGGTCGGCTCGGAAGGGATCGTCTGATGGATACGACAGCGCCCTGGACTCCCGGACCCATTCCGGCGAGCACGACAACAGCGCGTCGCACGCTGCCGATCCGGGTCGAGTTCGCCCGGCAGCTCAGCCAGTGGCGCGTGCGGGTGGTGCTCATCATCTTCGCGGTCCTGCCAATCGTCGTACGACTCGCCTTCCTCATCGGCGGCGCGGGCGGCCCGGCGGCCGGTCGCACGGACCTCGCCGCGTTCGCCCAGGCGAGTGGCGCGACGTTTACGGCGTTCATCCTCGTGATCACCGCCGGCTTCCTGCTGACTCTCGTCGTCGCCCTCCTGTTCGGAGACATGATCGCGGGTGAGGCATCGAGATCGACGCTCAAGTACCTGCTGACCATCCCGGTCGGTCGAACCCGGCTGCTGTTCGTGAAGGTGCTTGTCGCGTCGACGGTGCTCGTGGTCGGAATCCTGCTCCTCACCGGGATGTCGCTGCTGGTCGGCACGATCTCCTACGGCGGCGGCGGCATCCAGATCCCGGTCGGACCGCAGCTGGGGATGGGCGAGTCGCTTCTGCGCATCCTCGCGGCGGTCGCCATCATCTGCCTCCACCTGTCGTGGGCTGCCGCGCTCGGCACGATGTTCACCGTGCTCGCGGAGGCGCCGCTCGCAGCGGCGGGCGGCGTGGTGATCACGTCGATCCTGTCGAGCATCCTCGAACGCATCCCGGATCTCGGCATCGTGCGCAACTACCTGCCCACTTGGAACACTGACGCATTCCGGGAGTTCTTCGCGGCGCGCATCGACTACGCGCCCGTCGTCGACTCCGCGCTCTCCGCCCTCATCTACGCGCTGGTCTTCACCGCGGTGGCGGTCTGGTGGTTCCGGCGCAAGAACATCTCGAGCTGAGTGCTTCAGGGACTGATGGTTCGTCGACATTCGAATGATTCGATCTGGCTCTTCGGACGCCAAGGGAGCATGCTGCCATTTCGGATTCTCGCGGAGGGATGAATGATTCTCCCCACCGGCGTCGTGACCTGTCTCATGTCTAAAAAACGATGAGCTCAAGCGCGACCGGTCCGCGATCAAGGGTTGTCGGTGCGCTGCACGAACGCGAGACCGAACCTTCCCGACCCACAAGCCCACTCCGCCCTGGATGTCGGCGCCCGCGTTGCGTATCTTCGGCGACGGGCTGACTCCGCCAGCCATTCCGTCCAAGCCGAAAAGCACCTGTAGACCTATAGGTTTCCCCGGCGGCGGGAAACGTCGCGGCGTTCCTGCCCGCTGCCGAAATCGAGTTCGTTTTCGTCTCAGCCGCCACACTGCTCAACCCCGCTGGAAACCTGATAATCGTCACGACCGTCGAGGCCCGCTGAGCGCCCACAGATCAGCATGCCGCGGCATCCGGCACCTCGCTCATGCTGCAGAATCGCTTCGCGAACTGGCACCCTGCGCCATTTCTTCAAGGCTCGCGGTGGTCGGTGAGTATCTATCCGGCGGTGGGGGCGCGAGCGGATGCGACCTCATCCGACTGGATCTTCGTGCTCGAGAGCTGATTTCCGCCGGTCTCAGGTATCCACTTGTCACAAATCGACCTTTGGCCCCGCTCAGAGGTCGATTTGTGACGAGTTGGCCGGCGGGTAGCGGATGGCACGGTCTGATCGCACACCCTTCGACCGGCATCCAGCCAGGGGTTGCGCTCTAGCCCAGGGTTGCGGCGTCGATTACGAAGCGATAGCGCACGTCTGACGCGAGCACACGCTCGTAGGCATCATTGATGCCGTCGGCGGAGACGATTTCAACCTCGGGGGCGATGTTGTGCTCGGCGCAGAAATCGAGCATCTCCTGGGTCTCACGGATGCTCCCGATGCCCGAACCGGCAAATGAGCGACGGTTGTTGAACAGCGTGAACACCTGCAGCGGCAGCGGCTCTGGTGGAGCGCCGACATTGACCATCGTGCCGTTGAGAGCCAGCATCGAGAGGTACTGGTGCAGATCGATCTTGGCGCTCACCGTGTTGATGATGAGGTCGAAAGAGTTCTCCAGGGCGGGGAAAGTGGCGGCATCGCTCGTGGCGTAGTAGTGGTCGGCACCGAAACGCAAGCCGTCCTCCTGCTTGCTGAGCGACTGGGAAAGCACCGTCACTTCGGCGCCCATCGCGTGAGCGATCTTGACGGCCATGTGACCAAGACCGCCCATTCCGACGACGGCGACCTTCGTGCCCGGCCCGGCATTCCAGTGCGCGAGCGGTGAATAGGTGGTGACTCCGGCGCACAGAAGGGGAGCGGCCGCCTCGTAGGGAATACTTTCCGGAACGGAGAGAACGAAGTCCTCCACGACAACGATGTGGGTGGAATATCCGCCCTGGGTGATGGTGCCGTCGCGATCGACTGAGCCGTACGTTCCGGTGTTCCCCTCAAGGCAGTACTGCTCTTCGCCGGCAAGACAGTTCACGCATTCGCGGCACGAGTTCACCATGCAGCCGACTCCCACGCGGGCGCCAACCTTGTGAAGCGTCACCTCGGATCCGACCTCCGTGACCACACCCACAATTTCGTGGCCGACCGTGAGCGGGTATTGGATGTCGCCCCACTCTCCGCGCACGGTGTGGATGTCCGAGTGGCAGATGCCGGAGTAGGCGATTTCGATCAGCACATCCTTCGGGCCGACGTCTCGGCGCTCGATGGTTGTCGCGACGAGGGGTTCGGTGGCTGACGGCGCAGCGTAGGAATTAACAGTAAGCAACGGTGGGTTCTCCAGAAGGTTCGAATTCGGGCAGACGATGCAGTCAAGCCCACGAAGCTGGGTTACATTCCCAGAGTGTGAGCCGGGCACGGTCGGCGCGACTCCATCGGGAGTGCTGTGGCCAAGTTATTCGTCGACGTTCAATGCCCTGCTCATGAAGACGCTATACGGGTCGAGCACATAGTTGGCGAACGGCTCGCACAGGGTGAAACCGTTCCGGGTGTAGAGCCTCCTGGCCGGTACGAAAAACTCCTCGCTTCCGGTCTCGAGGCAGAGCTGCTCATAGTGACGTCGGCACGCCACATCCACAATCCGGGTCAGCATCTGAGCGGCCACCCCACGCCCACGGGCCCCTGGTGTTGTGCGCATCGATTTGATTTCACCCCGGTGAGGGTCGAGCTCTTTCAGGGCACCGCAGCCGAGCAATACGCCATCTTCCCGCGCGGTCCAGAATGTGACTGACTCATCGGACAGCGCTGAGGGGTCGAGGGCGTGCACGCTTCCGGGCGGGGACGTCGCGAACATGTCGGCCAGGTGCTCGGTGAGAAGCTGGTGAACGTCCGCGCGGTTCGGGTCGTCATGATCGATGTCGATGATGAGCTCGAATCTACCGGACGATGCATTGACGCCTTCAGTCGGCTGAGTTGAGGCGTGCCCACTCGCTGCGGGTGATTCTGAATTGGAGATATCGGCTGGCGACGCCGAGAAACGCCTCTGGCGCGCCATCACCGGTTTCTCGCATACCGCACGAACGAAGTATCCGCACCGAAGGCTGATTGGCGACGACCGCTTCCGCCCACACCGAGCGAAGCTCTAGCTCTGTGAAGGCATACCCCAGACCCGCGGCGGCGACACGACCACCGAGGCCCTGCCCCCACCGATCCGACGGGCCGATCAGATACCCCAGCTCCCGCTCCTGCTCACCATCGCCGTGCAGATCGATGTGCCCGACGAGCACGCCATCCAATTTCGCTCCCAGCCGGATCAACCGTTCGGGTGGATGTTGCAACTGACGCTGCCAGAAGTCGCGCACTGATGAACGCGATGCGACCCATCCGGCGTGCGCGCAGAGGATCTCATCGTCGGCCCACGACGCGAGCACCTCGACATCCGCGGCGCAAAGCGCAGACAGTGCGACCGCCGAATCCATGCCCTCACCCCAGCTCTCGGTGTGGGACCAGCTGCTCCAAATGAGCGACACCATCGATTTCGAGCACTTGCACGAATCCGATAACCGAGTCGCGAGCAGGTTCGAGGGCGAGGAGAAGGCATCCCGTTCGCGCAATTCTCACTGCCCCCGACGGTGCCGGCTCCCGGTGCTCGGCCTGCAGGCGGTCGATCAATAGGGCATCCGCCGCGTTCTCGATTGCCTCGATCACCGCGTGAATG
>Ga0209100_1000325_pt1 | contig 44784 bp, 45 predicted proteins | sample lystaG_FD_185480 | JGI IMG/M metagenome (GOLD analysis project Ga0209100, IMG submission 185480) | Glacier valley bacterial and archeal communities from Borup Fiord, Nunavut, Canada, to study Microbial Dark Matter (Phase II) -... | ecosystem: Environmental > Aquatic > Freshwater > Ice > Glacier ... | reverse complement strand
GCCGTCCGCCGTCAGGGTGGGGGGGTTCTGACCGACGTAGCGGCCCACCCTGCGCCACTCGGCAATGAGTCTCGAGTCGGTGTTCATGGATGGCTCCGGGACGACGGGGAGGGTGGCTTTGGCGGGCTTCATGGAGAAGGTCAGCCTCGAGCTGCCGCTGCTGAGCACCATGCGGCTGCCGCCGGGTTTGCCCATCTCGACAAAGCGCAGCGAGACGCCCCTAGCTTGGCTGAGCACGTTCAGAAAACGACTCTCGAGCTGGGCCGCTTCGGGGGGGCAGGCTTTGCGAGTGGTCGCCAGCGGTCCAAAGCGCACCGTTTTCGGGGTAAAAACCGCAGACCCCCGGAAGGTGTTACAGCCCGAAAAACCGCCGACCTGGGTTCCAGCGGCGGTGCTGGCCCCGCTGCCGAGCAGGGTCAGGATAGGCGCGTTCTGACCCTGTGGCGCAAGGGCCGCGCCCTCGAGAATGCCGCTCTTGTCGCTCAGCCGCTCGAGGGTCCACTGTCCATCGGCAAACTGGGCGCTGCCAGATTGAGCGGTGGCGCTCGAGGTGAGGGTGGCCAGGGACACGGTGAGCAAAGCCTTCAATATATCTTTCATAAATTCCTCCTCAATACCTTCAGGGTCAGTATAAGTGGAGTTGGTCAGAACGTATGAAGAATTTCGCAAACTCTCGAGTTTTGACCGTGCTGCTCGAGCGCGTAGGTCAGCCGCCGAAATCTTGGGTCCATAGGCGCAAATACTGTTTTTTATTATTGTAAGGCAAGAAATAAACGCCCAGTCCGAAATCGGTATAACCCGCATACATCAGATTGGCGCAGTGACCGGAACTTTTAACCCAATCTGTAAGCACTTTGTCTGGGTCGTCGGTGTAAAGGGCATGAATGTTCTCCCCGATGGCACTACCTACGTAACCTTCTCCCAAAACGCGTTCAGAAGCTGTTTTTCCTTGAGGGTCCGTATGGGCATAAAACTGCGCTTCGGCCATATGTTTTGAGTGCTTGAAGGCCGCCTGCTCGAGCAATTTATTCCAGCGCAACGGGGGGGCAGCAGGATAAAACGTCTCCCCGCACTTGCGCCCCTGTGCCCGGACCTTGTTGACAGCGGCCAGTAGCTCATCGCGGGAGTAGTTGGGCTGCTGAACAGGCACTCCTTCCGTGGATGCGCTCGAGTCCGTGGGCGTTGGGGTAGTGGTAGAGCCGGATGAAGCCGTGCCGATTTTGCCCAGCCCGGTGCCCGTGGTCGCCACGTTCACCTGAAACAGCGCCCGGAGCGAATCCAGCGGCGCGTAACCTTTACCACCCTCGAGCAAGGTTTTAGCCGCCATCTGATAGCGCTGCCCGTTCAGTTGCGCCAGGTTAGAGTCTTGGACCAGCACCATGTCCTTGCCCTTGGCCGCCAGCCGCCAGACCAGCGGCGCGCTGCTGCCTGTGGCTATTCCCGCGCCGATGTCTCGAGCGAAGGACTCGAGGTCGGCGTAGACCACACCGCCCACAGAGATAGTTTGAGTGACCGCCTGGGCGGAACCGAGTGTGAGCAGAAGCAGGATAGATAGGGAACGAATTTTCATGGGAACCTCGAGAAGGGATTTATTTGGAGCCAACGTGGTCTTCACTATAGTTTTAATTTGGACTCATGGTTTGTTGAAAATCTGTGTGATTTCTCCCGCGCTCGAACCATAAAAAAGCACGCTCGAGGGCGTGTTGAGAAAGTCTGCGGACTCGAGCGGGCTTTCAGGGCGCTGGAAGCCGTTTATAGACCAAGCGGGTGAACGAGCGGGCGGGCAGGGTGAGGGTGTCCTCGAGCTTGAGGCGCTCGAGCGGAGCCTCCTTATCCACGGTCTGAGCGGTGAAGCTCTTAGCTCCCACCAGCGCGTAACCGGGTACCGCACTCTCGAGCGTGTGGGCCGTGGTGGCGATGTTGCTCACCAGCACGGTGAGCAGATTCCCGTCTCGAGCAGCGTGAACCCACAGCTCAGGGTTGTCGGTGCGGGCCTCGAGCGCCTCGCCCCTGAAATAGCGCATTTGCTGGAAGGCGTAGAGCGTGGGGCGTGGGACGGCAGCCCGGTCCACTAGGCCGTGTGCGTCCGACCCGATGATGGCGAAATACTGCGCCAGACTGGCCCCGCCTTCGGCCAGCCGCAGGGTGGTTTCGGCGGCCCACAGCGCCCCCACCATATCCGAGAGGTGGCGCGGGCGGTTCGAGACGTAGGACAGGCCGTATTCGGTGACGCCCAGTTCGACCTTGCGGCCCTGACCCAGCGGGTTGCGCTCGGGGTCGGCCAGCAGCGCCCGGAAGCGCTCGAGGTGTTGGGTCACTCGAGCGGCGCTGCTCAGTGCAACCTCGTCGGTCTGGGTGCCATCGGTGGGGTACTCGTGCCAGCTCAGCAGGTCCACGATGTCGCCGCAGCCCTTCACGAAGGTCTCGAGGAAGGTTCCACTGCTGCCCCCAACGTTGGACACCGCAGGTCCGGCAAATTTAGCGCTGGGGTCCACCGCCAGAATCGCCGCTCGCTGGGCGCGAAAGGTGGCGCAGTAGCGCTCGGGCGTCCAGGAGGCATCGGCCCGGTTTTTGCTGTACAGGTCGGGTTCGTTGCCAATCTCCCAGTATGCGACCTTCAGCCCCAGCGACTGCGCGTCTCGAGCTGCTTGCGCGGCGTCCTCAGGTTTGTTGCCGGAATCGGGCCGGGTGGCGAAGACCCGCGTAGTAACTACCGCCAGCGGCAGCGGCCCTTTGAGACTGGGCGCACTGAGTTGCAGGGTCGAGAGAAATCCGCTCAGTCCTGCGCGGATACGGTCCTGCTCATCGCCCACGTTGCCGGGAGGGTAGCGCAGCGAGGTCGGGGCCACCGAACGCACCTCCTGCTGCGCGTCCACCACCGACATGTTGTAACTGACGTTGAAGGCGTTCACCGATGCAGGCACAATCGGCGCGCCCACCGTACCGAGGGTCAACCGTGCCGGAGCGGCCCACGCCGCCGAGAGCAGGCTCAGAGAGAGCACGCTCGAGCACAGCACCCTCGAGCACAGCGCTCCGTTTAACCCTCCTCGAGCGGGGCGTTTTTGGGGCAAGCCGGGGCGGGAAAGCCGAAACGAAAATGCAGTGCTTTTCATGGATTCTCTGGTAAAGATGGGGTTTGGGGCAGTATAGCGCAGGGGTGTCGCACTCGAGCGGGAAGAGAGTATGGGGCGGTCTTGAGATTTGAGTCTTGAGCTACCCATCCCTGAGTTCTGCTCGAGGACACTATCCACCGCAGAGGACTTTTAGACCCTGAAATGGTTTTTGCTCGAGGTTCGACTTAACTGTGTGAGACCTTTTCTGAATATTCTGGACGCGATAAAAAAAGGAACGACCCTTGTGAGGCCGTTCCGGTGCTCGAGAAGCTCGAAGTCTTTTGCTCGAGCGTCAGAAGCGCTCTGAAACCGTCTTGAGCTGCATAAAGTTCATCAGATAATCCGGGCCACCTGCTTTAGAGTCCGTGCCAGACATATTGTACCCACCAAACGGCTGCACACCCACCAACGCCCCGGTGATTTTGCGGTTGAAGTACAAATTGCCCACCTCGAACTCTTTTCTGGCCCGTTCCAGCCGCGCCCGACTGCTCGAGCACACCCCTCCGGTCAGGCCGTAGTCGGTACCGTTGGCAATCTCGAGCGCGTGGTCAAAGTCCCTAGCGCGAATCACCCCCACGATGGGGCCGAAGATTTCGTCCTGGGCCAGCTTGGCGTCTGGGGCAACATCGGCAAAAATGGTGGGCTGCACGAAATATCCCACGCTCGAGTCGGCAGTTCCACCGCACATCAGGCGGCCCTCGGTCTTGCCAATCTCGAGGTACTGGCTGTTTTTCTCGAAGCTCTCGAGGTTGACCAGCGCAGTCACGTTCGGGTTATCGGCCCCATCGCCCAGACTCAGCGCTTTAGTTTTCTGCACAAATTTCTCGAGCAGCGCGTCATAAACACCGTCCACCACAATCAAGCGGCTCATGGCGCTGCACTTCTGACCCGCGAAGCCGAACGCGCCCTGCACGGCGGCGGTGGCGGCGTGCTCGAGGTCGGCAGTTTCGTCCACGATGAGCGCGTCCTTGCCGCCCATCTCGAGCACCGCCCGTTTGAGCCACTTCTGACCGGGCTGCACTTTAGCGGCGTTTTCATGAATCAGCACGCCCACCGCCCTCGAGCCGGTGAAGCTGATAAAGCGCGTTTTGGCGTGCTTCACCAGATAATCGCCCACGACCTCGCCCAGACCGGGCAGAAAGCTCAAAACACCGTCGGGCAGACCGGCCTCGAGCAGCAGATTCGCGCCCCAGGCGGCAATCAGACCGCTGTCCTCGCTGGGCTTGGCAATGACGCAGTTTCCGGCCACGATGGGCGCGGTCAACATGCCTAAATAGATGGCCAGCGGAAAATTCCAGGGGCTGATGCTCACCCCCACGCCCAGTGGGGTGGCGTGCAGCTCGTTTTCCTCACCGGGATAGGGGAACGTCTCGAGCGGCCCCGCGAGCTTCATGGCCCTCCTAGCGTAATACTCGAGAAAATCAATCGCCTCGGCGGTTTCCACGTCGGCCTCGGCATAGTTCTTGCCCACCTCGAGCGTGAGCAGGGCGCAGAAATCGAACTTTTTACGGCGCAGGATGGCGGCGGCTTTGACCAGAATTCTGGCTCGGGCTGCCATGTCCCAGGTTTTCCAATCCTTAAACGCACTCCAACCGACCTCGAGCGCCTTCTCGGCGTGCTCACGCGTGGCTTTGGAGGTGTGTCCGACAGTTTCTGCGTGACGGTTGGGGTTGAGCGAGGCAATTTTTTCCTCGGTCACAATGCGCTCGGAACCGATGATGAGCGGGTAGCTGAAGGGAATCTGTTTTTTGACGCGCTCGAGGGCCTCTCGGTAGAGTTTTACGTTGCTCTCGAGCGAGAAGTCGGTGAAGGGTTCGGTTTGGTAAGGGGTGATTTTTAGGGTCATGGTAAACTCCTGTATAATTCAATTATCCAGAGGAGGATAACGTGGAACTCGAGGTCAAGAAATGGGGAAACAGCCTGGGATTTCGCATCCCCAAAGATTTGGCGGCTCAGTTGCGGGTGCAAGAAGGAACCTGGCTCGAGGTCTTACTTACCGATGATGGGTTGCTGCTCAAGTCCAAGCGGCGGCGCTCGAGATTAAACATTGAAGACCTGCTAGAGAATCTGGGAACTATGGAGGAAGTGGATTGGGGTGAACCGCAGGGTCAGGAGGTCTGGTGAGTTACACGCCGAATCGTGGGGACATTGTGCGGGTCGGCTTTAATCCACAGCTCGGCAGTGAGCAATCGGGCGTGCGTCCTGCCTTGGTGATGTCCAATTCACGCTACAACGCTAAAACAGGCATGATGCTGTGTTGTCCTATCACCTCGAGCGTCAAAGGGTACAGCACGGAAATCACTTTGCCACTTGGTTTGCAAACCGTGGGTGTAGTGCTCTCGAGTCAAATTAGGGCGATGGACTGGCGTGTTCGAGCACCTGAATTTGTGGAAGCCGTACCGGAAACTCTGCTCGAGCGGACGCTTGACGTACTGTTCGCGTTGATGGAATCATAATTTCACATCACCCCTTTAACATCCCACGTAAAACAAAAAGCACATTGGCAGGCCGCTCGGCAATCCGCCTCGAGAAATAGGCGTACCAGTCGCGCCCATACGGAATGTAAGCCCGCACGGTGTAGCCCGCTCGAGCCAGACTCTGTTGCAAATCGCGCCGGATGCCGTAGAGCATCTGAAACTCGAAACGGTCCCTCGAGAGGCCGTGTTTCTCCACGAATGCCTTTACCTCTTCGATGATGCTGGCGTCGTGGGTCGCCACGCACACGTACTGTCCGCGCTCGAGCATCCTGAAAACCAGCTTGCGGTACTGCGCGTCCACATCGGCTTTGTTCTGAAAAGCCACGCTGGCAGGCTCGAGGTACGCGCCTTTGACGATTCGCAGATTGGGTTTGAGGTCGCTCAGCTCGAACAAATCCATCTCGGTGCGATACAGGTAAGACTGCAAAACTGTGCCCACCGTGTCACCAAACTCGCCGTGCAAAACGCGAAACTGCTCGAGGGTCCCGTCCACTCGAGGATGGTTCTCCATGTCCAGCCGCACGAATCCGCCGAGTTCTTTGGCTCGAGTCAAAATGCGCCGCGCATTGACCATCCCCAGGTTTTCACCGTTCCCTAGCGTGATATCCTGACCAATCTGCGAGAGTTTGAGGCTCACGTAAATCGGGTATCCCTTGCGCTCGAGCGCGTCAAAAATTGCCAGGATGTTCTCGGCAAACCCGTTAGCCTGCGCCTCGCTCGTCACCATCTCACCCAGCAAATCCAGGATGCCGTGAACCCCGATGCTCTCGAGGTCGTCCACCGCTTTTACGGCCTCCTCGAGCGTGTCTCCGGCCACAAAGCGCTGCGCCACCGCCCAACCCTTGGTCCGCACGAGCTGTTCGATGTTCCTATTGCCAGATACGCTGAGCACGGTGTTGCGGTACATCTGGTCAAAGTTTTGCATCATACTTTTTCCCCCTGAATTTCGGTGCTCTCGAGTTCGGCTACCACCAGCGGCGCAAAGGTGCGAACGTGCAAAGTGGCGTGTAGTGCGGCTTGTTCCGCATCGCGTTTCAGAATGGCCTCGAGAATGGCCCGGTGCTGCGGCCTTGTTTCGGGCCTTGCGTTGTAGGTGCGGGTTTGCACCTTGACCAGGGCTAAAGTGCCCTCGAGCCGGGCCAGTCCTTCAATCAGGGTTCGGTTGTGCGACGCCCTGGCGATGGCGCGGTGAAAAGCCATGTCCAGCCGGGTCTGCTCGAGCGCGTCGGTCCCGCTGGCCTCGAGCTGGAAAAGCGCGTCCTCGAGTGTTGTGGCGTCAGTGGCGGTGTGCTCGAGCGCAGCGGTGCGCGCGGCCAGCGCGTCGAGAACCTCGCGCACCGCGTAAGTTTCCAGGGCTTCCGCGCTCGAGACCCGCCGCACCCGCACGCTCTTGTTAGCACTTTGCTCGAGCAGTCCTTCCTGGGCCAGCTTGTGCAGCGCCTCGCGGATAGGAGTGCGCGACACCTCGAGTTGAGCGGACAGTTCGAGTTCGCTCAGTTTGGCCCCGCTGGAAAATTGCCCCTCGAGCACGGCCCTACGCAGGTGGGTGTAGACCTCTTCACGGATTAAACCAGGGCGTTCAAACATGTATGTTGCATAGTGTATACAGTTTTGGCAGATAAGACAAGTGCTCGTGTGGAAGTAGATGTACCAGAGTCATCTACTACGCCATTTCCCCTATTGTCTCGCTCGAGCCATCGGTCTTAACCTGACGCATGGACCTACCTCAAATTGTGCCTACCCTCGAGACCCTACGCCTGAGTTTGCGCGCCTTCACGCTCGAGGACGCGCCCGCCGTGGTAGCACTAATGGCGGACGGTAAAATCTCCGAAACTACCCTGATGATTCCCCAGTCCTACGCACTCGAGGACGCGGAGGGCTGGATTGAAAGCCACGCACAAACTGCGCTCGAGGCGGACCGCTATGTATTTGCCCTGACCCTTAAAAGGGGTGTGCTGGTCGGCTCCTTCGAGCTGATGGTCAATTTGCGGCACGCTCGAGGGGAACTGGCGTACTGGCTGGGTACGCCGTTTTGGGGCCAAGGCTTTACGCCCGAGGCAGGTCGGGCCATTCTAGATTGGGGCTTCTCGAGTTTACCTCTCGAGCGCGTGCAGGCTGGAGTATTCGTAAATAATCCCTCTTCGGCTCGCGTTCAGGAAAAGCTGGGCTTGACGCTCGAGGGGCGTTTCCGAGAGTATTACCGCAAAAACGGGGTTCAGCTCGACTCGGAGGTGCGCTCTATTTTGCGCCGTGAGTGGGAAGCCGGACGCTTGAGAAACTAACATTTAGTTGCCCTACTGTTTTGCATACAGGTCGAGATGATAGGTCAGCCTTTCAGTGTCAATACGCAATATGCCAATTTTTAAATTCTGAGTATAGAATTTGTTTTTAACAATAAAACTCATTAAGCTGTAGTTCGCCTCGTCATGATAAGCGAGTTTGTCTGTGGACTCGAATGCTCCACCTCGAGCCGGGATGGCGTAATCGAAATTTTTGGTGCGCTTGAGGTTTTTATCCAGAATTTTAGAGTGAATATACCAGAATTTAATGGTTGGATATTTGCTGGAAAGTTGCTGAAGAGTAACTAAATCTTTCTGGCAGTCTAAAAGTCTAGGTCACACTGAAAAATTAGCGATGTGCCCCGACTAAAAACCTTGTCCTCTGGGCCTTTGAGTTTGAGAATTTCCGCTTGTGCGGCACTAAATAAGGCTACACTCGTCAAGATGCAAAAGCCGAACAGCGTGCGACGATTTAAAGCATAAACCTGAAGAAAAACGCTTTTCACAAGTCAAACTCCCATGCTCGAGCTTTTCTAAATTCGTAGAACCCAGATTAGAATTCAGTATAAACCCAAAACAGAAGCGCTCGAGCATATGCTCGAGCGCTTCTGCGGTACCCGTTAGGTCTCGGGGTCCAGCCTTACTACAGGCTTTACACCGCAGTGCTACCACGGATTTGGGTCACACACTCGAATCGCTCGAGCAGAATTGCGCCCCAATATCACAAATACTTAGCGCACTGCTGGCCACGTTTGGGGTTTACCCCCGACGGGCACCTCCACCAGATTTTGTATTCAAAGCTGGATCACCTCCTTTTGTGGTACGCAAATAATAATACGGCCCGCACAAAATTTTTAGTGCTCGAGTCACAAATTAAGCCGTTTTGCGTAGTCTGTGCTACAAGCCAAAAAAAGCTCGAGCGTGGGGTCTCGAGCCATATCTCAAAACTGTAAAGGCGCTCTACAAATCGTCCAGGGTCGTGGCCGCCATTAAGCGCTCCTGGTCGATGCTCAGCGCCTTCATCTTGAACTCGTGCATACTCGTGGCTGCGCTCAGGCCCACTTCCATGCTGATGTGTCCGTCCGAGTAAAGCTGCGCTAGATGGTCATCAAACGACTGCATCCCGTCTTCTCTGCCGTCGCGGATGGCGTCGGTGAGCAGGTGGCTGCGCTCGGGGTCTTTAATGAGTTCCTTGACCCGCAGCGTTCCCTTGAGAATCTCGAGCGCGGCCACCCGGTTTCTGCCGTCCACCGTGGGCAGCAGGCGCTGGCTGATAACCGCCACCAACGAATCCGAGAACAGGGTACGGGCGGTTTCGCGCTCACCGGGGGGAAACAGCTCGAGAATGCGGTTGACGGTCCGCACCGTGTCCAGGGTGTGCAGGGTAGAAAAAACCAAGTGTCCGGTCTGTGCCGCGCTGATGGCCGCCGACGCGGTGGCGTAATCCCGAATCTCGCCAATCATGATGATGTCGGGGTCCTGGCGCATGGCCGCGACCAGCGCCTCGGCAAAACTGGGCGCGTCCGAGCCGATTTCGCGTTGCAGCAAAATGCTCTTTTTATTGCGGTGCAGCGTCTCGATGGGGTCTTCGATGGTGATGATGGTCTCAGAGCGCTCAGAGTTGATGCGGTCCAGAATCGCGCCCAGGGTGGTAGATTTGCCCGACCCGGTAGGACCCGTGACCAACACGATGCCCCTCGACTGCATGGTCAGAAACTGCATGATGCGCGGCGGCAAATTGACCTTGGAGAAATCTCCGGTATCGCTCGAGAGCACGCGCAGCACGATGCTGGCACTGCCGCGCTGCCGGAACACGCTGCACCGAAAACGGGCTACCCCGGTGACGCTGTAAGCCATATCGACTTGCCCTTTGGCATCGAAAATAGGCCGGGTGCGTTCATCGGTGATGTGGTCCACGAAACCCAGCGTGGTCTTGGGCGAAAGCGGTGTGCTGCCCAGCGGCGTCACATGACCGTTGATGCGGGCGTAAGGCGGCATTCCGGCGTGCAGGTGGATGTCCGAGGCTCCGCGTTTTACGCAAGCAGTCAGCAGTTCGTCGAAGGTCATAACACTTAAATGATAGCGCACCCTCGAGTTTGAGGACGTGATTTTTTGGGGATAAAGCGATGAGTGATGAGCTTTTGTCCTCGAGCGTGAGACCTCTTGCGAGGTTGCAAACGTCGCACGTCAAACGCCTGGATTGTTTTTAGCGTTTAGCGTTTAGCGTTTAGCGTTTAGCGTTTAGCGTTTGACGTTTGACGTTTGCAGAGCGCGAAGCGCGACTCGAGCAACAAAAAACCCCCTCTCTCGAGGGGGCGCACACCAATAACTCTGAATTCAGCGTTTGCTGAACTGCGGAGCGCGGCGGGCTTTTTTCAGTCCCGGCTTCTTGCGCTCGACTTCTCGAGGGTCGCGGGTGAGCAGTCCCTTGAGCTTGAGCGCGGGGCGGAAGTCGGGGTTGACTTGCAGCAGGGCGCGGGCGAGGCCGAGCTTGATGGCGTCGGCCTGACCGGCGATGCCGCCACCTTCTACGGTAATAAAGGCGTCGAAACGGCGCAGGGTGCCGGTCTCGAGCAGGGCTTGTAAGGAGTCACGGGCCTTGATGATGCCGCGAAAGTAAGTCTGGAAATCCTTGTCGTTGACCATCAGTTTGCCTTCGCCAGGGCGCAGGAACACGCGGGCGATGGCAGCCTTGCGGCGTCCGGTTCCGTAATACTGCTCGAGGGTCTGGGCAGGGGGCTGTGCGGGTGTAGTGGCCATGATTAAAACTCCAGCTTGCGGGGTTGTTGGGCTTCGTGCGGGTGCTGACTGCCGGCGTAGACCTTGAGGTGGGTGTGCAGGGTGCGGCCCAGACGTCCTTTGGGCAGCATTCCGAACACCGCGTGCTCGATAACCCGGTCCGGGTGCTTGGCGATGGCGGTGCGGGCGGTCTCGACTTTGAGACCCCCCTGATAACCGGTGTAGCGGGTGTACACCTTGCCGTCGAGCTTGTTGCCGGTCAGCACGATTTTATCGGCATTGATGACGATAACGTAGTCACCGGTGCTCATGTTGGGGGTGAAAGTGGGCTTGTGCTTGCCACGAATGATGCTGGCAATGCGGGTGGCCAGACGGCCCAGAATCTGGCCCTCGGCGTCTACCAGCACCCAGTCGGGTGCAACTTCTTTAGGCATGTAAGTCTTCATTTACAGCTCCAGTAGAGGGGATTAAGCGCTGGTCACAACTCTCGAGTCCGGGGGAAACTTTTGAGCCTGACTCCCTTGCCATCGGGCGCGTTTCGGCCCTACCAGGCGCAAAACACTATCGAGTAGGGTAGCACAGAGGGGGCTGAGAACTCAAGAGGGATTGTGCCGTGTCTGGATAGTGCTGGAAAGTGCTGGAAAGTGTGTTGACCTCGACCTAACCCGGATTCGAGTTCTTCGGACACACAACCGGACCCGCAATCGGCAAATTCTTCTGAAAACTCGAGCGACACCCTTTCTCACCGATTCCAGGCTGCTCGGTGGATAATTCAAGAACCGAGGAGGTAGACCGTGTACTTCAAGCGCATCTATGACCAGAATCTAGCTCAGGCCAGTTACATGGTGGGTTGTCAACGTCAGGGCACTGCCGTGGTGGTGGACCCTCGCAGGGACATTGGCGTTTATCTCGAGCTGGCCCGTGCCGAGGGGCTACGCATTGTGGCGGTCACCGAGACCCACATCCACGCGGATTATCTTTCGGGTGCGCTCGAGCTGGCCCAGGCCACTGGAGCGACGCTGTACCTCAGCGACGAGGGCGGCGAGGAATGGGCCTACGCGGTAGCGCACCAACCTCTGCGCCACGGCTCGAGAATCGAACTCGGTGCGGTCTGGCTCGAGGCCCTGCACACGCCTGGACACACCCCAGAACACCTCTCTTTTGCGGTGATAGACGGAGCCAGAGCAGATTCTGCGGTGATGCTCCTCAGCGGTGACTTTGTGTTTGTAGGAGACCTGGGCCGCCCGGACCTGCTCGACCTGCTCGACCCGCTCAATCGGGCAGCGGGCGGCGTGGATACGCGTTTCTGGGGGGCCAAACAACTATTTTGCAGCCTACGAGATAGCTTTCTAAAATTACCGGACCATGTACAGGTCTGGCCCGGACACGGGTCGGGTAGTGCCTGCGGCAAGGCGCTGGGTGCGGTGGAATCGAGCACGGTAGGTTACGAGCGCAGGTTCGCCTGGTGGTCCGACTTTCTCGAGCGCGGAGACGAAGCGGGGTTTTCCCGGACCCTGCTCGAGGGCCAGCCGGACGCGCCACGCTACTTTGGCCGCATGAAGCGCCAGAACCGGGCCGGTCCCTCACCGGTGCCAACCCACGCGCTCGAGCGGCTGGAACCGGGCGCGCTCGACGGAAAACTCTTGCTCGATACCCGACCCAAAGAGGCTTATCAGGCGGGGGGACTGACAGGCAGCCTGAGCCTCGCGGCCAACCGCACCTTCGAGACCTACGCGGGCTGGTTGCTGGACACCGAGCACGAGACCCGGCCCCTGGTGCTGTTTGCCAGGGACCCGCTAGAGGCCCAGAGCCTGCGGGAGCGGCTGTGGCGGGTGGGAATAGACCGCGTGGTGGGTTTTATAGACACGCTCGAGGGGTTGCCGCTCGAGCGCTTCGAGCCGCTCGGAGTGCGGCCCCTCACCGATTTGGAGCCAGACGCCTTCGTGCTGGACGTGCGAACTCGAGCCGAGTACGAGGCGGGACACTTTCCCGGAGCAGTTCAGATTCACGCCGGACAGCTCTACACCCAGCTCGAGCGGATTCCTCGAGAACGTAGGGTTTTGGTGCATTGTCAATCTGGGGTGCGCTCGGTGGGCGCGGCCAGCTTGCTGCGGGCGCACGGCTTCACCGACGTGCTCGAGCTGGAGGGGGGCTATCCATCCTGGGTCAGAGCGCAAGAAGAGTGGACTCGCTCGAGGCCGCTCTTTCGACTATGACTCTACCAGACATAGGATTCGTCGAAATATGGACCCTCGGGCACTCGCAGGCTCGAGTACACTGGCGCTCGAGGGTTTTATTACATGGACTACAAGGATGCTGGGGTGGACATCAAAGCGGGAAACCGGGCCGTGGAGCTAATGAGTAGCGCGGTGGGGCGCACCTACACCCCGCACGTTCTGGCTGGGGTGGGCGCGTTTGGCGGGCTGTTCTCGGCTCGAGCGTTTGCCGACCTGTCCGACCCGGTGCTGGTGGCCTCCACCGACGGGGTGGGCACCAAGACCAAGCTGGCGGTGGCGGCGGGCCGTTTTGGGGGTCTGGGCGCGGATATCGTGCATCACTGCACCAACGATTTATTGGTGCAGGGCGCGCGTCCGCTGTTTTTCCTGGATTACATCGCTATGGGCAAACTCATTCCCGAGCAGGTGGCCGAGGTCGTCACCGGGGCCGCCGAGGCTTGCCAGAAGCTGGGTGTGGCCCTGCTGGGCGGCGAAACGGCTGAAATGCCGGGGGTGTATCTCGAGGGCGAACTCGACTTGGTGGGTACCCTGATTGGCGTGGTGGACCGTGAAAGCATCGTAGATGGTCACGCGCTCGAGGCCGGAGATGTACTCATTGGCTTGCCCTCGAGCGGCCTGCACACCAACGGCTTTAGCTTGGCCAGAAAGGTGCTCGAGGGTCTGGACTTTGATGAAGCTCGAGCAGACCTGAATGGACTCACCCTGTTTGAGGCCCTGCTCGAGCCGCACCGCGAGTATCTGGGCGCTTACCAAGCTTTGCAGAACGCGGGTCTCGAGGTGCGCGGCATGGCCCATATCACCGGGGGTGGCCTCATCGAAAACCTGCCTCGAGTGTTCCCGGCAGGTCTGGGGGCGCGGTTAGAGCGCTCGAGCTGGCCGGTTCCACCGCTGTTTCAACTCGTTGTGCAGCGCGCTGGCGTGGACGCTACCGAGGCGCACCGCGCCCTGAATATGGGCATCGGCTTCGTGTTCATGCTGCCTGCCTCGCAGCTCGAGCGGGCTATTAAGGCGCTCGAGGGGGTAGGGGAGACCCCCTACAAAATAGGGGTCATGCGTGCGGGTGAAGGGGTGGTGCTCGAGTGAGTGTCCCCGCCCCCCTGACCGAATTTTGGGTCGTGCGGCACGGGGAAACCTTGTGGAACGCCTCGGGGCAGGCCCAGGGCCATACCGACATCGAACTGAGCGACGAGGGCCGTTCTCAGGCGCGGCAACTGGCGGTGCGCCTGAGCGGACTCAGCTTCTCGGCGCTGTACTCGAGCGACCTGATGCGGGCGCGGGAGACTGCCAAGATTGCCAGTTCTTTGCTCGAGGGTGAACCGCTGCCCCTGCTGCTCGAGCCACGTTTGCGCGAGATTGACGTGGGCCATTTTGCAGGCAAGAACTGGCGCGAAATCCATGCCGATTTTCCTGAATATTACGAGTCGCTCAAAAGTGACCCCTGGGGCACCCGCAGACCGGGCGGCGAGAGCATGGCTGACCTGTACGCTCGAGTGCAAGACGCCCTGCTCGAGCTGAGTTCGCGGCATCCCGGTGAAAAGGTGCTCGTTTTCACCCACGGTGGCGTGGTTCGGGTGGCGGTGTCGCTGGCCCTGGGCGGTGGCTTGCAGGATGTCTGGGCGCGGCTGAGCATCGAAAACACCTCGATTACCCGGATGCTGTACGGCGCAGAGGGCGGAAAACTGCTGAGCTACAACGACGTAGCTCACCTCGAGCAGCCCAAGAGCACCGAGGACGATAGCGTGGAGTGAGGGGTGTGAGTTGTCAGTTCTCAGTTACTGAAAACCGAAAACCGAAAACTGATAACCGAGAACACATCGCTCATCGCCGAAGGCCAAACCTGTACCTCACGCTCGAGTGTGCTAGCCTCGAGCCAATGACCAAGAATAAACCCTCCGATGCACCCGACGGGCGCTTTACCCAGCGTAAACGCCCTGCCAAACCGCAGGGACGGCGCACGGCGGCTCAGCTCTCGAGCACTTCAGGCCCTACGGCTTTTGAAGATAAGGGCCTCGAGTATCTGCACCAGGCGGGGCATTTCGACGAAATTTCCTTCGAGCTTCGCAGTGGCAAGGAAGCCACCGTGTACGTGGTAGACGGCCCCAAAGGTTTGCTGGCCGCAAAACTCTACGCCGACTCGAGGGTGCGGACCTTTACGCAAGATGGGATGTACAAGGAGGGCCGCGAAACCTCGGACGCCCGGATGCAAAAAGTGCGCCAGAACGCCCGCAAATTTGGGGTTCCGCTCGAGCAGGCCCGCTGGATTTACGAGGAATTCTGGCAGATGGAACATTTGTTTCTGGCCGGGGTGCGGGTGCCGCAGCCCATTGAGCACGCGGGCCGGGTGGTGCTGATGGGCTATCTGGGCGACGAGGACGAAGCCGCGCCTCGAGTGTCAGACGCTCGCCTCGAGTGGAAGGTAGCCGAGGGCGCGTTTGAGGGTGCGCTCGAGCAACTGGTTTTGATGCTCCAGGCGGGGCGGGTTCACGGAGATTTCTCGGCCTTCAACCTGCTGTGGTGGGAAGACAAAGTGTGGGTGATTGACTTTCCCCAGGTGGCCGAAATTGGTAAAAACCCGGCCTGGAGAACCCTGCTCGAGCGCGACGTGCAGAACCTTTGCACTTCGTTCGTGAAACTGGGCGTGCGTGAAGACCCAGATAAGGTGCTCGAGGACGTGTGGAAGCGCTCTGGCTTGCCGGGGAGTGCTCGAGGGTAGGATTCGACTTTTAAAACGTTAATTGAGGTGTGCTATACCTGGATAAATGACCCAGTTCCAAGACTATTCGGACCGAAAACGTAGCATGATTACTACGCTCGACACCCCTCTTTATCCTGACTATCTGGATGAAGCAAAAATCGTCTTTGAACCTGTCATCAAAAAGTTTGGTGAGCTGTTAGAGGAATCTACTGACTCCGTAAATCTTTACAAAACTATCTTAACGCAGCCTACAAAAGTTCGAGTTCAATTGCTTAGGGTATTTCGTCGGTATGTATTCATGGGAGAGTCTGTAGAAGCAACTAAAATTATTTCTGCAAGTAATGAAATTATTCGTCACCACGGTGCAAAGTTTCGTCCTCTCGAGCAAGTGCGAGAAAAATTTTATCAACGGCCTACAGATGACGAAACCCTAGTGGCTGTACTTCAGGAGCAGGCCAATCGGGGTCAAAAAGGCTACAATCTCACCCAGATATTTTTTGAGTGGTTCGAGAACCAGTTTTCAGGTACTTTCACTTTGGTGGGTCCCCGAGGAGCTGGAGCTGATATTGACTTGAAAAGGATGCTGAGCGGATTTTCAGAACGCGCTCCCACAGATTTCGTTATTTGCTCTCTCCAAAACGAGGTGCTCGCTGTTGGATATGCTCGGTATGATTCCGACAGGGGTGGTACACAGGAGTACGACCGCACAGGGGGAAATCAGGATAAGATAACCATAGTTGAGCGGTACAACCGCGAAACTGCTTCACATATCAAGCTGATTTTTCTGAACGATGGTCCAGGATTGGCGTTAGGGTCTATGTGGCGCTACTATGCAAGTATGGAGCAGGGCCGCCCACATGTTCTAGTCGTCACCCTCAAAATGCTCGAGGAGCGGCTCACCGCAGAGTGGCTAAACTCTTGAGGTCGTCATTCAAGGTTTCATCTGCCAAAGACTGAAGTTCGCGTTCAACCCAGACCTCGAATGCACTTTCGTGAGGAAAAAGCGATGGAGGGTCTGCGTTGACGGATTTTTTAACGAAGTCACCCATGCGCTGAGCACCGTACTTGAAACGTCGAATGATGGTTTGGAGCGCAAGAGGCGAACGGTCCATCAAGATGAAGCGTCTATTTAAAGCTCGAGCGGCGAATCCAGTGGTTCCACTTCCTGCATAAGCATCTAGGACTAAATCTCCGGGGTTTGAAGACGCTAAAATAATACGTTTAAGCAGGTCCAGGTTTTTTTCGGTAGGATAGCCCGTAACTTCAATATTCTGATTATGGGCATCCTTGAACTCGAGCCAGATATCCTGTGCAGCTACGCCAGGACGGCTATCTAGGTAAACTTTGCGGCGAGGATTTCCATTTTTCGACCAAATAATTTCTCCTCGAGCGTCCATCTCTTCGAGTTTAGACGGTGTATATTGCCAATGCTTCCCCGTAGGTGGTAAAACACCCCGCCAAGCGTCTCCTGTCTCACCAAAACGTATTCCAGGGGCGTGGACAGGAACCTTCATATATCGCCTGCCCGTTTCTGGTTCTGTATAACGGTATTCCTGAACGCTTTTTTCTGAAAGGTCATCAAACTGGATATTCCATGTGTAGTTTTCGCCGCGAGTGTAAAACAATATATAATCAGAAACATTACTGTAACTCTTGCGAGTATAGTTCTTAGAGTTGCACTTTTTTCTAGTTATACAGTTGCGAAAGTTTCCACTCCCAAATACTTCATCCATGATAAGTTTTACGGCGAAAACCATTTTTTCATCTATATGAAGATATATAGAACCTTTACCTGATAAAAGCTCTCGCATCACAATCAGACGCCCTCTCAAGCTCTCTAAAAATGCTGCTCCAGTGCTTAAATCATTATACGCGTGTTCCTGACTCCTAGACTCGAAAACGCCATTAGTGGCGTAAGGAGGGTCAACATAAATCAGGTCTATCTTGCCCTTCTGTCCATTTCGCAGTAGCGATAGCAGAGCATTTTGGTTGTCTCCAAAGTAGAGCGTATCTGTAAAAGCACTGTGGATATAAGGCTCGAAAGGAACCGGGATGACCTCGAGAATATCTTGCTCCGTCCTCTTGCCTGGATAAGAAAGTTCAAAAACCCCTCCTTCCGCAAGATGTCTGTGCTGTTTGCTCGTTTTACTATGAGCCATCAGAAATTCACCTCAATTGCTATTATAGCATAATCCTAACGAAATCGTTAGGATTTTTTTGGACGTCCAGACGGGCGTCGTGTATGGGTTTGGAAATTCTCGAGTGTTGTAGGAGTGAACAAGTGAATGTGCGTCGCCAACGACTCTGGCTCGAGTTTCCCCTCTCGAACAAGCTGTCGGATGCGGGAGGGAGACACTTTAAGAAAATCTGCTGCTTCCTGTGTGGTGAAGAGAGGCTGTCCTGACACCTGACCAGCATAAACGCTCATAACATGAAAAAGGACGACTCATTGGTCGCCCTTTTCTATCTTGCTCGAGCGTCAGTTCACGACTTTAGTTTTATTGCTCACAAAATCCATCAGCACGTACTGACCGATGTTGTAAGGCGTGGTGAAATAAGCCTTCCCTCGAGTCATCTCACTTACCCGCTTCACGAAGCCCACCAGTTCTGGGTCTCGAGCGAGCATGAAGGTGTTGATTTGAATTCCACTTCTACGGCACTGCGCCACTTCGCGCAGGGTTTGCCCCAGCACGTAAGGGTCGAGGCCGTAAGCGTTTTTGTAGATGCGCCCGTCGGGGAGGGTTAGCGCCGACGGCTTCCCATCGGTAATCATGATGATTTGCTTCATGTCCTTGTTCTCGCGCTTGAGAAGCTGCTGCGCGAGGCGAAGGCCCCCGGCGGTGTTGGTGTGGTACGGACCCACCTGCATCTGGGCCAGCTTGCTCAGCGGCACTTCCTCGGCGCTGTCGTGAAACAGCACGAACTTGAGGCTGTCACCGCTGTACTGGGTCCGAATCAGGTGCGCCAGCGCCAGCGCCACCTGCTTGGCGGGCGTAAAGCGGTCCTCGCCGTACAAAATCATGCTGTGAGAGCAGTCCAGCATCACCACGGTGGCGGCGCTCGAGTAATACTCGCTCTGCCGAATCACCAAATCGTCCTCGGTGATGTTCTCGATGCCGCGTGGCAGCGCGTTGGACAGCGTGGCGGTGGTGTCCAGGCTGAGGGTGTCGCCAAACTCGTACTTCTTGGTTTCCCCGGTCTGTTCCACCCCGCTCGAGTATTCACGGGTGTCGTGGTTTCCGCTCGAGCTACGGCCCAGACCGCCCATCAGGTCGCGCAGGGACTTGTAGCCCAGGAAATCTATGGATTTGTCGGTGAGCTGGAATTTGCTGTCACCCACGCCGCCAGTACCGCCCTGACCGTTCTCGTCCATCTCGCGGCGAATGAAGCCGTCTTGCTGGAGGCGCTCCATCATCTTGCGAATCTGTTCGCCGATTTTGGTGTCCTCGATGTTATCGGCGTTCATGGCTTCCGCGAGCATATCGTCGGGAATCATGTTGCGCTCGGCCAGCGCCTCGAGAATGGCGTTGAACAAGTCGTCCATGTCGGGGCGGGCGTCGGGGTCGGGGTCGTAGGGGTTGTTGACGTTGTTGCCCAGCAGCGCTTCCTGAATCATCTGCATGATGTCAGCGCTCTCGAGCGAATCGAGTTCATTCTCGAACTTTGAATAGCGGGTTAGCTTGGGCATGGTGTTCCTCGGTTTGTGGAGGAGAATTCCTCACCAGGAGGGATTCGAGGAGAGGTTTTACGAAGGGTCAAGCAGAGTGCTCGAGCGTCAACCGCTTAAACCAGGGCAGCACCGACCAACGGGTGACGCCCCAGACGAAGGGTAAGACAAGCGACGCGGTTAGCAGAGTTCCCCACGCCGTGCCGAACAGGGTGAAGCTGAGAAAACCAAACAGCGTGACGAATAAGGCACCACTTACGAAAACCGCCTCGAGCGTGACCCAAACTCCCAAGACCCACAAAATCAGTTTCTTGATGTTCACGAAGTCTCCTTTGGATAGATTCAGCGCTCGAGATAAAGTCGGAATCGCAGTGCTCGAGCGAAACAAAATTAATTCCAGCGGCCTGCGCCCTTACGCTGAGTTTCCGGCTCTGCCGCCGCGTACATCTCCTCAGCTTTGCTCAGCTTCTTGCGGCCATACAGGCCCTCGAGCACGAATTCTGCCGCACTGAGACGGTGGGCTTCACTCGAGTCGCTCGAGAGTTTAAAAGCTGTCTCGAGCAACTGCGGCACTTGCCTCATGGTCTCGAGCGCGTCTTTGGCGGGGCCGTCCTGCGGCACCTTGAACACGTTACCCTCGTCAAACCACTTCTCGAGCTTGTCGGTGTTGGCGCTGACCACGCGGGCGTAAACCTGTCCAGCGGCCTTGCGGATGATTTCGCGGGCCACGCTGTCGGCACCTTTGAGTTCTCCCTCGTACTCGAGTTCCAGCTTTCCGGTGATGGCGGGCAGGCTCGAGTACACGTCGAGTGGCCGCACCACGGCGGGCACGTTCTGGGTGTAGGCGCGGCGCTCGGCACTGGCACTGGCCAGTTCCATCAGCGAAATCGGCAGGCGTTGCGAAACCCCGCTGAGCTTGTCCACGCGGGCGTCCTCACGGGCCTGAAAAGCAATTTCCTCGATGAGTTCAGCGATGAAGGTGGGAACCTGTACGCTCGAGTCCACGTAGCTTTCCTGACTGGTGATGTTCATGCCCTCCTGCACCGTGCGGGGGTAGTGGGTCCGAATCTCGGAGCCGATGCGGTCCTTGAGGGGGGTCACAATCTTGCCGCGTGCGGTGTAGTCCTCGGGGTTGGCACTAAAGACCAGCATCACGTCCAGCTCGAGCCGGATGGGATAGCCTTTAATCTGAATGTCGCCTTCCTGGAGGATGTTGAACAGCGCCACCTGAACTTTGGGCGATAAATCGGCAAGTTCGTTCACCGCAAAGATGCCCCGGTTGGCCCTCGGCAGCAGACCAAAGTGCATACTGCGAACGTCGCCCAGCGAGGTGCCCAGACGGGCGGCCTTGATGGGGTCCACGTCGCCAATCAGGTCGGCCACGGTGACATCGGGCGTGGCGAGTTTTTCCACGTAACGGTCCGCATGGTGAACCCAGTTGAGGGGCAGCTCGAGACCGTGCGCCTCCAGGTAGGCCTTGCCCTCGGCGGTGATGGGGTTTAAGGGGTCGTCGTTGACCTCGAGACCGCCCATAGTCGGAATGTACTCGTCGAGCAGCGAGGTAATGGCCCGCAGAATGCGGCTTTTAGCCTGTCCACGCAGACCCAGCAAAATGAAGTTCTGACGGGCGAGTAATGCGCCCACCAACTGCGGAATCACACTGTCGTCAAAGCCTACGATGCCTGGAAACAGCTCGTCGCCGCCTCTGAGTTTGCGAATCAGGTTGTGCCGTACTTCGTCTTGCACTTTGCGGCTTTTGCCGTCGAACGGCTTGCGTCCGGCGTATTCGGGAAGCTTGAGAAGCTCACTTAAGGTGTTCGGATGCTGCATGTGACTCCTTGAGAGGGGTTTAGAGGTGAAATGGGGACGTTCGCACCCAATGGGATTTGTGCGGCAGAGCAAGATTTAGCTGTGTTGAAAGCTGTGTGGAAGGCAGCAGTGGACGGGTGAAGTGAGATTCACGCCTAAAAGTAGCACCGTGAGGGGTGAGAAACTGTATGGCTTTAAGGGATTAGCGGGGGTTTGGAAGGGTGGGAATGTCGGGTGACTCGAGCAGGTTGTGGGAACAGGGAGCAGGGGAGATGGGGTGATGGGGTGAGAGAGGAATCTCGAGAACAAAAGGTATTTCCGCCTCGAGCGTGCCACAGCTAATTCTCACGACCCATCAGGCTCGAGCGCTCTAGAAGGCTGTTCCAGTCGGCCCCTAATTTACAGTGTTGGCTCGAGCACGTTCCAGGGCTTTCCTTTCTTGGGCAAAGGGTAACTTCTGGCTCACGGTGGCGGGTTAGGGTCTCTAAGTTATGAAAACACTTCCCATCTTCACCACACTTGTGACCACGATTGGATTACTAGCCCTCTCCTCGAGCTTGGCCGCGCCCAACCCTTACGTGTTCGGCTCGAGCGGGGCCAACCTCAGCATCAACCCTGGATTCGGCTTTGCGCTCAACGTCGGTGCAGGCACCGGCAACGTGTTCGGCGATATCGGCGTGCGCGGTGACGCTTCACTGGCCCTGGGCGACAATAGCTTTGGTCTGGGTGCGAACCTGGATTTGGTACTTCCCCTTCCACAAGTCGGCTACACCCCTTATTTCGGCGGTGGATTGGGCGCTAACCTCATCAGCGTGGGCAACTCGAGCACCACCTCGTTCAACCTGCAAGGGCTGGTGGGTGTGGACTTTCCGCTCAACAAGAACAACAACGGACGCATTTTCATCGAAGCCGTACCGCAGTATTTCTTCTCGAATTCTAATGGCTTTGCTTTAGGGGCAAGGGCAGGTTTGAAACTCAACCTGTGATGGCTCGAGGGTAAGCACCAAACAGATTCATTACCCATTCTCCCAAACTCACCTGCTCGAGGGTGGGTTTTCTTTTGCTAAACTCTTACGGTTCGGGTTATCTGCTCGAGCACTTGAATGGGTGCAGGGCTATCTTCTCTGTGGCTCGAGGGAGTAGGTGTAAGCATGAAGTATTTCGATTTTATTGTGGGGCTGTTCGTGGCGGTGCTACTCATTAGCAACGTGGCCTCGAGCGCCAAAATCGTGGATTTGCACTGGCTCAGCCTGGGTCCGGTCAATCTCAGCGTGTTCGACGGCGGCACGCTGCTCTTTCCCATCGCCTACATCTTTGGAGATGTGCTGACCGAGGTTTACGGCTACGCAAGGGCACGTAGAACCATCTGGATTGGGTTTTGTGCCTCGTTGCTGATGGCACTCACCTTTCTGGTCATCGGGGCCTTGCCGGGAGAGGCCGAGTGGCTTAAAAGAGGCGGTGAGGACGCCTTCTCGAGCATCCTGGGCTTTATTCCCCGCATCACGCTGGGCAGTTTAGTGGCTTACTGGCTGGGCAGTTTCGTGAACGCCTTCGTGATGGCGCGGCTCAAGGTGCTCACAGGCGGTAAGAAGCTGTGGACCCGCACCCTGGGCAGCACGGTGGCGGGTCAGGCGGTGGACACGGTGGTGTTCTGCCTCATCGCCTTTGCAGGGACCATGCCAAACGATGTGCTCATCAGCATCATTGCCAGCAACTACGTGTTCAAGGTCGGTATTGAGGCGCTGATGACCCCAGTGACTTACCTGGTGGTGGGCAGGCTCAAAAAAGCCGAAGGCGTAGATACCTTTGACGCGCACACCGATTTCAACCCTTTTCGAGTTCAGCTCGAGGGTTAGAGACGCGCTTTGCGCTTAGCAAACGTCAGACGTCGAACGTCTGGACTGCTTTTGGCGTTCAGCGTTTGACGTTTGCAAGCTCGTAAGAGCTAATCCAGCAACTCGAACTGTCCGTATTTCCCTTTGTAGTACAGCAGCGGCTCCACATCTTCCCTCGAGTCGGCATATTCGACCTGCGAGATAATCAGGGTGTGGTCGCCTGCATCCACCCGGTTGACTACCTTGCACACCAGGCGGGCCAGGGCGTGCTCGAGCAGGGGAACGCCGCTGTGAACAATGTATTCAGGGGCTTGCTCGAGCGGACGCCCCGCAAAGTGGGTGCTGGTCTCCGGCTGCATATGGGCCAGAATGTTGATGCTGTGCGTCTCGCTGCTCTCGAGAACCGCGTGCATTCTGGCACTCTTGGCCACCGAGACCAGCACCAGGGGCGGCTCGAGCGAAACCGAGATAAAGGCGCTGGCGGTCATGCCGCGCATGTGGCCGTCCTCGAGCACGCCCACCACGGTGACGCCGCTGGCAAAGGTGCTGAGGGTCTTTTTGAAGGTAGGCGCGTCTACGGGCATGGGAACAGCGTACAGCTCGAGGGCAAGCTGGGGCAAGCCGCCTTACTTAACCAGCCAATTTGCTCGAGCAAAAATTCAATCCGCACCCACTCGAGCGGGAACCCTGCCCAACAAAACGCCGTGCCACGCAAATAGATTCATGGTCAGTCCGCAGAGTAGCGCGGCGGGCCACAATCCGAACAGCGCCAGCCCCGCCGGAATGAACAGGGCCTCGAGCTTGTAAGCCCAATCTAGCCCGCCCCGCTTATGAAGTTCTGGCCCCAAAGCGCGGTAAAGCAGCGAGATGAGCGCGCCTACCCCGAACCAGGCCAGATAGTTCTCGAGCGGTGCGCCGTACCATAACCCATTGGGGTCGGTCCAGCGCCAGTAACCCTGCTGAGGCATGAGTGCCTCGAGTCCCAGGTCCCAGGCCACCACCCCGAGGCCGGTGAGCAGCGGGTTTCCCCTTGACAAAACGTGCGCTGAGAGCACCAGCGCGAACCAGCCCAGCGGCACGATGAGCGGCACGCCCAGCACGGTGGGCGCGGGTGAGAGTGCGTAGCTGTAAAGCCCAAACGGAATTCCGGTGTGGCTGCCCAGGTACTCGACGGCTAGGCCCAGTGAGAAAGCAAGGATGCCCAGAACGAACACTCGAGCGCCGATGATGGACCAACCCCACAGCAGGGCCGCCAGCGTAATCAGCACGGTTTGCAGGGTGCCAATGAGGGGGAACAGGTCCGGTGCGAGTGGAACCGGAACCCGCACCAGAACCGCCAGGGCCAGCAGAACCTGCCAGCCCTGAACTCGCTGCCGAAGCTCCCGAATGCGTTCTCGAGCTACAGCGCTCGAGAGCAGCAAAGCCGTGCCAGAGGCCCACAGCGCGGCCAGAACTGGGACGATGGCGCTCGAGGGATTCATCTTCAGAAGCAAGCCCAGGAATACGAGGGGAACGCTCGAGAGGGCTGTGATTGCGGTCCACCTTGCGCGTTCCAGCCACAGCAAATCGCCGCCCCACACCGAGAGCGCAGCCAGTAGAGGGCCAAAAATGGCCAGACCCGCGCCCAGCGTCGTCTCGAGCTGCACGACCAGTAGAACCGCGCCCAGCAGGGCTAAACCCATGAAAGCGAACCCGCCTAGCCCTCGAGCGGTCCAGGCGGCTCTTTTACTCGAGAAGGTTCTGTTTACCGATGCTCGAGCAAGATGAGTCAGAAGCAAGGATAAAAGAATAGAACTCAAACTGAGCCAGAGAGCGAGAATCACGAAATTACAACCCTCGAGCCAGCGTGCGTTTACCCAGGGTGCGCTTCAGATTTTGAGCGGTGATTTCGCGTCCGGTGGCCACGAACACCGGAATATTGACCGAGAGCATCAGCGCCAAATCCTGAGTTAGGCTCGATTCCTCGTTCAGAAACTCGAGCACCCGCTTTACCGGATTGCGCCGAAACAGCTCGCAGAAAAATTCGGCCCCATTTTGACGCCCGGTGGCTAAAACCCGCAGCATCACGCTGTCCATCCAGCGGTAATGGTCGAAGGCGGGCGGCGTACAAACCGGGCTGCCCGTTCTGGCAAGCTGCGCCGCGATGCGCTGAGTTTGCCGCTGAATGCGCCGGAAGGTGTACCCGGTAGACGGTTTGGCGCAGCCACCCGCCGTGCCGATGTTTAGAATGTGCGGGCTGCTTTGAGGCGCAAAGTGAGCGTCGGTCATGGGAATGACGCCCTGTTCGCGCTCGAGCACCCGGTAGTCCTGCAAATTCAGCACCTTTTCCAGATAATCCTGCAAACCCGCGTCGTACTCAGCGTCCTCGAGAAGATGGCTCGAGAAGACGGTGTACTCGACCAGAGCGCGGCGCTCATCAAAGGGCAGCACGTACACGAAGCGCACCTCGCCTGCGACCTGCTCCACCCGGAAATCCATGAAAGTGGCGCTCGAGGCGTCAAAACTGGGCTTTTCCGTTTCCACCACCCAGCCACGAAAGTGTTGCAGCAGATGGCTGGTTCCACCCCTGGCCATTTCGGGTTTGTACAGGCTGCTGTAAGCCCACTTTCCTGTGTGCGCTTGGCCGTCCACCCAAACTCGAGCGCCGCCGCCGAATTCTTCGAGTCGTTCGACGTTTCCGTAAAGCCTGGTCACGTTGGGACACCGCTCGAGCCACTCGTCAATCAGGGCGTAAAAATCGCCGCTGCGAATCATTTTATAGGTGTAGGGCGCAATCTCGAGCTTCTGCGAACCGCTGGAACCGTGCAGCCACAGGCTTTTCCAACGCCGATTCACTGCCGCCTCGAAGGGGCCATCGCCGTTTTCCCAGAAGCACCAGGTTCGGTCATGGTCCGCTTTGGGAGCGCGGTCTACCAGTAAAATGCGCCTATCGTTTAAACCCTCTCGAGTCAGGTCCATTTTGGTCAGGTGATAGGCGAGGCTCAGGCCCGCAGCGCCGCCGCCCACGATGAGGTCATCGAACCCGGTCATAGGCGTTCACTGTAGGCGTGACGGCAGAGAGGACACAGTAAGCAGGTTCACGCCTCACTCGAGTAGTGGTTCTGAGGGTTAACCCTTTTAGCTGGGCTGTTGTTCCGCTTCCTCGAGCAAATCTGCGCTCCACTCGCCTTTGGGTAAAGGGCTGAACACCTCGAGCAGGTTGCTGTCGGGGTCGCGCACGTGGGCTACCCGTGTTCCCCACGCTGGGCGGTTTTCAGGAGTGTTGATGAACTTCGCACCCGCGCTCGAGGCCCGCGTGGCAAAGCCGTCCAAGTCGGCTAGCTCGAGCACCAGGGCTATTCGGTCCTGAGCCACCCCCTCGAGCGGCAGAGCCTGAGTACCCAGCGCTTCGCTCATCAGCGCCCGTGCGAACAGACCGATGCTGCTCAGGCCGTCAGACCCTTTGAAGCTGGCGTAATTGCCCTCGGGTTCTCCCCAGGTGACTTCGAGACCCAGCACATCGCGGTAAAACCTAAACATCGCGGGAAATTGAACCGTGAGCAAGCGGATGTTGTCCAGGCGCATAAATTCTCCTTATAGAGGGTTTGGCTCGAGGTAGTCTAATTTAGACTACTGTGTTGTACACTGCTCGAGCGATGAAGTCAAGTAAGTCAAGCGAGTCAAGCAAGTCAAACAAAGCCGCGACCCCACCTGATTTGGTGCTGCTCAGCCTGCTCTGCGAACGCGACTGGCATGGCTACGAACTCAATGCCGAACTCGAGCGGCGCGAGGTGTCCGACTGGGCACCGGTATCCCGACCCCAGGTGTACTATTCGCTTCGCAAACTCTGTGAACTGGGTTGGACCACCGTCCAAAACCTCACTGCCTCGAGCGTGACGGCCTCGAGCGTGTCTGGTAAAGCCTTTGGCCCTGAGCGGCAGGTGTACCGAATTACACCGCTGGGTCGCGCCTTGCTCGAGACCGCGCTCGAGCGTGAAGAATGGGCCACCGGACGGGTTGTGCCGCCTTTTTTGACCTGGCTGGCCCTGTCGCCGTTTGCCCCTCGAGCCACCCAGAAACAGATGATTTTGAGGCGCGAGGCATTTGTGCAAGCACAGCTCGAGCGTGAGCAGGGGCATCTCGCGGCCATTAGAGCCGATACGGGCGCAATGGTGCAGGTCGCCGAGCAGATGGTCACGCTGACGCTTCGTCAGTATCAAACTGAACTCGAGTGGTTGGCCGAACTGAAGCTGAATCTACTGGCCTCACTCGAGTAGAGGAAAGGAGCCGTTCTCGTCGTTCACTTCCGGCCCGACCAGCGCGGGGGTAAAAATGGTGATGAGACGGATAGGCTCGAGCACGGTCAACCTGAATCGCTCACCCTTTTGGGCCTGCCACAGCGACCCTGGACGGATGTCGTGAATCTCTCCCGTGGCCAAATCCTCGAGCGTGGCCCGACCCTCGAGACAGTAGCCGACCTCAGAATGGTGCTGACGGGCAAAAACGGTGCTCGAGCCGCCTTTGAGGGTCACATCGGTCAGGCTGAATCCTGCGCCGTCCTCGCGCAGCAAAAAGCGGGTGGTGCTGAACATCTCGCCCGTTATGGCTCGAGGGGTTCCCTGCAAATCGGCCTTGTGTCGGATGAGCATGGGGAGAGTTTAACGCTCGAGGCCCATCTCAAAGGTCTAAACGCCCGCCTTGACCTGCACTTGACATGCGCTATACTGCACCTTGTCGGCACCGCAACCACAATCGAATACGCAAACTAGCTGCAACTCCAGTCGCTCGAGGAAGCTCACGGGTGAGAGCAGGAGTAGGGGAAATACCATGTCAGAAGTGATTCTCAAGGGCGTTTACAAGCGGTACGGCAAGACGGTGGCGGTCACGGACTTCAACCTCGACATTCAGGATAAGGAGTTCATGGTCTTCGTCGGGCCGTCGGGTTGCGGTAAGTCCACCACGCTCCGCATGATTGCTGGACTCGAGGAAATCTCGGATGGTACGCTGCAAATTGGTGAGCGCGTGGTCAACGACCTGCCTCCCAAGGACCGCGACATTGCGATGGTGTTCCAGAACTACGCCCTGTATCCCCACATGGATGTGTACGAGAACATGGCCTTCGGTTTGAGATTGCGTAAAACACCCAAAGACCAGATTGACAAGAAGGTGCGCGAAGCCGCCGCTATTTTGCAAATTGAGCACCTGCTCAAGCGCAAGCCCAAGGAACTCTCCGGTGGTCAGCGCCAGCGCGTAGCTCTGGGCCGCGCCATCGTGCGCGAACCCAAAGTCTTCCTGATGGACGAGCCGCTGAGCAACCTGGACGCCAAATTGCGCGTGGAGATGCGCTCGCAAATCGGCAAGCTGCACCGCCGCCTGGGCACCACCATCATCTACGTGACCCACGACCAGGTGGAAGCCATGACCATGGGCACCCGCATCGTGGTGATGAAAGACGGCCACATCATGCAGGTGGACACGCCACTGAACCTGTACGACTTCCCCAAGAACAAGTTTGTGGGTGGGTTCATCGGCAGCCCCAGCATGAACTTTATGACCGCCAACGTGCAGGGAGGTGGTTTCACGAGTCAAAGTATGCGGGTCTCGCCCGAGGGTGTGCTGGCCCAGAGCCTGCGTGACTACGAGGGCAAACAGGTGTGGATGGGCATTCGCCCCGAGCACATCGGCCTCAAGGGTTACACCAACATTCCATCTGGCGACAACAACATGAGCGGTGAAGTGGAAGTGGTGGAGCCTCTGGGCGCACAGACCGACCTCATCGTGAACGTGGGGGGTCAGAGCCTGGTGGCCAAAGTGGACGGCCACGTTATGGTCAACGCTGGAGACATGGTGGAACTGGTGGTGGACCGCAGCAAGCTGCACGCCTTCGACTTGCAAACCGAAGTGGCGCTCACTCGAGCCTAAGAAGTAATGAGCTATGAGCAATGAGTGATGAGCTAAACCCCAAACCCTCGAGCTGCTCGAGCGTCTGAAATCTTCGGTAAACCCCTCTTCACGAAAAGTGAGAGGGGTTTTTGCGTGCTCGAGCGCCGTTCAGGGACGAGCGTTACGTATGACCCAGCCCAGTGCGAGGTCAGCAGAAATGATGTGGTCCGGGAGCAGACCGCGCCCGTCGTCGAAGTCGCCCGCTCGAGTGAAATAGGACGTGGACATGGTGTGGCTGCCGCCCGTTCTGGGCAGGTTCACCACTGTAAAGTCACCAAAAGAGCTTGGGTTGACGCTGGATTCCTCCCCCACGATTTCGGCAAGCTTGAAATCCTTGAGGGCTGTGGCTAGCGCTAGAGCCGAGGAGGCTGTGAAGGGTCCGACCAGTGCATAGAGGTTGCCCTGAAAGCACAGCGCGTTCTTTGGGGGTATTCGTAGCGGTGCGTCCTCGCGCTGGAGCAAACCGAGCGCTTCCGTGCGGGTCCAAGCTTCGGGCAGGGTCGCGCCAAAAGCTTTCTGGTGCTCGAGAAAGGGTTTTGAAATCTTGCGTTGCGTGCTGCCGAACATCCGGTAGGGCTGAGCGGTCAGGTAAGGCATCAGCAGGTCGCCGAAATTGCTATTGCCACCGCCATTTTCGCGTAGGTCGAGCACCAGCGTCTTTTGACCCCCAGCGCGTAGCGTCTCAAAGGTCTTCTCGAGAAACGCGGAGAACGCCTCGAACTGAGCCGGGGTGCCGCCAATGAACGACCTCAGCTCGAGGACTCCCACACCCGGCAGAAAATCCGCCGAATACTGCGGTCCCGCCTCGATGAAGTCGCGCTTCTGGTCCAGGGGCGCGCTCGAGACCCCGGTGTGATAGTCGCCTAGCAAATCGGTGTAGCTCGAGAGCAGGGTGTAAAACGCCTTGCGCGGGAGCTTGGTGGTAATGGCCCTGCGGATATCTGCCGCACGCGCCTCTAGCGCTTCCTTGGACGCATGTGCATACGGGTTGGGGTGAATCTCGACCACGCTTGAGACCAGAGTCTGAAAGTCGGCCTGCATGTCGGTTGGCTCGAGCGTGGCCTCTGCCTGCGCTCGAGCCAATGGGACGCCCCCCAAAAGGGCGGTGGTCAGCACAAATTTCAGCAGCATCTGCATGATGAGCCATTTTATCACGGTGCGTTCTCGAGCGCCCTACCCTTTTGCTTTTGTCTTGCATTCGTCAGCCGCCCTGAGCCTGTACTCACCCTCGAGCCTGTATAATCCGACGAACTTAACCCCGCTTCACCCGGCCTCGAGCGTAAAGTGTTCTCGAGGTCCCAACAAGGAGAACCATGAAAAAAACCCTTCTACTGGCTGCACTACTGCTTATCACTGGGGCAACTGCGCGCACCCTCGAGCAAATCAAGGCCGCTGGAACGGTCAAAATCGGCACTGAGGGCGCGTTCAAACCTTTCAACTACTTCGAGGGCAAGAAGCTCACCGGCTTTGAAATTGAACTGGCTGAAGCTGTTTCCAAGCAAATGGGTCTCAAATACGAGTGGGTCACGCAGAGCTTCGACTCTCTACTCATCGGCCTCAACCAGAACCGTTACGATTTTGTCATCGCCTCGCACGGCATCACCCCCGAGCGTCAGAAAGCGGTGGATTTCTCAGACCCTCACTACTGTGGCGGCGGAGCCATCGGTTATCTGGCGGGCGGACCTGCCAAAGTGGCCGACCTCAAGGGCAAAAAGGTGGCGGTGCAGGTGGGCACCACCTACCTCGACGCGGTGAAGAAGCTCAGTGGAATTGGTGAGGTCAAGACCTACCCTAAAGATACCGACGCGCAGCAGGCCCTGATGTCCAAGCGGGTAGATGCCTGGGTGGGCGATAAGTTCGGGGTGATTGAAGCGTCTAAAGCCAACAGCAGCATCAAACTCGGTGAGCAGGTTTTCTTCGAGCGCAATGCCATGGCGATTGCCAAGGGCAACACCACGCTCACCGCAGCTCTGAACGATGCGCTGAAAAAGGTGCAGGCGGACGGCACTTACGCCAAGCTGAGCATGAAGTATTTTGGTAGCGACATTCGTTGTAAGTAAATCTGGTTCGCTCGAGTGAAAGGCCGCCCTCAGCTTGAGGGCGGCCTTTTCGCATTTGATGGGTTGTAGGGGCGAATGGCGGACAGGCCCGGTAGGCGGGCAGGCCCCACGGGGTGCCGTTCTGCCCAAGACAGTGCCGCCTTGCCCAAGACAGCAGTTCGCCCAGCACTCGAGCACTACAACCGAAATTCATACCGACGCGGTTTGGCCAGGGTCCACACAATGAGTAGCAGCGCGGCAATCAGTGGCCAGTCGCCCAGTTTCACGTAAGGCGTTTCACCCTCGAGCCGTTTGTACTCTCCGCGCAGGGTTCCCTTTTCAAAGCGCGGAATCTCGGCCTGGACAACGCCCCTCGAGTTCAAAATGGCGGTGACACCCACGTTGCCCGCCCGCAATATAAAGCGCCGGGTTTCGATGGCCCGCAGCCGTCCCATCTGAAAGTGCTGGTCAATGCCTGAACCCACTCCGTACCAGCCGTCGTTGCTCACGTTCACCAGCACATCGGCCCCGGCCAAAACTGCCGCTCGAGACACCTGGGGAAAGATGCTTTCGTAGCAGACGTACGCGCCGAAACGCTCCCCGCCCAGCTCGAGGGCCTTGTCATCCACGACGCTGACGGTTTTTAATAAGCCGCCTGCATATCCGAAGGCAGTAAAAAGGACGTTCCACACTCCTGGCAGCTCTTTTTGCAGCGGAAAGAACTCGCCCAGCGGAACCAGAAAGTGCTTGTCGTAGCTCGAGATAACGCGGGTCCCATCCCAGGAAATCACCCGGTTGGCGCTCGAGGTCCGGTCTATGTAGGTGCCGTATCCGGTGATAAATTTTTTGGGCAGTAGCGCGGCAACTTTGGGGTCGTTCAACGGAAACTGAACGTTGTTCACCGCCGACTCGGGCCAGACCACCAAATCGCCGCTCTGAGCGCGCTTGGACAGCTCGAGGTAGATGGGTACCGGGTCGGTGTCTCCCCGGCGCTTGGCTCGAGCGTCCAAATTGCCCTGCACCAGCGTGACGGTTCCCTGCCCCGTTTCATGTACGAAAGTCTTCTCGAGCGGCGCGCCAAAAATCCCGTAGAGCAGCGCCAGAATCCAACTTAGGGCACTTCCTATCAGCGGCTTAAACTCGCCGCTGTAGGCTCGAGCGAGTGAGGCCGCCATCGTGGTCACAAGCAAACTCAGCAGCAATACCCCGCCGAGGTCGGCAATCTGAATCAGTGGGGTAGGCATCAACGTGTAACCTACCGTGGCCCAGGGAAAAGCCAGCGGCCCCAGGTGACGCAGCCACTCGAGCACAATCCAGCCCCCAGCCAGCAACCAGACGCGGCGGGTCGGGCGGCGGGTGAGCCGGGTAACGATGAGGGTGAGCAGCGCGAAGAAGAAGCCCTCGAGCAGCCACAGGCCCACAAACCCTACCGACGCGCCGCCGAAATCGCCGTAAAAGCTCAGCGGCAACCAGATGAGGTGTCCGGCAAAGAAGGTGGACATGGCCCACATGGTCCGCACGTAAGCCACTTTGGGGCTTCTTGAGGCGCTGAGCCAGAAAAACAGCACTGCTAAGGGGAGCACGAACAGGGCGCTCCAGGCAAACGGCAGCGAACACAGCGCCAGCGCCACCCCTATGGCGATGGCCTGGAAAATCTCTTGCACCGACAGCGCCCTTTTAGCGCGGCGGTGGCTTCCCTCGAGTGTCAAGTCTTTGTTCATCGCCACGGCTTCCTCTCGAGCGGGGTCGGGCGCGCGGCCCAACCCACTGGCTAAACGCTTTTTTCCGAACATGCGCTCACTATATTCGCTCGAAGATGAAGGTGGGATGGAACGTCCAGGGACCTTCTGGACAGGGTTTGCTCGAGGGGAGATTTCTCGAGAAGAGCCGTGAACTCACTTCCTTGTGTCCAGCTCCAGAAACCAATTGGCACGCTGACCATCCCTCAATCCGCAGCCACAACCCGAATGTGTCCGGCATCCGTAAGCACCTCGAGCGCCCGCTCGAAACTCTCCTCCTTGACCAATACATAGTCGGTATCGAAGGTGGAAAAGGCGAAGATGCCGATTTGGGCCTCGGCCAGCGGCACCAGCACCGAGGTCAGAATTCCGGTCAGGCCGAAGTCGAAAGGTCCCTCGAGCATGAGGCCCTTCCAACCGAACTCTGCCATCACATCCGTCGGAATCTGCGCCTCTGGGCACACGATGGACAGCTCCTCGAGCGTGCGGGTGATGCTGAAAAATTCGCTCTCCGAGACCCAGGTGGGCACATTGACGGTGGGCGCGAACCTACAAATGGCGAAGGACAGCTCGAGCGGACGAAAGCGAAGTTGGGGCATGGGGGCAGTTTATCCGCTCATAAGCTCAGTCAAATGCGTTATAGCGCTCCCTTTGCGGACGTTCCTTTATCCGGCGTTCTGGTGTCTTTCCCCTCGAGCGCGTCAAAATCCAGGGTCTCGGTTTCGGTCTGCCCCGGATAACCGTAGGCGGCTTTGGGGTTGATGCCCACGTAAAGCACCTTGACACCGGGACTAAAAAGCGTCTCGGCGGGCATGTAGATGTTCCAGGCTTTGTTAAACGGGATGGGTGCGGGCAGACCCATCGCTTCCTCGAGTTCATTTTGGTAGGTCGAGCAGTAGTACGTTCCCGGCAGGCCACTCAGGTCGTAGGGTTTGCCTTTAAGCAGTTCAGCCCGCGTCCGCATTTTGGGCAGCATCTCAGCTTTAATTCCGGTGTCCAGTACGATGACCGCGTAGCGCGGATACATGTGCGAAAGCGGATACTCCCTTGCGACTTCCCCGAGCAGCACCATGTCGGTCAGGGTGGTGTCGCTGTACTTGCGCGTAATGTGCGAACACGGCCCCCAAAAGCTCTCGAGACCTTTCCAACACACAATCATCAGGCTGCCAATCGGTGCGGCTTTCATAGCCTGCGGAATGGTCATCAGCTTGTCTCGAGGCACGATTTGACGGGTCAGCAAGGTCTGAGCGTCAATCTCACCCCCAGCGGGGCCGGGAGCAAAGCGCAACGCCCGCACGTTGGCAGTGGGCGCGGGAAGACAGCTCGAGAGGGTGGCCAAGGCGAAAAAAGTGACGAGTAAGGAGCGAATCATGCTTGATTCAGTTTAGAACCTGTTCGAGCAAATTGGATAAGCCTCACGTCAGGTAAACGGGTCAGGTTAGGGGCTAAGTAACCTTAGAAAGCGTGGCGGTCTTTCTCCACGCAGAACTCGAGTGCGGTCCCTAAATACGTCCCGTCAAAATACACACCCTCGCGGTCCGGCTCGAGCAAGCGGGCAAAGTCTGTTTCTGACAGGCTGAGCATCAAGGCTTCAGCCCTGAACTCGAGAAGCGAGAATTCACCCCGCTCGAGTCTGAAAGTCCAGCCGCCCGTGGGTAGAACCAGACGCTCGAGCAGGGACTGGCCGCGCTCGAGCACGCTCAAATCGTCCGGCCCAACGCGAACCCGCAAGTTTCCAACCTGCCACTGAATCTTCAAATCATCTCCTTGAATCCATAACCCACTCCCTACTCCCCACTCCCTGCATTACTCGAGGGAGTCAGCGAGAGTTTGCGCCGAATGGCGAAATAGCGCAAAATCACCACGCTCGAGACGCCTAAAAGCTGTACCAGGGGCAGCGGCAACTGGTCGTGCAGCAGGTACACCACCAGCGCCCCCAGACTGGCCGCTGTGGCGTAGATGTCGCGGTACAGGATGCTGGGCACCTCGCCCGCCAGCAGGTCGCGGATGATGCCGCCGCCCACCCCGGTCAAGGTGCCGATGAACAGCACGCCCAGAAAGCCGTAACCCAGTTGCAGCGCGCTCAGCGCCCCACTCACCGCGAACACTGCCAGACCCAGCGTGTCGAAAATTAGCATGGGGCGCTCGAGCCAGCGACGGCGCTCTCGCTCACCCAGCCTGGAAAGTCTGCTCGAGAGGAAAAAAGCCAACACGCTCGAGATGATGGCAATCCACAGAGTCGTTTCGTTGCGGAGAAACCCCGGCGGCGTCACCCCGCTGAGCACGTCGCGGATGCTGCCCCCACCCACCGCCGTCACGCAGCCGAGCACCGTCACCCCGAACAGGTCAAAGCGCTTCTGAATGCCCAGCGTGGCCCCGGAAAGCGCAAAGACCACCACACCCAGGCGGTCTAGTACGAAGAGCGTCTGATTGACGCTCGAGGGGTCGAGGGAGAAAGGGGGGAGGGGGGACATTGGGGGGATAGGAGGGTAAAAAGAGCGCCTCCGGCGGGTCTTTGGTTATTGGTTCTTGGTCGGTTTGATTTCGAGCGCTTTCATGGTCTAAGCGGCACTGTCTTGAGCAGGACGGCACCTAGCGGGCCTGCTCGCCTTCCGGGCCAGACCGCTCGAGAGCATACCAACCAAATACCAATAACTAATAACCCGCGAGATGGCCCGTGAGGTGCCGCTTATCTCAAGACAGCCGGAGGCGCAAAACATATTCACTCGAGCGCAAACTCTACGTCAACAGAACTTCTGGAACCTCGCCACCCAACTGAATCCAGGCGTTGAGCATATCGAAGGGAACCGCCGCCTCGAGCTTAAGAATTTCTCCGGTGGCTGGATGGGGAATCTCGAGCTTCCAGGCGTGCAGTGCGTGTCGTTCGATGAGCTGGCTCGAGCGCCCGTAAGTGTGGTCGCCCAGAACCGGCGCTTTAAAGTGCAGCAGGTGAACTCGAATCTGGTGGGTGCGCCCGGTACGTGGCTCGGCCTGGACGAGTGAGTACCAGTGTCCCTGACTGTCCCGTGTGCTGCCCAGCGGGGTGAACTTGGTTTGCGCGTCCCTCGAGTATACCCCACCGATGGCCATGCGCTGGCGCTCCACCGGATGCCGCCCGATGGGAGCGTCCAGACTCACCGTCTTGTTCTCGGCGTTGATGCGCCCCGAGGTGATCGCCAGATACGTTTTTTTGGTCAGGCGCTCCTTGAAGGCGTCGGCCAGTTTGGCGTGTGCGGCGGGGGTTTTGGCCACCACAATCACGCCGCTGGTGTCGCGGTCCAGGCGGTGAACGATGCCGGGACGAAAGGCTTCGGGTTCGCCCTCGAATTCCTCGCCCTCGGCGGTGTCCTCCTGTTCGGGGCGCTCGAGCATTCCCGCCAACGAGCCGCGCCATAAGAGCGCGTTTACCAGGGTCCCGCTGACCATGCGCCCCGCTGGGTGTGTGACCATGCCCGCTGGCTTGTTGACCGCAATCAGGTACTCGTCCTCGTAAATAATCTCGAGCGCAATATCTTCGGGCAAGACCAGGGACGGGGGCGCGTCGGGAACCTCATAGCTCACCTGTTCGCCACCGCGCAGCTTGAAGCCGGATTTGGTTTGCACCACGCCGTTTACCTGTACTGCGCCCGCGTCAATCCAGCTCTGTACCTGAGAGCGAGTCGCCGTGACCTGAGCGCTGAGCTGCTGGTCCAGTCGGCCTGCTTCGGCGCGAAACTCCTGAGCACTCGAGTCGCTCATAGCTGATTCCTGGCTGAGCAGCGAAAATGAATTAAGGATAGCTTAACAAAATATAAAGATTTTCCTGCTTGGATGAGCGCTGTCCCATACGCATTTTTTGAACATGGGGAATGAATTTGAAGGGTTAAAACTTTCTTTGTCATTTCTTTATCTCCAATCAGAGCGTACACTTGGTGGGTGTTGAACGAAAGGGGTGATTCAATCCATATCCTGTCCGAGAGTGCCTCGGTCCGGGTTGAATTGACGCACTGGCGGGGCCGTCAAGTCATTCGCAAACGCCTGACCACCAATACCCCGTTCATGTGTTCTCGCTTTGAACGCGAGGGCGACATTTCTCAGCGGCTCGAGCATCCCAACATCGTGCGCTGTCTGGAGGTTTGCGAGGGTGCGTTGGTGTACGAATATCTCGAGGGAATATCGCTGCGCGACTTCATCAACCTGAACGGTACTGTACCCGAAGCCGAAGCACTTGGGTTGGTGCGCGGCATTCTGAGTGGGGTGGCTTACGCACACGCTCGCGGCATTCACCACCTCGACCTCAAGCCTGACAACGTGATACGCCTGACCTGTGGACGGGTCAAAATCATCGATTTCGGTCTGGCCAAGGACATCAACCTCAAAGAGATTACCCGCGAGGGAGACCGCCTGGGAACCCCGCACTACATGGCCCCGGAGCAGTTTCACGGCGAGCGCAATGAACCTCGCAGCGACCTGTATAGCGTGGCGGCCATTTTATTCGAGCTGATTATGGGCAAGCCGCCGTTCCCCAATCCCTTTGCCTGGATGTATGGGAAAGCCGCGCTCGGTCCTCTGAACGCGCACCCCGCTCTCGAGCACTTTATTCGCTGGGGCCTCGAGCAAGACCCCGGTCAGCGCCCCGACACCGCGCTCGAGTACTTGATTGCGCTCGAGCGGGTGATGGAGATGCTGGGTGTGGACGAGCAACACGCTAACGAACACCCTCCACTTCAGGATACGGGATTTGGTAAAACGCTCGAGGGCTGAATCGAGAGTGGTGAGTGGTTAGTAACGAGCTTGTGGGACGTACTTTAGCTTGCCCTTAAAATTAAACTCTTTCGGTGGGCGATGACTTCTCGAGTGCGCCCACTTTTTAGGTCTGGCTCACTTGTCTTCCCCGTACAATTTGCTCGAACGCTCCTTCAAACGCTCCTCCACGCCTTCTGGGTGGGCGATGAACGCTCGAGACGCCATGCTCAGAAACAGTCCGGTCTCGACTACGCCCAGCGTGCCCTTGAGCGTTCGCTCGAGCGCGTAGGCGTCCCCCTGGCGCACTTTCAGGTGAGCTATAAAGTTGCCGTTGTCGGTGAGATAGGGGTTTTCACCCTCCATTCTCAGCTCGAGCGGGCCAAAGTGACTCAGACGCTCGAGGGTGCGCTCGAAGGCGTAAGGCACGATTTCGATGGGCAGCGGCGCTTTCTCGCCCAAGCGCGCGACCACCTTGCTCGAGTCCACAATGATGACCAATTGTTTTGCTTGCACCTCGACCATCTTTTCGCGCAGCAGCGCTCCGCCCAGCCCTTTAATTAAGTTGAGTTGGGGGTCTATCTCGTCGGCTCCATCAATGGCCAGGTCGAGCAACCTCGAGTCCAGCGTTTCTATGTGTACGCCCTGCTCGAGCGCCAGATTTTCGCTGGCTACACTGGTCGCCACCCCGGTAATATTCTCGAGTTCGCCGTCACGCAACCGCCGCCCCAGCTCGAGGATGGCGTGCCTGGAGGTGCTGCCCGACCCGAGGCCCACCCGCATTCCGCTTTGAATCAGCGCCACGGCTTGTGACGCAGCTTGTTGTTTGAGCGCTTCTAAATCCATAAGGTTTCAGTTTAATTGCTCTGTGTCAGGAATGTGCGATTTGGTGGAATTAGGTTGGGGGAGGCTCGAGCGGGAAGGACCCCCCCTTGCGTAGTCACGCAAGACCCCCCACCCGCAGGGGGGTACTTTAAAAGCTCGAGTGGCACAGTCTTTTAGTTCCGTGCTTCGCAATCCTTCGGGAACCCTGCAAGGTAGGGGAGATATTCTCGAGAGTGAAGCGAGATGGCCCGATAGGCGGATAGGCCCGGTAGGTGCCGTTCTATCCAAGACGTGCCGTTCTGCTCAAGACAACGCTCGAGAGCAGGGGGGTCCTTCCCGCTCGAGCACCCTTTACTTCCCCATATCCGCCCGAATCGCTTTCGTTACCGCGTCGGCGTGCCCGTCCACCTTGACCGCGTACCACGCCCTCACCAGCATCCCGTTGGGGTCAATGACGAAGCTCGAGCGCTTGACCCCCTCCGTTACTTTGCCGTACATATTTTTGCTGCCCCACGACCCGATAGAGCGCATAAACGCGTGCCCAGGGTCGCTGAGTAGCGTAAAATTGAGACTGTGTTTCTCAGCGAAGTCTTTATGCGAGGCCGCGTCGTCGGCGCTGACGCCCAGAATAACTGCGCCGAGCGCTCGCAGCTCGAGCGCGTCGCGGAAGTCGCAGGCTTCCTTGGTGCAACCGGGGGTATCGTCTTTGGGGTACACGTAGAGCACCACGTACTTGCCCCGGTTTTCCTCGAGCGTGTGAACTCTGCCCGATGCGTCTGATAGCGCAAAGTCGGGGAAAGCCTGTCCAGCCTCGAGTTTGATTTCAGGCGTGGTCGCTTCAACCGGTGGGGTTTCGTTTTGGGTCATGGGTTAAGGGTACTGGTTTTGCCGGGACCCATCGGTAAGCGCTAAAGTAATTCCATGTACACCGCCTCGAGCACGCGTTACGACACCATGACCTACCGCCGTGCCGGACGCAGCGGCCTGCTGCTTCCGGCCATCTCGCTCGGACTGTGGCACAACTTTGGCGGCATAGACTCGCTCGAGAACGCCCGCGACATGCTGCGCCGCGCCTTCGATTTGGGCATTCACCACTTCGATTTGGCCAACAATTACGGCCCACCTCCCGGCAGCGCCGAGGACGCCTTCGGGCAGATTTATCGCCAAGATTTTAAGCCCTACCGCGACGAACTGCTGCTCTCGAGTAAGGCCGGATACCTGATGTGGCCTGGACCGTTTGGCGAATGGGGCAGCCGCAAGTATCTGGTGGCGAGCTGTGACCAGAGCCTCAAGCGCATGGGCGTGGACTATCTGGACATCTTTTACTCGCACCGTCCCGACCCTAACACCCCGCTCGAGGAAACCATGGGCGCGCTGGATTTCATCGTGCGAAGTGGGCGGGCGCTGTACGCCGGAATCTCGAGCTACTCGCCCCAGCAAACCCGTGAAGCGCAGCAGATTTTAAAAGAAATGGGCACGCCCTGCGTCATTCACCAGCCGCGCTACTCGATGCTGGACCGCCGGGTGGAAGACGGCCTGACCGACGCACTTAAGGACACCGGATTGGGCGGCATCGTGTTTTCTCCGCTCGAGCAGGGCCTGCTCTCCAGTAAATACTTGCAGGGCATCCCCCAAGACTCGAGGGCGGCAGGAAAGGTGGGCTTTCTGCGCCCTGAAAACATCACAGACGATAAGCTCGAGGTGGTACGCCAGCTCAACACTTTGGCGCTCGAGCGCGGTCAAACCCTGGCCCAGATGGCGCTGGCCTGGGTGCTGCGGCTCCCCGAAATCACCTCGGCACTCATCGGGGCCAGCAAGGTCAGCCAGATTGAGGACGCCGTGGGCGCACTCGAGCGGTTGGAGTTCTCGAGCGAAGAACTCGAGCGCATCGAAACTATTCTCGGGAACAAGCTGGCTAGCAGCGTCTAGCCCAGCTCAAGCGCTGCTGCAATAAAGGCGCTGTTCTGCTCCGGCGTGCCCACTGAGACCCGCAAACAGCCCTCGAGCATGGGGTTTCCGCCCTGTTTGCGAACCAGAATGCCGCGCTCGAGCAAACCTTTGTAAGCGGCGTCGGCGTCGGGGGTCTGAATCAGCATGAAGTTGGTGCTCGAGGGAAACAGCGTCCAGCTCGGATGATTTTGTAGTGCCGTAGCGATGCGCTGGCGCTCTTGCACCGTCTCACTTATGCGCTCGAGCAGGTATTCGGGGTGCTCGAGCGCCACTTCTAATGCGGCGCTGTGCAGGGTGCTAAAGCCAAACGGGGGAACCAGTTTCTGAATCTCGAGGGCCAGTTCCGGGCTGGTCAGCGCGTATCCGGCCCGCAGTCCGGCCAATCCCCAGGCTTTGGAAAAGGTCCGCAGGCTCAGTACATTGGCGCGGCCCCGCACCACTGCACGGTAATCGCTGCCCGAATACTGGTGGTACGCTTCATCAATCACAAAAATCCAGCGCTCTCCGGCGGCCTCGAGCAGCTCGAGTACCTCACGCACCGGGTCGAGCCGCCCGGTGGGAGCTTGTGGTTGGGCCAGATAGAACACGCCGTTTCCGGTCTCGAGTTCGCGCTTCAACTCCTCGAGCGGCAGCGAAAAATCGGTGTTGAGCGGCACTTCGCAGAGCTGACCCTCGAGCAGATGTGCCTCGAGCGCGTACAGTGAGAAGCTGGGCTTGACCGTGAGCACCCGCCGATTCATGCCCGCCAGTTCGGTAATCAGACCGATGAGCACGTTGCTGCCGGTGGTCACGACCACGCCGCGCTCGTCCCAGTTCTCGAACTTGGCTACCGCGCGGCGCACCGTTTCGGCGTTGAGGTCGGGGTAACGGTTCCAGGCGGTGGCTCGAGTGCGCTCGAGCGCCAGAGCTTTAAGAAAGTCGGGAAAATCGTAGGGACTCTCGTTCTGGTCGAGCTTGATGGAGGCGTCAATAGGTGTGAAGGGGTAAGCGGGGCTGCTGAGTACGGCGGGGCGGACGGGAAGCGACATGGGGTGATTGTAGGGCCTCGAGTGAGGAAGCGTGTCCAGAGTGAAAGGCGGCTGGGCCACTCCGATTTGGCCGAGTCAAATGAGAAGGCGTGTTAAACTGACTGCCAGAAGCTTCGCTCGAGCCAGTTTTTTTCAATCTATTACTCTGGAGTACCCTCAATGTCCCGTTCAAATTTCCCGATTCACAAGCTACTCGAGGCCCGCAATGGTTAAACCCACCGTCACCGTGACCCTCACCGACGCGCTGCGTTGGGGCTTCAAGCGCGCGCTCGAGACCGGGCGCACCCAGCAGTTCGAGCTGAGTCCCAATTTGTACGCTCGAGTGACCGCCGATGAGGGCGTAGGACGCAAGTTCTTGCTGTTTCAGCTCGAGGGCGAACCCGAAGAGCAGTTGGGCCACGACCTCGCTAGCGCGCTCAAGTTTGGGGAGTACACCCTGAGCTGGTTTGCAGGCCAGAGCGTGCGTTCTCTGGTGGTGGACGAGGTGATTTAGAAAAACCGTGTGGGTGCGGCTCGAGCGCACAAAAGAGAACTCGAGGGTCGGTATGGACCCTCGAGTTTAGAATTTCGACCCTTAGCTCTAGCTCAGCGTGGGTTCTTATCCAGATACACGCTGATATTGCGGTTCTTGGGCAGTGAAAAAGTTTTGTCCAGACCCTTGTAGCCCTTGACGTACACGTTGTAGCGGTAATTCCCCTCTTTGTAACCCGCGAAAAAGGTGCTGGGGCCGCGCTGCCGCTCGAGTTCGCGCGCTCCCTGGAACACCGTGACCACCGCGCTCGAGGGAATCGTGCTGATGCGAAGGTTGCAGGGACAGGGCACCAGAGACCCCGCCGTCAGACCGTTGGGTCTCAAGGTGAGGCTGATGCGCGAAGTCTGGCCCCCGCTACGTATCTCAAAGGCGTGGTCGCCCCCGCCTTTGGGGGTCAGCTCGAGCGACCATTTACCTGCGCCGTCGGCCTTGACGGTTCCAGCTTTAGTGTCCCCATCGAACACGTCCACGCTGCTGTTGGGCTGGGCCACCCCGGAAAGCGTGAGCGGACCTTCTGGCACGCTCGAGCCGTCGGTGGGGCTGAGAATGGCGAAGGTGGGCGCGGGAGCAACAGGAACGGAGGTATCCGGTGTGGGTGGAGTCGGGGTTGTCGCCGTACTCGAGTCGGGTGTGCTCGGGTTGGGCGTACTCGAGGCCGCACCCACCTCGAGCTTTAGTGGCGCGGATTTGGCCGCGCTCTTGCCGCTCGAGTCCAGGGCTTCGGCGCTGAGAACAGTGGGGCCAGCTTTGAGCGTCACGGTGTAATCGAAGTTGCCGGTATCGCTCACCGGGGTTTTGCCCAGGACGACCCCATCTCGAACAATCTGCACCTCGCTGCCGGGGCTGCCGGTGCCGTTGAGTACAAAGTCTCCGGCGCTGGGCGGACTGGTGGGGGCCTCGAGCACTGGAGCCAGCACCTCGCGGGCAGTAGGCGGAGTAGCGGGAGTAGAAGAAGCTGAAGGAGTTGTGGAACTCGAGGGTGTGGAATTTCCACTACCCAGGGCCAAAGTGAGGGCCGCAGCCACGCCTAATACGGCGGCTCCCGCAATCTTGACCGGATGAAAAGGGTACGCTCTCGAAGACTTTCGCATGGGATTCAAAGCAAAGTATAACGCAGGGACTCTGAGAGAATCCCTGCGTTACAGTTCTCGAGCGTCCTCTCGAGGTTCCTCGGCTGATGTCCAAGTCTATTTCTTGTCACCCGAGTCGCCCATGAAGCCGCCGAACATATCGTCCACCGCGCTGCCAAAGGCTCCGGTGTCCACCTGTATCGGCTTTTCATCCGGCTTACCCTCGAGTCGGTTTTTGAGCATCCGAATCTCGGTTTCGGCGCTTTGCATCTTCTCGATGTAGCTCAGCAGTTGCGCGGTTTGACCGGAAGTGTTCTTGGCCTGGGCGCGGAGCTGCTCGAGTTCGTCCTCCAACTCCAACACCGTTTCCTTGTCCACCATCTCGGTCAGGCGACCCTTCATGATGCTGCGCTCGTCCTCGGAGGCGTTGAGCTTGCGCTGGAGGTCGTCGAGTTCGGCGCTGAGCGGCCCTGCTGCCGCCCCCCCGGCCTGACCGCCCCGCACCCGCTCGAGTTCGGTTTGAGCGGCCTTGAGCTGGGTGTACAGGTTCTGGGCCTGCTCGGCTCGAGCCTTGAGCGGAGCCACCTGGGTGCTCAGACTGCTGACCTGGGCGCGCAGGGTCTCGAGTTCTCCGTGCGTGCGCTCGAGGTCGGAGGCAGGAACCTGCGCGCTGAGCTGGCCGCGCACGCCCTCGAGTTCGGTCTGAAGCTGCTTATGGTTGTCTTGAAGCGAGGCGTGGCTCGCCAAAAGCTGGCTGTGGTCTTCAAAGCTGACCCGGCCCTCGAGCTGGGCCAGCATTCCCTCGAGTTCAGTGCGCAACCCTGCAATTTCGGCCTGACTGGGGCGACCCTCTAGCTGAGTCCGCAGGTCGCTGAGTTCGGCCTCGGCGGCGCTGAAGTGAATGCCACTTTGCTGAGCCTCCTCGAGTTCGCCGCGCAACCGGACAAGTTCGCCTTCGCGCGCTCCGAGCTGCTCTCTGACCTCGGCAAGCTGGGTAATCTGGGCGCGTCCCCCCTCGAGTTCGCGGTCCAGGTCGGACACCCGCGCCTCGAGCGTTTGCAGCCTTTCCAGGTCGCGCTGGGCCACGCCCAGTTGACCGGACAGCTCCTGAGCGCGCAAATCTTGGCTCGAGAGCTGGGTCCGCACATCCTCGAGTTCAGCATTCTGGTGAGTAGCGTGGTCGAGCGCATCTTTGAGAATGCGAATCTCGCCCTGCGCCTGATGCAGCGCGTCCTGACTCACCATGCCGCTCAACTGGTGGCGCAGTTCCTCGGTTTCATTCTCGAGCACCCCGAGCTGAGCTTGTGCGCCCTCGAGTTCCTGCACCCGGCCCCGCAGGGTCTCGACTTCAAACAGTTGTACGCTCAAGGACTCGTTCTGACCGCGTAGCGCCTCGAGCTGCTGGCCCACCTGAGCCACCTGGGCGTGGGCAGCCTCGAGTTCAGCCCCACGCGCCTCGAGCGTGCCCCTAGTTTCCTCGAGTGCGCCATGTGCCTCCTCGAGCTGTCCGCGCACCCCCTCGAAATGGACGGGTTCAATCAGGCCGCTGGCGCGTTCACGCAGGTTGTGCAGTTCGGTAATCTGCGGACGCAGGGTCTCGAGTTCGGTCTCCAGGCTGTTCAGACGGGCTTCCTGCTCACCCACGTCCATGCCCCGCGCCTCGAGCTGACGGCGCACTCCGGCCAGTTCAACCTCGAGCGAGGTGTACACGTCCGACGGAACCATGCGAACCATGCGCTCGCGCAGCTCCTCGAGTTCGTGCTCCAGCACCGTGCCGTGTGACAGTTGAGCCTCGAGCTGGTTGACCCGCCCGCGCATCTGACCCAGCTCGGCTTCACTGGCCTGCTTGCCCGCTGCTTCGGTGGCCTCGAGCGACTCTAGGTGGCCCTGAGCGGCCCGCAAAGTCATACGGCTTTCCTCGAGCTGGCCGTTCACCTCGAGCAGGTGGCGCTCAAGGTCGTCCACCCTGGAGCGCTCGACCAGTTCACCGGAGCGCTGGCGCAGCACCTCGAGTTCGTTCAGAACCTGCTGATGCTCGTCTGCCGAGACCGTACCAGACGCTTGGCCGCGCAGAGTCTCGAGTTCGGAAACCACGTTCTGGTGCTG
>Ga0209100_1000324_pt1 | contig 44796 bp, 41 predicted proteins | sample lystaG_FD_185480 | JGI IMG/M metagenome (GOLD analysis project Ga0209100, IMG submission 185480) | Glacier valley bacterial and archeal communities from Borup Fiord, Nunavut, Canada, to study Microbial Dark Matter (Phase II) -... | ecosystem: Environmental > Aquatic > Freshwater > Ice > Glacier ... | reverse complement strand
GATGCTCAAGTGAAATGGATGTGATTTTTTTATGGAAATGCCTGATTTTAAGGATATTGAATACGAAAGACCGTCCATTGAAGCTTTCCGTGAATGTGTTTTACGCGTACGTCTTCGCATTATGACGGCGCATTCCACTTCAATCGTTGAATCGTCGCTTGCAGAATTTCAGAAGGAATTAAGTAAGTTTGAGACGAGTGCCGCGCTTTGCCGGATACGACACGATCTTGATACGCTGGATCCGTTTTTTCTCGAAGAACTTACGTTCTACGAAGAAGCGGAAGCAGTCTGTTCTGAACTTTCGGCCGGGCTGTATGCGATGCTATTAAGTTCTACGATTTCGGATGAATTGAAGGAACGCCTCGGACCTATGATTTTTCGCAAGGCACAGAATCGAAAAGATACCATATCCAGTGAAATAGTTGCCGACCTTGCGAAGGAGACGGCTCTTCAGAATGAATACAGCCAGATACTTTCCGAAGCAATTATTAAGTTTGACGAGAAAGAATATGCCTTGTCTATGATGGATCCTTTTCTGGAATCCAGTGATCGCGAAGTTAGAAAAAGTTCCCAGCTGGCGGTTGCAGCCTTCTATGAATCTCAAAATGATTGTTTTGACCGGATATATGATGAGATGTGTGCCCTTCGGACGAATATGGCACGCAAACTTTCCTATCCGGATTTTGTATCCCTCGGATACAAGCGCATGGAACGTTATGATTACACACCTGAGATGGTCAGCAAATTCCGCGATTTCATTGTGGAATATATTGTGCCTGTGACTGTTGAGATCCGCCGCCTCCAGAAAGCAAGACTTCAGGTTGACGATCTTAAGTACTATGATCTTCCGAATCTGTTTGCGTCAGGAAACCCGAAGCCATCGATAAAAGCAGAAGACCTTCCGGCCGCCGCATCCCATTTGTTTCAGAAGATTTTTGAAAAGGACCCGAGCTTTTACGATGTCCTCCAGGCACATGGATTTACGGATCTGCGCGCCCGTAAGGCCAAGTCTACAGGCGGGTACTGTGAGACGCTTCTTGACTACGGAATTCCGTTCATTTTCATGAACGCCAATGGATTAGCTGATGATGTTGCGACTCTGATCCACGAAGCGGGACACGCTTACGCTGCTATCCGCAGCGTTGACAGTTCTCCCTTTATAGAGTGCCTTTCACCGACTCTTGAGACATGTGAGATTCATTCAACTGCTATGGAATATCTTGCCTATCCGCATCTCGAATTGTTTTTTGGAAATGAAGCGGATGCCTTCCGCCAGCTTCACATGACGCAGGCGCTGTTGTTTCTGCCTTATGGCTGCATGGTTGATGAGTTTCAGCAGATTATTTATGGAGATCCTGAAATGACGCCGTTTCAGCGCCATAATGTCTGGCATAAGCTTGAGAAGAAGTATCAGCCTTATCTGGACTATGACGGAGTTGATTTCTATGAAAAAGGCGGCGCATGGCAGAAGAAGGGTCATATTTTCACAGATCCTTTTTATTACATAGACTATTGCCTGGCACAGGTTGTTGCTCTGCAGATATGGGATATGTCCCGCATTAATCCCAAAAAAGCGCTCGGGGTATATGATCAGCTCTGTATGGAAGGCGGCAGCGGTACGTTCCTTGAGCTTATTGAAAAGGCAGGCCTTATATCACCATTTAATACGGATGTCTTAAAGCGTGTTGCATATCGTGCCTGCGACTACTTAAATCTATGAATCTTCCTGAGGCGTTCGTAAGACGCATGCATGACTATTTTCTGCTGCACCCGGAGTTAAGCGAGGCGGATTTTCTTGCCAGCTTTGATTTTGAGCCTCGAAGGGGGCTTCGATTTAACCGGCTTACCGTCAAAGAACAAGACAAAAATGAACTGCTGGAGTCGCTCGGAACCCAAGCGCAGAATATTCCCTGGTGCCCGGATGGCTATTACGTGTCGGATTTCTCATCCGGCAAAGATCCATATTATCACGCAGGCGTGTATTACATTCAGGAGCCGAGCGCCATGCTGCCCGCCCAGATTCTCGGAACTGAGCCCGGTGACAGGGTACTCGATCTTTGTGCCGCTCCCGGCGGCAAGGCAACAAGGATCGGTGCAGATCTGGAAGGAAAAGGGGTACTTGTCGCAAACGAGATCTCTGCTGACAGAGCCCGTCCGTTGCTTCGTAATATCGAGCTTTTCGGCATCGAAAATGTTGTCATCACCAATGAGACGCCGCAGAATCTTGAAAAGAGATTTGCATCGTATTTTAACCGCATTCTCATAGATGCGCCCTGTTCGGGCGAGGGAATGTTCCGCCGCGACAGGAATGCTGTCAGGAGCTGGGAGCGTTACGGACCCGCTTCCTGTGAGATCATGCAGCGCGAGATCCTGCATTCAGCTCACAGAATGCTTGCGCCGGGCGGTCATCTTGTCTATTCGACATGTACTTTCGGTACAAGTGAGAATGAAGACATGATTGACTGGTTTCTTACAGAGTATCCGGAATATGAAGTTGTATCTCATCGTGAAGTCAAAGGCGTAAACTTTTCGCATGGACGGAAATTCGACGGATCGATGCGTATCTGGCCGCAGTTTGGTTTGGGCGATGGACATTTCTGCATACACCTGAAGAAAAATGAGACAGCTGTTTTGTATGAGAACGAATATATCAACCGCAAAGGCAGAGAGAGAAATGATCCTTCCAGGCTGTTTTCCTCCCGGTCATCGAAAGAATCTCTTCTTTCCTTTGCACAGGGACTTCTTACGGAAAATGCATATGCAGTGTATGCGCAGGTTGTCCATGATCAATTCGTCCTGCAGGGTGAGAAGATTCATCTGATGCCTGTTCCGGCGATGCTGTTTGATAATCTTAAGGTTGTTAAGATGGGCGCATTTCCCGGAGAGGTGCGTTCAATGCCAAAAGGATGGATATTTACTCCGTCACATGCACTTGCTCTTGCATTCTCAGGAGAGCAGCTTAAAAAGACACGTATTTTCTCTCTTGCGCGTGAAGATGAACGGTTGTCCCGGTATCTTCGCGGCGAAACGATTCTGCTTTCTCTGGAGGAAAGTCAACAGCTTTCTGATAATGCCTATATTCTGATATTAGTTGATTCGTATTCAATCGGCTGGGGGAAGAGTAATGGATGTACTATCAAAAATTTATACCCGAAGACATGGCGCCGGCAATAAGGAGATATTGATGGAGCAGATTAACACGAAAACACCGTTTGTCGTGGCAACGCAAAATAAGGACAAAGTCAATGAAATTCGTGAAATTATGCAGGAGATGCCATTTGAAATTATAACTATGACCGAAGCAGGCTATGATGACGATATTGAAGAAAACGGAGAGACGTACAGGGAAAACGCCCTCATAAAGGCCCTTGCTGTCCATAATAAAATAGGCGGATATGTGATGGCCGATGATTCCGGTCTTTCAATAGATGCTCTTGGCGGGGCGCCCGGTGTCTATTCTGCGCGTTTTCACGGCAAGGATTCCACGTATGAAGAGAAAATTCAGGCGCTTTGGGATTTGCTCTCCAATGTTCCCATATCAGAGCGTACGGCACATTTTCACTGTGCCGTTGCAGTTGTACGGCCGGATGGAAGTTCTTTTACGGTAGAGGAAACCATGGACGGAATTCTTTACGATAAAATGCGCGGTGAGAATGGATTCGGTTATGATCCTGTTTTTTATCTGCCTGAAAGAGGTGTAACGACAGCAGAGCTTGCGCCGGAAGAGAAAAATACAATCAGTCACAGAGGAAAAGCACTTCGCGCTATGCTTGCGCAACTTCAGAACACATGATATAGTGTGAGCTAAGCACAGTTGTTTCTCCGTTGCGGACACTTGCTCTTTAAATGAGATCAGGTGTTTTTTTTATCAATTGAATTATTGGAGGCTGAAGATGGCTCAGAACAACGATTACTTTTTGGTCAAAGCGTCTGTTTTGCCGGAAGTATTTGTAAAAGTTATGGAAGTTAAACGCCTTTTGAATTCCGGTAAGTCACGGTCTGTCAACGAGGCTGTTCAGCGCATTGGTCTTTCGCGCAGTGCCTATTACAAATATAAGGATGCAGTCATGCCTTTTTACGAGACAAGTAAAGGGAAGCTGGTGACACTGATTATTGCTGTGGAGAATTTTCCCGGAATTTTATCGGGCATTATTCAATGCATTGCTTTTGCGAAAGGCAATATTCTCACAATCAACCAGAATATTCCGATCAATGGTCTTGCTGATGTTTCTATATCAATGGAGACGGATCTGATGATTAAATCAATTGATTTACTTCTTGCAGATGTTGGCAAAATACCCGGCGTTCGGTCCTGTCGAATCCTTGCACGTGAATAGAGTCAGCTTTCTGCTGTCATTTTGGGGAGGTATATATATATGATACATGTTGCTATTTTGGGGTTTGGAGTAGTGGGGTCAGGCGTTGCTGAAGTGATCGCAATGAATGAGAAACAGCTTGAAAAGCATCTGGGCGAACCGATCCGGGTTAAGAAAATTCTTGATGTGCGTGATTTTCAGAACAGTCCATTTGCAGATCTGTTTACCAAAAATGCGGATGATGTGTTTGAAGATGAAGAAATAACAGTAATTGCAGAAACCATCGGCGGGGCTTCGATTGCGTATGATTTCACCAAACGCGCGCTTTCCAGGGGGAAGTCTGTTGTTACCTCCAATAAAGAACTTGTCTCCAGACATGGCGTAGAACTCATGCAGCTTGCCAGCAAAAATCACTGCATCTATTTGTTTGAAGCATCCGTAGGCGGAGGAATTCCGATTATTCGACCGCTGCATCGCTGTCTGGCGGCCAATAGAATATCCAAGGTTGCCGGTATTATTAATGGAACAACTAACTTTATCCTGACTCAAATGACCGAGAGCGGTGCGGATTTTGACACAGCTCTGGCCGAGGCGCAGGCCAAGGGATATGCAGAGAAGAATCCAAGCGCCGATATAGACGGAATTGATGCGGGCAGGAAGATATCAATACTCGCAAGCATCGTTCTTAATGGAGCCTATGTAAATTCGGATCTGATTTATATGGAGGGCATAGCCCGGGTTATGCAGCAGGATATTTTGTATGCCAAATTTCTAAATGCAAAAGTAAAGCTGCTTGCTATTTTCCTTCATCCCGAAGGGAAAGAAAACAGCGCCATTGTAGCTCCCCATATCGTCTCGTGCGATGAACCTCTTGCGGTTGCAAGCGGAGTTTTCAATTCGATTATGGTAAAGGGCAACGCTATAGGCGATGTAATGTTCTATGGCCAGGGCGCAGGAAAGCTTGCCACAGCCTCCGCAGTAGTCGGTGACATCCTTGATGCGGCGCTTCATCATGACCGGTCAGCCCATATAACAACATGGTATCATTCCGAAAAGCCGGTTCTCGGACGGCACGAAGCATCAAAGGTTAAAGCACTTGTTCGTGTCAGCTCGGATACGACAGACTCAATCATTGATTCCGCCTTTCCCGGAGTTTTCTATGAACGTCTTGACGGTATCGTCGACAACGAATCAGCTTATCTTATCGGGACGGATGGGCTTTTGACAGAAGAGGCTCTTGATAAAAACATACAAAAAATCCCTGGCTTTATCAGCCGGATCCGCATTTATTGACTTTTATATCTGGTTCTGACAATAATCGGAATACCGGGTCATGAGCTCTGTCTGCTGTGCAGTCATTGCCCGCTGAAGCCTTGACAATTCACGCAGATTTCTAGCGTCAATGGCCATACGGATTTCAGTAAATACGGATACGTAATCCTGTGTGTCTTTTGCAAGTCGATTCCTGATTTTGTTGATTTCCTTCCACATAGCCTCGTCGTAAGGATTTGCAGGATTGTGGTAGGCAACCAGATTTCTGATCTGCGCGAGATTTTCAGGGATGATTCGCTCCGATATATCCTTCTGCCAGTTGTCGAGCATGGCGCGGGCATAGGAAGCCAGAAGCGCATCACTGAATACCTCGCCGGCACACAGTACTGTCATAAGATGATCATCGTGCAGAAGAGTTCTGAGAGACTCATAGACAGTTGCCGGCGGGACGCCGAACAGTCGGTCCCTTTCCTTGGCTGAGTATGTCTGGAAGACATCATCCTCAGATCTGTATTTCCTGTCCTTCTGCAGGTAATCCGCCGGTTCGTCATAGTCTTTGCTGAATTCCTTCTCAAAATCCTCTTCGTTTTTTCCGGAATATACCGCGTAAAAAATGCCGTCGAGCATGCATTGAAAGATGGCTGCGAGACAAAGGAAGGTGTTGGTATGCGGATTAGGCGAGCGCACCTCAAACCGGGTATGAAGAGGATTCTCAAGATTGCGGATTAATTCAATCAGTGAGGTTCGGTTACGGGAAATCGTTTCCAGCTCTTTTCCGAGGGATGCGACTATGTGGGTCGGTGCTTCGAAACCGGGCTGAAGCCGGCAGAAGCTGTCATTGGTAACGGCTATAAAAGGGCTGATAATGGAATAGTGTTTCATGAATCCAAATAATGCGCCCCAGCCTATCATTCCAAGATAGTTCTTTTTGATGTCCGCTGGAGAAAAAAGATTAATTTTGGTGCCGTCTTTGAGGACAGCAATGGCATTCATATGGGTGTGTTCACCGCTGCCGATGACTCCCGTCAATGACTTGGCAGAAAAACTGACAGCAAGCCCATGCAGCCTGAAGACTTCCTTTATAAATATACGCGCAAACAATTCGTAATCCGACGCCTGCAGAGCCGGAGCAAAGAGCCAGTCTACCTCGAGCTGCTCTAAAATATGCTGCAAATCACCTTTGCCTGAAAGCTGCGCTTTGACTCCGCCGACTTCCTTATGTCCGATTTCTGGAGAAAACCCATATAGATCCAAAAGAATTATAACTTCCTCGAGTGCTGTGCGTACAACACCCTTTGTTCTCTTCCAATACTGTTCTTTTAAATTCTCGGAAATCGTGAGCTTGCCGGTGCTGATTCTTTCGTCGGAAGAACTAACCCAGAACTCCAGCTGTGTGGCAGCCAGAAGGTCAATATGATCCAGGTCATCCAGATAGAAACCAAGATTGCTGCAAAGAGAAGGATGTTCTTTGAGCAGGTTGAATATTTGGTCAACAAATCGATTAACAGACCGGCTGAGAATAGAGCGTGAACAGACTTGATTGCCGTTGTGAATTAAAAAGGATGGGATACGCAGAGTTCCGACGGGTCTTTGAGAAGTTGCGTCAATGTGTTCATAGTTATAATCGACGAACCAGAATACACTTTTGTCCGGTTCAAAATCAACCTGTCCGTCATGCGGTGAGGCAATGCCGGGAAGAACGACAGAGGATCCATCCGTCCGGACCATGTATCCATTCAAGTAGGCTTCCATATTTTCAAGAAACAGATTGATGGGAATTTTCTCGTCTGTATCATTTCCTGCAAGATCAATGCCGACAAAGGACACGAATCTGATTTCGGGGCGGCCTGAAAGTATAGGAACCAGTTTCTCCGCCGTATGTGTTTCCACAGGCAGGGAATACAGTAATTCAGGATATATTTTGAACATATTCATAAATAATCCACCTTTCTTCTGTGGAAATAATATATTTCAATTATATCATTTGCCGTCTTTAATTCGTGGTTATATAATAGAGTTAAATCGAAATAAGTTGCAGAAATATTCTAGACTATCCGGGGAGGTTCCCATGAAACTTAATGAATGTGCTGAGTTACTGGAAGCTAAAGTCATTGTTCCGATTGAGGATATGGATATGGACATTCTTGTAGCCTGCGGGTCAGATCTGATGAGTGATGTGATGGCATTTTCCTGTGAATCAAATCAGATGATGCTTACAGGACTTGTTAACCCTCAGACTGTACGGACAGCTGAAATGATGGATGTACGTGTTGTTCTTTTTGTTCGGGGTAAAATACCTGATCAGATTATGTGTGATCTTGCAGCAGAGAAGGGAATCGCTCTTCTTTCGACTCCTTACCCGATGTTTACAAGCTGTGGCCTTCTTCATGAGGCCGGTGTTCGCGGGAAGGGGGAGAAATCATAGAACCTTTTATTCGCGAGTACCCGATACAGGATAATGACTTCACGCATGCCGGAGAAGCATCCAGCAATATGAAAAAAGCACTGACTCGACTCGGCGTAAATCCTTCTTCCATAAAGCGGGCTGCCATAGCTATGTATGAGGCTGAAATTAATGCTGTGATTCATGCGCATGGCGGTGTGGCAGTTGTGTCTATTTATCCTGATGCAGTTAAAATAGAGATTATTGACCATGGACCTGGTATTCCGGATGTCGAACAGGCAATGAAGGAAGGTTATTCAACCGCGCCTGATACTGCCAGGGAGATGGGCTTCGGGGCAGGTATGGGTCTTGCCAACATGAAGAAACATGCGGATAGTCTTGAGATCGATACGAAAGTTGGCGAGGGGACCAAAGTAACTTTGAAAATTAAATTCTGATGGATGAGGATATAAGACGTGGTAAAGCTTCACAGTGTAACATTAAAACGTGATTTGTGTGTCGGCTGCACAAACTGTATCAAAGGCTGTCCGACGGAAGCCATTCGTGTTCGGGACGGCAAAGCCGTTATTGACGAGGTTCGCTGTATTGACTGCGGACAGTGCATTCGTATCTGCCCGCATCATGCCAAGCGCGCAGTGACAGATCCGTTTCCCGATTTGGCATTGCCGCACAAGGATCATCCGTGTGTTGCCCTGATTCCGCCTTCTTTATATGCCCAGTTCGGTCCGCCTGCAACCCGCGCGATGATTATACGGGCCATGTATTCACTTGGATTTGATTATGTATATGAAGTAGCCCTTGGCGCTGCCGCATCATCAGCCCGAACCAAAGAGATTCTCGATGAAAAGCGAGAACTCATTAAGACACTGCCTGATGAAGAGGTGTCAAGTATTTTTCCGCTTATTTCATCAGCGTGCCCGGTGGTTGTCCGTCTGATTCAAATGAAATATAAAGCGCTGATTTCTCACCTGGTCCCGCTTGACGCTCCCATGGAAATCACAGCCCGGTTTGCACGTGCCGATGTGGCAGGCAAAACCGGACTGCCCCCTTCTGATATTCACATATATTTTATGTCACCGTGTCCTTCAAAAAGATCCGCTACGCTCAATCCGCTTGGTCATGAAAAATCGGAAGTTGACTATGTTTTAGCCATTAATGAAGTATATCCGCTTCTTCTTAATATGCTTGAAAAGTCTTTGTCACTGGCTTCCGGCGAGATCAGGCAGCCGACCCTTCATAGTCTTGCCGATTCTACCGGCGTACAGTGGGCGTCTGCAGGGGGCGAAGCAGGAACGCTTGGTACCGAAAAGTATATGGCCGTCGACGGCATTCATAACGTCATTTCCATCCTCGAAGAAATCGAGAATGAACAGCTTCATGACATTGAGTTCGTTGAACCGTCATGCTGTTTTGGCGGATGTATCGGCGGACCTCTGGTTGTCGCCAATCCGTTTTCAGCAAGGGCCAGAATGCGCGGTTTTGTACGTGCGACCCGGGAAGAGCGTGAAGAGAAGCCCGAATTATTTATGAGTACGGGAAATATGGAACCGCATTTGTGGGATGTCCCTCTTTCAGAGAACAATTCAATGCGCCTCGATGAGAATATCGAGACAGCCCTTGGTAAATATGATCAGATGGAACAGATTCTGGCAACTCTTCCCGGACTTGACTGCGGGGCATGCGGTGCGCCGACGTGCGCTGCTCTTGCGGAAGATATCGTACAGGGTAATGCGCTTGAGACTGACTGTATAATCAAGCTTAAAGAGCACATACGCCGTGTTGCAAAAGAAATAAACATTCTGGATCTTTAATTAATAATAATATATGCGGGGTAAATATGAACACAGCTTACACACTTTCAAGACTTATATCAGATCTTCATTTGACTGTGCTGACGGAGCTTTATCAGGACCTGCCGGTACATAACGGGTATTGCTGTGATATGTTGAGCTGGGCTATGTCGCGGCTTGACAGTGAGTCCTGCTGGTTTACTATCCTCAACAGTATGAATGTAATTGCGGTTGCGTCACTTTCAGGATGTTCATGCATCGTTCTTACTGAGAAGGTTACCATGAATGAGGATGTTCTTGCCAAAGCAAAAGAAGAAGGTATCTGCGTCTGTATGTCGGAGGAATCAACCTTTGATGCAGCAGTCCGCCTTGGGGATGCGCTCAGAGGCGCCTGAAGGAAAAGAGTATGCAAATCTCTTACGATCTTCACATTCATTCGGCGCTTTCGCCCTGTGCTGATAATGAGATGACACCGGGAAATATTGTAGGTATGTCATACCTGAACGGATTGGATCTTATAGCCATTACGGATCACCAGAGCAGTGCGAATGTGAGAAGTGCCTATGCAGCGGCCGGTCTTTTAAAGCGGGAAGGAAACAACCCCCCTGTTATTTTGCCGGGCATGGAAATTGAATGCGCTGAAGGCTTTCATCTTCTGGCATATTTTCCGGATCCGGATACAGCAGGATCCTTTGAAGAATATATTTCCGCACACCGCTTTCATACGCCGAATCGACCGGATATATTCGGACAGCAATATTTGTTTGACGAGAAGGACGAAATATACGGAACTGTGCCTGATCTACTGCTGACAGCCCTTGATCTAGGATCCAACAGAATAGAAAAAGATGTGTCGGCTGCAGGCGGATTTATGGTGCCCGCTCACATTGACCGCAGTTCCTACAGCATGCTTGAAAGTTTGGGCTGCATACCCATGGACTTTTCCGGGAAAATGCTTGAACTGTCGAAAGCATGTGATCAGATGGTTTTTTTAAGTAAGCATCCGGAACTGGTTCCCTATCTGTTTTTGAGAAGCTCAGATGCTCACCGGCTCAGCGATATTTCTGATCCGGGGACAATACTTGAATTATTTCAGATACAGTCTGACACATTTGATGCCCCACATATCATTCAAGCGTTGCGGGAAAAGTATTTCAAGTGATATAATAACCAGGTTACAGCGGCTTTCGGAAGAGTGTATAGCATTTGTACCGGAAAAAGTATGCTTCCGTCACGCAGACGGCGGGTCAGGAGTACATTTTGCGGGATTTATCCCTTCATCTTATGGATATTGTAACCAATTCTATAGCAGCCGGTGCGAATAGCATGCTGATCAGGATAACAGCCGATCAGCAAAGTGATTTGCTTACAATCCGGATTGAAGATGACGGGAAAGGGATGTCACCTGATTTTCTTAAGCAGGTTACCAACCCATTTTCAACCACTCGAACCACTCGAAAAGTTGGACTTGGACTTTCTCTTTTTAAAGAAGCCTGTGAGTTAACCGGCGGGAGTCTGTCGATTACATCAACGCTTGGCGAAGGCACGGCTGTTACAGCAACATTTGGGATTTCCTCTATCGACCGTATTCCGTTAGGTGATACGGGAGAGACTATGTCCGGGTTGATCAGCTCTTATCCGGAACGCGAGTTTGCCATTACATTTGCTAATGATATGGGTGAAGAAGCGGGACTTGATACGAGGGATCTCAGAGAGAGACTAGGGGATGTACCCTTATCAGATCCAGATGTCTACGTTTTCGTACGTGACTATATACAGGAGCAGCAACAAATCATTCTGGGAGGTATTTAACATGAAATCATTATCCGAACTTGAGCAGATCAAAAAGAAAGCCCAATTAGATATGACAGCGAGAAATCAGTCAGGCAAGCGAATCGTAGTCGGTATGGCTACCTGCGGCATTGCGGCCGGAGCGAGACCTGTAATGGCGACACTCGTTGAAGAACTTCATACCAGAGGGATTGCAGACACGACCGTTACCATGACAGGATGTCTGGGTCTATGCCGACTTGAGCCAATTGTTGAAGTAATTGATGCTGACAATAATAAAATCACTTATGTTAAGATGGATGCCAACAAGGCAAAGCGAGTAATTGCAGAGCACATTGTTAACGGCCAGATTTGCCAGGATCTTACTATTACAGCAGCGGAAGCAGCCAACTAAAATGATTTTTGCAGGGATAATGATAGATTCTTTAAAAATTGACAGACTTGAGAAGAGATGGGCGGCTCGCTTCCTGTTTCTTCTTGTTTTTGCCATATCCGTATGTTCAGACCTATGGCCTCTCGGAGACCCGGACCTGTCTCGAATATACAAATTTGCAGAGGAGTACAGCAGTGTTTCAGCTGCTGTTGCCGCAATTTCTTCTTCTGACGCTATCGTACTGCCGGTTATTACAAATGAAAATATGATTTACTTCCTTTTTGTACTGGGAATCATGTTTGTTTTGATTCTGATTTCTATCCTTTATGCAAGACTCTATGTGGGCGAGAAGAGCGGTCAGAAGCCAGGACAAAGCGTCTTTGCCTATATCAGGCGTTTACCTGTGCTGATAATATTTTTCGCGCTGATTATGATACCCAGTATGATTTTGTTTTCTTTGTTTCCGGTTCTTTTGTTGTTTGTAATCCCGGCCCTTTTCTTTTCCCCCATTTTGATAACACTTGAAAAGGCCAACCCGATTAACGCGATTATACAAAGTTACCGCCTAACAAATGGTATCAAACTGCCTATTTCCTGGGATATAATTTTGCTGTTTTTACTCTATCAGATCTCGGGGGGGTTGTATCTGATTTTCCTTCCAGCCAATTCGAGTGCCGGTGTTTTTCTTAATGGTTTTTGCACCGCCTTCTTTATTTTGGCCTTTGGCAGAATGGTTGGAATATTCTATGACCGTGTGCGTATTCATCCAGTCGTCAAAACACCCGGCCCGATCCATTGATTTGTGTTCTTTTGCATTTAAAAAGACGCCTGACACGATTTGCGTTTTTTTAGATAAAATTTTACTCAATAGCTGAATGAAAAGGATCCAGTGTCTGGAAACTGTTGTATTTTGAGGCAAATAACTCTATTATTAATCTGTTCTAATTTGACATAATTTATTCTATTGGAGGATTTTGACATGGAAGAAAAAAGTGAAGCAATCAAGAAGCACATTGAATGGCAGGGAAAGATTGAAGTTATCGCCCGTGCCCCTGTTGGCACTAAGAAAGAATTGGCCATCGCTTATACACCTGGTGTAGCAGAGCCGTGCCTTGAGATTTCTGAGAATGTAGACCTTTCATATTTATATACACGTCGTCACAACCTGGTTGCAGTTGTTACTGATGGTACAGCTGTTCTTGGTCTTGGCGATATCGGACCTGAAGCCGGTATGCCTGTTATGGAAGGAAAGTGCGCACTTTTTAAGGCTTTCGGTGATGTTGATGCTTTCCCTCTTTGCATCCGTTCAAAGAACGTAGATGATATCGTTAATACCGTTGCCCTTCTGGCCGGTTCTTTCGGCGGAGTTAATCTTGAAGATATTTCAGCTCCCCGCTGTTTTGAAATTGAGAAGCGTCTTAAGGCAATCTGTGATATTCCGATTTTCCATGATGATCAGCATGGTACCGCCGTTGTTACACTGGCCGGTATGATTAATGCTCTTCGTATCGTTGACAAGAAGCTTTCTGAGATTTCTGTAGTTGTTAACGGCGCAGGTGCCGCTGCTACAGCCATCACCAAGCTCCTTATCTCCTGCGGTATGTCCGATGTCGTTCTCTGCGACAGAACCGGCGCTATCTGGGAAGGCCGTGAGAGCCTGAACGAAGCTAAGGCAGAAATTGCAGCCATGACAAACAAGAAGATGAAGAAGGGCGGCCTCAAGGATGTTATCGTAGGCGCTGATGTATTCATCGGAGTATCTGCTCCCGGTGTTCTTACAGAAGAAATGATAAAGTCCATGGCCAAGGATCCGATCGTGTTTGCCTGCGCAAATCCGGTTCCTGAGATTCTGCCTGAACTTGCACATAAGGCCGGCGTTGCTGTTATGGCTACAGGCCGTTCCGATTTCCCCAACCAGGTCAACAACGTACTTGCATTCCCCGGTATCTTCCGCGGTGCTTTGGATGTGCGCGCCAGCGATATCAACGATGAGATGAAGCTCGCAGCAGCTTACGCTATTGCGGATCTTGTCAGCCCGGAAGAGCTGAAGCCTGAGTTTGTTATTCCTGATGCATTTGATCCCCGTGTAGGCAAGGCTGTTGCTGCTGCTGTTTCAGCTGCTGCAAGAAAGAGCGGCGTAGCTCGTATCTGATACGGGAATATCAGCCCTTTACAGCACATAGATAAGGAGTATGACTTATTCAAACCGAAGTGAATATCGCCAGAGATAACATCCTGACAGATATGTCTGTTTTGTCGGATCTGCATGTTCACACGGAGTATTCCGACGGATCTGATTCGCCGGATGAAGTTATTGAATTAGCCGGTACTTTGGGAATCCGTTATCTTGCCTTGACAGATCATGATACAGCGCACTGGTTTACACAAAGCGGAACGGATGCCTATATCAAAGCAGAATCATACGGAATTTCTCTGATCAGAGGAATAGAAGTATCTGCAAGAGATTATGATACAGGTAAAAAGGCTCACATTCTTGGCTACTGGCCTGGATGTGAGCCTTTTGTACCGCTTCATCTCCTGCCTTTCTGCAAAACAATTCAGGAGAGAAGAACAAAGGCCGCACATCGACAGATTGAGATTCTTCAGAATCTTGGATATCCGATTACACTTTCTGATGTCGAGAACTCATGTAAGGCAGATCAGATATTCAAACACCATATTTTAAAGACTCTGTACAGCATCGGGGCAATTACCGATATTATGGGAGATTTCTACAGACAGCATTTCCGCAGAGGCGGCGACTGTTTTATTGATATTGAATATGTCCCTGCACACGAGGTTATTGCGGCCATCCGTGCAGACCATGGATATGCGGTGCTTGCACATCCGGGACAACAGAAGAATTATGCATCCATTCCTTCTTTCGTTAAAGCCGGACTAATGGGAATTGAATACTTACATCCTTCGCACACCCGTGAAGACCGGGCGCTCATTTTGTCTCTCTCCGATAAATATGGACTTTTCAGAACCGGCGGAAGCGATTATCACGGACTATATCATCCCGGCAGACCCTTAGGTTCTTTGGCCTTATCCCCCAAAGATACCGGTGAACTTATCAGGCAAGGATTATTTCGGCAAAAATAGATGATTCAGATGGACACTGCGGGTCATCTGCATGATTCGCGGATGCCATAAAGGAGTACATATGAATCAGACCGGTAAAAAATCACATTCTGTTTTCCTTTCCCTTCAGCAAATGCTTTATGACAAAAACTATTGGTCGGTGATATTAACCATCGGCGTACCGGTTGCGCTCCAGAACCTTTTCAGTTCAGGGCTCAATCTAGTTGACAGTGTTATGGTTGGACGCCTGGGCGATACGGCTTTGGCAGCGGTAGGAATTGCAAATACCGTGTTTTTCCTGATGGCTGTTTTTATGTTCGGGATCGGTTCCGGAATTGCCATATTTATTGCCCAGTACTGGGGTCGTAAAGATATTGCAGGCGTAAGGATGACTATGTCTATCGGTGTTCTTGCCGGATTCATTGTGTCCCTGTTCTTTCTTTTGGTTACACTCATTTTTCCAGAGCCAATTATGAGAATTTTTACAAAAGATGAAGCGGTCATACAGCTTGGTTCCGATTTTCTGAAAATTGTAGCCTTCAGTTACCCGCTTTCTGCAATCTCAAATGTTTTTTACAGCGGACTCCGTAGTGTCAAAAAAGCAGCTCTCCCGCTTGGCGTCTCAGCTGTTTCGATTGTTATTAATACCGTTTTGAATGCTCTTCTGATATACGGATTAGCCGGGTTCCCCAAGTTGGGTGTCAGAGGATCTGCCATTGCGACGGTTATTGCAAGAACTGTGGAAATTCTACTTCTTATTGGTATGGTTTATCTGAAAAAATATCCCATTGCCATACGGATAAAGGATTTTACGGATATTCGTGCTGCGTTCCTGAAAGAAGTCATACGGGTGATGACTCCTGTTATGCTGAATGAAGGCCTGTGGGCTCTTGGGACGTCAACATTCATTGTTCTATTTGCAAGAATGGGAACAGAATTTGTAGCCGGATACAATATTCTCCAGACGATTGATCGACTGGCATTTGCCCTTTCCATGGGCATGGCATCTGCGACCGCCGCTCTTGTCGGACATATGATTGGTGAAGAGAAGACTAAACATGCATATTCTTATGCTGCCAGGACTGACATTCTTGGATCAATGCTCGGCGCACTGATTGGCATTGTTCTGTTTGCCGGAAGCTCCACACTTGCTGGTTTTTTTGATGTGTCGGATAATGCCAGAGAATATGCTGTCATTCTGATCCGTATTTTTGCCGTTGTTCTTCCCGTCAAGTCATTTAACCTTGTGAATCTTATGGGAGCTTTTCGTGCCGGCGGAGACACTAAATTTGCGTTTTTTGCGGAAGTTGTTCCCTTGTGGTTTCTTGCGATACCCCTGTCATTTTTAGCTGGCTGGAAGTTTTCGGTAGCACTGCCTCTTGTATATCTTCTGACAACATCTGATGAAATAGTTAAAGCTATTATCGGTATCAGGCGATTTACATCGAAAAAGTGGATTAATGTAATGCGTTCGAGCGACGAGATGTAGATATTGTGTGATAATCAAAATGTTTCCTGTTTCAATATAATCAACGGAAGCCGGGAAGTGTATTGTAGTTTCTTTCATTGAACTGGTTTGTTTGTTTGTGATACAATAACTGGAAAACATAAAATACGACACTATATTTTATCAATGGAGGTAGATTATGCTTGATCGTTATGAACTTCTTCACCTGATTGAACACAATGCAAGACTGACACAACCCGAGCTCGCCGTTATGCTTGGGACAACAGAGGAAGCAGTTGCCGCCGAACTTGCAAACCTTCATAAAGAAGATATTATTCTGGGCTATACAACAGTAGTTAACTGGGAGAAAACAAAAAGAGAAACGGTAACGGCACTGATAGAAGTCCGGCTTACGCCGCAGCGCAACCAGGGATTTGATAAAATTGCCCAGCACCTGTACCAGTATTCTCAGGTTACTTCGTGTTACCTTATGTCGGGAGGCTTCGATCTGATGCTTATTATCGAAGATTCCACACTTCGAGAGGTAGCCGCATTCATCTCGAACAAAGTTGCGCCTATTGAAGGCGTTGTGTCAACGGCTACGCATTTCATTCTTAAGAAATATAAGAGTAACGGCGTTGTTTTTGAAGACAGACCGGTAGACAAACGCGAGGCGGTTATCCTCTGAATACACACCTATCCAAAACGAAGTAAATCTTAGGTGAGAAGAGAGGATATGAATATGCTGGAAAATTCCGATAAATATTTGTCTGATCAGGTTAAGGCTATACCCCCGTCAGCTATACGTCGTTTTTTTGACCTGGCGAATGAGATGAAGGGAGAAGTGATTTCTCTTTCCATCGGAGAGCCTGATTTTGTTACCCCGTGGAGCATTCGTGAAGCTGGAATATACTCCCTCGAACAGGGCGACACACATTATTCGCCTAATCAGGGTTATCTTGAACTCAGAGAGGCGATCAGTGAATATATGGTCCGTCGTTTTTCGCTTCCCTATAATCCGAAGACCGAAATTCTAGTTACAGTCGGAGGCAGCGAAGCACTGGATCTAACCGTTCGGGCTTTGGTAAACCCCGGCGATGAAGTTATTATTGTCGAGCCTTGTTTTGTCGCATATAAGGCAACCGTCATGCTCGCAAGAGGCGTTCCCGTTATTATTTCCACAACAGCCGAGGATAATTTCAAGCTTAAGGCAGAGAATCTGGAAGCCGCGATAACAGACAGGACCAAACTTCTTATGATCGGTTTCCCGAATAATCCCACAGGGGCGACTATGTCGAGAAGTGAACTTGCAGAGATTGCTGACGTTCTTGAGCGTCATCCTCATGTTATTGTCCTTTCCGATGAGCTTTATGCTGAATTGTCCTATGAGAAAGAACCTCACTGCTCCATCGCGTCCTTTCCTGCGATGTATGACCGTACCATTGTTGTAAACGGTTTTTCAAAGGCGTACGCAATGACCGGATGGCGAATTGGTTATGCCTGCGGGCCTGAGGGTCTTCTGTCTGCCATGAATAAGATCCATCAGTACTGTATAATGAGTTCACCAACGACCGCGCAGTATGCGGCTATTGAAGCAGCCAGAAACGGGGATAAAGAGACCCGGGAAATGTGTGCTGAATATAATCGAAGACGCAGAGTTATTGTTCACGGGGCAAGACAGGCCGGCCTCTCATGCTTTGAACCATTTGGAGCCTTCTATGCTTTTCCCTGTATCAAAGGTCTTGGAATTGATTCCGAGACTTTCTGTGAACGTTTTTTGAAAGAAAAGAAAGTCGCTATTGTCCCGGGCAATGCTTTCGGCGAGTGCGGTGAAGGATACTTGAGAATAAGTTACGCTGCCTCGATGGAGAATATTAAAGAGGCTGTTGTTCGATTAACTGAATTTGTTAAGGACATAAAAGAGGAGGAGAATCACATAAAATGATTGAATTCGACATATATAGACTTGAACTTGACGCTATGAAGGACCCGTTGTCCCTTCTTAAGGAATCCCTCCATATCGGTCCGCTTCACGATGAGATTTCCGAACTTGAAGCCAGGGCGCAGGAACCTGATTTCTGGGAGAATGTTGAAAATGCCCAGAAAGTGCAGACCCGAATACGTCAGCTTCAGAAGAGGGTGGAACGTTTTCATGATCTTGAAAAGGAACAGGAAAATCTTCTTCTTCTCTGCGAACTTGGCAATGAAGAAGATGATGCTGAGATTTTAGCTGAAGTGCAGCAGGGCGTTATTAGGTTCCGTCATGATTTTGAAAATATGCGTCTTGAGACCCTCCTGACCGGTGAATATGATAAGAACAATGCAATTCTTACCCTTCATGCCGGAGCAGGCGGTACGGAAGCCCAGGACTGGGTATCTATGCTGTACCGTATGTATAACCGCTGGGCAGAGGCGCATGAATTTGAGGTTAAGGAACTTGATTTCCTTGACGGGGATGAAGCGGGAATCAAGAGTGTGTCAATCATGATTTCCGGTGATAATGCGTATGGATTTCTTCGCTCGGAGATTGGCGTGCACCGTCTCGTGAGGATATCGCCATTTGATTCATCCGGACGCCGTCACACATCATTTGCATCCTGCGAAGTGATTCCTGAACTTGATGACTCAATCAATATTGTCATCAGGATGGAAGACTTGAGAATTGATACGTACCGTGCATCAGGCAAGGGCGGTCAGCATATCAATAAGACTGATTCCGCTGTACGTCTTACACATATACCTACAGGCTGCGTTACTTCCTGTCAGTCTGAGCGTTCCCAGGTTCAGAACAAGGAAACAGCAATGAACATGATGAAAGCAAAACTTTTTGCTCTTGCCCAGGCGGCACATATGGAGAAGATTGAAGATCTCAAAGGCAATCAGATGGAAATTGCATGGGGCAGTCAGATTCGATCCTATGTATTCTGCCCGTATACGATGGTAAAAGATCACCGAACCGGTTATGAGGTTGTTGACGTTGACAGTGTCATGGACGGTGAACTGGATGGCTTTATTAATGCCTTCCTGTCGGGAATGGTAATAGAAAAATAATTTCTGTCAATCAACTTCACAAAAAACGGCGGGAATCAAATGAATTCCGGCCGTTTTTTTGTTGTCATTTTTAGGACACAAAACTTCCTGCCATAGCTATCAGGTGTAGCCTTTAACATAGTATTTAATTGAATATTTCCCGATCGAAACACCATCTGACTTTGCTGACACGGCAACGGTTTTACTGTCGGTTACCGCAATTACTTCTTTGTCGGCCGGCGTACCAATAAAAGTATTTGATTTATCCGGATCAGCAGAAAATGTAAACTCATCACTTGTGACATCAGTTATTTTGATACTGTTTGTTACGAATGTAACTGTTATATATTCGATGCCATCATAGAAAGACACATCACTATTGCCCTGGTTCTTGAATACTATGTTGAATGAAGCGGTATCTCCATCGGATTTGCCGCCGGAGATATAGGTTGAAAAACCCGAAGGAGTCATGGCAGGCGCATCACCGGCAGACGGAGCAGTTGTCCCAACGGTAACTGCGGCAGTAGTTGCAGCTGTTGTTTCCTTAGTTGTCTCTGCTGTCGCTGCAGCCGTCGTCTGCTTTGTCGTCTCCTCTGTAGCAGCTGCGGCTGTTGTTTCTTTTGTTGTCTCGGTTGTGGTCGTTTCAACGGTTGTCACAGCTGTTTCCGAAGGTTTATCTGTTACTACGGCCGCAGATTCAGATTCGGATTCTGATTCGGAAGGCGCAGTGATTTCACCGGCCAGAGTGGCGTCGGCAGACAGGCCTAATATATCTGTTACCGGATGGTTCGGATCAATCGCGTTCAAAATCGCCACGGCAGCAATTACGGCCAGAACACTCAAAAGGATAAACATCATCGGTCTGGCACCGCGTGTCTTGTGACGCTTTGTGTTCCTTTCCCGATCTGAGAGCGGAACGATGTTGCCCATCTGCTGCGCGGCTGTATAACGGGCGCCAGGGCGCGCTGTGGAGGTGTCCGGTACAATGGGCCTGGGCGATTTGCCGCGGGAAACAGGATTATGGTCTTCCACTTCATAAGATTCGACGGAGTGTATTTCATTTTCATAGGATTGATTTCTTACTGGACTGTAAGGTCCGTCAGAACTGCGGTCAACTGCTCTTCGGTCAAAAGCTCTCCCGTCAGCAGCACTTCCTGCAAACACCTGCGGAATGTCATAACTGGGCTCTTGGGATTCTTCGTATTTGGATTCGAAAGGTTTAAAAATAGGTGTTTCCATAGGAATAGGCGGAACAACTGATGGAGTGTACGGTTCGGAGATATGCTCAGAAAGGTGTTCGGGGTGATTCAGAGGCTCATCCTGCGAAAGTTCTTCGCTGTATGGGAGACCCTCGTATTTCGATGGATTTTCATCCTGGCTGAATAGACGGCCTGTTTGCTCCTTATCAGATAGGTCTGATTCCGGTTTGTTCGTGTATTTTTCAAATACACCTTCCGAAACTGAACTAATAGGATCATTCGCTTTAAAAGATAGAAACAGAGGAAACGCATTATCGGAATCAGCATCAGAAACTTCTGCAGACTCCAAAAGTGAATTTTCGTCAGAACTAAAAAGTGACGTGTGTTCACTTTTTGAATTTTGTGCGAATGATCGAAAAACAAACGCGGAATTTTCTTCGTCTAAATTCATGTCATCCGATTGAGGAGAGGGGGTCTTTTCCTCAAATACTCGTTTGTGCAGAATTTCATTACCATCTTTGTAATTTTTATCCATACTTATATACTAACCTCCGCAATAAAAGTTCTGTACAATAGAATAGTTCTGTATAATAGAATATTAAAGTAATAGGGTGTTTTAAGACAATAGCTAAATGGTACAGCCAAACCATGAATTTCGCAACATGAACAAATTGAGAACATTTGAGAACATTGCAGATTTGAAGACTAAAAATGAATAAAAAGGAATATTTGAAATAGTGTTTGACATGTGAAGAATGGCATGCTACAATTGCCTAGCACCTAAGCGGGGAGAACAAGCTCGTGTGGCGGAATCGGCAGACGCAACGGACTTAAAATCCGTCGGGGTAATTCCCGTACCGGTTCAAGTCCGGTCACGAGCACCACAATATAATGAGTGGTAAATTCGTTTCCCGGTGCAGGTATAATATCGCGGAGTGGAGCAGTTGGTAGCTTGTCGGGCTCATAACCCGAAGGTCGCGAGGTTCGAGTCCCGCCTCCGCAACCACTTGAAAAGCCTGGAGAGAGTAATCTTTCTAGGCTTTTTACTTTGCCCGGAATTATTTAGGAAAGAACTTCTAATTCACTGATATGCCTGATCCGGATTTTGTTTACACTACTTTAAAATATTTGTGATACTATTAAAATAATTGTAAAGGAAATAATTGTAACGGAGATTTCGTCATAAATTGAAAACGGAGATTTCATTATGGAAGTATTTAATTTATTCAAGAAAACGCCGGAAACGAATATGGTTCCAGGAACAACCCCAAGGTTGTAAATTGTACTGTTACAAAAAACAATGAGGGCAAATATATCTGTCAGGTTTTTATTGAAGTTACGGTTTTCAAGTGATGGAGGAATGAAGATGGCTAAGATTTATTTGGCAGGCGGTTGTTTTTGGGGCTTGGAGAAATACTTGTCCGGGATTAAAGGCGTTACATCAACGCAGGTAGGATATGCTAACGGTAAGTCCATGCATCCGACCTATGAGGATGTCTGCAATCGAAATACCGGACATGCCGAGACGGTAAAAGTTCATTATGATCCGGGTATCCTTCCGCTTTCTTTTCTCCTTGATTTGTTCTTTGATGCAATTGACCCGACGTCGATTAATAGACAGGGCGGCGATCAGGGGACGCAGTATCGGTCCGGTATTTTCTATTCCGATGCATCTGATATAAAGGTCATCGAACATTCACTTTTAGAATTACAAAAGAAGAATACAAAGAAAATTGCGGTTATTGTTGAACCTCTGGACAATTTTTACCCGGCTGAGGATTATCACCAGAAGTATTTGGACAAAAATCCCAACGGCTACTGTCATATCGGCCGGGAGAAATTTGACAGGGCGTCAAATGCCATTGTTAATCCGGCGGCCTACGTTCTTCCTGATATGACATCCCTCAAGACGAATCTTAGCGAGGCACAGTATAACGTCACTCAGAAAAGTGACACAGAGCCGCCCTTTCAGAATGAATTCTGGAATCTTTTCCAATCCGGGATATATGTTGATATAACGACAGGCGAGCCGCTGTTTTCGTCAACTGATAAGTTCGAGTCCGGATGCGGATGGCCTAGTTTTACCAGACCGATTGATCCGAATGTCGTCAAAGAAAGAACAGATACAACTTTATCACGGGTCCGCACAGAAGTTCGAAGCCGTGCCGGCGACGCTCATCTGGGACACGTTTTTGAAGATGGACCCAAAGAGACCGGTGGTCAGCGATACTGCATCAACAGTGCCTCACTGCGTTTCATACCGATAGAAGAGATGGAGAAGGAGGGTTACGGGTATCTGCTCGGACTGGTAAAATAATTCGTGCGTAAATACTTATTGGTTGCGGCATTTGCGGCTTTAGGAGCGATTGCAAGATATTTGTCGGGCTCGATTATTATATTTGATTTTCCGTGTGGTTTTCCGGTTAATACTTTGCTGATTAATATACTGGGAAGTTTTATGTTATCGCTTATTCTCGTGACTGCCGAGGATGTGTGGAAGCTTGATATTGATATTAAGAGAGGAATAGCCGTAGGTTTTTTAGGGGCTTTTACAACATTTTCAACTTTTTGCAGGGAGACTGTTGTTATGCTTGGAAATCATACGCCTGCGGCAGCAGGCATATATGCTGCATCGTCAATCCTTCTGGGACTTCTGGCAGCCTTCCTGGGCTATCTGATTGCCGGCCGGATCAACAATCGGTTTCGTGAAACACGACGGACTCCGGATGAACGCGAAAAGGAATTGAAGTAATGGATGTTGTTCTGGTTGGCGTAGGCGGTGCATTAGGCGGGGCCGCAAGATTTTTTCTCGCGAAAATTATTACGGAAAAGACCAACAGGGCTTTTCCTGCGGCAACATTCCTGATAAACATTTCCGGTGCTTTTCTGTTAGGCATATTATTTTCACTAGATGTTGAAAGCAGGATATGGTTTTTCTTTGGGGACGGCTTTCTGGGGGCCTATACTACATTCTCAACATTTATGTTTGAGGGATTCTCCCTATTCAAAAACAAAGATCGCGTCAATGCGGCAATATACATTTTTATCACGGTACTTCTTGGGCTATTTAGCTTTGCGGCAGGATATTCCCTGGGAAATTAATAAAAGAATTCAACAATTTATATATACGGATATTTTCGTTTTGTGCTAGTATAATAGTAGACAAAAACACGAGCTGGTTCTCGTACTACCTATTTCATGCAGGAATTAGCAGAATATTTTAAGTAGAGGAGAATGTTTATGATTAGTAAAAAAATAATCCGCAGTATTTCCGAGTTGCAGGCCATTCAGAATACAGCAATCAGATTCAATGAAGAAGTGGGTATCCACTCTTTGGACAGTCTTACCATCGTTGACGCAAAGTCATTTATTGGCTTATTTGCACTTGATTTTACACAGCCTGTTCTGATTGTTTCCGAGTCAGAAGCTTTCCATAAGTCCATTCGTGATATCGGTGAAGATGTAGAATAAGCTTTTGTGTGCGGCTTCATTTGAAGCAGTTCATAGAGTAGTAAACAGAAACAGTGCAGGATTAAAATCCTGCACTGTTTTTTTATAACCGGTTTTAGGACTTGATATATATTTACAGTCTCTGCATATCCCGCCCGGTTGGGTCCTGAAAGAGGCGCAGTCCGAATGACGGAGCGATTGCATATATGTGATCAAAAATATCTGACTGCAGGTTTTCGAAGGGAACCCAATCGGTTTCCGCCGCAAAAGCGCAGATTTCCATCGGGAGTCCCCGGCTTTCAGCAGGAAGCTGTCTGACAATAAGTGTCATGTCTTCGCGTATTTTTGGATTTGCAGCGAGATATCTTTCCAGATATATACGGAAAACGCCGATATTTGTCAGTTTTTGACGACTGCTCTGAGAAGCGCTTGATTTCTGCTGGCTGTGGTATTTTTCGAATTCTTTCTTCTTCTCTGTGATATAGGAGTTCAGATACTCAATTTTTGAGAATGCATCCATCATGTCTTCGGAACAAAAGGTGATGCTCGTCATATCGATGTATATGGCTCGCTTGATACGGCGTGCTCCGGCGACTTTCATGCTGCGGTAATTCTTGAAGGAGTCTGAAACAAGAACGTATGCGGGGACAGTGGATGTAGTATTATCTGCATTTTCAACTCGTACAGATATAAGGGAGATATCTGATACAGTGCCCTCAACCGAATATTTAGGCATTTCAATCCAATCTCCGATACGGATCATATCGTCTGAGGTCAGCTGGATTCCGGCAACAAAGCCCAGCAGTGAATCCTTAAAAATAATACTGATGACAGCTGTGAATGCACCGATTCCACTTAAAAGAACAAGGGGGCTCTCATTAATCCAGGAGGCGATAATTACGATACCGAAGACAAGCACAATAATGATTTCAAGAATTTGAAGAAAGCTTTTGATCGGTCGCTTCTTTGATACTTCATGTGTCCTGTATACATCATCAACGACGCTGAGTGCGGAATCAATGATGATAATAAGAATAATAATTACATAGATTTTAACAAATTCGGAAATCCAGAGCTCCGCTTTGCCAAATGAGGCTGCGAAAAAACTGATAACCAGTGGAGAGATAAGATGGATGACACGCTGAAAGAATTTATGTTTTTTGAGGAACGTGAAGAGCGGCCGGCTGCTTTTTTTTGTAATACGCAGCACAAGGCCAAGAATAACCCATTTGACAAATAATTCAAGAACAACACAAAGCAGCAATATAAAAACAGATAACAGAGCGTAAGTAACAAACTCCATCCATTTTTCAGGCAATCCGATTTTCTGTAAAAGTCTGATAATTATGTCAAGTATATCCGGCATACAGTATCCCCCGTATAATATTTTAGATGTTATTATCATCATAACAAAAATAAATGTAAAATGTAGTTGATTATAAATCAATTAAACCTTATCATTAACACAGATGAGTGGCAAATAACCGGCTGCAAATTGAGAAACATACGAATTACTTCTTATGTAAATTGAAATTATTTGAATGTGACAATTGAGGAGGCAAATGTATGAAAAATCTGCTAAAAATTCTTTCTGTTTCTGTAATTATCGGATTGCTTTTTTCGCTGGGGGGCTGCAGCAGTATTGCAAGAAAAATAAGTAATGATGCAAAAACAAAAATTTCGGAAGGCATTCAGGACGCAATGAGTGAAGAAAACAACGACGAAGAAAAAGAAGATACGGATGACGAAGACCAAACAGAGGCAACTGAAGCGCAGGACGATACTGATTCCGATTCTAATGATAATAATGATGACTCAACAGCAATTACGACAGGTGAGGGCAATGGAATGGACTGGCCCACAGAAAATATGGGTCCGATCGATCCCGTATCCTGTAAAATCAGTTCGGTATTTACCGATGACTCGGCAGGTTACATAACATTTGAGGGGATGCAGAGAGAAGAAGCAGATCAGTATATTGAGAATTTTGATTCCATGGGTTATACATCAGGCCTGATAACTGAAGATGATGCAGGCATTTTGTTTGTGAAGGCGAATGATGCCGGCGACACGATCATGTTTTCCTATTCACCTGAAGGAACAGGTACGCTTTCATTTACTCCGGCCAGCGAAAGCTGATATTTAGTATATTTATGGTAGAATAAAAGAGTGCCGTAAATGGCACTCTTTTTGTCTACACAAAAATAAATTCAAATCTGTATATATAAAATTGGTTGATACGAAAGGAACTTATCATGATAACTTTTCTGATACGTCTGTTTGTAAAGGACAGCGACAATCTGAGCGACCCCAATGTACGGATCCGGTACGGTAAATTTGCCAGTATCGTAGGTATGGTGTGTAATGTAATTCTTTTTGGCGGTAAGATTACGGTTGGGATTTTCTCGGGAAGTATAGCTATCGTATCTGACTCATTTAACAATTTGTCAGATGCAGCTACCTGCGCCATTAATCTTTTCGGATTCCATCTTTCCGGAAAGCCGGCTGACCGTGACCATCCATTCGGTCATGGGCGTATTGAATACATTACCGGATTGATTATGTCATTTCTTATCGTATTGATTGGATTTGAATTTCTTCGCACTTCAATCGATCGTATTATTAATCCGTCCGAGCTCACTTTTTCTCCTGTGATGGCTGGCGTATTAATGGGATCTATCCTTGTTAAAGCCTGGATGTTTTTCTTTTACCGCAGGGTTGGTAAAAGAATAGACTCACAGACAATCATTGCCGCTTCCGTTGACAGTTATTCCGACATTGCCATTACACTGGTAACACTCGTGTCCCTGATCATATCTGTGTATCTCAAAATTACGATTGACGGGTATGTCGGCGTCGGTGTATCGATATTTGTTTTGTATGCCGGATACAATGTTGCAAAGGATGCTTTAAGCCCTCTTTTGGGCAGCGAACCGGACCCTTCCATTGTTGCGACACTAAAGGAACTCCTGACTTCCGATCACCATGTGCTTGGCGTTCATGATGTAATTGTGCATGATTACGGACCTGGCCGCATGATTGCATCCGCTCATGTCGAAGTATGTTCATCCGGCAATTTTATGGAAATCCATGATGCGGTTGATCTTCTTGAGAAGCGAATTATCGCAGAGACCCATATTCCGATAACTCTGCACATGGATCCGATTGATATGGATGATGCATCAACAAAAGAGATTCGATATTGTGTCACAAAGATTGTAAGAGAACTTTCGGATAAGCTGTCCATTCATGATTTCAGAGTCGTTAAGGGAATAACCCATACAAATCTTATTTTTGATATAGCAGTTCCTTTCGAGTATTCATTGCCGGATGATGAAATCCGAAATAAAATCAAGTCAGAATTAATGCTCCAATTTCCAACTGTATTCTATTTAGTCATTCAATTTGACCGCAGTTTTCTTTGATTATTGCTTTATGCATATTTTTAATGAGCTTATGCGAGCGATACGTGTGACTTGTAGATAGAATTGCAGAAATCTCCATGATATAATAGCCGCGTTCAGCGAGGATGGTGATTTTGTCAGACGCGGAAATCAAGGTGTGAAGTGTATTAAGGGAAGTGTATAGAGTGATAGGCAAATTAAAAAGTAAGACGATACATATTGGTAAAAGAATCTTTTCCTATATTCAAAAAGCAGACCGGTTCTGTATGAGTCACAAAATTTATCAGTGGCTCTGTATTATTATTTTTACTGTTGTCGCGGCTCTTCTCTTAAAAAGTTACAATATATCTGAGACTCATTCAAATTATTCGAATCAGTCAACCAGTACTATCCGCCTGAATGAAGGAATTCCGGTCTCTTTTTCCTTTGAAGCCAGGGAGGGAAAGCTAGGATCCTTCAGGCTATACAAAGATGTAGCACATACACGACTGTCAGCATCTGATATGGCTACGGTTACTATTAGGTCTTCCGATGATGCGACGGTTCTATCTACTCAGGTATATTTGTATCATCCAAGTCGTAACTATATTATGGTCAATTGCGGTAATGTTGCCCTTGCAAAGGGTGAGAAATACACCGTAACTTTTCAGATATCAACATTTGCTGCAGGGTCTACTTTTTATCTGACTGCACATCAGATGAATACATTCGACACGATGACCAGCGATTCGTTTTTGTCGGATCTGCCTCTTGGACTGAGTATTGTTCCGAATATTTCTTATTCATACAGCGTACTTTCCTACTCCCATATGATTCCTCACCAGATTCTGTTCTATCTTTTACTGACAGGATTGTTCTTCACCAAAATCATACAGAAGAGATGGGTAAGGGAGTTGTACAGGGGCGCCTTTGCCTGTTCTCTGATCTATTTGACGCAGGAAATTTTGAATGTTTCAAAACTGGCCCCCATGCAGATTTTATTTCCCTTAACCATGCATCATTATTTTGTATTCCTTGCGGGATTACTTCTTATTGTATTTTTCTATCTGCTGTTCTATGCAATTAGCGGAAGCGGTACCATAGCGATACTCGCAGCAGGTACATTGGGACTTATGGTCGGGTTTGCCAATCATTTCAAGATTGTAATGCGCGGAGATCCGGCTATGCCGTGGGATTTGTTTTCTGCCGGAATGGCTGCAAAAATATCTACAAACTATGAATTTCAAATTACACAGAGGTTTGTTGCCGCGATATTCTTGATAATTATGCTGGCGCTTATTATTCGGCTTACCCATACGTCTTATGTTCGAGGTTTTAGAAAACGTCTGCTAGCTGTATTCTGTACCATTTTGTTGCTGGCAGGATTTGTGTTCGGAGTTATCCTGAATAAAGATCTGCTTGAAAGCATGGATGTATCCTATGCATTATTTCCTCCGCTTCAAAGCTACAACGAAAACGGTACCATGCTTGCGCTTGCTCTGCATTTCAACAATCTTTCTGTCGATGGCGGCGAGAATAATTCTCTTGAAGCGACCGGAGACATTGTATCCAAATATGTTGAACAGCTGAAAACGGAAGAGACTGCCAGTGTAAATGAAGATGATCCGGAAATAAAACCCAATGTTATTTGTATTATGAGTGAGTCTTTTTCTGATTTGAGCGAGATAAGAAATATTGAAACAACAGAAGAGGTTCTCCCATTTTTCAATTCACTAAAGAAGGATTCCATGTATGGCGATCTGGAAGTGTCCGTATTCGGAGGCGGTACCTGTAATACGGAATTCGAATTTCTGACAGGATATTCTGTAAAAAGTCTTCTGGCCGGGGCTTCCGTTTACAACATGTATGTAAACCACCCTCTTGACGCATTACCTCAAATTTTTGGGGATCAGGGATATATCACACAAGCCATTCACCCTTTTGATTCTGCCTGGTGGGGACGAAAGGAAGCATATCCGCTTCTTGGTTTTGATTCGTTTATTAGTGATACTGACTTTGTTGACCCGCAGCTCGTTCGAGGATATATCAGTGATAAAACTGCCTTTGAACGTGTTGTAAGCGAGTATGAGAGCAAGGAGGAAGGGACGCCTCTATTTACTTTCCTGGTCACGATGCAGAATCATGCGGATTATACAGAGTATTGGGACAACCAGAAGTATGATATCAAAATCACGAATTTCCCGGACAACTCCTTCCCGTGTACAGAGCATTATTTATCACTTCTCAGGGAATCTGATGATGCCCTGGAAGAACTGATAACGTATTTTGAAGCTGCGGACGAGCCGACAATTGTTGTTATCTTCGGTGATCATAAACCATTCCTGGACACGGATCTGTACAGTACTCTTTTAGGTGAGGATTTATCCGAACTCTCCGCAAGGGAGTCCATTCCTATTTATACAACCCCGTATCTCATATGGGCCAATTATGACATTGAAACCGGTGATACCGGTGTAACAAGTCCAAATTTTCTTGGACAGACCGTTCTTGATCTGGCCGGTATTGTTTCTCCTGAAGACCGTGCCTGTCTTCAGATTCTTCAGTCCCGGATATCAGCTGTAAGTGCATTGGCTGTCTTTGCTGAAGATGAGACGGCTTATACAAGTGACGATTCACTGCCTGAAGATATATCGATTATGTTAGAGGATTACGAGTTTATTCAGTACGGAAAATTGTTTCTGGAAGACGCCGTTGCTACTTCGTCTGCTGCCGCATCCGGCGGCTGAATCCGCCGGGCCGGGGCTAAAAGTTTACCCCCGGCAGTACCCCCGGGAGTGCCCCTGTTCGTAAATCACAAAATACGTTATAATAATAGCCGTATGTTTAGCACCTTAGGAGGACTGATTCATGTCTGTTCATTCTGAACATCAAATTGGTTCCGGATCATCGGCTACTGTTTTAAAGATTATTGTTCTGGCACTCTTTGCTGTTATAACAGCAATAGTGGCTGTTTCTTTTGCGGCACACCATATGCGCATTGGTTTTGAAAAAGAGTACATGCACCAGGTCAACGTAAAAATCGAACAACTTGCATCAACGAGTTCGCTCTTAATAAGCGGAGATGAGATTTTAGCTGACCCGGCCGCAGCTCAGACAAAATATGCCAGCGTTCTTCCCGCCATGCTGATCGATTCAACAGAAGAAAACCAGAGTCATAAGATCTATGGGCTTTATTCTTATTCCGGCGGTACATTGACGCCGCTCCTCCAAAGCAGTTCTGAAGGACTTTTGGCCACACAGATACCTGTATCCGATTGGCTCACAACAGATGCGGCTGCATACAAAATTGAAAATGAGGGTCAGGTCACTATTTTGACGCCAATAAAAGATAGTCAGGGAAAGGTGGTAGCCCTTTATGAAGCCTCTGCCACATACTCATTTGTGGATGCGTACGGAAATGCTGTAGAACGCCGCGTCCTGAAGAGTGTCCTTGTGGCAGTTGCGGCCGGCATGGTTCTTTTTTCTTTGCAATTCCTGATACCGGCGATTGTTCATAAAGCCAGGGGAAAAGGGGTGAGTTACTGATGAGGAACTTTTTTCTCTCGAGCATCACAACCTCTCCGCGCGGATCCCGTTCTTTGGCGGCGCAGCTTGGTTACTGTTTTGTAGTTATTCTCGTTGTCCTTGTTGTTGTATCGATGACGATAACTACTGCTTACTCTGCAGTACTTCAGCAGGATCACACAGATTCCCTCCAAACCACTGCTGCTGTATCCGCATTGTCGCTTTCACATGCGACGCTTCAGGAAGGAATGGGTTTTCCAATTCCCGTTTCCACCTATTTCAGCGCAGGAGACACGAAGTCTTTTACTGTTAATATTTACACCAAAGCAGGGAATTCTTTTCTTCGCGTATATACATCAGCTCCAACGGAGAGTGTAACGACAGATCAGGTTACACTTGACGGAGCAGGTGAAGAGTACAGGAAAGCATTTGATCAGCAGGAGGCCGTTGTTGTATCACGCTCCGACAATTCAGGAAGTTTCGTAGCCGGTGTGGCTCCAATCCTCGGCGTTGACGGCACCGTTTCAGGACTTGTAGAAGTGCTCATGCCGGAATCGGACTTCAGTGCAACGCAGAACGGCTTATCTCTGTCTTGGATTTTTACTATGATATCAATTGCTGTTGCGTTATCTATTATCTATTTTGAAATAGACAAGCTTTTGACTACGATGTTTGGTCAGCCTGACAGACAGCTGCCCAAAATTATCCGGTATGGACTTTCAGGCTGTCAGTCAATCGCTTTCTTTTCTTCAATGGCCTGTTCCATACCTCCTCTGGTAATTTCATCTTATTTGATAGCTGCAGAGAAATCCGGGAAGCTTCCGCCGTCTATCCCTGCTTCGGCCTTTATTATGCTGGGAGGTTTTCTTTTGTCTGTTGGTTTCTTCGGATTCAGCTCGCTGCGCAGATTTATTGTGAGACGGTTTACAACGAGAATTTCTCTAGTGATTTCTATTTTTACAGCATTCTTACTGCTTGTAATATCGTCTGTTTTTTCTAATGTGTATCTTTATCTAATCCTTTTACTGCCAATTGGATTTTGCCTTGGCATGGTGTTTTACTTCCAAAGGGAGTATCGATTATACGCAAGCCGTCTTGGCTACGAGGAATTCTCTGAACGTATGATTCATATGACGCAGTACACAGGGTATCTTCTTGGCGCTTGTGTTGGGTCCGTGCTGGCCGGAATCATTTTCGAGCGTTTTGGTCTTGTGGCTGTATCCATCATATGCGGATGTATTTTACTGATTGTCGGAATACAGGCGCTCCTGTTTGTACAGCATTGTCCGCCTTCATCAGGTATGCCGCTTCATCTTCCGAATTTGCTTTATGCCTTAACCAGCAGGAAATCAGGGAGTTTTGTTTGGAGCAGTGTTACGACATGCGGGATACAAATAGCATTCTATTTTGTATTTCTCCCGTCATTTCTTAACATGGTTGGCTTATCACTTGCCACTATTTCATTCTATTTCATTTTGTTTTCCTTTATGGGAAGCGTTGTTGTACATTCGGTATTAAAGCTTTTCCCGAACATGATTAATATGCAGGGACGCATTATTCTTTCAGCTATTCTTCAGGCTTCCGGTCTGCTGATACTGGCTTTCATCCCGACAGCCAAGGTACTTGTGATAACTGTTACACTTATGGGTGCTGCTTTGGGACTTCACGAATTTCATTTTCTTGATTTCTACAGGGATATGTTAAGAGACGATAAGAAGACATTGGCTCGCGACATTCTCGAAAGAGGATTGGCCGCAGGAGTAATTCTTGGATCTGCAGGTTATGGCGCATTGTTTTTATCTGATAATATACGACTCGCATTAATACTTTTCACGGTTGTGATGGCAGTTCTTTTATTTGCGTATCCTTTAATGACTCTGCTGTATGCGCCCGCCAAACCGGATCATCCTGTACACCCGGATGATCTGCATGCATTTGTCCATGAAGATCAGGATCCGTATGCAGATCATCAGGATCCTTACCCGTATGGTCAGAATTCGTATAAGCCATATAATCAGGACAACAGGGAAGGGGGCACCCGCCAATGAACATGTGGGATAAACCACTGACCCGTGAGAATTTTGATGAGTTTTTCCGGCTTTTTGCGACACCGGCATATCGATCAACCTATCGTATTCTCGGAGATACGACCCGCACGGAAAACGCACTCACCGATGCTTTCCTCGAAGTATATCACAGGCGCAACTCGGATGACTCCGGGAACCTGGTATTCCTGTTCAGTGATATTCTGCAGAAAAGGGTTGAAAACCTTGCGTCGCGATATCCGGTTTCCGAGACGACCCGCGTAACTAACCGTGTACTGGATGAATTCACCGAAAATTCGATTCTTGCAGAAATTCATCGGAGAATAGATACAAAATCATACAGAATCCTCGAAATATTTACAGCAACTGCTTCCGGGAAAGCTAACGCGAACTCGGATTCTATTCTTGCACAGGTCCGTAATTCAGGGATATCTCTATTTTTGATTCTGCAGCTTATTCTTGTTGCCATATTGATATTTGCTATTACCTTTACCAGTGCGAATACTGTTTTTGGAATAGATGATATTATTCCCCAGTCTCCCAAAAGTGCCGAATTATCAATTGAAGATTTACTTGGCCCCGTGCTCAATTATCTTCCTCTTTCGGTATACGGGCAGGCAGCACAAACTGATACAGCGCTCACGGGGACGGAAACGCTGCCGGCTGATTCTTCGGCCGCAGGCACCACGATTCCTCAAGCCTCTGATACTACACTGGCAACTACGTCTATGGAGCCTACTGTCGCTTCAGCTACGAGGGGATAGGCAGTGTAACGGTAAATACTGCGCCGGCGGAACCATCTTTTTTGTTAGCTGCCATTACGGTACCCTTATGCTCTGTGATGATTGCTTTGACAAGGGCAAGACCAATACCGTGTTTTCCGTCTTCGCCATGTGTAAACCGATCAAAGATATTGGGAAGCAATTCGTCTGATATACCTTTTCCATCATCAGATATGACAATGGAGACCTGCCCGGGTGAACACGTTTCAACAGTCAGGTCTACGCCGGTCTTCGCATACCGCAGGCCATTTGACACGATATTCTCAAAGGCCCTGAAAATATCGTTCTCATTTCCAAGGATTTGAATATCTTTTTCGGAAAAATGCAATGAAATACTTTTTTGAGAAAGCAGGGCAGAACCCTGCATTTTTTCAACGACAGAGGCAAGAAGTTCTTTTAGATCAAATATGTGCTTCTGTATGACTTGCCTTCCAGATGCCGCCGTATCCATTCTCGATATATTCAGTAGATTTTCGACCATACTTGTAAGTCGCTGTGTCTCAGAAATGATGATGTCGGCTGCGCTTTCTTCATCATCAAACACCTTATATCGAATACCTTCCGCATAACCCTGTATCGACATCAGCGGGGTTCTTAATTCATGTGAAGCATTTTGAAAAAAAGTCTTCTGCTCTTTGTCAGCTGCATCAAGCTTGTCGGCCATTACATTCATATCAGCGGCAAGAACATCAAATTCTTTATCCCAAAAATTGAATTCCTGCGTTTTGAATACACCGGAACCTATTTTACTTGCAAAGGCTGTAAGCTTTCGAATGGATCGGATAATACTGTTCGATACAAAAAGTGAAGCGAGAAGAGAAAGAAATAGTGCCGCCAATAATATGAAGAACAGGATTTCATTAACATTCTCAGCAAACTGCAGATAAGGTGATGAATCCAGAAACAGGATCAGGTACTGAGGCGAAGATATACTATTCGAATAATTGCTTTCATCAAAAAGAAACGATGAAACATAGTATGAAGCGTCGTCGATATTAACTACTCCGACATTCGTACCGAGTTTAATTTCTTCTTCCTTCAATTTCGCGGCAACAGCTTTTGCGACTGTAATATTACTTGCCGCACCGGAAGATGCCGTGATATCAATGCTGTAATCTGAATTTATCAAAGCAACACTGACATCAGAACTGCCTGAAAGCGAGTTAATGATTTGCTCTTTGATCATATCAGTCCTATCCGTCTGTCCCGGAAGTGTAGGCCGGCCTTCCACTTTTTGACTCGCTAAAAACCGGGCTTTATCCTCCGTGATCTTTAATTTCTCATTTGAGTCATTACGGATATATTGGGTAACAAGAACATTGAACGACAGGATAATAACGGAAAAAGATATAATAAAAACAATTAAGAACGAAAAAAATACATGCAGCCGCAGGCTTATCTTTTTTTTGATCATATTATGTCTCCACACCAGATGGGCTGTCGATTACCTGCTCGTCATCTTCGTCAGAAAGAGATTTCAGGCGAAAACCATAGCCCCATACCGTTTTAATGACAACATGAGACTTTGCCAGCTTCTTTCGGAGACGCTTTACGGTGTCGTCAGCTACCCTTGTCTCAACCTCTGTCTCATATCCCCAGATTCGATCGAGAAGTTCGGCCCTCGAGACGGCACGGTCCTGGTTAATTATCAGGTATGTGAGGAGGGAAAACTCGTTGGGAGTCAGCTGCAGGTCGTCTTCACCGCAAGTAGCTGATTTTGTCTTGGTCATAATGGAAATATCTTCGAATCGCAGGCTCTCATCAGGATGCTCCGACTTCTTGCTGTCAGCTTCCGCTCTGCGGAAAATGGCCTTGACTTTCATGACAAGCTTAATGGGACTGAAAGGCTTGGTAAAATAATCGTCGCTTCCCAAAGAGAGTCCGGCTATGTAATCCGAGTCACTGTCCCTTGCGGTAAGCATTATAATGGGTACATCACTCATCTTGCGAATATCACTGCAAATAAAGAAACCATCGCGCCCCGGCATCATAACATCAAGAATAACCAGATCAGACGGATTTGTAGAAAAATAGCGCAGAAGAGACTCGCCGTCAGGAAAGCCTGTAACATCATAACCTTCCCGCTCCAAAAAAGTCTGTACTAAATTCCGGATGTTCGCCTCATCGTCTGCTATATATATTGATTTTTTCATAAATTCCTCCAGTGCCGACAGTGCCGATTTTTCGCATTCATATTGTTTCATATTCTTATGCTAGGGTATTCAGAGCCCTTTATTGTGTGAAAAATGTGGGAAACAGGTATTAAATTTGTATTCTTATGAGAAAAAGTGAAGATATCGTGTGTGTGATTGAAGGGATGTATGTCTAAATTACTTGTTTATTATACGTAAATCTGACACTTGACGCAAATACTGAATAGTTTCTAATGAATTTTATTGCAGTTCAAAATTATTTCAATATTGAAATAATTCACTACAACAAAATACAGGCTGTTATTTTATCTTGTCGTGGGTTATTATATAGTTTGCTGAAAGAAACATCTCTATTTGCAGCATCTACAGATACGCGAGTTGGAGGACACAACTTATGCATGAGATTCTTGTAACCGGCGGTGCCGGCTATATTGGCAGCCACACTTGTATTTCTTTAATAAAAGCCGGTTATTCTGTAATCATCGCTGACGATCTTTCAAACAGTCGATTTGAGGTGATATCCAGAATTCAGGAAATATCCGGGAAAAAGGTTAGTTTCTATCCTTTTGATGTATCAGATGAACTTGAAATAGATAAAATATTTCAAAGACACAACATAGAGTGTGTTATTCATTTTGCCGGAAAAAAGGCAGTAGGAGAATCCGTCCGGGTTCCTCTCGATTACTACCGTACTAACTTAAATACAACAATTTCCCTTTGCCGTGTCATGCAGCGTTACAATGTCAAAAATATAGTATTCAGTTCCTCAGCTACTGTATATGGCTTATCCGACAAAGTCCCGTTTACAGAAGACTCTCCGCTAGGCGTGTGTACTAATCCTTATGGTTGGACCAAATGGATGAACGAACAGATTCTTCGTGATGTGTGGGCGTCGGATAATGGCTGGTCTGTTCAGCTGCTCCGCTATTTCAATCCGGTCGGAGCTCATACATCCGGCAGAATCGGTGAAGACCCGAAGGGTATTCCTAATAATCTTGTTCCATTTATCACCCAGGTTGCAGTCGGAAAGCTTAAAAAACTAAGCATTCACGGCGGTGATTACCAGACATCCGATGGAACCGGTGTACGTGATTATATTCATGTTATGGATCTTGCCGATGGACACGTGGCATCGGTTAAGAAATGTCTTTCAGAAAGCGGCGTACAGGTATACAACCTTGGAACTGGAACCGGACATACTGTGCTGGAGGTTTTGCATACATTTGAAAAAACAATCGGCCGCCCCATTGAATATGAGATTGGTCCAAGACGTGAGGGTGACATCGCAGTCTGTTACGCCGGCACGCAAAAAGCAGAGGAAGAACTTGGCTGGAAAGCTATGCGGGATCTTGAGACAATGTGTAATGATGCTTGGAAATGGCAAAGTGAAAATCCAAACGGTTATGAGTAGTAACTCCATGAATTTACAAAGAGGAGGTGTGTTTATTCATTGATAAATCAATGATAGACATAAATTTTATGAAGCGAAATAGTGAAGATATCAGACAGGTACATCTGGATTCCCTTGATAGGGGCCGTCATAATCCTACTCAGTCCAATCAAAACAGGCAGCAGAATGTACAGCAGAATGTACAGCAGAATGTACAGCAGAATGTACAGCAGAGGAACCGGCAAACGACCCCGCAAATGGCACGAAGAGCGCCACAGGGAGGTCAGACCCGCGCATATCCGCAAAGTACGGCCGCCAATCCGAATGCGGTACGTTCGCGTGCACAGAGTTCTGCGGGAAACGCCAATACTACGATGAATATTAATCCGAATTCGAGAAAGCCAGGACGCCGCAAGAAGCTTACAGGAAAGAAAATCTTCCTGAGAATTATGCTTGCGCTGCTGGCAGTAATCGTTTTGCTGGGAATTGCAGGACTCCTGTATAAGAATCATCTGGAAAACCAGATTACTTACATTCCGCAGGATATGAATCCGACCTTTAAGGATGAAGATGGTTCTATTGTCTCCCTTTCTGATGTTGCTACCGAGACAACCAAAGAAGCACTTCCGGTTCTGGAAGGAATTCATAATATTCTTCTGATTGGTATTGACAGCCGTTCGACCACATATACAAAGGATGGATCTGGTAATCTGGCAGATATTATTATGATTCTTACTGTAAATGAAAATGACAGCACATTAAAATTAACCGGCGTACAGCGGGACTCATATGTATATGTCCCCGGGTATACGGATCCGCAGAAAATAAATGCTGCCATGACATATGGCGGACCGCAGCTTTTGGTCCATGTACTGGAGAATCATCTTCGTATCGATTTAGAACAGTATGCTTTTGTTGATATGAATCATATGGAAAAAGTGATTGATGCTGTCGGTGGAGTAACGGTTAATGTCTCTGAATCAGAAAGATCAAGTCCGTTAGGCGGACTTAACGAGCTGGTTGCTGAGCAGAATGTGGAATTTGGTTCGAATGTATCCGCTCACATGTTATATGATACCGGTGTTGTTACTCTCGATGGAAGACAGGCTGTTGCCTATGCTCGTATTCGTAAAGTCGGAAATGGGGATTACGAAAGATCGCAAAGACAGATAGAAGTAATGGAGAGTCTCCTTCATCGATTTATGGATCTGGGAATTACAAGCAAAGCAAGCGTCATTGAGAAGGTGCTGTCACTTATTTCAACGAATATGACGAAAAGCGATTTGGAAGGGTATGTACTTACTGTGCTTCCCAACATTACTTCCGCCGAATTTGAATTTTTACAGCTGCCTGTCAGTGGATATGCAAACGAAGGCACCTACTCTGATTTCCGTGACGGAGAGTGGAGTATCCGGCCTAATTGGAATGGAATGATACCTCTGGTGCAGCAATTTATGTTCAATCAGACATTTGCATTTGACACTGTCCGAATTATTCCAGAGGCTCCTGTAGCTACGCCGACACCAACTCCCGCTGAAGAAGATACGCAGGCAGGCGGAAACTAGAGTCCTGGATAATTCGTCTTTTCACCTCATTTTTCCATAATCATAGTGGAACATGTCTTGACATGTTCAGCAAAAAGTCCTATATTAGAGAATGTCTTTAGCACTCTCAAAGGCAGAGTGCTAAGAATGATAATTAACATGTTACATAAGGGAGGTTCTATATGATGATCAAACCACTAAGCGACAGAGTCGTAATCAAAATGGTTGAAGCCGTAGAGACTACAAAGAGCGGAATTGTGCTTCCTGGCACAGCAAAAGAAAAGCCGCAGGTAGCAGAAATTGTTGCAGTCGGCCCGGGCGGTCTCGTTGATGGTAAAGAAGTCACAATGCAGGTATCTGTGGGTGACCGCGTCCTGATCAGCAAGTATGCAGGCACGGAAGTAAAGATAGACAATATCGACTATACAATTCTTCGTCAAAGTGATATTTTGGCGATTGTTGATTAATTTCATTTCGAAAAAAATATTTGAACTATGGAGGTAGATACAAATGGCAAAGGAATTAAAACATTCCGAAGACGCTCGCCGCGCACTTGAAATCGGCGTAAATAAAGTTGCTGATACCGTTAAGATTACACTTGGACCTAAGGGAAGAAATGTAGTCCTTGACAAGAAATATGGCGCTCCGCTTATCACAAACGACGGTGTTACGATTGCAAAAGAAATTGAACTCGAAGATCGTTTTGAAAATGCAGGCGCGCAGCTCGTCAGAGAAGTAGCATCAAAAACCAACGATGTTGCAGGCGACGGTACAACAACTGCAACACTTCTTGCCCAGGCAATTATTCGTGAAGGCATGAAAAATCTTGCCGCCGGCGCCAACCCGATGATTCTTCGTAAAGGAATCAATTATGCTGTTGAGGCTGCTCTAGGGTCAATTGCCCGTGAAGCAAAGCCTGTAAATGGTTCTAAAGACATTGCTCGTGTTGCTGCTATTTCTGCCGGTGACGATTATGTCGGACAGTTGATCTCAAAAGCTATGGAAATGGTTACTGCAGATGGTGTTATTACCGTTGAAGAATCCAAGACCATGGGCACAGAGCTTGAAGTTGTTGAGGGCATGCAGTTTGACCGCGGTTATATTTCTTCCTACATGTGTACGGATATGGATAAGATGGAAGCCATTCTTGATGATCCTTACATCCTGATCACTGACAAGAAGATCAATAATATTCAGGATATCCTTCCGCTTCTTGAGAAAGTTGTACAGCAGGGAAAGAAACTTCTGATTATTGCAGAAGATATCGAAGGAGAAGCGCTTGCAACTCTTATCGTGAACAAGCTTCGCGGTACATTTACCTGTGTCGGCGTGAAGGCCCCGGGTTTTGGCGACCGCAGAAAAGCAATGCTTCAGGATATTGCCATTCTCACCGGCGGTCAGGTCATCACGGAAGATCTTGGACTTGAATTAAAGGAAGCTGCCATTGAACAGCTCGGCCGCGCACATCAGGTTAAAGTTCAGAAAGAAGTCACTATTATTGTTGACGGTGCCGGAGATGAGAAAGAGATTAAGTCACGTGTCTCACAGATCCGCACACAGATTGAAGAAACAACATCTGAATTTGATAAAGAAAAACTTCAGGAACGTCTTGCCAAGCTTTCCGGCGGGGTTGCTGTCATTAAAGTTGGCGCAGCTACCGAGACTGAAATGAAAGAAAAGAAGCTTCGCATAGAAGATGCTCTTGCTGCAACACGCGCTGCTGTAGAAGAGGGTATTGTTCCAGGCGGCGGAACAGCATACATAAATGCACTTGCAGATGTACTTGCGCTCATTCCTAATTATACAGGTGATGAACTTACCGGTATCAGGATTGTTGCCAAAGCTCTTGAAGAGCCGGTACGTCAGATCGCAACAAATGCCGGCCTTGACGGCAGCGTTATCTGCGAAAACGTCAAAAAGGGAACACTGGGTTTTGGATTTGATGTACTTAGCGAAACATATGTCGATATGGTTGAAGCCGGTATCGTAGATCCTGCCAAGGTTACGCGTTCTGCCCTGCAGAATGCAGCGTCTATTTCAGCAATTCTTCTTACAACAGAAGCAGTTGTCTGTGATATTCCTCAGCCGGAGCCTGCAATGCCCAATCCCGGAGCAGGCATGTATTAATCATTCACCGGTTATTTTATTGAGGCTCTGTTTCTTTAGGAAACAGAGCCTTTTTATTATCTGCAGAAATACTTGAACTATTTCGTAAATATTTACACCAAAATTCTTTCCTTTTCATGAATAAATACGATATGATTAAAGAAAACAAATTGAAAATACAGGAGAAAAGTATAATTATGCAACAGGATCTTTTTGTCGAAAAAATTGTAAAAAGAAAACGTAGCGGAAGTGAGCTAATTCTTTCTGTGACTATCGTTTTAGCAGCGATTCTGACTATTCTCATATGCTTATATGTTCCGGTTCTTATTCAGCAGAATGTATATTTTATTGCACTCCCCGTGGCCGTTCTTATTGGATACATTGCAGTCCGGCTGATATCCGGCCTTAACCGTGAATACGAATACAGTATTACCAACGATGATCTTATTGTTGATAAAATTATTGCACAGAGAAAACGGTCAAATGTATTCAGGGGAAGCTGCAGGGACTTTACAATCTTTGCGCCGGCTTCCGGATTGACGCCTGATTCATTTAAACAGAAGAACATGCGGTATCTTGATTTTCGATCAGGTGAGGATCACGGCTGTGATTGGTATTTTATTACCAAAAACGACAAATCGATGGTATTGGTTCTTTTTGAACCTGATGAGCGCTTTATATCTGTAATCAGGCGTTTTAATCCCCGTGCATTCAGACAAGTCTGATTTCCGGCATTTCTATAGACAACTATATTCATCATGGACCGTCACAATAACCAATCAATTTATATAACTATATATGAGTGGGGGGCGCAAAATGGGAAATAATAGCGGGAAGACTTTAGAAACGGCCAACACAGAGACAAGGTATGATTCGAATAGTCTGATCTCAAAAAGGGGTAAAAAGAAGAATTTCACCTTGCAGGAATTGAGCTGGATGTTCTATGACTGGGCCAATTCTGTATACGCTACTAATATTATGGCCGCTATTTTCCCGATTTACTTTGCATCGGTATGTGCCGCTCAGGGTGTCGCAGGTGACCAGATGTGGGGCTATGGTACATCAGCAGCTACTTTCGTCGTAGCTATTCTTGCACCCTTTCTCGGGGCTGTCGGCGACTATAAAGGTATGAAGAAGAAGCTGCTGACAGCGTTTTTGCTGATCGGCGTATCTTTTACGCTTTTGATGGCTATTTCCGATAACTGGAAAATGATGCTTATAGGATATGTTATTTCCTATATCGGCTTCTCTGGCGGCAATCTCTTCTATGATTCCTTTCTTACGGATGTTACTACAGATGACAGGATGGATAAGGTCTCTTCCTTTGGTTTTGCCATGGGATATATCGGCGGCAGCACCATTCCTTTTCTTGTATCGATAGGAATTGTAATTTCTCCGTTCGGTGCAGCAAATCCAGCACTTGCAGTCAAAATTGCTGTTGTAATCACTTCCGTTTGGTGGGCTCTATTTAGTATTCCCATTCTGAAGAATGTTCATCAGAAGCATTATGTTGAGGTTCCGGACAAGCATCTTGTCAGTAGTACTCTTAAGAATGTAAAAAATACCGCTCTCGAAATCTTTGCAAACAAAGGCATATTCGTTTTTGTACTAGCCTATTTTTTCTATATTGACGGTGTAAATACAGTTATCCACATGGCCACGTCATATGGATCAACACTTGGGCTTGATACCACAGGAATGATACTTGCACTTTTAGTGACTCAGCTTGTCGCTGTCCCTTGTTCCATTCTATTTAGTAAGCTTGCACAGAAGGTAGGCGCCATGCGCATGATTCTCGCCGCTGTGTGTATGTATACTTTCATCTGTATGGTAGGCTACTACATGGGTTATTCGATTGAACACGCTCTGGTGATTGATCCGGGCAAGGGCTCCGTCTACCTGGCTGCCAAAGCTACATCACAGACGCTTTTCTGGATTATGGCATTCCTGGTCGGCACTGTTCAGGGAGGTATCCAGGCACTGTCGCGGTCATACTTCGGCAAACTTATTCCGCCGGAAAGATCCAACGAGTTCTTTGGCTTCTTTGATATTTTCGGTAAATTTGCGGCTGTTATCGGTACTTTTCTTTATGGTTTTATTGCTGGAGTTACAGGAAGCTCAGCGCAGGGTATTCTCAGTGTTTCTGCACTCTTCATCGTTGCTTTTATTATTCTTGTTGCCGGCCGCAAGTACTTGCGCGGTGCCGAGAAGATGACAAATAACAGAACATAAAATATATCTGCAAGTAAGAAGGGACATCGGTTAATAAATGACAAGTAAATTGACAAAAGACAAAACTGCCGGCCATCCGGAAAAAGATTTATCTTTTACGGGTGGCCACAGCTTGTACACATATGATATTCATGGCACAGATACAGACTATAAGGACCAGATTCAGATGCATTCGCTGTTCTCAATGATGCAGGAGGCGGCATCCCTTAACGCCGACGAATACGGATGGGGAGCAGAAGTCCTTGATAAGCTCGATACATGCTGGCTTTTACTGCGTGTTTCGGTAAAAATGACAAGACGTCCTTCATGGCAGGAAAAAATAACGATTGATACCTGGTCACGCGGTAATGAACGCCTCTTTTTTTTGCGGGATTTTATATATTATGATGGAATAGGCGCAAAGATAGGCGTTGGGTCGTCCGTATGGATTCTGGCCAATAAGACGACTCACCGCCCTGTCAGACCGGTAGACTTGACGGGAGTGTTAACAATAGCTGCAGATGAGATGCAGGCTATGTCCCAAAATCCGCCCAAAGTCAGCCCGATGGCTGACACAGCTTGGATGACTTCCCATCTCGCCGATAAAAATACGATTGTAAAATTTGCGGATTTCAGTGAAATTGACCGTAATCTCCATGTGAATAATACAAGGTATATAGCCTGGTGCCTGGATGCGGCGCACAGCAAGTCGCTTGATCAAGGTGATATTCTTGGAATTGATATTAATTACAATGCCGAGATTCACTTTGGCGAGAAAGTCGTGCTGTTTATAAACGATGTGAACGAATCAGATCTTCATGTAGACGGATTCGTTGCCGGAACAGACCGGATTGCATTTTCCGCAATCTTATATAGAGATGAATCAGATACCTGACAGAATGACTTACATCCTCGGATATAGAAGGAGGAGGATTTTTTAAGTGATTGAAATCAAAAATCTAGTGAAATATTTCGGGGATCACATAGCGGTTGACGATATCTCATTTACCGTTAATCAAGGCGAGATCCTTGGATTTCTTGGGCCGAATGGCGCAGGGAAGACTACAACGATGAATATAATTACCGGGTATTTATCAGCTACGGCCGGTACGGTTACCATCAACGGTTATGATATTCTTGAGAAACCGTCAGAAGCTAAAAAATCAATCGGATACCTTCCTGAACATCCGCCTCTTTATCTGGACATGACAGTCCTCGAATATTTAAAATTTATCTGTGAACTCAAACAGGTTCCTAAGGCAGACCGTATACGTCAGATTGCAGAGATTATGCGTCTTGTCAGAATTTATGAAGTCTCAGACCGGCTCATACACAATTTGTCAAAAGGATACAGGCAGCGCGTGGGAATTGCGCAGGCGCTTGTCGGCAATCCTGAAGTCCTCGTACTTGATGAACCGACAGTCGGACTTGATCCCAAGCAGATTATTGAAATCCGCAGTCTAATAAAGACCCTCAGCAGGAAGCACACAATTATATTAAG
>Ga0209100_1000322_pt1 | contig 45076 bp, 17 predicted proteins | sample lystaG_FD_185480 | JGI IMG/M metagenome (GOLD analysis project Ga0209100, IMG submission 185480) | Glacier valley bacterial and archeal communities from Borup Fiord, Nunavut, Canada, to study Microbial Dark Matter (Phase II) -... | ecosystem: Environmental > Aquatic > Freshwater > Ice > Glacier ... | reverse complement strand
CCCTTGGCTACAAGGGCTTCGTCACTGGACCGCTCGAGGAGATGCTCGAGGCGAATAAGGCCGGCAAGGGCCGCACGCTCGCCGAGATCGTCACCATTGGCCCACCGTTCATGATGAGGGCGGTGAGTGACCTGAGCGCCCCATACGGCGTTCGCTGTGTCGCGAGCCTCAACTCGATCATGGTCGACGCCACGGGCATGTGTGGCGCGTGCATGGTGCCCGTCGTCATCGAGGGGAAGCCGGTCCGCAAGCACGCGTGCATCGACGGCCCCGAGATCGACTCGCACATCATTGACTGGGACAAGTTCCTCCCCCGCTTCAACCTGTTCAAGACGCAGGAGAAGAACTCGATGACCAAGCACGGGCTCTCCCGATAGGGGTCTAGACCTTAGACCCGCTAAGAGGAACATGACAGAGGCCGCCCACCCGCAGGGGTGTGGCGGCCTTCGTCGTTCGCGATGCGAGCCCGCATTTCGACTCGCGGGGCCGTCAGCGCTGCAAACGTGTCGCACGCTCGATGGAATCGGCCAGCCGCGTCCGCTCCTTGCGGATCCAACTGCCTCCGGCGTAGTTGTCGAGGAAAGCTTCCGCAAACTCGAAAGGATCGTCCCCAACGAGCGAGCGGATCGGCGTATTGTCGGCGACGCTCTGCTCGAGCAGATCGGCCAGATCGGTCAGCATCGCAATGAGAGCCTCACCGTCGTCGCTGGGGCCCATATTCATGAGATAGCGCTCGAGCGCAAGCGCCGATTCGCGGTATCCCTGGGGCAGCTTCTTGACACGCGCCCTGTACTCCAGATAACTCTTCTTGTCACCGAGGTCGCCGATGAGCTTCTCGATCCACATGGTTACTTACCTTCCTGCCGGAGCTGATCCAGTCGTTGAGCGAGAAAGCTCCACGTCGCCCAGAACTCTTCGAGATAGTCCTGCCCAGCGGCGTTGAGCGAGTACACCTTGCGCGGGGGGCCCTTTTCGGAAGGCGCCTTCTGCACGTCGACGAGGCCACGCTGCTCGATGCGGATCAGCAGCGCGTAGATGGTGCCCTCGGCAATGTCCGCGAACCCCTTGTCGCGCAGCGATGCCGTGATCTCGTATCCGTAGGCAGGCTTGCCAGCCAGGCTCGCGAGCACAATGCCCTCCAGGGTGCCCTTGAGCATCTCTGTCATCTGTCTGCCCACGATCGAGCCCCTCGCTCCGCTACCTAGTCTCAATGACTACTAGTAGATAGTATCACTGAGTAGTTCCGATGTTGGCGAGATTCAAAGGAGATGCGGGATGAGGTGACGCCCCTTCAATTCAGGCGACGGGAAACAACCGGTCGATCTCCCCGATGTCATCGGCCGTTGGCGACCATGCCGACGCGGCCGCAGCGTTCGCGGCGACCTGCTCGGGGCGCGTGGCGCCTGCAATGACCGATCCCACCACAGGCATAGCGAGGAACCAACCAATCGTCGCCTCGAGCATCGTGATACCGCGGGCGTCGCACAGCGCCTGATACGCCTCCATCGCGTCCCAGTCGGCGCCGTCGGCCAGATGCGGCCGCAGGTCGGCGATGCGGGTGCCAACAGGGCGCTCGGTGCGTGTGAACTTGCCGGTGAACAATCCATTCGCCAAGGGGAAGAACGGCAGGAAGGCCATGCCCGCCTCGTGCGCGGCCACGAGCCTGCCGTCGGCCTCGACGGCCCTCGCGGTCAGGCTCAGCTCGTCCTGGCTCGTGACAAAGGGCGCCACGCCAAGAGAGGCCGCAGCGGCATCGGCCGCATGCACCTGCTCGGCCGAGAACTGCGAGTGGCCATACGCCCTGATCTTTCCCTCCGTGACCAGTTCGGCGAGCGCCAGAAGGGTCTCCTCGATGGGGACACTCGGGTCGGGCATGTGTTGCTGGAAGAGGTCAATCGCGTCGATGCCCAGGCGCGAAAGCGAAGCATCAGCGGCGGCGCGGAGGTACGCGCGCGAGCCCTTGAGCCCCGCCGCATCCAAGGGCGTAGCCACCGCGATATGGCCAAACTTGGTGGCAATGACCGCCTCGTCCCTGCGACCGCGGAGCGCTTCAGCCATCAGCGTCTCGCTGACACCCCAAGCGCCACCGTAAATGTCGGCCGTGTCAAAGAACGTGATCCCGGCGTCGAGCGCCGCGTTCATGACGGCGGTCGTTCCCTCTTGACCCTCCGTCACCGTCCCCACGCGACCAAAGTTGTTGCAGCCGAGCCCCACCACGGAGGCCTCGATTCCGCTCGTACCGAATGCGCGCCTATCCATGGCTCTACGCTAACGCGCGGCAGCAGTTGTTCGGGAACTCTCCCGGGTCGCTGCCGATTCCACCCATCACACGGCCCTTGCACATTCACATCCATGGAGATGCAGATAGCGCCGACGCCCCCGCAGTGGGAGGCTTCAAGGACAGGGCTCGACCGACGCCAGCCGAGGCACACTCGCTTAAGCCGCCTACGTGATGCACCACCTGAAAGGCCCACCATGTCGCAGCACACCGCCGCCATCGCCGCCCACGTGGGTTCACACACGCGCAAGGTATCGCTTTTCGCCCAGGCGGTCGCCACGTCCGGCCCAAAGGTCAAGGACGGAGGCGGATCGACGCAATGAGGATCGTCTGCGCGCCCGACTCCTTCAAGGAGTCCATGACCTCGGTGGAAGCCGCGCAGGCGATGTCCCGCGGAATCCACCGCGTTGACCCCACGATCGAGTGCGACCTCGTCCCGATGGCCGATGGCGGAGAGGGAACCACCGAGGCTCTCATCACTGCACTGGAAGGCGAGTGGGTCGAGGCTCCGAGTCACGACGCGCTCAATCGCCCCATCATCGGGCGCTTCGGATTCGTGGCGGGTAGCCACCTCGCGGTGATCGAGGTGGCGGAGGCTGCGGGGCTCGCGCAGATTCGCCCTGACCAACGCGATGTGTGGGCCGCCACGTCACGAGGGGTCGGCGAACTCATCCTCGCGGCGCTGGACCGTGGAGCAAAGCAGTTCGTGATCGGCCTAGGAGGGTCCGCCACCAACGACGCAGGCACTGGAATGCTGACGGCCCTTGGCGCGCGGTTCCTTGACGCCGATGGCCGGCCGATTGGTCAAGGCGCGAGGGGTCTCGTCACGCTCGGGTCCGTGGATACGAGCCATCTCGACGCCCGCTTGGGTCTCGCCACATTCCGGATTGCCTCGGACGTCTCAAACCCGCTGCTTGGCATCGACGGGGCCTCCGCCGTTTACAGCCCCCAGAAGGGCGCTAGTGCACTCGACGTACAGGCTCTCGAGGCGGCGTTGACGCACTGGGCCGATATCGTCGAACCCACATTTTCCCGTCGCGTTCGCGAGATCCCTGGAGCCGGCGCGGCCGGCGGTCTTGGTGCGGCCCTCGCCGTCGCTACCGAGTCGACGATCGAGAGCGGCGTCGACCTGGTGCGCGACACCGTCGGGCTCCGCGAACGAATCGCCGGAGCCGACTGGGTGTTCACGGGCGAGGGCGGGATCGACAGGCAGACGGCGTCTGGCAAGACGCCGTGGGGTGTCTCTCAGACGGCCAGGGCCGAAGGCGTTCCCGCGGTGCTCTTTGGCGGCAGGATCAGCGACGACGCGTATGACCTGATCGGAGACGCGGTAGTGGCCGTGGTGCCGATCCTGCGCCAGGTTACCGACCTGCAGACCGCCCTGCGCCACGGAAGCGCCAACCTGGAGCGCGCCGCCGCGACCGTGACCCGTCTGATCATGGCCGGAAGGTCCTCTAGCTAGCCCACAGAGTCCGCGGCCGACACGGCGTACCCACCGTCACGCTCACGCACTCCCCCGGCCTGTCCGGGTTCAACCGCAGCGGAGCGGGCCTCTTCCACACCGCCGTGGTCTTCGAAACCAGGGCGTCCCTCGCCGCCGCCGTCGCGCGCGTGGCGCAATCGGGCATCGGCCGCTTCGCCGGTTCGGCGGACCACCTGGTGTCGGAGGCCTTCTACTTTGACGACCCCGAGGGCAACTGCGTCGAGTTGTACTTCGACCGCCCGAGGGCCACGTGGAAGCGCGGGCCAGGGGGGCCGGCCCCTCATGGACACCCTCCACCTCGACCCGAATGCGTTCCTGTCCACCCACATGGCCGAGGCGGAACTCGAGCACCCTGCCGGAATCGCGAGCGTGGGTCACGTCCACCTCCAGGTGGGCGACATCCCCACCGCCAAGGCTTTCTATGTGGACACCCTCGGCTTCGACGAGGTCGTCAACATGGGCTCCGCCCTGTTCGTCGCCGCGGGCGGGTATCACCATCACGTGGGCCTCAACGTGTGGAACTCGCGCGGTGCAGGCCCTCGCGCCGCGTCTCTGGGCCTGGGCACGATGGACATCGTCCTCCCCGATGCGGATGGCCTCAGCGCCCTGCGTGAGCGCCTCGCTTTCAGAGGCGTCCCTGCGGCCGACGACGGGCGCACCCTGCGCTTTCCCGACCCGTGGGGCAGCAACATCAGGGTGACGGTCGAGGCGTAGTCCTGTGAAGCCGCGCCGGGGCCACGAAGGCCCGCGTCGCGGCGATCAGTCCCCACCGCGTCCAGTCCTCTTTATTGCGGCACGTTCGCGCCGATAGGCACAGTATGAGCAGCGTCTTGGCTATCCCCGAGAGCAGGGACGACGTTGATAGAGCGCTCTTGGCACTCGAAGACCGGCCCGGCTGGGAACTCGCAGCCGACGGCGAAGTCCAGCGTCTCGAATTGGCTGCTGAGACGCTCGGCGACATGGAGTGCGTCTGGCGTGCCCGGCTATTGTCGGCCGAACTGTCGTGTCAGCGAGGCGAGATCGCTGAAACGATGAGGATGCTGCGACCGGTCAACGAATACGCCGCTGCCAACGGCCACGTCCGCCTCCAAGCGCGCAGCCATCTGATCCTGGCCTGGACGTACCGCGAAGTCGGAGACCTCGCTGCGTCCCTCGAACATGCCGTGAAGGCATTCGAGTTGCTCGACACTCAACCACACACCCCCATCAGGGCGCAGTACTTGATCCGGCTGGCCGACGCGTTGGACGAATGCGGGGCCCCTCTGGAGGCTCGCCTGCGATATCAGCAGGCCGAGCAGATCGCCGAACGCCACGGCGACATTCCCCGACTGATCACGTGCCTGAACAACCGCGCCTATGGCGAATACGTGGCGGGCGACATGGATCAGGCTCAGGCCACCATCAACCGACTCGTCGAGGTCAGCCGCGCTCACAATGAGCCCGTGCGGCCCCACGTGCTGGACACCGTCGCTCGCATTCAGATCACCGAAGGCCTCTACGAGGAGGCAATCTCGACGGCGCACCAGGCGATCGACGCCTACAAGGCACAGAGGACGCGCGAGGCGATCTCGCTTCCAGAGTTCCTGCTCACGCTCGTCATGGCACAGCGCCATTTCGGTGACCTTGACGCCGCTCAGCGCCACCTCGACGAGTGCCGCGCTATAGGCACCTCAGCCGGGCTCGCCTCGATCTTGGTCTCGGTGGAGGCGGAGCAGGCCGAAATGCACGCCGTCCGCGGGGACTTCGAAGCGGCGTTTATTGGCCTCCAGGCCTCCCACGTAGCTGAGAAGGCCCTGATCTCCGAGCAACGCGCCACGCAGTCGAAGTTGCGTCAACAAATGCTTGAAACCAATGAAGTTCGGGCCGAGGCCAACCGGCTCCGAGGGGAGGCGCAAAGGGACCCGTTGACGGGGCTGTACAACCGACGCTTTGTCGACGAGACCGTACCGGGGATGCTCGCCGCACGCCAGCCCGGGCAGGTCATCGCTGCCGCCATGATCGACCTCGACAACTTCAAACGGGTGAACGACCTGTACACGCATGCAGCCGGCGATGCGGTGCTGGTCGAGGTCGCTCAGCTACTGACCCTCGCCGCCCGGAGCGGAGAGGATCCCGAAGAGAGCTGCTTCGCCGCGCGCCTGGGTGGGGAAGAGTTCCTCGTGATACTTCGAGGTCTCTCACTGGCGAAGGTGACACAGCGTCTCCAGGAGCTACGGTATGCCGTCTCTCACGCGGACTGGCGCGGAGTCGTCGGCGACTTACCCATGACCATAAGCGCCGGCGTGTCCTGGGCAGGCACGGAGGACTCCCAATACACCCTCCTGCATCGGGCGGATAAGCTGCTCTTCGCCGCCAAGCACTCCGGCCGCGACAACGTCCGCATCGAAGGCGCCGAGGAGCGCGACTCCTCGCCTGTCTGAACCTCGCGCCGCTTCGCGCACCTAGGGGCGACACGTGCGGGCATGACAAAGGCCGCCCACCCGAAGGTGAAAGCGGCCTTTGTCTCAACAAACAGGGATGAGTGGAGATGGCGGGAATCGAACCCGCGTCCGCATGTGCAAAAGCCAGACTTCTCCGGGCGCAGCCTGAGAACTATTTCTCGGCCCCCCTCCCGCATCAGGCGAGCAAGTGGGATGGGCCCAGTCACAGTAAAAGTCCCGGTTGCCGCTGTGACGCCAGCAACCAGCAAGTTCTCTAGATGACGCCAGGAACTAGGTCGAGAACAAACCTAGGCTGACGGACTTCATTGCGCTCGCTTAAGCAGCGAGGGCGAAGTCGGTGCGCTTAGTTTCGGCACCTATAGTTTGCTGGGGGCGTTCACAAGATAACCCAGCATCCTTGGCCCGCTTCTCTCGCAATACACACACACGTCGAAACCGATCATCCCCTGTGGAGTTGTTCCTCCAGTGTACGCGGGATGCGCGGCTGCGGCTAGCGGCCCTTACTAGGGCGCGGCGACGGGCTCCTCGGCGACGATGCGCCTAGGCGTCGACGGTCTCCTCGACGTGAGCATCAGCCTTGCCAGCGACGTACGCGTATGCGTATGCGTATGCGTATGCGAAGCCGATGACGACGGCGCCTCCCACGAGGTTGCCCGCGCCCACGGAGAGCATGTTGACGCCGAAGTCGCCCCACGTGACGTCAACTCCCCCACCCAGTAGGCCGATCGGGAACGTGGTCATGTTGGCGACCACGTGCTCGAAGCCCGAGGCCACAAAGCCGAGCACGCACCAAATGATGATGATGGCCTTGCCTACCTCGCTCTTGAGGCGGGCCGCGGCCCACACTGCGCATGAGACGAGCACGTTGCACATCACCCCTCGCCAAAACAGCTCGACAGGCGTGTGCTCGATCTTGCCCTCGAGGTAGCTCGCCCAGAAATCATGCGCCACTCCGGCCTGCTTCCACGAGATCGCGCAGCCGAGCGCGCCGAGCGGCAACACCATCATGGCCGAGGTCGCTGGGTCGTCCTGAACAAAGGACTGACCTCCCGCGGACCACATCAGCACGTCCTCCACACCGATCCACATGCCCGCGAACATCGCGGACACGAGAAAGCGCGAGGTGGTGCGCAGGAGTTCGACCTTGTGGGCACCGGCGGGGAAATGAACGCCCACTGTTTGGGGCACCGTGAGCATGGATTGACATCAAGGCATGCCTAAGCCGCCCATGTCGCCCTTTGGCCCCAGACACCGATTCCTCGGCGTGCGCGACGCTGAATTTAGCCGAACGCGAGGAGTCGCGCGCGCAACTCGTGCGACATGCGCGTGGGCGATCCCGTCGCTGCGTCGACGAGCGCCATCGTGGTGGCTGCGGTGACGCACTCGACGCCATCCACGAGCAGTCGGTACGCGATCACAAAGCTCGCACCTGCGCACTTGGAGATCGAGAGCTCGGCATCGATGGGCTGGGTCCTGTGATCGATCACGCGTCTATAGGAAACCGCGACGTCTGCCACGAGAATCCATACGTCCGAAGCCGCGGTAAGGGGAGGCAGAATCGGATCCGCATCGTCCCAGAAAGCAAGCACGCGCGCCTGCTCGAGGAGCTCGACGATTGCGACGTTGTTGACGTGACCGTACGCGTCGACATCCGACCAGCGCAGATGGAGTGGGACTCGGATAGCAGGCACTATTTGACCCTACGCCATCGGCTCGCGCGGGGTGATCACCATCCGCCGCCTCCGCCTCCGCCGCCTCCTCCTCCGGAGAACCCTCCCCCACCGCCGAAGCCAGAGCCCCCGGAAGAGCCCGGCGTCGGCGCGGTCATCGCGGTGTCAGCGAACGACGCGAATTGGGTCATGCGGTCCCCCAAACCCGCCGCGTTGGCCCAGAAGGCGCCGTAGACGAAACCCCCTCCGTACCACGTGGGCTCCGCAAGATTCCGGCCCTGCTTCGCGAGTTCCTCGAACTTCTTGGCCCACTTGTCGGCCACTCCGAAAGCGATCGCATACGGCAGATACTTCGAGAACAGGTCTTCGCCCTCTTCGAAACGCAGCTGATTGGCCTCGGCCTTGGTGACGTAGAGCTCGAAGCCGCGCGCCTCCTGCAACGCCGCAGTCCCCTTGGCGGTGCGCGCCGGCGCGTTGCGAGACGTCGCGAGCGTGATCGCGCCCAGCAAGATGAGCGGGACAGGGATCAGTGCAGAGCGCGTGTTCTGCGCGAGGACGATCGTGCCCATCACCCCTACGAACAGCGCGAACAGGCCCACACCGGCCCACACAGCGCGTGCGGTCTGCGGATTGCTCCTGAACCACCCCAGCAGCGTCACGTTCCCGTAGAGGCCCTTCTGCACGCTCGCCATGGAGGACGAGAACGTGGTCTTGAGGTCCGAGAGGGCCACCTGATCCCTGCCGACGAAGAGCGCGTCGAGCAACGCCTTTTCGTAAGGGAACAGCGCGGAGTCGCTTTCGCGGAGCTTCACGAGCGTGTAATCCTGCTCCTTGGAGAACAGCCCCGTCTTCTTCTCGCCCGCGTCGTCGATGCGCAGGTATCCGCGAACGGCGAGGTCCACGAGCGTCGCCGTCACGTCGCGCGGATCCGCCTTCTCGTCGATGAGCGTGCCGATTTGCCCGGGACGCATTCCCACAGGAGGCTCGAATCGGACCGCGACCGGCGCCTTGTAGTCACGCTTGACCACGTCCCCCTCGGCGGCACCCATCGGCGTCAGGCCCGGTGTGATGCCCGCATACTGCTCGTCAACCGCAGTAGTCCGAAGCCTCCGGCCCAAGAACACCAGGCCGCCAACGAGTACGACCGCAGCGGCGCCGCCCGTCGCGCCGTTGATCGTGAAGGCTCGCTTGACGTCGCTGCTTTCGATCAGTGCGGACTTCGTATCGAACGACCCTTGCGGGTAGAGGACATCCACGGTCAGGGGCTGACCCGGCTCAAGATAGACCTGGGTGAACGTGGCAGTCGACGCGCTCGTCGCGTGACCATCACACGCGTTCGCCGCACCCTGCCTGCCCGCGAAGCACTGTGTGTCCGTGACGGCGACCGGCGAGACCACCGTGACCTTCGCGTTGGAGATGGGGATCACCCACGCGTCTCCCACAGCGTTCCAGTAGAACTCGTCGCCCGCGATTCCGGACGTAGTCTCTGCCGCATCCGTCGCGTTCATGACGTGCGCCACCGAGTACGTGATGATGTACGTCTGGACCCCAGAGACGTCGGCCACATTCGGGTCACCGATCTTGACGTCCATAAACGAGCGGCCCTCGTCAACGCTGACGCCCGCCGGCGCGCCCGTGGGGCTCGACGCCGAGATGCCCGAGACCCGGTAACTCCTGTCATACGTGTCGTCGTAGCCCTGACGGGTGGGGAGCACCAGGTAAGGGCCGTGCCCCGGGTCATTGCCAAAGTCGAAGTCGATCTCGAGCCGCACGTCCACGGACCCGTCCCGCTGCAAAGAGAAGGTCTCGTCCCACCGAGTGACCTCCCTGCCTGGGACATCCGGATTGGTGACGGCCGATGCGGCCGCCGGGGTCAGGACCACAAAGGCCACGGCGATGAGGGCGCCCAAGATTCGCATTCCCTCATCATGCTCTGTCAGAGCGGGGGGTTCAACGCCTTCGGTTCAGCGAGGCTCGCGCCACGGAGCGCAGGGCGCTACTCGCGGCCCCTCGTGCTCATGGCACGCTGCGCCTCACGCGCGTCCTGCTTGTCCTTGAGCGCCTGCCGCTTGTCGTACAGATGCTTGCCTCGGGCAAGGCCGATCTCAAGCTTGGCGCGCCCCTTGAGGAAGTACAGTCGCAGCGGCACAATCGTGAAGCCGCGCTCGCGAGTCTTGATGGCCAATTCGTCAAGCTCGGAGCCGTTGAGCAAGAGCTTGCGTTTGCGCCGCGGCGCGTGATTGGTCCACGTGCCATTCAGGTACTCGGGGATGTGGAGGTTCTCGGCCCACGCCTCGCCGTTTTCGATGTGAATGTAGCCGTCGCCTATCGTGGCCCGGCCCTCGCGCAGGGACTTCACCTCGGTGCCCTGAAGCACCATGCCCGCCTCGAAGACGTCGTCGATGAAGAAGTCGTGGCGCGCCGAACGGTTGGTCGCCACCACCTTGATGTCGTCGGTCATGACTCACCTCCCGGGCGTCTCACGCTTCGATCGTGCCCCAACGGCGCGACCTATCAGTGTACGGCCCTCGACGCTCGCGCAACAGCCTCGGATTATCGACGCGATGAAGAGCCGTGCCAATGGGAGCCGCAGTTCACCCGGTCCGATGACACGGGTGACTCATGCCGCGCCTCCGCGCGTGTCCCCTGGTTTCAACGATCCTCACACTGCGGCGAACTGAATCGTCTCCAGGACTCGCACGCGATTGTGGCCCTTCGGAATCTCCAGCGTCACCACGCAATCGCCCGGCGGGGGGTAGACCACCTGCGTCGTGCCTGCGCCATCCGCTCCGATGACCAGGACAAGCGTCGTCGAGTAGACGACAACGCCGTTGGCGGTGCACTCGACCCGCACTTGGTAGGAATCGCGGTTTTTCGCGCCCGTCGCCGTGAAGCTGAGTCCGCCGTCAGGGGCGACGGTCATCGAGAACGGGCTCGTCGGACTCGGCGCCGCAGCGGGGACAAGCGCCACGGGCTCGGACGCCGCCGTTTGCGTCGTGGCGGCCGTCGTCGGGGCCACTGTCGTTGTTGTGGCGGTCGTCGTGGCGGCTGCCGTCCGGGCTACGGTCGCAGTGGCCCCCGCCTGCTCCGGTGCGCCGACAAACGCCGCATCGTCGGTCCGGAATCGGAACGAGTCAACCGACTGGCTTGCGGTCGTGCCGAATACGCCCGTCTGCCCGTCCGCAAGCGCCGAATTGAAGACATGGGACGTGATCACCTGCCCATCAAGGGTGACGGTAACCACCGTCGCCTTGAGCGTCAGGTTCAAACGGTAGTCACGTCCCGCGACGAGCGCCTTCGTGATCGCGCTATCGATCACCCATCCCGCACGCGCCGAGACGTGGCCGATGACGATGCGGTTGCCTGCGACGTCGAGCGCGACGAACTTAAAGTCGGTGGCGTTGTAGTAGTCGAACACGATGCCACTGAAGTCGCGGGCGGCGAACACCGCCTCCACCTCAAGGTAGCTAGAGGGATCCAGTCGGGCGCCGTTGGCCGATCCGGTTCCGTCGGCGGCGTAGCCGACCAGCGCGATCGCCGCTCCGGTTGACCCCGGCGTGCCCGCGTAGCGGCCGGCGTCGGCACTCCAGGAACCCACCACAGGCGTGAACGCCGCGGGCGCGGTGTCGAACTGTTCGGTGCGGTCCAGAGTGATCTCGGGAGAAATGACCGTCACGTCGATGTTGTCGAACGACCCCCGCGCCTGATTCGACCCGAACCCGTACATGCCGCGGTTGAGCGCAATCGAATCGCCATTCAGGATGCGCGGCGCGAATTGGTGGCTGAACGCATTCTTACCGTCGATCGTCACCGTGACCACAAGCCCGTTCACGACCACGTTCAGCTCGTAAAGCTTGCCCGACTTCACCCCGCCCTTCACTGAGCCCTGCGCGTCGTACCACCACCCGTTCGCGTCCCTGTGTCCGATCACCATCTTGTTGGTCGACTCGTCGACACCGGCAAACTTGAAGTCGAATGGTCCGAAGTAGTCGAAGATCACGAACGCGTTTGCCTTCCAACCTCCGGTCGGCTTGTCCATCGAAATCCTGGCGGAGAGCTCGTAATACACGGTCGTGTAGGTGTCTGAATAGAACACCGCCACCGCATCGTTCGAACTGCTGGTCGCCATCACCGTAAGCGCGCCGGATTGCACCGCGAACGCACCGGAGTCCACGGCGAAGCCTTGCAGCGTGCCGTCGTTGAAGTCAGCCCCACGGAGGGTGTCGCGACGCCCACCTGGGATGTTCCCCGCCTGCGGGTCGGTCGGGCCGCCGGTCTGTGTCTGCCACTGGCCATGGTCGTGCTGCGTGATGAGACCCAGTTCGCCGAACGGTTCGCCGTTGCGGTCCGGGTCCTCGCCGGTGTCGCTGGCGCGCGTCGGGTCCGCACCCTGGCTCTTCGAGAGCGCGTAGAGGAATTCGGGCAGCTGCGGGTTGACCTGCCTGCTGACGGTGGCGATCCCGAACGGCGAGAACGGCACCAGATAGCTGTTGAATTCGCCGACCCAGTCGATGAGTCGGTCGCCGCCGGTGTTGGCGATCAAGATATCGAGACCGGCGCCGCCGTACACCCGGTCCTGGTAGCTCGAGTTCACGCCGTCTGGGGCGTCATTCAGGCCACCATGCGTGGTGAGCACGTCGTCGGCGTTCGAGAGATCGTTGCCCCAGCCGGCCCAGATGGTGTCCTCACCGGTACCGCCAACGGACCAGTCGTTTCCTAGGTCGCCGAAGATCATGTCGTTGCCGTCCGACGGCTGGTTGGCGATGGTCGAGGTGCAGGCTCCCCTGTTGTCCACTGCGACGCACGCGGTGACCCAGTTGCCAGAGGTGGCGTCGTTGTTCAGGAAGAATGGCTGGCTCCACGGAGCCACTCCGCCCTTCCACGTGGTGCCGTCGCCGTTCAACAGGATGACGCGGCGAGGGTCGTACTCGTCGTAGAGCAGGAACTCGCCAAGGCGGAGCGCATTGTGGTTGTTCGAGTGCCACGCATTCGTGTCGGCCCCGAAGTGGAGCACGTCACCGGGGTTCCACGGGTGTGCGAAGTCAATGAATTCCAGGCCCACGGGGTTGCCGGCCGAGTCGAAGTGTTGCGCGTAGCCGACCGTCAGTGCCTCGGCACCCGAGATCGCGTCATCGCCTGAGCCGCCATGGATCCAGTCGCTGCCCCAACCGCCAAAGATGATGTCGTCGGAGTTGTTCGCGTCATAGGTCGGCTGGTTCGCCACGTGGTGCTGACTCTGGTTGGTGTCGGGACCGAGGTTGTAGACCGTAAGGTCGACAACCTTTGCGAGCTGGCCGGCCACGTTGATGGTCGCAGTCTGCACCTTGCCAGGTGTGTAGATGTACTCATTGAGGACGTCGCCCTGGCTGGTCCTGGTATTCGGATCCACGGTGCGGAACTTGAAGATGCCGAACAGCGGCTCAGCGAACTCTGTGCATACCGCCGACGAGGCGGCGGAACAGCCGGTGTTCCTGCTGGTGAAGATCCGGCCGTCATCGCCGAGGATGCCATCGTCTCCCGTGCCGCCCGAGATCCAGTCGTTGCCCCAGCCGCCGATCAGGTCATCGTTCTGCGCGTCACCGAAGATGGTGTCGCTGTCGGCGCCGGTGTACACAGTGTCGTTGCCTGTCTCGCCGTGGACCTCGTCGCGCCCGCCGATCTGCAGGTACTTCCAGGTGCCGGTCGCGGTGTCGAGGATCGCGGAGCACGTGGGCTGCGTCGGCGAACCATTGCAGTCCGAACCGACGGGCAGGCCGAAGTTTTCGGGCATGTAGTCCGGGCCGCCCACCGTGTAGTCGAGCAGGCTCACGCCGTGCACCACGAGGCGCTGGTCTCCGGCCGCCGCCCCGCCGTACGTGTCGTAGTTGAAGGTCACGTAGTTGGCGCCGGGGCTCGGCGGCACGAAGACGGAGCCGACGTTGGCGTTGCCGTTCACGTCGTTGTGGTTGGTACCGACGATGCGGATGATGCGGCCGTTGTCCGAGACGATGGTGTCCGCGTCACGGGCGTCCATGTTCGCCGCCGAGGTGCCATCGGCGAGGATGCCACCAGGAGTGCCTGGAACCGACTCCACGCCGCTGGTCTGGTTGTTCTGTCCGATCTGGGTGCCCGCGCCGCCGAAGATGATGTCCGGTCCCCGGTCGTGGCCCGGCTGGTAGGCAAGCGTCGGGAACGGCAGCCCATCGGGACGCTGGTTGGGCGTGACGAGGCTAAAGAAGTCGCTCGAGCCGCCGACGATGTCGTCCTGGCCGAGGTTGCCGAAAATCACGTCGTTTCCGGCGTTGCCCTCGATGTAGTCCTGACCGTCGGTCGCGGCCTCGAACGACGGAACCACGACGAGCACGCCGGTGTAGTCGCAGACCACGGCGCCTGGAGCACCGACGCAACCGAGCGGCGTGCGCGAGGCGCCCACGTGGTACGCCTGGGTGTGGTCGTCGATCGAGCGCTTGTAAGCCGTGGCGATGCCGCCGTCACCCTGGATCACGTCGTCGCCGAGCTGGCCGAAGATGAGGTCGTTCGCCTCGCCGCCCGCAAGGTAGTCGTTGCCCCAGGTAGCCGCCCACTTCGTTCCCGCATCGGACGCGAAGTCGTGGAAGAGGTTCGTGACGTCGTACTCGGCCCACCACGGCGCACCGTCGGTGTCACGGTACGGCTTGGCAATGCCATCGACGAGCAGGACGCCCGAGTCGTTCTCGGTCGGCACCGGAGCGCCGTTGCACAGGTTCGCGGCCGTCGTGTTGTCGCTGCGGCTGTAGAGGAGTGTGCCGCAGAGGGACTGGAATCGCCCGTTCGTCCAGTCGCCCGGCGTCCGCGTGAGCTCCATCGCGTCGCCGAAGATCATGTCGTCGGCCTGGTTGCCGTCCGCCATGTCGTTGCCGGCGCCGCCCACGATGACGTCGCGCCCGAGTCCGCCAAAGATGACGTCATCCGCGCCCTTGTCCAGGCTCCGGCTGCGGATCATCACGACGGTGCTCAGCTGGGTGGTCTGGATCTTCTGCAGGCGCTGGTCCGGCTCGTTCGGGTCGGCGACGTTCTGGAGCACCTCGCCGTGGTCGCCAAAGATGATGTCGTCGTACGCGCTATCCGGAGCGGAGCCGACGTTGACGCTGAACCCGCCGATGCCCAGGCCCGCGGCGCCCTCGCCGTAGATCAGGTCGCGACCGGCCACCTGGAGGTCATCCACGACTCCCGGCTGCCCGCCGACAAGCGGAGTGAGCGTCGTGCCGTTCGGGATCACGCCGGCGCCCGTGATCGTCGGCAGCGGACTGTGGTTGGCCGTCGCGATGTCGAGCGCGCGGGTGAAGATGTCGACATTGATGCCAGAGTCGCCGTAGATCTGGTCCGCGCCGCGCAGTCCACGGATCTCGTCATCGCCCGAACCGCCGGCGAGGAAGTCGCCCGCCTGGCTGCCGATGATCAGGTCGTCGCCCGCGCCTCCATAGGCGACGAAGCCGACGGTGGGCAGCGAGCCAGGCGCGAGGTCGGCGAACAGCCCGGACCCGTCGATGATGTCGTTGCCGTTGTAGTCGTACGGGTTGGCGAGGCCCATGACCCACTCGTCGTCCTCGTTTTGGGCGTCGGGGATGTGTGTGAACGGGTCGAACGGCTTGGGGCCGAACTCCATGCCAAGCGTGTTGCCTGGCGCACCGGAGTACCAGATGCCGTCCTGGGAGGTGTCACCGTAGACGACCAGCGATGACCCAGGACCGGCGGTGTGGGTCTGGTCGCAGGCCACGTAGGAGTCGACGATTCCGTCGTTGTTGGCATCGATCGGGAAGAGCGTCGACGCACGGTTGCAGACGGTGAGGATGTCGCCGCCGACCATGATGCCGGTCGACTGTCGGTACTCGTCGTAGCCGGTGATGGTGAGGCTCACGACGTCCCAGACGGCCACGCCAGCGCCATTGAGGTGCATGCTCGGCGCCCACGCCGTGTTGGCGAACGTCATCGTGGTCGCGGTGAGGGACGAGATCGTGAAGGGACCCGCGAACCCTCTCACCGAGACCTGCATTCCGACGGCGAAACCGTCCGCGATCCAGCTGCCGGAGGCGCGTACCAGGCTCGAGGTGTGGACCTGCACTGGAGTGGTCGTGTTGACCTTCACCGGCTGTGCCACGCGCACGTCCGTCATGGCCGTTCCCGCTCCCAGGGCTCCGGCCGTTCCCGCGATCGGACCGCTGAGGATCATCACCGAGCCCTTGCCGCAGTTGGGGAACGGGTCGGAGTACGGGCACGGGGCGTCCGCAAAGCCGAGGATCATCCTGGCGAAGCTCTCGCCGACCAGCTGGACGTGCTGGTATGCGTGCAGGTACGGGTCGCCTGCGTAGAAGCCGCTGCCTGGCAGGATGCCGTTGAACGCCCAGTTGAGGCCGTCGAGGCGGGTCAGCACCATGCCTGCGGTCGGGTACGTCGAGAGCTGCGTCGGCGTGGGTGCCGTGCGGCCCATCGAGAACACGTTCTGGAGCAGGCCGTTGCCGCCGCCGTGGACGGTGGTCAGCCCGCCGTGCGGGCCGGGCACAAACACGGTGCGCGCGGTGGATCCACTCGACGCGAGCGCGTCACCGCGGTCAAGGGTGAGCGTCTTGCCGTCGCCGGAGATGCCGACGAGTCGCCACTGCCCAGTGAGTCCGTCAACCCGGATGAGCTGGCCAACGATGAAGCCGTCCGTCGACCAGTTGCCGGTCACCCTTGTCACCGTGCCGCCGGCCGATCCGCCCGCGATGACCACCGGCGTCGTCGTGGTCACCGGCACGTCCTGGGCGATCACGGTGCGCAACGCGGTCCCTGTCGTCACGGACCCCGTCAGCAGCTTCAGGTACATAACCGTGTTGTCGGTGGTGTCGCTCGGGTCGCTATCCGCAAATCCCACGACGGTGAACGTGCCGCTCATGCCGCTGATCGTGACCGGCTGACCGACAAGGAAGCCCTGCGACTTCCAGTCGAACGGCGCCGGGCGGGTCAACTGGTAGGTGGCCGCCGGCGGCACCGGGAAGCCGGAGTACGCCTGAGCCGCACCGAGGATCACTGTGCCGATGAGCTTGACGGGGGCGTCGGGCTGGAGCGTGCCCTGGATGTCGAGTCGGTCGTTGCCCGCCCCGAGCAAGAGGTTCAGCACCTCGATCGTGCTCTTGCCGCCGCCTGTCGTGTCCTGCGTGTACTGGCCATCGACCACCGCGACCGAGCCGAAGCTGATGCCGCCTGGGAACACCTGGGGTTCACCGAATGTCTCGCCCTGCGTCCCACCGTATTCGGCGCCAAAGTCGAGGTCCTTCGCCATGCCCAGGCCACGCAGCGTGGTCGAGGTCATCGCGCCCCAGTTATTCGCGACGCTGCCGTCGCCGTAGATGTTCAGGACGTCGATCTGCTTGGACTCGGGCGCCTGCGCCGCGATCGCGAACAGCGGCCCGTCCTTCTCCCCCGGCAGCTTCAGGCCGAGCGCGAGCGACCGGTCTGCACCCGACACCCCACCCTCGACCGCGAGCGGCCCGCGCAGGCGCGTCAGCAGGTGCTGCGAGACAGGGAAGGTCTTCACTCCCTCGCGGATGATGGGCTGGTAGTAGCCGATGTCCGCTTGGAGCTCCACGTACTGCAGGTCGCTCCAGTTGGCGCTGGTGAAGGTCGCCTGCGCCGCGATGCGCGTCACGGTGTACGGGCCGGAGCCCAGCGAGGCGAGACTGTCGTAGGACACCGGACGGAACTCGAGCTGGTTGTCGTAGGTCGTGTTCGTGCCGCGAATGTTCTGAATCTTGACGCGGACGCAGCCGCCATTGCCGCAGATCTCGACCCACATGCCCTCGAGGAAGCCGTCCGTGAGCCAGCTGCCGGTCGTCCGCGTGAGGCGGTAGTGGTTCTCTGCATCGTCGCCGGCGAAGATCGCGCCGGTCGCAGTGCCGTCCCAGACGCCGCGACGGTTCAGCACGTTGATGCTCGTGCCGGTGTACGTGCCCGCACAGCCGGCGAGCGTAGAGGTCACCGTGAACGACTTTCCATCGGGCGCGACCGTCGCGACCGTGTAGGTGCCTGTGCACGCCGTGAAGGTGAGGCGCACTCCCGCGGCCAGACCCTCGTCGAGGAAGCTGCCGGTGTCGCTGCCGTTGGCACGGGTCACCGTGAGCCCCGCGAAGGTCAGGTTGCCGTTGAACACCCGCGAGGGGATGTCACCACCGATGACCGCGTACTGAGCCGGTGTGACCGCCACGCCGCCGATCGACACGACGTCGACCAGGCCGTCAGGGGTGATCGCGATGCGGACATCGGCCGTGGGCGCTGTCGTCAGGCGCATCGAGTAGCCGTCGGTCTGGTTGGGGCTCTGCCCGGGGACCGTGCACCCGGCGTTGCCGCACTGGACGACGACGGTGTCGGTGCCCGTCGGGATGGTCACGACCTGCGCGGTCTCGTCGTCGTACACGAGCACGTCGGTGCGCTGGTTGCCGGAGCGCAGGTTCGGGAACTTGTAGGCCGAGGTGGCGTTGGCCTGACCCCACGTGAGGACCGCCGTCATCGGGTCGCCGGGATCCGAGTTGTTGCGCGCCTGGAGCGTCAGCAGTATCGGCACGTTCCAGTTGCTGTGGTTAAACGTCAGGTAGTAAGTGGTGCCCGTGGTCGGGCCGGTGGAAGAGCTCCAACGGCCGCCAAGTCCGGGATCGACAACCTGCAGCAGGCGCTGCGAGTCGGCGTCCATCGAGATCTTCACGGTGATCGTGAGGCCGACGCCAGGGTCCTTCGCGAGCTGGACCAGGATCTTGTCCTGCAGCTGGTGCGCCGCGTCGCCCTCGATCACCATGCCGCGGTCGTCGAGTGCGCACGCGTTCGGGTTGGCCTCGGTGCAACCGGCGGACGACGGATCGACGTGGATGGCGTACACGCCAGGGGTGTCGTTGTCGTACACCGTGACGTTCAGCTGGCGGACCGCCGCCCCGTTGAACTCGGCGTCCGCGATCGGATCGGCGGCGATCACCGAGTGCTGGATGACGACCTTGCGATCGCCCTCAGACCGGGTGTCGTCCACCGCGCGCAGGTAGACCCGCTGCGGAGCGTTCCAGTTGCCGGGCGTGAAGGTGAGGACCACTGCGCGTCCGGCCTCGTCGACGACGGCGCCGTTGACCACGTAGTGGCGCTGGAAGTCGGCCATCGTCGAGCATTCACCTGCGACCACCGCGCCGGTGGCCACGCAGAGCCAGATCGTGTCGGCGGGGCCGTTCGTCAGCCCGAATCCGGTCGGGTTGCTGAAGGTGTTGCCCGCCTCTTCGGACGGGGATCCGGCCGCGGACACCGTGACGTAGACGTTCGCGCTCGGGGCGTGGCTCAGCTCGACGGTGTAATGGGCGATCTCGGTGATGGGGCCCGACGTCGTGCCTTCGCGCACGCTGGTGGACGTGCCCTGCTCCTTGATGACGACGACGCCGAAGTCCGGGGTGGCGAGGTTGTACGGCACACCATCAACGACTATTCCGTCGTAGCGCGGATCGCCGGAGGTGACGATGTGGTCGACCGCGCCCGCGATTCCCTCGAGCTCGCGGGTGACGATGTCGGTCGTGACGTCGCCTGCGACCGAGATCACGTCGCTGCCCAGTCCGCCGATCACGCGGTAGGCCACGCCGTAGGCGGTGGAGAGGACGAAGAACTGGTCGTCTCCCTCGAGGCCGTCGATCTCGAGTACCTCCACCGTCGAGTACTTCACGTTGAGGCCTGCACCGTAGACCGCCTTGTCGGTGACCACAAAGTCGTCTGCGAACTCGGTACCCAGCACCACAAGCTTGTCGAATCCGGTGCCGCCCTCGACGTTGACGGGGGCGTTCACGTTGTACTGCACCTCGTCGTCGCCGCCGCCTGCGCGGATGTCGAGCGGGCGCGAGGTCGAGAAGCCGAGACCGATGATCGGCACGGCGACGCCGTTCGCGTCGAGCGGGATGACGTCGTCCTGCCACATGGTGTTGTCGAGATCGACGTTCGACCCGACCTCGTGGTTGTAGGTGACGTGTGCGTCGGCGTTGTTGCAGACGCCGTCGCCGTTGTTGTCGATCCGGTACCCCGTGTAGCCGTCGGCGTCTGCGGCGGTGCAGAACCCATCGTGGTTCGAGTCGACCGGGAACTTGTCGGTGCCAGGAACCACGGTCGCCGTGACGTCGGCGATCGTGCAGACGCCGTCGCCGGTCGCGTCGGTGTCGCAGACCGCGGCGATCGCGAAGGCCCTGACCACAAAGATGTCGTTGTCGTCATCGCCGTTGAGCTGAATCTCGGCCTGGTTCGCGTAGACAGTGAAGCTGTCATTGCCCGTGCCGCCGGTGACAAGCAGCGGCGCGTGGGGGCCGGGGCTCAGCCAGCCGCGGGTCGTCGGCACTAGCGCAGGGAACGTGTCGGCGGCAAGCAAAGCACCCGCGGCGACATCGCGCTGAGTACCGAAGATCTGGCCGATCTGGAACGTGTCGTTGCCCGCGCCGCCGTCGAGGGTCATCGTCGCCTGCGTGTCGTCGACGTAGAAGGCGTCGTTGCCACCCATGCCGTAGACCGTGATGCGGCCGTTGAGCGCGCGGTCGTAGGTGATGCGCTGGACCAGCGAGCTCGGCTCGTTGCCCTGCGTCCTGTCGCGGTAGGCGCCGATGCCGCCGTCGGCACTGCTGTTGCCCGCAAGCAGCGCGATGAACGCCGGGTGATCCGCTGTCTCCGATGCGGAGGAGCACCCAGCGGGGGCTCCCGTCACTCCGTAGGCCGACTCGTTGTCGATGCACGTGAGAGCCCGCATCAAGAAGATGTCGTCCGTCGGCTTATTCGCACCGTTGTAGGCGGCCGCAGTGTTGTCATAGCCGTAGACCGCAAGGTCGTCGACGCCTCGATCGGGAGCCCCTGTGTCCAGGATCTGGATGTTGTAGTTGCGGATATTGCCGTGGCTGCCGTTGGTGTAGATCGCGTAGTGGTCGCTCTCGCCCTGGCCGTCGAGGTTCAGGGTCTGGCCGGCGCCAACGCCGGACTGCAGTCCGGTCGGGCTGGTGATGACGTTCATCGACTGCAGGTACCAGACGGTGATGCGATCCTCGCCGTCGGCGCCCGTCGAACTCGCCGTCACATTTCCGTGGATCGTCGTCTTCGACCCGAGGAAGATGTAGCCGGCGTCGCCCAGCTGCTCCTTGTTGAGAGCCGGATTGGTCGTCTGCGCAAGGTCGAGGCCGGACGGGTCGCCAAGTTGGATCAGATCGACATCGCTTCCGCCCCACACGTTGGTCTGACGGCCAGCGACAGGGTTCGCGGTGGATGGCGTGCACACGCCCATCGGCTCGTCGCCTGGGCCACCTGGCGACATGACGCAGTCGGCGACGATGCGGCCGCGCAGGATCATGCTCGTGCCGTACTCGTCCGCCGGGTTGGCGAGCGTGCCGCCCGTGTCCGCGTTGGCGAAGTCACCGCGAATGTCGATCGAGAGGTTGGCGAGGATCTGCGAGTTCTGGTGGAGGGTGACGTCGTCGCCAACACGGAGCTCGACGCTGCCGGTCTCCGCGAGCACCGTTCCGCTCGGAATGACACGGGGGTGGTCGGCGTCGTTCGTGGGCGCGGTGGTGTTGTCCTCCGCAAAGTTTGCCGTGCCGTTACTGATCAGGAATAGGTCTTCGTCAAGCGCTGCGGTCTCCTTGACGGTGATCCGGATGTTCCCTGTGAGCGCGTGCGCGAGCACGAGGCGCAGGTAGCCGCTCGTCTCGGTGACGTAGATCCCGGTACCACCCTCAAGCGCGACATCGTCGGCGACTGCCGCGAGGCCGGCATCGGAGGTGCCGTTCGGATTGTTGGCACAGTTCACGTTCGCGCAGGCGAACGCTGAGCCCACGAGCGAATCGATCTCGAGATCGTTCGCCACTGTGCCGATCGATCCGCCGTGCGCGTCGATGTCGATCGTCTGCCCGATCACATCGGCTGCCGAGTCGTTCTGGGCGTCGAGGATGCTACCTGCCCTGGTCCTGAGGGACACGTTGCCGGTGCCCAACGAGCTGTCACCCGCTGTGTGCACGATGCCGACCTGCAGGTTGCCCGCCACCTGGTCGATAAAGATGCCCGCCGTCTTGTCGTCGTCCGCCGCGGTGTCATAGGCGTCGAGGTCGCCGAGCGGGCCGCCGACAGCGTTCACCTGGATCTCGAGGAAGTTGCCCGGAAGCCCGATGCCGCCGAACCCGGAGACGCTGCCCGGCTGGCCGAGGAGGTTGTCGCCCGCGTACAGGTTGATGTTGCGACCGGTCACGTCGACGCCATTGGGGGTGCCTGCCGCACAGTCAAGGTCGTACGCGTCAACGCACGTGCTGTCATCGTCGGTGTCGATGATCCCTGCGTCGAGTTCAGCGTCAAGGATCATTCGCGGCGAGCGGAGCGTGACGTCTGCGGAGATCGTCGCCGAGCCACACGCAGTCGTCACGGCGCCGGTGCAGAGGCCGGTCGCGTGGATGTGCCCGACCCTCAGGTCGCCTGCTGCGCTCTGCTCCACGACCACGATGTTGCCGTTGGTGAGCACATCGATCTTGCCCGAGCCGTCGGTGACGCCGTGGCTTGCGGAGGTCTCGTCGTCGATCCACGTCGCATCGACGTCGGTGTAGGCCGTGACGGTGATTTCGGTCGCGGACGACGGGTGGAAGATCCCGATGTTGTGTCCCGCCCGGATGTCGCTGAAGGTGTAGTTCGCCTTGCGCGGGCTGAGTGTCGTGCCGAAGGCGACGACCACGACGTTGCCGCCCACGATCACCGGGGCGTCGACGCCGCCGGTGCACCCCGCACCGTCTGGGCGGAAGTAGCACGTGGTGGGCACCGTCTCGAGCACGGGGCCGCCTGGCAGGTTGTTTGGCGTGAAGATCTGCACATTCACGTCGCCGACGGCGGCGGGGTCGATGCCCTCCGTGCTGTCGCGCAGGATGACGACCGCGTCGTGTCCCGCCTTGATCGAGGAGATGACCGGGTTCAGCGATCCGGTATTCGCTACCAGTGAGTCGCGGCGGATGGTCGTGACATCGAGGAAGATATCGGCGCCTGCCTCGGCGTCGAGGTGGATGAGCTTGAGTGTCGCGGGAACGCCAACCACGCCGGTGTGCGTGATCTGGAACAGGACCAGAGTGATGGGTTGTGCGACGGTTCCGATCGACCCGAGTTCCGAATCGAGCGTCACCCTGTTTGCGTAGAAGGTCTCGGAGCCGGTGTCCGCACCGCGGAGGATCGAGCCGCGGTCGTTGGTGATCCGCAGCGAGCCGATGTTGTTGACGATGTCGCCGTCAATCGTGATGTCGCGGCCGGTTGTCGCGGAGCCACGGAGGCTCTCGATGACCACGTCTGTGGCGGGGAAGATGTGTTCGATCTTCCAGAACCACTGGGTGGCAGGGGGCGCGTGCGCTCCGTTGTCGACGGACACGTTGATGACGGCCTCGGGCGTCGAGGTGAGGTGCGAGTTGAGGGTGTTGATCGATACGCTCGGCAACACCGTCGTTCCCTTGACAACGATGGCCTTCTCAGACGAGTTGCGGATCAGCACGGAGTTCCAGGTCTCCTGCATGTAGAACATGCCGAGGGTCCCGTGGATCAGGCTCGTGCAGGCGCTCGTGCAGCGGTTCTGGTGGTTCGCCTCGAACAGGGCCTCTGGCTTCTGGTCGTACAGGATCGGGTCGACCCAGATCGTGCCGCCAGTCACCACATCCCCGATGTTGAGCGGCGTCCCGAACCGTGTCGCCCGCACGGTGACATTGTCAGTCTTGGCCACAATCATGCCGCTCGCGTCGACGATGAGGATCGGGTTGGGCTCGCCCAGCAGGTACACGGTCGACTCCCACAGGATGTCCCGCGTCGGGGCATATCCGAGGTCGGCATCGGCGCTACCGAAGTCGAATAGCCCGCCGGACCGGTGCGCGTGGTAGTAGAGGTTCTCGTTGAACTGGTAGGCGGCGACGTGCAGTGCTGCGGTGCGCACCACCGATTCGTCCTCGCCGACCACCGACGAATTCGTGTTTGCAGTGACGTTGGCACGGGCGTCCGTGTCTCCGCCACCACAGCCGCAGTTGGAGTTCGCATCCGCCTGCAGGTCGAGGTTCTCGTGCGCGGCGCGAACGAACACGCTCGTGCCTTCAACCGATGAGTTCGTCTCGAGCGTCACCGTCGCCGTGCTGATGAGCTTGACGTAAGCACCCGCATCGGAGTCCGCGCCGAGCGCGTAGGCATCGGAAGTGGAACGCGCAATCCCGCGCGCCTCGAGGAGGGCGCTCTGGATAGCACCGTTTGCATCATTCACCGTGAACTGGCGACCGATCGCGGCCGAGAGCTGGACGTTTCCGGCGAGAATGCTGCCCGTTCCCGCGAGGGTCGTACTCACCGTGGCTGAGTGGTCGTGCCCGATCTGGACGCCCTGGCTCGAATCATCGTTCGCGTCGGAGTTGGTGCCCAGCCCACCCGAACCCGATGAGGCGTTTGCCTTCGCGTCGAATCCCGCCGCCGCATCGACCAGGACCGTGCGGTTCGCGACGATGTCGCCCGCGACCGTCGTGGTCACCGCGAAGCCAAGTTCGAGGTCCACGTCGGTGTCGGCGCCTGCGATCAGGCCACCCGTGCGGTTCACTGCCTCACCGTTGGCGGTAATGAAGCCCACTGCGGTGATCTCGGCATCGCTCGCCGCGAAGATCGAGGCCCCATCGGAAATTGTGACGGTGACCGTGTTGACCACGTCCGCGGTGGCGTTTGAGGCGCCGAATCCGAGGAACCCGCCACCCTTGCCCACCGAGCTGACCGCAGTGTTGGCGTACGACGTGCCGTTCACCTTGACGGAGCCGCCGCGGAGAGTGCCGCCAAGAACGGTGGCCGAGACGGTGGGCCTCACATCGACTTCGGAGTAAACGTCGCTGAACCGGAACAGCCCGCCGCCGATGCCTGTGGATGTGGCGCTCACTACCCCGTTTGTCGATCCGGACGGGTCCGCGAGAAGAGCGCCTGGCCCTCCTACCCCGATGAGGACGTGGGGGCTTTCTGCGAGCGAACCAGCCGCGAGGTCGATGTAGAACTGCTGGTTGCCGGTGCCGCCAGAGACCATGGCGATGCCCTCGTCGACGAGGCGGTGGGTTCCGGACTTGCTGACCAGGCCCGCCTGGACGGCACCCGCGGCGTCCTTCAGTTGGAACGTGGTGCCGCTCGTGACCGAGATGAAGTACATGTTGCCCTCGACGAGTCCAACCGACTCGTAGCCGACGCGGCGCAGGCTGTGGCTGGCCTTGAGCCCGGCGGGCGTCGTGTTGGGAACGAGCGCGATGATCTGCATGACCTCTGTACACGGGTGGAGGTCGACGGCTGAGCCAGGGTCGGCGTCGTACTGGCCGATGCCCGCGTGGCACGCGGAGTCGGCGAGGCGGATCATGTGGTCGCCTGCAGCGAACATCGAACCGAGCCCGTCGAGGTCCTCGAGCACAATCCACACGTGCTGACCGTTGAAGAGTCCACCGATTGCGGGGCCGTCCGTGACGGTGTAGATCCACTCGGAGTTGTCGATCGCCCCGTGGCTCGGTGCGTAGATCGTGTTCCATGACGCGCTGTGGCTAATGCCGCCCGAATTCTGGTCCAGCTTGCCGGACCCATCGGTGTGCACATCCACGAGGCTGCTCTTGAAGTCAATCGTCGCGGGGGCGTGGTAAACGACCGCCTTGCCATCGAGGCCCGCCGTGTTGCCGACGGTGAATGTGTTGCCCGCACTGACGGTCGGGTTGGCGAGCGAGACGACGGTGTTGCCCGACTGGGTGAGGGCTGTGGTCGAGAGACGCAGGTTGAACTCATCGACCGCGTATACGTAGTACGCGGTGCCGCAGGCGAGGCCGCTGACCGGGAGGGTTCCGAGCACCCCGCCGCCGTTGCAGTTGTAGATGACGCGGTCGCCTGTCACGAAGCTGTGGCCACCGGGGAAGTAGAGAGTCGCGGTCGCCACGGCCACCGCGCTCGCGGCGTCAAACTGAACGCCGAGGCGCAGGGTGTTGTCGTCGACCCTGATGACACCGTAGGTGCGGCCGTCGCCCAACCCGCCGATCGCGTTCGGGTTCGCGACCGTCCCGTTCTGCACGTCGGGGTCGTCTGACGCCGGGGCGCTGTAGGTCACCGTATTGCCGGATTTGATCCCGTGCGGCAGCGCGAAGCAGATCGTGTCGGCGCCATTGCAGTTGATCGCCTGGATGGTGCCGTCGGACATCGGCGCGAGCGCGGCCCCGTGCAGCGCCCTCAGTGAGAGGAGTCCGCCAGCCTGTACGAAACCACCGGTGACGGTCGCTGTCACCGTCGGCTTGTCCACTGCCTTTGCGGTGAATCCTGCCTGAATGTCGATGACACCGCCGGAGACTGCGTTCGCGTAGGAGTCTGCGTCGGTGAGGGCCTGCGCTGTGACGATGACATCCTGCGTCGCCGTGACTGCGCCGCCACCCAGAGTGGCAAGCACCTGCGACTCGGTGTGCGCAAGCGCGGTCGATGTCGAAACGGCCACGAGCCCGATGCTCAGGCTGTCGACGCTGGAACTCGTCGCATCGTCGCCGATCGCCTTGACTTCGACCGTCAGGGCGCCGGCGTCGCCGACCACGCCAATAGCGGGGTCAATATGCGTGGTGCCGACGTCGCCGTTCAGCTCGGCCTTCGTGATGGCCTCGTCGACCGCCGAGGGGTAGATCACGCTGATGCTGACGCCACCGATGCCCTTGCCGCCTGCGACAGCGGTCGCACGGTTCACCGCGTGCCCGTACACGAAGAGCTTCTGGGTGATCCCGGAAATCTCCGCGGTCGATCCGACGATCGCCGCCGTGACCGTCGCGTCCGTGATGTTCGCATCAGCGGCACCGCCCGTGACCGAACCGAGGCCGGTCGCGAGCACCTTCAGGGTCGACTTGACGGTGTTGGTGGCGTTCGCCTCGACGGTCATGTTGCGTCCGGCCGTGACCGTGCCGTCCCACTGGGCGCGCGTCGGGGCGGAGATGTCCGCGGTCGGTGCGCTGACGGCAACCCCGAGGAGGATCCCACCGGTGATCACATTCGACTTCGCGGTCGACAGGTTGACGCTCACCGCGGTGAACGTGATGTCTGCACCGGAAGCGGCGATGGATCCGGACCCGCTCGCGACGGTGCCTGACGTGATCTTGGAGTCAGAGGCTCCGATCGCCAGCGAGGCAAGTGCCACTGAGCCCGTCAGGATGTCCGTCTCCGCGGTGTTGTGAGCATCCGCCCTGACGGTCACCTGTGTCGCCGCCGTGACGGCGCCATCGAGGGTGGCTCGAGTCTCGTTGAGCACCTGACCGACGGCGACGAATGCCTTGAGGTCGGCGAGCCCGCCAACTGAGAACGAGTCGATGATTCCCTTGGCGTGGTTCCCGTCGCCCTGGGTCTGCGCCTTGATCGTGATGATGCCAAGGGAGCCGAGGCTCGAACCGGACGCTGCGATCGCGAGGATGTATGCGCCGCCTGTGATCTTCCCGCTCGCCCATGCGCCGGTGAGTCCCACCAGAGAACCACTGGCGAGCACGGTCTTGGCATCGGCGAGGTTCGTGGCGGTGGCGATCACATCAATCAGGCTGGCTCCGCTGACGGTGCCCGTTGCTCGTGCCGAGGTGTGTCCTGAGAGCACCGCGAACACGACGGTGATGCCGATCGCGACGGCGCCCACCGCAACGCCGGGGGCCCTCACCACGGCCGAATTTGTGGCGGTCGCCGTCGAGGTGACGGCGCCAGAGGTGGTCACATTGCCGCCAACGACCGACTCGAGGTTTCGTGCGGAGTTCGCTCGAGCGACGGTGATGCCGACCGCGATCCCGCCGACAGTGACGTTCAGCGTGTTGACACGCACAGCACGGGTGCCTGTGGCGACCGCGCCGACTCCGCCGCCGCCGACCGTGCCGGACGGCGATACAGAGGCCTTGGCCGTCCCGTCGAGGCTGACGAACGTCACGACGCCGCCGATGGCGCCCGCTCCCCCGGCGACGCTCACACCCAAACCGGTGACGTCGATGTCGTCAATGGTCGTTGCCTTGAAACTCTGCACATTTCCGACTGTGCCGACCGCCACGGTGCCGGTCTCGGCAATATTGTCACCCGAGACATTCACGACCGAGACCGAGACGCCGACGCCAATCCCGCCGATGGCGACGCCGACCGAGTAGTTCTCCAGGTGCCGGTTCGCCGCGGAGGCCACCAAAACACCGCCGCCTGCCCGCTTGATCTGCGCGCCGCCGTCGATGTGCGCGCGCTGCGAGCCCGTGTCGTTGATCACCACGACCTGGCCGGCGACGCCGACTACACCTGCGGCGCCGGAGAAGCCGAACCCGACCGAGTCCTCGTCCATCGTCGCCTTGACCGTGACGTTGCCGCCACCGCCAGCACCGGCGGTCACCTGAGCGGAGGAACCGATCCCTGCGTCCGTGTTGCTCTCGATGTTCAGGACCAGCACCGACAGGCCCACACCGACCGCGCCAGCCGCACCGGCACCAGCGACGCCGAGCACGAGCAGACGGTCAATGGCGTAGACGTGCACGTGACCGCCTGCGATCACGATCGCGTTGAGGGTGGCGCTTGTTCCACCGGTCGGTGTTGCGCCGAGGGCATCGCTGCCGGGGTTCGTCGTGGGCGCTGAGCCGGAAATCGAGGAATTGACGGAAAGGAACTGATCCGCGATCCGCTGGTTGGTCTTGTCCTCAGAGCCGGAGTTCAACTTCCAGCGCGTCGTGTCCACCTCGGGGTTGCCGTTTGCGGCGCTGCCCGTGATCGCGACAAATGCCGAGTAGCTGTTGCCGTTGAAAGTGACCCGGTTGCCGGCGTCGTAGGTGGTCGTCGCGACCCAGCCAGGCGCTGCCGCGGCCGTGGTCCCGTTCAGGGTGTTGTCCTTGTAGCCGTCGCCACCGCCTTGGGCCGCCTCGCCGCCCTGGTTGACGGTGTTGAGCGCGCCGCCTTCCTTCCACTTGGTGCTGTTGGTGTGAGGGGCGATGCCGGTGATGCCGTCCTCGCGGGCCGTGTAGTACTTGTTGTCGAACGGGTCGCGGACCTCGTCGCCCTTGTAGTAGTACTGGGTTGCCACGTAGTCTCCGCGACCGAGTGCGCTCGTCTCGCCCAACCACTGGGCCGGGTTGTTCATCGGCGAAGCGCCGCCGATGACGTTGTCTGCCTTCGCCGAGTACCGCTTGCCGTCAGCGGTGTCGGTGACCACGTCGCCCTGGCGGTAGGTGGTCGAGGCACTCCAGTTTCCGCGGTCGTCGCCACCGGACGCTGCGTGGTAACCACCGTTCGGGGTGGTGCCGATGCTCCACACCGAGACTGCGGCCGCGACGCCAACAAATCCGCCTGCGAAACTCACCGCGAAGCTGCTGACATCCTTCTTCGACACCGCGTAGACCTCAACGTTGCCGCTCGCGGTCACCACGAGCCCTGAACCCAGAACCGCCTGCACCGAGTTGTTCGCGACACCGATGTCAACACCGCCGGCCACACCGACAAACCCGCCGGCGATGCCTCCCGCGATCGTCAGCGACTTGAAGCGATCGGTGGCCGAGACGTTCACGCCTGCGCTCGAGTTGACGGTGCCGCCGCCGATGAACGCCTTGACCAACACGGTCAGCAGGGTGACCGAGACGCCACCTGCCACGCCAACGAAGCCTCCTGCGACTGCGGGAACGAGTCCGAAGATGTCCTCCGACGAGTCGGCCCGCACGATGACACCCGAGAAGCTCTGGCGGCCGAACCCGGTGGCGGCGACGGTGCCGTCGGAGACGCCTGCGATCGCGGAACCTTGGGCGAGTGCGGTGACGGCACCACCGCCGCCGAGGTAAGCCTGAACCGTCTTATTCACCACGGCGACGCCCACAGCGGCGCCGACGCCAACGTAGCCGCCAGCGATCGCCACGGTGATGAGCACCATCCTGGTGTCATCCGTGGCCGATACCAGCACATTGTTGTTGGCCCGTAGCGTCGGCCCTGTTCCCAGGCACTCGTACGCGTCGGCGCCCGTAGGCGTTCCGGTGCACGCGAACGTGTGCACGTTCAGCACCGTGACGGCCACCGTTCCGGCGATTCCGACCGTGCCGCCGCCTGCACCGACAGCAACCGAGACGATGGTGTCCTTGCCGTTCGCTGTGACCGCAATGTTGTTGCGGGCATTCACGATCGATCCGGTGCCGATGTATGAGTAGGTGTCGATGCCGACGACCCGCACCGCGACGGGTACCGCGATGCCTGCCGTGCCGCCAATCGCGAGGGACGCCGCAATGCCGAGTTCGTAGTACTGGTTCGCTGCCGACACCTGGACCGATTGCCCGACGTTGGCCCCAGCGATGTTGGTCGCGCAGCTTGCGCCGCAGTTCACCTGGGCGTTTGCGCCGATGTGTGCCGAGGTGCGGATCGTGTTGATGGCGATGGCGCCAGCGAGCGAGACGCCCACGGTTCCGCCGATCGAGACGCCCACACCGAAGGCTCCAATGTTGTCGGAGTTGTTTGCGGTGACGGCGACGCCGTGGAAGCCCGCATCGCTTCCGGAGACGATGGTGCGCGGGCCCATCGAGCTCGGATCGCCGGCCGGGGCGGTGCCGGACTTGGTGATGCTGTGTCCGCGTCCGGTGGTGCCCGTCAGGCTGATGGCGATCGGCGTCCCTCCGTCCGTGCTCTTCTTGTCGAGCAGCTGGAAGGTGTTTCCGCCGAGGCTCTTGTAGTAGTACGTGCCGCCGTCGATGAGGCCCGCGATGGGCGTGCCGCCGCCGGATGAGTACACGACGGCATCGTCGTTTGCGGCGCCCACCGAGTATGGCGTCGTGATCTGGTTTCCAGAGACGGCCGTCTGCGGGTTGAACCGTGGTGTGGTGTCGACAGGAACGTTCGCCTGGTCGGTCCGGAAGAACCGCTGGTTCTCGGTGGAACCCTGGTCGCTGATGCCGACCGGCGCGCCGCCCTTGGTGAGCGAAACCCGGAAGGTGTTCGGCGTTGCACCAACTATGTAGTAAATGCCGCGATGGGTGAGCCCATCGGCGACACAGTTTGGCGAGCCGTCGACATCGCAACCTGCGTCGTACTGCACCTGGTCACCATTGGAGAACCCGTGCCCGACAAGCGTGATGGTGTTCGTCGACGTGTTGACGTCGGCGGGTGCGAACCGCATGTCCTTGGTCGTCACACCGTAGCTGCCGGTGGCGACCGTCAGCGGGGTGAGGCCCTTGGCGTTCACCTTCGCGAAGTTGCCGATCCATGCGTGGGTGTTCTTCGTCGTCACCGGCACCGCCACCGAGGCACCCACACCAGCGGTGCCGCCGACCGAGATGTTTCCGCCGATCACGTTGAGTGTCAGGTTCTCGTCGGCCGCGATGCGCACGCTCCCGTCGACGTTCACCACGACGGCCGTGGCCGCGCTCGCGGCATCCGCAAGGAAGGCCTTGGTGGTGATGTTGAGGGCGGAGACCGCCGCGTTGACGTTGACTGCCGCGGTACCTCCGAAGCCACCGCCAACCGAGATCGATGTGATCGTCTCCGTCGACTTGGCGTCGACCGTCAGGTTGCCGGTGCCGGAGATCGCCGCACCGGCGCCGACCCAGGCTTGGGTGTCCTTCGTGATGACCTCAACATCGACTCCGGCGCCGACTCCGGCTGTGCCGCCGACCGCGAGAACGCCCGCGAGGGACAGGACGGTCGTCGTATCCTGCGCCAGCACGGTGATGTTCGTCGTCGGGAGGCCGACTACCGCCCCACCGTCGATGTGCGCCTTGGTCGTGTCGTTGAGTACATCGACCACCACAGAGCCTGCGACGCCCGCGGAGTTTCCGCCTGCACCGGCGACCGCAATGAACTTCCAGTCACCCGATTGCACGGCGGTCACGGTGAGCCCTGCACCGCCGGCCTGAATGTTCGACCCGTTGGCCACGCTCGCCTCTACGACCGAACTCCTGACGACAATGACCGCAGAGGCGCCAATTCCGGCCGAGCCTCCGCTGATGGCGATGTTGCCAGCGGCGAGCGGTCCGCTCGCAGTGCGGCTGGCGGAGACTGTGACGGCGCCGAGCGCGTGCACTTCGCTCGCGCCGATGCTGGCGAGCACCTTCGGCGAGCTGCCGCCCTGGTTGAACACGAAGACCAATACCGAGCCGGTCACGGCAGCCGAGCTCGCGCTGCCCCCACCCGCGACGGCGATGACGAACCAGTCTTCATTCGCCGTTGCTTGGACCGTGACGGACCCTCCGGCGCGAATCTTCGCGGAGTCGCCGATCCAGGCGCGAACGTTGGAGTTCACGATGTCGATGACTGCGGTGAGTCCCACGCTCGCCGAGCTCTGGCTCACGGAGAGGGCCCCGCCCACGTTGACCACATGGATCACATCTTCGGCTAGGACCGAGACGGTCTGCCCACTACCGCCGACGACACCCTCCTGGTTCACCTGCGCGCCGTTCGCGATCCAGGCCCGCGTGTCGAAACTGAAGATGTCGACGATGAAACCGCCGGTCACCGCGGCCCCGCTGCTTGATGCGCCGCCGGCAATCGCTACCGACGTGAGCTTGAGCCAGTCGATCTTGCCCTTCACCGGTTCCGGTACGTCGGGGACGAGCGGGTCAAGTGAACTCTTCGCGGTCACGGTGATGGCGCCCGACGCGTCCAGCTTGGTGACGTTGCCGACCGCCGTCGACGATTCGATCCGGGCCGTCGTGGTGATTTCCAGCCAGTTGACGACGAACGCCGCTCCGACGGCGGTGCCGCTGTTTGTCGACAGCGCGCCAGAGATTGCGAGGTTCTGCAGACGCACAGGGTTGTAGGCGCCAACGGTGATGCCGCCAGCCGGGGCGTCGAGTTCGGCGCCGGCACCAACCCACGCGTGCGTCTTGAGCAGGAGAATCTGCACGGAGGCGCTTCCAGCGACCGAGGTGCTCTTGCCTCCCGCCGCGGCGAACGACCAGACGATGAAGTCGTTGTGGTCAGTGGCCGGGTTGGGCACTGTCGCCTCGACGACGATGCCACTGTGACCGGTCACGTGTGCGTCGGTGCCGATCGAGGCCTGGTTGGTGATGTCCTGCACATTGAGGCCGATGGTGGCGCCGACGCGTGTGCCGTTCGTTTCGAGGTCAATCGCCGAACCCATGCCGAACGCGTTCGCGCCCACCAAAACGGTCGAACGCACTGTCACCGCTCCGGTCGTTGCGGTGACCGTCCGGTTCGCTGTGATGCGCGCGGTGCTCGTTGCCACCACCCAGTTCACGGCAATCGCCGCAGCCACTCCAGTGCTGCTGCCCTGAGAGCCCGATTGTCCGCTCTGCTGCGAGTTGGCGCCGGTCGCGCCGTTCGAGCCGTTGGTACCGCCGCTCGATGACGGCATTCCCGACGTGTTGGAGCTTGTGCCCTGGGTGTTGGGGTTGTTGCCGTTGACTTGACCGTTCGCCCTTTGGTCGCCCGAGTCGCCGCTGTCGTCGGAGCCCTTCGCGCTCGCCACCGACTTGGCCTCGCTCACGATTCCGGAGTCCGCAAATACGTTCACCTCAGTGCCGGTCACATTTCGTGCGATCTCGGCGAGAGTGTCCCATCCGACGACGGCGTTGACCGCGATGTCGATCCCGACCGCGGTGCTCTTTCCCGCCGCTTCCGCGTTGCCCTCTGTCACCAGGTGGTTCTGGTGGGTGGCGCGCACCGTGACGGTGCCGGTGCCGATGTATCCGGTACCCGAGGTGCCGAGGCGTGCTGTCACCTTGTCGTTCACGCTCACCAACAGTGCGACGACGGGTGTGATGGCCGTGCCGCCCTCGGTGCCACCCTCTGCCTTCGTGAGCACCTCGCGGAAGCCGAATGCCTCGACGGTGAGCGAGGAGCCGCCGGTCAGCACGGCCGAATCCTGCACCTCGGCCCGCACGACGTTGTCGTGGATGACCTGGAGCGCGACGGATGCTCCGACGCCGGTGGCGGAGCCGACTTCCGCCTTCGAAGTCGCCGTGGCCCTGTCAAGTTCGTTGGCGAGCGCCGAGACGGTCACGCCAGAGTTGGTGAGCGTCACCGACGCTCCTGGCGAGACCAACGCCTCCGTCGTCGACGTGAGGATCGCGATGGCGAGGGCACCGGCGATGCCGACCGAGGTCGACTTGCTGGCGCCGGCGCGCGCCGTGGTGGTGATCTCGTGTTCCCAAAGCCGGAACATCTGATCGGTTGTCGGCGCGCTCGGGAAGTGGTCCCCGTCGGTGAGTGCCGCGTTGGTGAACTTGAACTCCCACGTGTGGTCGCTCTTGCGCTTGTAGAAGCCCGGTGCGTGCGAGCCGTCCTGCTCCGTGAGGCGGAACCAGGTGTCCTTCTTAATCGTGTCCTTCGGCAGTTCGACCTTCTGGTTCACGGAGAACTTCGTGACGAAGACCCAGTTGCCGCCGTCCCTCTTCCAAATGCTGTTCGCCGGGTGGCCGTCTTTAGCGCTCGTCAAGTAGTAGTACTGGCCGTCGCTCGGCGACGCGGGCAACGTGGCGACGGTTCCGGTCAGCGTGACGTTCGTGTCGATCGACCAGCTGGAGCCGTCGAACTTGTAGAGGCCGTCATCGCCACCGTCTCCACCGTCCGTCCGCACAAAACTCAGGTCGTTCTTCGACGGACCCGGCAACTGCTTGCCTTCCGGGACGATCTCCCAAGACGCACCGGTCCAGCGGCGGATGACGTCGTTGGTGTCGCCGCCCGCGAGGCCCGCGGTGAGAACGAGTCCGGTGCCCGTAATGGTCGAGTCGCCCGTCACCGCCCGGTTGACGATGGTGACCGCGTTCACGGCGACGCCCGCGCCGACTCCCACAGAGCCGTCGGTCGCCGAGTCGCCCTTGGCGTTCGCGGAGACATCCGTATTGGCGAGCGACTTGAGGGTGACGACGCCGCCCGAGCTGATGACAACGCCATCGGCAAACCAAGCCCGCGAGGTGCTCTTGACCACGTTGATGGCGATCGCGCCCGCGATCGAGAGAGAGTTGCCGCCGTCTTCGTTCGAGGCAGCCGTCGGGGTGGACGATGTCGACGTGGTCCCGCCGTTGGAGTTGCGGGACTGGTTCGCGTTTGCGAGGTTGGCGTCGGCTCTCCCGTTGACGTCCTGGCCGCCACCATCCGCGCCCTCCGACGGTGAGGCGCCCTTCGCGGAGGCCTCGGCGACGGTGGTGACATCGACGGCCTGCGTGGCCTGGAAGCGCACCGGCCCGGTTGCCGTAATGCTGCGCGCACTACCGGAATCAGCGACCACGTTGTCGATGACGGTCAGTGCGAGAGAGATGCCGATGCCGGCGGTGCTCCCCGCCTGGGTGTCCCCCTTGGCGGTGGTGCCGGCCTTCACACTCTGGGTGGCCTGTGCGGTGACGCTTGAGGCGGTGAGTGCGGTGGTGCTTGCGCCGAGTGATGCGCTGGTGTGGATGGTGGCCAAGGTGATGGCAATGGCCGGGACGATCGTGACGCTGCCTGATCCTCCGCCGGCTTCCGCTTCCGTGATGAGCGTCGTGCTCTCGGTGGCGGTGATGGTGACGGAGCCGGCGCCGGTCAGCGGGGGTCCGCGGGTCGGGTCGCCCACCTGGTCGATGCCTGCGTACACGGTGAAGTCGACAAGGTTGAGAGCGAATGCGGCACCGATTCCCACGGTACCCGTGCCCGATTGGCTCGCGTACCCCATCGCCTTGTCAATGCTCTTCGACCCGGCAGTGAAGGTGACCGCGCCGGCCCCGACGATGGCGACCCCTGCTGGGCCTGGCAAGGGGTTGGGGCTTGGCGTCGGGTCGCCGTGGATGACCGCGAGGGTGTCGGCGTCGACGAGGTTCAGGGCGAAGGCACCCGCCACCCCGAGGGTGCCGCTTCCATCGGTTGCGCCTGCCTTGGCGGTCGCCTCGAACGCATGCGTGTCGTCGCTACCGAGCGTCAACACGGTGGCGTTCAACGTCAGGCTGCTCGCGACCACCTTCGCGCCGATACCGATGCTGGCCTCATTCACCAACTTCACCTTGTTCACGGCGAGTCCGGCGCCGATGCCCACGGAGGTGGCACCCGTCGAGGTGCCGTCGGCGACGGCGACCGCGTCGGTGTTGTTGCGTGAAGTGAAGACGACTCCACCCGTGGCGGTGAGCTTCTTGTTCGCGGCAAGCAACACGGTGGACGTCGACTTGACCAAGTTGAACGCGATCGCCGCCGCAACGGTCACGGACGTGCCGTCCTCGTTCTGGGCCGCCGGCGTGCTGGAATCGTTAGCCCCACCGGACGAGCGACCGGCCGCGTTGGACAAGATCGCGTCGGACCTCTGGTTCGCGTCGCTGCCGCCCGATTCGCTCTCGTCTGGCGCACCCGCGGCGCTTGCGGTCGCGCTCGTCGACGTGCTGGAGATCGCGTCCGCGGCCATGCTGACACCCGCCCCCGACGTCACGTCCCTGTAGATCGAGGAATCAACCTCGTGGTCTGCAGAGGTGAGAGCGAACGAGATGGTCGCGGCTAGGGAGCCGCCGCTACCCGCGGTCGTCGCACCCTTCGCCGACGTCGTGGCCTTCGCGGTCTGAGTGGCCTTCGCCGTGACCGCCCCACTCGTCGACAGCGCCGGCCCGGAGAGTATTGAGGCGGTGGTGTGCACGTTCGATATCGCGATGCTCGCGACGCCGGTCAGTGACGCGGTCGAACCGCCGCCTGCGCCACCCTCTGTCTCCGTCGTCGTTTCGTCAGTGTTCGTTGCCACGATGTTGAGCGCCTTGACACCCGTGATCGCGGAGCCCGCACCAAGGCCCGCTCGGACCGCCGCGTTGATGATGTTGATCGCGACGGAAGCACCGACGCCGACCGAGCCGCCGTCCTGCTTCGAGGTGGCCTTGGCAGCGTTCTTGTGGTTGGCGTTCGCGGTCAGGGCCAGATTCGCATTATTGAGCGAATTGCCCGCGCCCCGCACCTCAGCAGCGGTGGTGGCGGTGACCGAGTTCACGGCGACGGAGCCCGCAATGGAGGCCGAGCCGGAACTGTTCTTGCCTGAAATCGACGTCGCTGTAAAGCTCGAGTTCCCGGCCGACGGTCCGTGAACGGCGACGGTGACGCCGGTCGCCCCGAGCGTCGCGCCCGCACCGATGAAGGCTTCAGTGAGGAGGTCGACGACGTTGACGGCAACGCCAATCGCCAGGCCGAATCCGGATCCGCCACCGCTGCCGTCTGTGGTTCCTCCGTCGGCTGTGGTCGCCACCGAGTTTTTTGCGGTCGCCGTGACAGTCTGGGCTCCGGTCGTCGTGACCTTGGCTCCCGTGATGTGCGCCTTCGTCTCCGCGTCGAGAACGGCCACCGCGAGTGCGCCGGCGACATCGATCGCGCCGTCTGACGTGGATGATTCACCGGCGGCACGATCCGAGGAGTTCGCGCTTTCGTTGTTCTCGGTCGCCCCACCCTTACCCGCGTTCGCGGTGGCGACGATCGTGGCTTCTTGCTCGGCGAGTATCGCGAGCGTGGCGGCCGTCGTGGGCGCGACGCTTGCCGAGTCGATCGCGGCTTCTGTCGTCTGGTTGAGGTGTGCCACGGAGATGCCCGCCCCTGCCGTCGCATCCTTCGCGTCCGCGACGCCGCTCAGCGTCGCATGGTTGGTTGCGGTCACCGCAAGGTTTCCGACTGCCGCGATTCTGCTTGTACTCGTGACCTTGCTGACGGCACTTGCGGTCACGGTGACAATGGCCACAGCGGCATCGAAGCTCGCGGTGCTGCCGTCGGCTCCCACGGTTCCTTCGTTCTTCGCGGCGTCAGATCCAGGAGTGGATCCGACGTCGACCGTCGAGGCGGACGTGAGCGTCACGTTGCCGGTTGCGGTCACTACTGCGGAGCCGCCGATAGTCACGGACGCAGCAGACGAGACGATCGCGGCATCCCCGTACTTCTTGTTCAGGGCGACCGGTCCGACGGTCGAGGTCGCGGTCACCACGGCGTCACCTGCGGTGGCGTTGAGCGACGACGCTCCGGTGACATTCACCTTTGCGTTCGAGTCGACGATCACGGCATAGGCGGTTGCGTGAGTCTCGTCAGGATCGACGGTCGCAGCCGCGTTGAGGGTGAGCTTCTCGGCGGTGAGGGTCGCGCCGTCAACGGTGATCTCGACGTCCGCGCAGTGGGTCGCGGGTCGGGCCAGGCAACCGAGGTCCAGAGCGGGCCCACCGGTGGTCGACTGCACAGCGTTGAGGGTGATCTCCTTCGCCGTGACCGTCGCGCCGGACTGCACCGTGACCTTCTCGACGTTGATGGTGAGGGTCGCGGCGCCGAGTGCGATGGTGCCAATGATCGTGATGCTGTCGTAGCCTGCGCCACCATTGATGGTGAGCGAGACCGTCGGGCCCGTGAAGTCCGTCTGTTCGAACGAGCTGTTCAGGCTGCGCAACCGGAGCCCGCCGGCGATCGACTCAAGCACGGCCTCGTCGTCGCTACCGCTCAGGGTGAAGGCCACATCGCTTGCGGTGCCGCCCGCGGTGATGGGCTCGATGTTCGAGTAGACCACCGTCGTGGAGCCGAGGTGCAGGGTTCCTGATGAGCCATCCGTGGGGAACGAAACGATGCTGCCGCCGCCCAGGGTGGCAAGAATGTCGAAGCCGTCTCCGCCATCGAAGACCACGGTGATCTGCGCGTCGGCCGCGGTGCGGTCGAGGGTGAAGACATCGTCCCCCGTGGTGCCGGTCACGTGGATCTCGCTGAGCCCGTCGAGCGCGCGGGCCTCGCCACCGAAGCTCACGGTTCCGTCCGCATGGAACACGAGCGTGTCGGCGCCGTCACTCATCGCGAGGGACCAGATCGAAGGATCGGCTGCCGGGTCAGTCGTCGCCGGGTCGGTCGTCGCCGGGTCAGTCACTGCCGGGTCAGTCGTCGCCGGGTCCGTCACTGCCGGGTCCGTCACTGCCGGGTCCGTCGCGGGCGCCGGCTCGGGCGCCGGCTCGGGTGCCGGGTCAGTCGTCGCCGGGTCGGTCACTGCCGGGTCAGTCGTCGCCGGGTCAGTCACTGCCGGGTCAGTCGTCGCCGGGTCAGTCACTGCCGGGTCAGTCGTCGCCGGGTCAGTCACTGCCGGGTCCGTCGCGGGCGCCGGCTCGGGTGCCGGCTCGGGTGCCGGGCCGGGTGCCGGGTCAGTCGTCGCCGGGTCCGTCGCGGGCGCCGGCTCGGGCGCCGGGTAAATCCGATCGCCGCTGTTCGAGCGCTGCTCCCCGGGATTGAGTACCCGCGACATCAGGTCCGCGCCGCCTTCGATGTCACCGAATCCGGCGACGTGCCCGTACTCATGTGCCAGCACGGTAACGAGGTCCATCGTGCCCCCGCTGATTGTCCAACCCCACCCAGCGGCATCGGGATCGACGGCTATGGTGTTGCCGTTGGTCACAGCGAGTGTCGCGCCGGGGAGATCTTCGAGATGCAGATTGGCCGAGCTCAGATTCCACCCGGGCCATTGGCCGGCGGCCAAGCCCGCGGCGGCAGCCAGATCGGCCTCGGATATCGACACGCTCGCGGTCGATGGGCCGACATCCGGTGCGTCCTGGTGCTCGGCGTTCTTGAGAAGGGCGACGAGTTGCTCATTCCTCAGCGAGACAAGAACTGGCTCATTCGCAAGCGAGACGGGAACGCTCACCGCCACAGGGCTCGTGCTGGGCGATGTCAACGCGGCAGCAGGAACCATCGTTTGCAGGGACATGGTCACCGCGGCGAGCACAGCGAGCACTGCCTTGACGGCCTGCCCCACTGCTTTCGCCATCGAAATCCCACTCCTACGGTTCGTCTTGCTGGAGAGCCGGCAACACCGGCTTCGTGCAGTTCGTTGGTCCGTCAGGTGATGCCCGAGCCCCTACGCCGACAGAGAACGACTGTCAACTTGTTGTGACGTTAGTCTCTTCCGGGACTTAAGTCCAGGGCGCGGGGAAGATTGATCGGCTAGCGCGAATGACGCATATAACAGTGTCCGTTGCGGGCGTGCACGGTGCGCTTGAGTATCGGCGCGGTGAAAGGGCGCGCGAACGCGGGCCGCTGAATCAGGTCCGCCAGACAACCGGGTGGCACAGACGCCCATTCTCACGCACTCAGTGAGTTACTCAACTATCAACCTCAAAGACCGAAGCGGCCGATCGATGGGACTCCCGCAATGACTGCACCGCGGTTCATCGGGGCGGAGCAGAAACCCCCGCTTGGGCACCAGGGAGCCGCGGCGAAGCCAGACCCGCGCGCGACTTCATAGGAGTCCTCACGGCCTGACTACCAGTTAGCTACCAACGTCATGGGGTCCACGGTTTGGCCGTTCACGTAGGCCTCGAAGTGGAGGTGGCATGCGGTGGACGTACCCGTGGTCCCCTCGTACCCAACGACGTCTCCACGCTTGACGTTTTGCCCAGCGGAAACATTGAATGTGGCGAGATGGTTATAGCTCGTATAGAGCACCTTGCCGCTGATGACCCCGTTGTAGAGCATGACCTGGTTGCCGAGGCCCGCGACATACTTGGCCCACTCGACCTTGCCGTCGGCTGCCGCCATAATCGGGGTGCCGCAGTACGCGCGGAAGTCGGTACCCGCGTGCAGCCGCCACACCCGGAATATAGGGTGGAAGCGCATCCCGTAGCTCGAGGTGATGTAGGGAACGGCCGTGGGCGGGCTGAGGAAGCCCTTGACGAGCGAGCCGGTGCCGTTCACCGACTCTTCCGCGAGCTTCTTTTTCCACAGAGTGTCGAGCTGCGCCTGGAGGGCGGCCCTGTCGGCGTCGGCCTGGGCCTTCTGCTCGAGGTAGTAAGCCTTCTGCTGGTCCAGGTAATTCTTGAGGTCTTGGGCGTCGGCCAGGAGCTTCTCGACCTCGGCCTTCTTAGCCTCGGCGGCATCGGACGCGGCCTGCGTCTCCTCGACCAGTTGGTCCGCTTGCACCTTGAGGTCGGCGATGTACTCCCGCACGGCCTCTTGCCTTGTCTGGCGGTTGCGGTTGACTGCGGCAAGTTCCTCGACGTCGTCAAGCGAGTTCGACTGGACGCGCGACGTGGTCTCCCTGTAGGCATAGTCGTCGACAAACTCATCGGCGGTGCTCGCACCAAAGATGATGCTCAACGAGGAGTCCTCTTGGGCCCCTTGATACTGGGCTCGCGCAATCTCGCCGAGGACGTTCCGCAACTCCTCGATCTTCACGTCGTCGGCGGCGATTTGCTCGGTGAGCGCCTCGTCCTCGGCCTTCGCTGCCTCGAGCTTGCTTGCCACGATCTTCTGCTGCAACAGTGCCGAGTCGAGCCGCTCCTGAGCGACGCGATACTCCTCCTGCAACGCCGGGAGCTGGTCGTTGAGTTGCTGAAGCTTGAGCGTTGCGTCTGCGATCGCCTGATCCGTGGCGTTGATCGCGCCCTCAAGCTCATCCGAATGAAGCTGCTTCTGTGCCTCGTCCTTCTTGGCCTGCGCGATGTCGTCGTCATAGCTCGACCATGCGGGGACCGCACCTTCGGCCTGAGCGACGGTGCTTGCGGCTGCGCCAAGCATCGCGGCGACGGCGAGCGCGGCTGCCACTTTGAGCGGGCGAGATACACCGATAAGTCGTCTCATGCGCGGGTGTACCTCCCTAGCGTCGCGAGCGACGCGACGACCGCAAGCCCCACGGCCACCACGAGCAGCCAGGGTGCCACCACGAGTACGTCCGCCGCACCCACGTAATCAACGAACGTCACGGACTGATTGAGCCAGTCCTCGACCAGGTATCGCACGGAGAGCCACAGGCCCGCGGCCGCCATGACGGCACCAAGCGTGGCCGCTACCGCGCCCTCGAGCATGAACGGAAGCTGGATCAACCCGCGCGAGGCACCCACCATGCGCATGATGTTGGTCTCACGCCGTCGGCTCAGCGCACTGAGTCGGATCGTGGTCGTGATGAGCAGCACGGCGGCTAGGAGCATCACTGCCGCGAGACCCGCGGCCACTAGGGTGGCCGCATTGAGCAGGCTAAACAGGCCCTTGAAGATCTCGCGCTGGTCCTGAACCGTCTCGACGCCGTTCATGCCCCTGACCTTGTCTGCCACCACCTCGAATTGAGTCGGGTCCGTGAGTTTGACCCGGAAGCTCGCCTGCATCTGATCCGCGGTGAGCGATCCAAATTGGTTGCTGGTGTCCCTCGCGCGAAGGTTCGCAAACATCTCCTCGCGCGACTCATACGTGACGTTCTGGATGAGCGGTGCGACCGAACCGTCGTCGAGGACTGCCCGGATAGCGTCCTCTTGCTCGGGAGTTGCCCGGCCGGACGAGCACTGAATCTTGGGTGAGTTATCGGGGCAGAGGAAAACGGAAACCTCGACCTTGTCGTACCAATCGCCCTTGAGCTTGTCGACCTGCATCTGGGTGAGCGCCGCGGCACCCACAAAGGTGAGGGACACGAAAGTCACCAGCACGACGGAGAGCGCCATGGTGCCGTTGCGGCGTAGTCCGCTAAAGACCTCGCCAAAGATAAACCTGAGCCTCATGACTGCTCCACCCCGTAGACGCCGCGGTCTTGGTCGCGGATCATCTGGCCGCCCTTGAGCTCGATCACACGCTTGCGCATCTGGTCGACGATCTCGTCGTCGTGCGTGGCCATGAGGACGGTGGTTCCTGTGCGGTTGATGCGGTCGAGCAGGCGCATGATCCCGATGGACGTTCCAGGGTCGAGGTTTCCCGTGGGCTCATCACACAGAAGGATGGGTGGGTGGTTCACGACCGCGCGCGCGATCGCGACGCGCTGCTGCTCACCGCCCGAAAGCTCGTGGGGGAACCGCTTCTCCTTGCCGGCCAGGCCGACGAGCTCGAGGGTTTCGGGGACCATCGATTGGATGTGGTGGCGCTTTTTGCCGATCACCTGAAGTGCGAATGCGACGTTGTCGAACACGGTCTTGTTAGGAAGCAAACGGAAGTCCTGGAACACCGCGCCGATTTCCCTGCGTAAGAGCGGGACGCGCCAGCTCGAGAGCCTGCCTAGGTCTCTTCCCGCCACGTGGACGTCGCCAGATGTAGGACGCTCCTCACGCAGAATCAGCTTGAGGAAGGTCGACTTTCCGGACCCGGACGAGCCCACGAGAAAGACGAAGTCTCCCCGCTCAATCTCCACGGAGATATCGTCCAACGCGGGGCGGGCGCCCCTGGCGTAGACCTTGGAGACATTGTCGAGTCGAATCACGGCAGCCTTTGGAAACGGGGGGTCTGACCCGTACCTCGTAGCATGGTAAGTACGCGTTTTGTGGGAAATGGGGAGCACGCGCCGCCGATAAGCGTGTCGTATAACTCACAAACCACCGAGGCCCGTGTCCGGCGCCCGCGATACGGTCATAGGCGTGAGCACACCGAACCTGCCTGCACCCATTGCCGCGGCCATCGCCGACTATCCCGAGGCGACCAGGGACACCCTCCTTGAGTTGCGTGCACTGATCCACAGGGTGGCCGCACGTACCGAAGGCGTCGACGCTGTAGAGGAGACTCTCAGGTGGGGCCAGCCCGCGTTCATCTGCCGTTCCGGCACGACGGTGCGTCTCGCTGAGGCGCGTGGGGGCTCGGGTGCCGTGGGTGTTTACACCAGCTGTCAAACGCCGCTCGTGGCTGACTTTGCCCGAGAGCATGGCGAGCTTTTCGAGTACGACGCGGGCCGCGGCATTCACATCCCCGCGGGCGAGAGGATGCGCGAGGCGGAGATCGGAGACTTCCTCTCGGCCGCCCTCACCTACAAACTACGGCGCCGGTCGGGCGCATCCTAGGCACCGCAGCCGTTGTAGGCGTCGGGTGCCTGCATCGGCTAAGCCTCGTTCTGCTCGGCCCTGCGCCACCTGATACCCGCATCGATAAAGTCGTCGATATCGCCGTCGAAGACGCGCTCGGGGTTTCCCGATTCGTGACCCGTGCGTAGGTCCTTCACGAGCTGCTGCCCATACAAGAAGTAGGAACGCATCTGGTCGCCCCATGAGGCCTTGATGTCCCCCGCAAGTTCCTTTTTCTGGGCCGCCTCCTGTTCTTTCTTAAGCAAGAGCAGTCGCGACTGGAGCACGCGCATGGCAGCAGCCCTGTTTTGAATTTGGCTCTTCTCGTCCTGCATCGACACCACAAGGCCCGTAGGAAGGTGCGTGAGGCGCACCGCCGAGTCGGTGGTGTTGACGGACTGGCCACCAGGCCCGGACGAGCGGAATACATCGACCTTGATCTCGGTATCGGGGACATCGATGTGATCGGTGGATTCGATCAGGGGGATGACTTCGACAGCCGCGAACGACGTCTGGCGCTTGTCCGCCGATCCGAACGGGCTGATGCGCGCCAAGCGGTGCGTGCCAGCTTCGACCGAGAGCGTCCCAAACGCATACGGGGCGTTGACCTCGAACGTCGCCGACTTGATCCCGGCACCCTCCGCGTAGGAGGTGTCAAGCACCTTGGCGGAGTAGCCATGCCGCTCGGCCCACCGCAGGTACATGCGCATGAGCATCTCGGCAAAGTCTGTTGCGTCGTCGCCGCCAGCACCTGAACGAATCGTGACTACCGCATTGCGCTCGTCCCACTCGCCCGCCATGAGCGTGCGAACCTCCATCGCTGCAAGATCCTTCTTGAGGACTCCCAGGTCGACTTCGGCCTCTGCGAGGGTTGCCGCGTCGTCGCCCTCGACGCCCATTTCGACCAAGACGCTGAGGTCGTCGATGCGACTCGCGAACGCCTGGATACGGTCAAGGTCCGCTTTGGCAACGCTCAACGCACTCGTGACCGCTTGGGCGTTGCCCTGGTCGCCCCACAGGCCCGGCGCCGACGCCTGGGCCTCGAGGTCGTTGATCTTGTCCTCGAGCGCTTCGGGTTCGAGCACGGCCTCGATCTGGCCGAAGGTGCTACGCAGCGCCTGGAGTTCAGCGGGAAAGTCGATGGCCATGATGCCCGAGTCTACCGGGGTGAGGTGAGGGCGTTCGGCGCGCGCGGCGGCGCCTTCCGAGGGCCTCGCTGGCGGCGTCGGATCCCTGCCAAAAAGTGCCCAGACATGGGGAAAGGGCCCAGCTCCCCATTGCGCCGGGCCCTTAGAGACGTCGGGTGTCCCCTCCCAACGTCTCCCCACACAAAAGCATGCCGTGACATGACCGCGCCAGGTAGGGACCTCGGTCCTTACCTGGCGCGGTCTACAGCATTACTTGTGTTATTTACTGCCCTTCTTGGCGGACTTCGCCGGCACTGCATCCTTGGCGACAACCGCGTCGGCCTTGCGGGCCTTCACTTCGTCCCACGTGATGCCGTAGTAAGCGGCCTCCATCATGATCTTCATGTCGTCGATCATGGGCATGCGCGGGTTGGCAGGTGC
>Ga0209100_1000321_pt1 | contig 45116 bp, 41 predicted proteins | sample lystaG_FD_185480 | JGI IMG/M metagenome (GOLD analysis project Ga0209100, IMG submission 185480) | Glacier valley bacterial and archeal communities from Borup Fiord, Nunavut, Canada, to study Microbial Dark Matter (Phase II) -... | ecosystem: Environmental > Aquatic > Freshwater > Ice > Glacier ... | reverse complement strand
GATGTATTTCTTTCCTTCCCAGTTAAATAATCATGGCGGGGAATTTCCTTTCACTTTCTTCGGGTTCAATCCGGAAACCACAAAAGAACAGGTCCTTGAGTCGCTCAAAAAATTCCCGGCTGGTGATAATAATATTTTGGGGCTGTCCCGTGCGCATAAGCTCGAACTGGATACGGGTTGGGATGTTCCGCCCGGAGTGCTGCACGCTCCCGGGAGCCTGTGCACTTATGAACCGCAGTTTGCATCGGATGTATATGCTATGTATCAGTCTGTCCTTTACGGCGGTCAAGTCGTAGGAGAAGAGCTTCTCTGGAAGAATTGTCCGGAAGAAGAGAAAGGTAATTATGAATATCTTCTGGATGTAATCGATTGGGATATCAACGTTGATCCCGATTTTCATAAGAACCGTTTCATGCCTCCCGTTCCTGTAAAGTCGCTCAACGAGATGAAAGAAGAAGGCTATATAGAAGAATGGATCTGCTATAAATCAGACGTAGTGTCTGCTAAGCGACTTACTGTACTTCCTGGTCAGACAGTAACGATTACCGATAATGCACCATACGGAATGATATGCCTTCAAGGCTTTGGGAAATTTGGGGATTGGAATCTGGAGACACCTATACTTATTAAATACGGACAGCTCACTAATGACGAATTCTTTGTGACAGAAAAGGCAGCGAAAGCGGGAGTAACAATCCGCAATCTGTCAAATGATGAAAATATTGTTATTCTAAAGCATTTTTCTGAAAATCCTGATTTGTTACTTTGACATAACTAAAAAACAGGTGGCAAAGCGAGTTAGGAGGAAATATTGTGTCAGAAGATAAATACATTCTTGAAGTAAAAAATATTAACAAATCTTTTCCTGGTGCTAAAGTTCTCTCAAATGTGCAGTTAAGCCTCAAGTCCGGAGAACTTCATGCCTTGATGGGCGAAAATGGCGCAGGAAAATCAACGCTTATGAAGATTATCATGGGAATTTACACAAGTGATTCCGGAGAAATTTACTTTGAACAAAAGCCAGTTGTAATTAAAGATGCCAGGGACGCTCTGAAAATCGGAATTTCAATGATTCATCAGGAGCTAAGCCCCATTTTAGAAATGACAGTAGCAGAAAATATTTTTATTGGCAGAGAATCAAGATTCTGGTGGACGCCGTTTGTGAACAGGAAAGCGCAGAATGATCGCGCCGGCAAGCTTCTGAAACAATTCAATATGGATAAAATCATAAAGCCATCCATGAAGATGAAAGAACTTAATATTGCGCAGATTCAGATGATGGAAATAATCAAAGCTGTGTCTTATGACTCGAAAGTAATAATAATGGATGAGCCAACATCATCCTTGTCCGAAAAGGAAACATCTGAACTTTTTAAGACCATTGATCTCCTTAAGAAACACGGCGTAGGGATAATTTACATTACGCACAGAATGGAAGAGGTATTTGAACTGGCAGACCGTGTCTCTGTCCTTAGAGACGGAGAATACATCGGATGTGAAGAGATGGCAGACCTTACCAAAGAAAAACTTATTCATATGATGGTTGGAAGAGAACTGAACGCTGTCTACCCGCAAAACAATTCTAAAAAAGGTGAGGTTGTATTAGAAATTAAGAATTTCTGTCATAAGGGTGTTTTTGAAAATGTTTCGTTTGGTGTCAGAAGCGGTGAAATTCTTGGTTTGGCGGGGCTTGTAGGCGCCGGCAGAAGTGAGGTCATGCGTGCGCTTATCGGTTACGATACCCTGGAGTCAGGAGAAATCTATCTCAAAGGAAAAAAGATCAGCATCAGGCACCCAAAAGACGCCAAAAGAAATCATATTACTTTGGCATCTGAAGACAGAAAAGAACTTGGTCTTGTGTTATGCAGAAGTATTAAAGAGAATATTTCACTTCAAAATGCTGACAAATACAGTCGACTGGGTTTTATGTTTCACAATAAAGAAAAGCAGATCTGCGAAAGTATTACTAAAAAAGTAACAGTTAAAATGAATGGAATATCAGATGAAGTGAATAAATTATCCGGAGGTAATCAGCAAAAGGTAGTCATAGCAAAATGCTTGCTGTCAGAACCGGAAGTGTTGATTATAGATGAGCCGACGCGGGGTATAGATATAGGAGCGAAAGCCGAAATTTACAAGATGATGCTAGAACTGGCCAATAATGGAATAGCAATTATTATGATTTCTTCTGAAATGCCGGAATTGATTGGAATGAGTGACAGAATTCTCGTTATGGCGGGCGGAAAAATACGAGGCGAGTTTACTGAAAAATCGAATTATTCTCAAGTCGAAATAATGAAATTAGCATTTGGAGGAATCTGAAATGGATAACGAAAAAGTGACTGGACATAAGATAGAGTTCAGTAAAGTATCTGATCTATTTAGAAAATTTGGTTTATTATTCGTCATCATTATCATGATCACTGGTATGTCAATTTTTTCATCCGTTTTCCTGACAAGCGGAAACATCTTAAATGTATTACGGCAAGTGTCAATTAATGGAATACTTGCGGCAGGTATGACTTTCGTTATCCTGACAGGTGGAATAGATTTGTCAGTCGGCTCAGTTATTGCAGTAACCGGTGTCATTTCAGGAGGCCTGATGGTAGGCGGACAGAGTCCGACAACAGCGATTCTTGTAGGACTTCTGGCAGGACTCTTGTTTGGTGCTTTTAATGGTATTTCGATTGCATACTTCGGTCTCCCTCCTTTCATTGCAACATTGGCCAGTCAGACAATCGGCCGTGGTTTTGCACTCGTATATTCAGACGGAAAACCTTATTCAATATCCAACGCTGCTTTTCTTAACATTGGTAAAGGCAGTGTACTTGGGATCCCGATTCCCGTGTGGATACTGATAATGGTCTGCATCGTAGCATATATTGTGTTAAATTACACAAACTTTGGACGCTACGTCTATGCCATCGGAGGCAATGAGAATGCTGCGAAACTGTCAGGAGTAAAAACGAAGAATATAAAAATGTCCACATATATAATTGCCGGCCTTCTTTCGAGTGTTGCGGCTATTATTCTTGCTTCGCGAATCAGTTCAGGACAGCCGACATCAGGTGAAGGCTATGAACTCGATGCCATTGCAGCAGTTGCAATTGGCGGTACAAGCATGACTGGCGGAGTAGGAAGTCTTGGCGGTACAGTCATGGGCTTTATTATCATTGGTGTTTTAGGGAATTCCCTTACTCTTTTGAATGTATCGTCGTTCTATCAGCAGATTGTTAAAGGATCAATCATTATGATCGCTGTACTTCTGGATATGAGAACTAAAAAAATGAGCAAATAAATTGGCACCATTATGTTGAGGTCACCATAATATAGGAGGAAAACAAATGAAAAAGAAATGGATCAGTACATTACTTTGCATGACTATGTTAGCAACATTGTTAGTTGGCTGTGCACAAACAGAAACGCCGGCAACGACCGCGGCAGTGGCAACCACTGCTGCAGCAGCAACAACAGAAGCCGCGGCAGAAACAACGGCTGCCCCTGAAGCAAAGACCTACAAGATCGGTGTCGCAATGAAACAGAATGCCGATACATTCGTACAGAAAATATCAGATGCGATCACTGCCAGAGGCGAGGAACTTCCTGACGTTGAAATTCTTATGCAGGATGCGGAAGGCGACGTTGCGACACAGCTTTCACAGGTTGAAGCCTTTATTACCCAGGGTGTCGATGCAATTATTCTGAACGCGATGGATGCCGAAGGATTGAATCCTGCCGTTGAAATGTGCATCGAAGCCGGAATTCCTCTGGTTGAGTGCAATACATTGACAACGAATGAAAACTATACCTGCTATGTCGGTTCTGACGATGTAGATGCAGGAATCATTCAGGGCAATTTCTTAAAGGGCGTTCTCCCTGAAGAGGCAAAAGTATGTATCATGTACGGACCTATCGGACAATCCCCGCAAATCAAACGTATCGAGGGACTTACCGCATCTCTGCTTGACGGATCGAAAATTGAAGTCCTGCAGGATCAGACCGCCAACTGGAAAAGAGAAGAAGCTCTTGCCCTTGCTGAAGACTGGCTGACAAGATATCCGGATCTCGATGCAATCATCTGCCAGAATGATGATATGGCTATGGGCGCACTGCAGGCCGTACAGTCTGCAGGAAGACAGGACAGCGTTATTGTAGTAGGAATTGACGCCATCGAAGATGCGCTTCAGGCAGTTAAAGACGGAACACTTGCCTGCACAGTATTTCAGGATGCTTCCGGCCAGGGATCTACAGCTGTTGACGTAGCACTTAAGCTCGCAAAAGGTGAAACAGTAGAGAAGTCAGTCATGATTCCTTTCCAGCTTGTTACAACTGACAACGTAGCAGATTTCATGAAATAATCCCCGTTATATCTATTAGCTAGTTTGAGAAAGTATTGAAATAACTGCTATGCAGATGATTTATTGGTGCGATTTTGATATCTGCATAGCAGTTTGTTTCAGGAAAAAAATAATTTATTAGAGGTGCGTGTATCGTGTTAAAGAACATTCCTCAGATTATTGCTCCTGATCTTATGAAAATTCTGATGGAAATGGGTCACAGTGATTTGTTGATAATTGCAGACGCCAACTATCCGGCAGCAGCACACGCCAAGAGGTTTATCAGGGCTGACGGTATACAAATTCCGGAATTGTTGGACGCTATAATGTATTATTTCCCTCTGGACCATTTTGTTGAATATCCAGCTATGCTTATGAAACCGCTTGATACGGAACCAACGCCAGAAATATGGACTGAATACGAAGATATTATTCGTAAGTATGATGAAGAAAAAGCGTTTAAAGGCTTCGATTATATAGATAGATTAAATTTCTATGAAGAATCTGAAAAGGCATATGTCATTGTTCAGACAGCCACAACCGCCCGATATGCGAATATTGTTCTGCAAAAGGGTGTCATTTAAAAGGAGAAGTAGTAATGAATAAAACACTGATTGAAAATACTTTGAAAGAAGGCGGCGGAATCTTTAGATTGCTTCCTACATTTGTTCCGCGCCGTTTTGGCAAAGCCGGAAAAAGACTCAAGCTTCACCCGGACGATTATTATGCCCTCGGCCTTGAGAGAGGCTCTATCAAAGAACGATGGTTTTCTTCAACCATAGCTGCCAATAATGGTCCCCTCGCTGCATCTGACGAGGGAATGAGCTATGTGTCCGTCTCTCCTGATTCTGACGAAAAATTTTCTCTTAAGGAGGCAGTTGACTGTCTTGGATCAGAACTGATTGGTGAAGAACTCATGGAAAAGCATAAAGGCTGGCCGATGTACTCCAAGTTCTTCGATTTTGAGAATCCGCTCTTTCACCATGTTCATTTAACATTTGAAGATGCTGCACGTGTCGGCAAGCTTGGAAAACCTGAGTCCTATTATTTCCCCAGACAGCTTAATAATTACAAAGGTGAATTTGATGCAACATACTTCGGCTTTGATCCGGATACCAAGCCGGAAACAGTAAAAGAACGTCTTGCAAATTACAATAACGGAGACACAAGAATTACTGAACTATCCCGAGCCTACCGCGTTGAGTTGGGAACAGGCTGGTATACACCTGCCGGCGTCATTCATGCACCTGCTTCCTATCTTACCTATGAGCCTCAGTGGAATTCAGATGTTAACTCGGTAGAAGAGAATGTGGTTTCCGGTGAAATCTATCCAAGAGACATGCTTGTAGAAGAGTGCCCTGAAGATAAAAAAAGTAATATTGATTATATTTTTGGACTTCTCGACTGGGAGAAAAACATAGATCCGCATTACAAAAAACATTATTTCAGACCGCCTGTTGTTGATACCGAATCGAATAAGTATGTAGAAAAATGGGTCTCATATGCAAATGAATACTTCGGGGCAAAGGAACTGACGGTATATCCCGGACAGAGTGTTACAATAAAAGACGGTGCTGCCTATGGCTGTATTTTTATCCAGGGACATGGCAAATTCGGCGTATTTGATGCTGAAACCCCTGCTATGCTCCGTTTTGGAGAGCAGAGCGCAGATGAATACTTTGTGTCGGAAAAAGCTGCCAAAGAGGGAGTCACGATAACGAATCAGAGTAAATTTGAAAATTTAGTGCTTCTGAAGCATTTCGGACCCAATCATCCGGATATGCCAAAAACAGTTTCCTGAAAAATGCGGCGGCCGGTTTTTCCTGGAAAACCGGCCGCTATTTTCATATAAGAAAGGAATACCTATGCGTTACTTAATGGGAATTGACAATGGAGGCACCTTTTCAAAAGCAGCAATTTTTGACGAAAACGGTACACAGGTTTCCGTGGCCAGCCTCCCCACCGTTACCATCACACCAAAATCCGGATACACGGAAAGAGACATGGAAGAACTGTGGCAGGTAAATGTTGAGGTCATAAGGACAGCTATATTGAAAAGCGGCATCGACCCCAAAGACATAGCAAGTGTCTCTTTTTCAGGGCATGGAAAAGGCCTCTATATGGTAGGGAAAGATGGAAAACCGGCGTACAACGGAATTCCGTCTACCGACGCCAGGGCCTGGGAATATGTCGAAAAATGGTACAGCGACGGCACGTCCCGGAAGGTGTTTGAGCAGACTTTCCAGGAGATACTTGCCTGCCAGACAGTCAGTATTCTCGCATGGTTTAAGGATCATAAACCAGAGGTCCTTGAAAACACCAAATATATTTTTGCTGTTAAGGACTACATTCGTTATATGATGACAGGCGCCGCCAATGCGGAGTATACCGATTTTTCCGGTGCAAACCTGGTTGATCTCACGACGCATAAATATGATAAGGGACTCCTGGCCAAGTTTGGCCTTGAAGATGTCTATGATAAGCTTCCGCCGCTTTTATATGCAGCGGATATTGCCGGATATATAACAAAAGAAGTCAGTGAAAAGACGCTTCTGCCGGAAGGTATTCCGGTCGCCGCAGGCATGTTTGACGTAGACGCCGGCGGAATTGCATCCGGCCTGGTCGATGAAGAACAGATGTGTATGATTGCAGGCACCTGGAGCATTAACGAGTTTATTACTAAAGCACCGGTTGTGAACGGAACGGTTGCCCTCAATTCGATGTTCTGCATACCCGGCTACTATCTGATTGAAGAGAGCAGCCCGACTTCTGCCGGTAATCTGGAGTGGTTTATCAGAAACCTGATGTCTTTTGAGAAGGAAGAAGCCAAAAAACAGTCCGAATCCGTATACAAAATTGCAGATACATGGATTTCTGAAATGGAACCAAAGGACTGCAACATCATTTTCCTTCCCTTCCTGAATGGATCCAACGAAGATGCGCTGGCCAAGGCAACATTTATCGGGCTTACCGCATTTCACAACAAAAAACACATGCTTCAGGCCGTATACGAAGGAATTGTATTCTCGCACGTTACGCATGTCAAAAAACTTCTGAAGAATCGTGATGTGCCCAAAAGCATCCGTCTGTCCGGCGGTGCCGCCAATTCTCAAGTTTGGGTCCAGCTTTTTGCCGATGCGCTGCAGATTCCGATTGATGTGATTGAGGACAAGGAACTCGGCGCCCAGGGAGCTGCCATTGCGGGCGGTATTGCAGCGGGTATTTACAAAGACTATCCGGAAGCGATCGCGCGTACCGTCAGAATTTCAAGGACAGTCATGCCCCGGCCTGACTACCGTGAAGTCTATGAGGAAAAATATACAACATACCGTACCGTAATTGATGCCCTGGCACCTGTCTGGAAACGGTTCAAAAACTAAAACAGATTTACGGTAAAAAAGATCTGTGGAGTGAAAATATGAAGAAATACACGATCGGACTTTATGAAAAAGCGATGCCCGGTACGTTAACATGGAAAGAAAAATTAACCGAAGCGCAAAAGGCCGGATATGACTTTGTGGAAATGAGTGTCGATGAGACGGATGCAAAACTTAGCAGGCTGGATATGCCGGCTGAGGATCGAATGGACCTGATTGAAGTCATGCGCGAAACGGGTATTCCGATTCGTACCATGTGCCTGAGCGGCCATAGAAAATATCCGATCGGCAGCAGTGACCCGGCCACTTCAGAAAAGGGAATGGAAATCATGCAAAAGGCGATCCAGCTTGCGGATGATCTGGGAATCCGCATGATCCAGGTCGCGGGCTATGACGTGTACTATGAAGAATCAACCCCGGAAACCGTTGCCCGGTTCTCAAAAAACATCCGGGAAGCAGCCATGATGGCAGCGAAGTCAGGTGTGGTCCTTGGGTTTGAAACCATGGAAACCGAGTTTTTGAACACCGTAGAGAAGTGCATGAAGTATGTAAACCTTGTCGATTCACCCTTTCTGCAGGTGTATCCGGATTGCGGCAATATAAAAAATGCCGCCCATATGTATGGCACAGATGTTCTTGATGATTTAAAGAGCGGTGCAGGTCATATGGTTGCGATTCACCTCAAAGAAACGGTGCCCGGCCTCTTCCGCGAGATCGAGTACGGTAAGGGACACGTCGATTTTGAAGCGATCATCCGTACCGCCTGGTCACTGGGTGTCCGGAAATATGTGACAGAGTTCTGGTACACAGGCAGCGAAAATTGGCAGAAGGATCTGTTGGATGCCAATCAGAAGATGACAGCCATTTTGGACAGGGAGGGATAATATGCTTGAAAATCTGAAGAAGAAAGTTTATGAGGCTAATATGGAGCTTCTGCGAAGAGGATTAGTAACCTTTACGTGGGGGAATGTCAGTGAATATGATGAAGCAACCGGTTATTTTGTCATTAAGCCCAGTGGCGTGGACTATGAAAAATTATCTCCTGAAGATATGGTAGTTGTAGACCTCGAAGGAAATGTAGTTGAAGGGAAATACAGACCTTCGTCGGACACACCGACGCATCTGGAATTATATAAAGCACATAAAACCCGTGGTATTGGCGGCATCGTCCACACACATTCTCCCTGGGCAACACAGTGGGCGCAGGCAGGCAGAAGTATTCCCAGTTACGGAACAACACATGCTGACTACTTCTACGGCGAAATCCCCTGCGCAAGAGCGCTTACCGATGACGAGATAAATGGAGCCTATGAAAAAAATACAGGACTGATTATTATTGAAACATTAAAAAACAAAGTGCCGATCGAGATTCCGGGCGTCCTTTGCACGCATCACGGACCCTTCACATGGGGAAAAGATGCAATACAGGCTGTTCACAACGCAGTCGTTCTGGAAGAAGTTGCCAGGATGGCGTATTTTACGGAACAGATTAATCCCCGTGTACGGCCGATTCCTGACGTGCTCATGGAAAAACATTACATGAGGAAACATGGAGAACATGCCTATTACGGTCAGTAAGAGGAATGCAGATGAGCTTTGAAGACTTTCAATGAACAATAAAAACACAATATATGGTTTTAAAGAATCCCAAAGCACTTGACGAGCTTATTCGCTTGTACTTTGTGGTTTGCGCCTATTTCCGGGAAGGGAAAGCTATTTTACGAAGGTATTGAATATATTCTTGAAAAGAACACTATAGTTGTCATTTCGTGTGACGCATTTTAGTTAGTGACCATAAATCCAAAATCTTTTTTAAAAATATTCAAAAGGGCACTAGACAAATCTGAAAACGCAGAATATAATGCAATTGTCACTACTGAATCGATGTGGGAACGTTCCTTTTTTGTGAGTAGTGACTAATTTTTTAAGAATTGTGGGAACATTCCCACAAAATCAAATCACAATATAAACACGTAAGGCGGTGCTGTATGTATTCAATTATCGATGTTGCAGAAAAGGCCGGTGTGAGCAAATCTACTGTTTCAAGAGTTATCAACAATAACGGTTTTGTCAAAGAGGAGACACGCCGTGCTGTTGAAGAAGCTATGAAAGAGTTAAATTATACGCCAAGTTATTTTGCACAGGGAATCCGTACAGGCAAGACAAAAACAATAGCTTTTATCCACCCTGACTCAACGAACTTGTTCTATAACGAAATGTTGGGTGGAGTCGAAGAGGTTGCGCTTGAAAAAGGATATATGGTTCTCATCTGCAACACGAACCGCGATCCCGAAAGCGAGATAAATTATGTCAGGGAACTTCAAAAAAGAAATATTGATGGCATCATATTTTCAACCTATCAGATGAATGACGAAAATCTCAAATACTTCTATCGTCTTTCCAAAACCCTGCCTATGGTTTTTATGGACAACGTGTATACACATAACGAAGACGTCTCCGTAGTTATTTCTGAAGGTTATGAATCGAGTCGACGAATTGTACACCGCCTCTATGAGAAGGGCTGCCGCCGGATCGCATATATCCGTATGCAGGATGTAGGAGTTGTAAACAATAGATATGAAGGCTATATGAGGGGACTTGAAGACTGCGGACTGAAATACGAGACTGAACTTGTCCACGTTGCTGCCTATAAAGAGATTCACAAATCGCATATCAAAATGGGCATGGATGGTGCGCAAAACCTGCTGCTTCTTCCCGAACCGCCCGATGCGATCATGGCTTCAATTGATACGATGGCCATTGGCGCCATGCGATACATACTTGACCAGGGCCTTCGGGTTCCTCAGGATATCAAAATTGTTGGATTTGACAACATTGAACTTTCAACATTAATCAGACCCCGGGTATCAACAATTGCGCAGCCAATCAGGAAGCTTGGCGTTGAAGCTGCAAAATTGCTGATGTATAAGCTCCAGGTGGACAATGGATTCAATCAGCGAATTACGTTCGACCCGGAATTCATAGAACGAGAAAGCACTTAAAAACGTTGGCCAAAATCATTGGAGGTGATGATAGGAATATTTGGCCGTTCAGGGATCTTACGTGTAGACGATAGTACGAGACAATTCAAAATTTCAGGGGAAAAATTCAAACCAATCATCGCAACCTTAAGGAGGAAAAGAAATGTTTCTAAAGAAAATTATCACTATTGCTATTTGTATGGTATTGATGATTACTTCTATTACAGCATGTTCTATGAGCACACCAGGTACAACAACGGCTGTTGCAACAACGACCGCAAAAGCTGCAGATTCTACTGTTGCAACGGATGCTGCTACAGATGCTACAACGGAAGAAACAACGAAAACAAATGATGGTCCATATAAAATCGGCATGTCTACCCTCAATCTATCCAATCCTTTCTTTGTTGCTTTAACAAATGCTGCCAAAGAATATGCGGAAGCAAATAATGCAGAGCTTTTTATCAATGACTCACAGGACTCTCCTGAGAAACAAATCACAGCAATTGAAAATTTTATTGCAAGCGGCTGTGATGCAATTATCGTAACAGCCGTTGATCCGGAAGCGATTATGCCAATTGTAAAAACGGCTCGCGAACAGGGAATTAAGATTGTCGCTCATACCACCAAACTGGCAGAGTATGATGCCTGGGTTGCTGCCGATGAATATGAAATGGGTTATGCTTTGGGAATTGCCGCCGGAGAATGGATTGCCGCTAACCTTGGTGACGGAGAGATCCAGGCAGCAACACTCAATTTCGATACGATACCCCAGGTCATTAATCGCAAAAAAGGCATCATGGATGGTGTTTTAGAAAAAGCACCCAACGTAAAATTTGTTGCTGATGCAACAGCAGGCGATCCTCAGGCCGGTATGGAAGCTACTGAGAATTTCATTCAAACCTATCCAGACCTTCAGGTATTGCTGGGAATTAATGACGGCGGAGCATTAGGCGGCTATGAAGCCTTTATGGCTGCAGGCAAAACAGGCGATCAGTATCTGGTCGGCGGAATTGATGCAACACCTGAGGGAATTGCAAAAGTTAAAGAAGACGGTATCTACCGTGTAACAATTGATCAGGCTCCCGTAATTGCTGGACAGAAATGTGTTGAATTGGCGCTCAAGGCGATTCAGGGAATCGAATTTGAAAAAGATTATCTGCAGGAACTCGTTCCTGTAACAGCTGCTAATGTAGCTGATTATTAATCTGATCTGCTGTTGATTGAATGTTCCGGCGCCTGTTAATAAATAGGCGCCGGAAATACATTCGCAAAGCTCACAGGTTAGAGGGGGTAAATGGATTGAAAGAATTACTGGAACTTCGCAGCGTCCGTAAATTGTATCCCGGCGTAATTGCGATGAATGATATAAGCCTAAAGATCAATCAAGGTGAAGTTCATGCATTATTAGGAGAAAACGGAGCCGGTAAAAGTACACTGATAAAGGTTCTGGCAGGTGCGATAGAGCCCAACGGCGGCGAAATTATCTTTGAAGGAAAATCATATTCGCATATGACGCCGATTTTAGCACAGCAGCTTGGTATTGGCGTTATATACCAGGAATTTAACCTTGTTCCGTCCCTGTCAATTTCGGAAAATATTTTCCTGGGAAATGAACTTCGCAATGGCATCCTAATTAACAAAAAGAAGATGCTTCAGGAATCAAAAGATTTGTTGCGTTCACTTGAGATTGATATAGACCCGTCGACAATTGTCCGCGAACTGAGCGTTGCATTTCAGCAGATTGTCGAAATTGCAAAAGCTGTATCCAGAAACGTCAAAGTCTTGATTATGGATGAGCCGACGGCTCCGTTGACTAATCATGAGATTGAAGCCATGTTTAAATTAGTTAGAAAATTAGTTGAAAAAAACGTCACCATTATTTATATATCTCACCGTCTGGAAGAGTTATTTGAAATTGCAGATAGAGTGACGGTGCTTCGTGATGGCGCCTATATAGCAACAAAAAATATAAACGAAACAACAAAGGATGAGTTAGTTAATCTGATGGTCGGCCGGCCATTGACTGAGCAGTATCCAAAGAGAGACAATCCAATCGGTGAAGTTGTTCTGGATGTCAAAAACATCTATGCCGGACCGATTTTGAAGGATGTCAGTTTTCAAGTCCGAGCCGGAGAAGTTGTTGGTTTTTCGGGGTTGATTGGCGCAGGGCGTACAGAGTTAATGCGTGTTATTTTCGGAGCTGATGCAAAAACATCAGGAGAAATTACTTTATATGGAGAAAAAATTAACTGTACGAGTCCGGCAGATGCCATTTCCAAAGGAATTGCACTGATCCCGGAAGATAGAAAGCTGCAGGGTGTGCTTCTGAAAATGAGTGTATCCAACAACATTACTCTGACAAGCATTCGCCAGCTGACTAAATTTTCAATTCTTAATAACAAAAGAGAAATGAAAGTAGTTTCGCATTTTATTAATAAACTGCGAATAAAAACCCCGGGTTCACAACAGCTGGTTAAAAATCTTTCCGGTGGAAATCAACAAAAAGTTGTACTCGCAAAATGGCTGGCATCCAACTGCAAAGTATTCCTGTTCGATGAGCCTACACGCGGAATAGATGTTGGTGCCAAATTTGAAATATATCAATTGATCAATGAATTAGTTGGGCAGGGCTCTGCAGTTGTCATTGTCTCATCAGAACTTCCGGAAATCATTGGAATGTCCGACCGGATTCTCGTTATGAATGACGGCTGTATCGTCGGAGAACTAAGTAAAGGTGAGTGTACTCAACAAAAAATAATGAACCTGGCTTCAGGTAGAATGGTGGTTTGAAGATGAATTCGAAACAGTTTTTCAGAAAATATGGAATCCTGGTGGTTCTCGTTTTACTTATACTCTTTTTTTCTGCGATGACATCCTCCTTTCTATCCGTACAAAATCTATTCAATATTCTTCGACAAGTCTCCATAACCGGAATTGTTGCCGTTGGTATGACGTATGTTTTGCTTACCGGCGGACTGGATCTCTCCGTTGGCAGCTTACTTGCGGTCACCGGCGTAACCGCCTCCATGCTAATTGTTAAGCAGAATGTAAATCCCTGGGTTGCAATGCTTGCCGCGATTCTTTTCACAACCCTGCTCGGTGTTGTTACAGGACTTATTATTCAGAAGATAGACTTGCCGCCCATGATTGCAACTCTTGGTATGATGACCATTGTCCGCGGATTGTCTTTTATTATAACGGGCGGACTTCCGGTTTACGGTTTGCCTGCTGCATTTGCCATGATCGGACAGGGATATGTTTGGGTGATTCCGATACCTGTAATTATAATGGTCATTGTGTTTATCGTCGGTGCATTTGTTCTGAATAAAACATACTTTGGCCGCTACTTTTATGCGATGGGCGGCAACCAGGAAGCAGCCCGCCTTGCCGGTGTAAATGTCAACAGAATTAAGGTAGCTACCTATACAATCAATGCATTCCTTTGCGGTATTGCCGGAATTATCCTGATGTTCAGAATCAACTCCGGACAGCCGACGGCTGCAACAGGTATGGAGATGGATGTTATCACTGCAACTGTTTTGGGAGGTGTATCCCTTTCAGGCGGTGAAGGCCGAATCACAGGTGTTTTGGTAGGCTGCATAATCATGGGTGTTCTGTCCAATGGACTGATTATCATGAATGTCGGTGAATACTATCAGATGGTTGTTAAGGGACTGGTTCTCGTTTTGGCAGTCAGCTTTGATAAAATCAGTCAGAGAAACACCATGAAAAATGTTAGCATGAAGACAGTGAAGGCGGTGTGAAAAAGATGAAGACCGTTTTATGCTTCGGTGATTCAAATACTTTTGGAGAAAAAGCATCCGGAGGGCGCTTTGAACGCTGGGAGCGATGGACCGGACAGGTCCAAAAAAGACTTGGTGATGAATATTACATTATTGAAGAAGGCTGCGGCGGACGTACGACAGTCTGGGATGACCCGATCGAAGAACATAAAAACGGAAAAAAATATCTGATCCCGTGCCTGCACAGCCACATGCCGCTTGACCTGGTTGTCATTATGCTTGGGACGAATGACCTGAAGAACCGTTTTTCCCTCTCCGCACTGGACATTGCGTATTCAATTGAAAATATTATTCTATCCATATACAAAGAGAATTGTGGAAAAGACGCCCGGAATCCAAGCATTCTTCTGATTTCGCCTCCGCAAATAGAAAATCTGACCAAACTGGCAGATATTCTGATAGGCGCAAAGAAAAAACGGGAAGAGTTAAGCGGTCGCCTGGAGACCTTGGCCGGTGAACTCCGCGTACATTTTCTGGATGCGGCAAGTTGTGTAACGATCGATCCGCAGGATGGTGTACATATGGATCTGCAGGGACATGCTGCTTTGGCCAACGTAATTTCGGAAAGAATTGTTCAAATCCTAAATGATGATAAATAAATATTTTGCAGGGCAAATAAGCCCATTGACACAAGTGGAGGAACGATCTATGAATCCATATGAAGAAAGATATCGCCTTTTAAAATCCGAATCTGAAGATAAAGGCATTGATATTGAATCTGTCAAAAGACAGTTGAAAAAACAAATTGTAGAACTCCCCTCGTGGGCCGTCGGCAATTCCGGTACGCGGTACGGAACCTTCCGCGATAAAGGAACCGCATCGACAATTTGGCAGAAGATTGACGACTGTGCAGAAATCCAGCGGTGTCTGGGGATTACGCCTGTCATGGCCAGCCATACCTGCTGGGATAAGACAGATGACGGACGTTTTGCACCTGTTCGCGACTATGCCGGGGAAAAGGGCATGAAAATCGGAACAGTGCATCCCAACACTTTCAGCGGGCAGGAATTCCGGTTCGGATCCATCTGTTCGCCCATTGAATCTGTACGGGAGGCAACAAAAAAGCATTTCAGAGAATGCGTCTCGATTACCCGCGAGCTCGGATCCAAAACCATCGGCATGTGGGTTGCAGACGGAACGAATTATCCGGGACAGGATTCGCTGCGGGAAAGAAAGCACCGTCTGTTCGACGGACTTCAGGCGCTTTATTCAGAGATGGATCCAGATATGACACTCCTTTTGGAGTACAAGCCATTTGAACCGTTTTTCTATACGACGGATGTAAATGACTGGGGCATGTCCATGCTGATGTGTCAAAAGCTCGGACCGAAAGCCAAAGTTCTCGTTGATCTGGGTCACCATGTTGCCGGTGTGAACATCGAACAAATCATCGCCACACTGCTGGATGAACAGAAGCTCGGTGCTTTTCACTTCAACAATCGCCGCTATGCCGACGATGACCTGATTTCCGGAACAGTCAACCCGCTTGAACTATTCCTGATTTTCAAGGAAATCGTTGATGCCGGTGTAGATGGGCTTGATAATAACCTGACCTATATGCTGGATCAGTCACACAATATTGAGAACAGCCTGGAAGGGATTATCTATTCAGTAATGAATATTCAGACTGCATTTGCAAAAGCCCTCATGATTGACCGTAAGCAGCTGCTGCATTGTCAGGCTGAAAACAACGTTGTCGCCAGCAACAAAATCATCATGGATGCTTTTAATGCGGATGTCGAGCCGCTGTTGGCCGTTGTCCGTCTGGAGATGGGCCTGAGCGACATTGATCCGCTGCAGAACCATCGCGACAGCGGGTACTTGAAAAAGGTAGCTTCAGAACGCGGTGAAGGAATACTGACTTTAGGGGGAGGGGCATAATATGAACGGAAGAGAAAGAATTATGGCAGCACTGTCACATAAGAAACCCGACAGAGTTCCGACTCTGGAGTGGGTCCTGAGTGAATCCGTTATGGAAAAGATGTGCGGAACACGATCCGATATAGAATTTGCTAAAATCATGGATCTTGATGGAATCGCGGTCGGTCTGGACTCGAAAAATATCGTTGTTGATGACCGGCATGTGCTAGATGAATGGGGCATAACCCGTGTCACATATGACGAATATCCGAATCCGGTTAAATTCCCGATTGAGGATGAAGACGATCTTAAAGATTTTGTTATTCCTGATCCGAATGCTTCATATCGCTTCGATAAAATTAAGCATGCTTTAAAAGAAATCGGCAGCGAAAAATGTGTCGTGGCTCGTGTCCGGGATGTTTTTTCCCAGCCCAGGGATCTTATGGGGTTCGAAAATTTTCTGGTCAGCTTCTATACGGAGCCGGATCTTGTCGAATACCTGGTAAAAACCAGTGCAGACTACTCTATCCAGATCTGCAATAATTTGAAGGATCTGGGAATTGAAGTGATTGTTATCGGTGATGATTACGCCAATAATGATTCGCTCCTTCTTAGTCCCGATATGTTCCGCAATCAGGTTCTGCCGCATCTGCATCGTCTCGTACAGCATGCCAAAAGTCTGGGCCTGAAAGTTATCAAACACAGTGACGGCGACTTGCGGGCCATTTTGCCGGAGCTTGTTGCAACAGGAATTGACTGTCTGGATCCAATCGACGAACGCGGGCACATGCACCTTGATGAACTGATCGCACAATATGGCAGCCGACTTGCCTTCAAAGGAAATATTGACTGCGTCTCGACGTTGGTCGACCAGTCTGTTGATGATGTGCGCAGACAGACCGCACGCTGTATTTTACAGGGATCAACCGGCGGCGGGCATATTATATCGTCCTCAAATTCAATTCACAGCGGCATTAATCCAGTCAATTACCGTGCTTTTCTTGAAACGGTTAAAGAACTTGGCAGCTACCCGCTTAACATTCCTTTACTTGAGCAAGTAAGTAAATCAGGAAAATGACGAACTGGATGCATCAACTGACGGGAAGCCGACAGGATGGGAGTGATTGATATGAGCAGACATTTTGCGATAGACCTGGGTGCAGAAAGCGGACGTTGTGTTGTCGGAATATTGCAGGATGGGCAGCTTGTCCTTGATGAGTTGTGCCGCTTCCCGACAAAAGCCATGACCATTCAAGGCGGGCTTCACTGGAATATATATAGATTTTATGAGGAAATACTGGCAGGACTCAGAATTTATTCTCAAAAATACGGACCGGAGCTCGACAGTATCGGTGTTGATACATGGGGCGTTGATTTTGGCCTGCTCGATCAGGATGGCCGGCTTCTGGGGCTTCCTTTCTGTTATCGTGATTCGCGAAATGAAGGAACAGAAGAGATTTTGGCGAATGGATTAGGCAAAGACCGGATCTATGAGTTGACCGGAATTCAGTTTTTGACCTTTAATACACTGAATCAGCTTGCAGGCGCTGTTAATCGAAAAGAAACACAGCCCCAAAAAGCGGCAAGTCTGCTTTTCATTCCTGATTTGCTTCATTTTCTGCTGGGCGCCCGGAAGTGCTGTGAATTTACGGATGCTTCGATCTCACAGCTAGTCAATATTCACGAGAAAAACTGGGACAATGAGATATTTGATTCGTTTCATATACCCGCAAATATCCAGGAACCAATCTGTTTTGCCGGTGACCGAATCGGCACTTTGTCCGATGACATAGCCTGTCAGACAGGCATACAACCGGGAGTTCCGATCATTGCGCCGGCTGTGCATGATACAGCCAGTGCAGCAGCAGCCATCCCTGCCAGAGGAGAAAATTGGGCATACATTAGTTCCGGTACCTGGTCTCTGGTCGGAGTTGAACTCGAGAAGCCTGTAATCAACGAAGAAAGCTTCGCCATGAATATCTCCAATTCGGGGGCTGCTTTTGGAAAGTCCCTGTTTCTAAAAAACGTGATGGGCCTGTGGATTATTCAGCAGTGCAGAGCCTTCTGGGGTATTGAAAATCCGAATCTGACTTACCCGATGATTGAGGATCTTGCGGCCAGCGCGCCATCTTACCAGGCATTTATTGATCCCGATCAAGACTGTTTTTTCCATCTCGGAGATATGCCGCAGAAAATTTGCGCTTATCTTAAGGAAAGCCGTCAGGGGTCCTTTGATCCGGCGGATATTGGTACGATCTCCCGCATTGTGTTTGAAAGTTTGGCTCTGAAATACCGATATGTTATTGAGCAGATCACTCATGTCACGGGCAAGAAGATTGATGTTATTCATATTGTCGGAGGAGGCTGCAAAAATCTTCTTCTGAACCAATTTACGGCAAATATGATGCAGATTCCTGTTCTGGCGGGTCCTTCTGAATGTACCGCTATGGGCAATCTGCTTATACAGGCATACGGCTGCGGGCTGCTTGCGTCTCATGATGAGATTCGTGCTGTTGTAAGAAACTCAGAAAACATCAGACAGTTCAATCCGCAGGATGGATCAGCCGGAGAAAGCATCTATCAGCGCTTTTTAGAAACGATACACGGAAAAGAAGTGTAGAAGTGTCGATATGAGTTTCATACGATTGCTTTTTCAAAAACAAGGAGGACAAAATGGATTTACAGGAAATAAGTGCGGCAGTAGAATCCGGAAAAGGAAAAAGAGTCAAGGAGTTAGTAAATCAAGCGGTTGAGGAGGGTGTTTCCGTTAAGTTAATTCTCGATGAGGGATTAATTGCCGCAATGAGTAGCATAGGAGAAAAATTCAAAAGAAATGAAGTGTATGTGCCTGAAATGCTGGTGGCAGCCCGCGCTATGTCAATGGGACTTTCCATTCTTGAGCCTCTCCTTACCGCAACCGGAGTAAAGCCAATAGGAAAAGTTGTGATAGGTACGGTGAAGGGAGATTTACATGATATTGGCAAAAATCTCGTTGCCATGATGTTGAAGGGCATGGGCGCGACCATCTATGATCTTGGAGTAGACGTTACAAGCAGCGCATATTTGGAAAAAGCAGAAGAAGTGGGAGCTGATATCGTTTGTCTTTCCGCACTTTTGACAACAACAATGCCTTCCATGGTGGATGTCATTAAAGAGTTTGAAAAATCAGGCACGCGAAGCAAATACTTTATTATGGTCGGAGGTGCTCCGGTCAGCCAGAGCTTTGCGGACCAAATAGGCGCAGATGCCTATACTGCCAACGCCAGTGAAGCCGCAGATGCTGCCAAAAAATACCTTCAGGCAAGGGAATGATTATGATCGACTTTACGGGTTTTCTTGCTGAAATTTCACGTCTGCCTGTATTTGATACACATGAACATTTTTTGCCGGAATCAGAACTTACAGAGAATCCTCCGGATTTTTTCGATCTGCTTTTCCCCTATGTCTGTGATGACCTGATGAGTGCAGGGATGTCCGGGGACAAACTAAAATCCCTGCGGGACAGGAATCTGTCCTTTCATCGAAGATGGGCAATTTTCGAATCGTATTATTCATATGTCAGGCATGGTTCCTATTTTCGAGCCCTTCGCAAATCGCTCACAGCTATGGGGATGAGTGACTTCGATGAAGCAGGTGCGCTGGCGCTGAGCGGATATCTTTCGGAACATTGTAAAATCGGATGCTATCAAAAACTGGCTGCAGAACTGGGTATCGTCAAAACAAATGTGATCCTGGATGACTATAGACTGGTAAAGGGTTATGATTCTGAACAGTTTGCATGCATACCGACGCTCAGCATGTTTTGTCCTGCCAATAGAAGTGACATCAGCCGGATTGAAGAAATCTGCCATCAACCTGTAAACGAACTTTTGGATCTGGATAAAGCACTCGAAAATCTCTTTCTCGATTATGAAAAGCAAAACATTCATGCTATAAAACTGGGAAGTGCCTATGTGCGCGAACTGGATTTTAAAGAGGGCGATCCTATACTTGCTGCAAAGGTTTTGTCAGATTTAAAAAACGGCCTGGCGTGCAGAAAAAACAGTCTGCAGCTTGATGAAAAGATAGTGGATTTTGAGCAGATCAAGCCATTGGATGATTACCTGATCTGGAAGATACTTACATTGGCCCAATGGAAGAAATTCGACGTGCATATACATACCGGGCTTCACGCCTGGAATCATAATGTTCCGACACGCTGCCATGCCGATAGTCTTCATCGTATTATTTCGTCATTTCCCAATATCCGGTTTGTACTGCTTCATGCAGGAATCCCGTATATTGAAGATGCACTGCTTTTAGCCAAATACTATCCCAACGTCATCTTGAATCTAACATGGACACACATAATCGACCGGGTTAAGACGCAGGAACTCATCGAGCGAATTCTTGAAATGATTCCAGTCAATAAAGTTCAGGGGTTCGGCGGCGACTACCTGTACCCTCAAAATGTACGGGGCAGCCTTGAAATGGCACGCGAAAATATTGCAGCCGTCCTTTTTAAAAAAATTGTTGATAAAGAAATGACACAAGGAGAAGCAATTCAGGTAGCTGCATCATGGTTTTGCTGAATTCTAAGGGAGTTTAACTGGTAATATGCCCACATCTTTTTGACGCGTAAACAGGAAAGCCGCACTTATCAGGACAAAGAGTATTACAGGTATCAGAAGTGCTTTATCCAGCCCAAATGCATCTCCGGTCACGCCTATCATGTAGGGGATCATAGAGCTCCCTACATTTCCGCTGACCATCAGTATTGTGAATGCCGTACCCGAAGGTAGGTTTGTCTTGCGGCTGCCAATGCCGGCTATCAATGGAAATTGGCTTGAGCAGCCCAATCCTATACCTGCTACAAGTAACAGGAGAATACGCTTATCGGTAATATATACGATAGCCAATGTAACGACAGCAGAAAATCCTGCTAGAAGTATGACGAGTCTTCTTGCACCGAGTTTTGGTATAAGCCATGCGTTGACTAATCGACCAATTGTCATAAACAGCCAGAAAAGAGAGACTCCAAATCCCGACTGTATTTCGCTGAATGAAAATTTTTGCTGAAGCAGCGACGAGAGCCATCCCCAGGCCCCAACTTCTGATCCGGTATAGGCAAGCATACATAAACACATTAACAAAAAATATGGTTCCCTGATAATATGAGAAAGGTCCTTCAATCTAATATGCTGCGGAAGTATATCGTTTGGCTGACCTTTGCCACTCTGAATCATCATGACTGCCAGCAATAAAGAATATACAGCAAGTAAAATATAGAAAGATTTCCAGTAGGTGAGTTCAGACAAGAAGATGGATACGATTAGTGGTGAAACCATCGCACCCACGGAGAAAAAGATTTGAAGATAATTGACGGCGTATTCGGGATTATCCTTATCCAGGTCTGCTGCAAAAGCTGATCCCAGACACTCGACTATACCGCCGCAGCCACCCAGAACAAACATAATAAGACATTCAATTATAAAATTATTAACGGCAGAGAACAGCAGAAATCCGACGCAAAATCCGAATAGTGACCATACAATCAATTGTTTCTTTCCGATCCGATCTGCTATGAATGCTCCTGCTAATGAAAAAACAATAAAACCCAAAAAATGAATCGTGAAAATTAAGCCGGTCTGAGACGTGGATAGTCCTCGTTCATCCGCCAAACGAGCTACAACAGGACCAAGAGCAATCAGATTCAAGGCATAAACAGAGGTCGCGGCACACAGAAGAAGAATGTTTTTTTTTCGCTTGCGAAGGTTGGAGCTGTCACTTTCAATCGTCATTGAATATCCCTGCTTCCTGATCAATTTATATTTTAAATTAGAAGATTAAAACTCCGGCGAATAATTTTCGTCTGTGACATCATAATCAATTCCTTTAATGTATAAATCAGAGAACCTTACCTGGGTACAATAGGCCTCAAATCCAATTTTACCATTTTCTGAAGTATCAATAGGATTCGGATCTGTTACTTCTAAAATTAAATTTCCATCAACAATTATAAAAACATGACCATCTATACTGCCCATTTGTATATGATATACTTTGCCCGGATGAAAATTAAAGAGGGGTGTAGCTACATTCAATTCATAATTCGGCGATTTCTCAAAACCTACCTTGCCGTGCCACCAACCCTGTATACCTGCAACATAAGCAGTACCTCGAGTGTTTGTTTCGTAATCCCAATTACCGCTCCACATCGCGTTAATATCATGTGTGCACGGTAAAATGGTTGAAGCTTTAAAATCCAGCATTACGTTGCCAAAATAATTATCTTTAGAAATAATCATTGCCGCAGAATTGTCCCTGTTTTTGCCTACAAGCCAGTTGTTCACTACTGTCCATTCTCCTCCGCGAATATCAAAATCACTTTCAACACTTTCACTAGTGAAGTCCCTGTGGTACAAGATTGGGCATTTCTCAAGATTCAGCTCTTTTTTCAATAATCTCATTATTAGTAATTCCTTCCATATTAAGCGACACTCCTGAGTCACTTATACTTGCAAAGTGACTCCCATTTGACCGCAGTCAATAACTATGAAATTGATTATTTTTTATACATATCGTTTTTCAAAATGTACATACAACACCGAAAGCATATTGTGTCGTGAAAGAAATGTCAACAGATAAAGAACAAAACAGTCAAAAAAATGAAACAAACAATCAAAATAATGGAAATGCATTGACATGTCGTTCACTTTGCAATATAATTCGTGCTAATAGAGCAACTAAATGAGTGGATTAGAAAGTATACGCTGGAAACAAGAAAAGTGAGTGACCAAATGAGCAAGCTAATAGAACGTGAAGGAATTATTCTTGACACGCTAAGGTACAAAACCAAACTAAGCACACTTGAGGTGGTTGAACTGCTTGATGTTTCAGAGTCTACTGCACGAAGATTATTCACAGAACTGGAACAGCAGGGCAAAGTAATCCGAAACTATGGCGGCATAAAGTTAGCACAAGATAGTTCTATGGATTATTCATTTGAACAGCTTGCTCTGGAACAAATAGAAGAGAAGCGTAATATTGCCGCATTTGCTGTCGACCAGATTGAAGATTATGACATTGTATATATTGATTCAGGTACAACCCTTTATCAATTCTGTATTGCTCTGGCCGAACGCCTGGAGCAAGGTCAGTTGCAGGGTATTACAGTTTTAACGAATTCAATGGTTAATCATCAGCTTCTATATCCTCTCTGCAATGTGATTCTTATCGGAGGCGAGTACCGCCCCAAGCGGATGGATTTTGCAGGCTATGCCAGCAGCAGGTTCATCAAGAATTTCAGTTTTATAAAGTGCTTTTTGGGGGCGGATGCGGTCAGTTTGACGGATGGTTTAATGACTACGGATACTGATACCGCTTCATTGGTTGAGCTTGCGATAGAACGATCGGATAAGGCGTACGTTCTTGCCGATGCCAGCAAGTTGGGGAAGCGTTCCTTTATCAGTTTTTCCCCGCTTGAAAATATCGATATGCTTATTACAAGCAAGAGTGTTGACAGGGAAATCATTCAAAAAATCGAAAAATTTATTTCTGTGGTTCGTGAAGTATAAGACGAACTTTACTGTTTAATTAGTCATTTTGACGAAAAAGGATAGTCAATAGATCCAAATCGAGTCGACAGCATCATGCTGCGGCCTATTTGCTGTTCGAAAATTTAATATGGAAGAGTGGGTGTGTATAAATGGGTAATATTCTTACTTTTGATGTAGGAACTACGTCCATCAAGACGTGTTTATATGATGAAGAATTCCGCGTGCTGGCAAAGCATAGCTCTGAATATAATCTGATTACGGAATCCGGCGGAATTGTTGAGATGAATCCGCAAGCATATTGGCAAGGCGTTTGCGCCGGCACTCATGCGATTTTGAAAATACATCCGTTGGCTAAAAACAGCATCAGCGTTATCACAATAACAACACAAGGCGAAACCCTGATCCCCGTTGATTCGGCCGGTGAGGCTTTATGTAACGCGATTGTCTGGTTGGATGGAAGGTCGTCGCAGGAGGCGCTTCATCTTGGAAAGGTTTTTAGCCCGGACAAATACTATCCTATTACTGGACTTGGACAAGTTGACGAGGCCGCACCCATTAGTAAAATACTGAATTTGAAGAATAACAGGCCGGATATTTATAAAAACACATATAAGTTTCTGCTGCTGGAGGACTACCTGATCTTTAGGCTGACAGGCGAGTTTGTAAGTGAAAAATCACTTATGTCGTCAACGGGATATTTTAATATTATTAGCGATCAAATGTATACTTCGATATTAGATTATGCAGGAATTCCACTGACAAAATTTCCGGAAGTACTGGATTGTGGGAAACTTGTAGGTAAAATCACCAGTCACGCGGCGTTTGAGATGGGGATTTCTGCAGATGCTGTGGTTGTGACAGGTGCAATGGACCAACTGACGGGGGCGGTGGGTTCCGGTAATATTTGCAGCGGCATTGTGACTGAAATAACGGGAACCGCACTTGTAATGGGAGCAACGACAACGTCCCCTGACTTTTCTCACCCTGCGCGCCCTACTATTTATAGACATACAGAGGCAGGAATGTATTTGATTGTACCGTTTTGCATGACGGCCGGCGTGATACTCAAATGGTTCAAAGACGAATTTTGCCAGCTGGAGTCCCTTGAATATGGAGATCATGTGTACGAGTCACTTGATTCCCTCGCACAGCGTGCTCCTCCCGGGTCAGAGGGGCTTGTACTGTTCCCTTACTTTTCAGGTATGCTTACTCCGGTGAATGATATGACAACAAGGGGCATATTTTATGGCGTTTCGCTAAACACCAAAAAGGAGCACTTTGTACGTGCTATTTTTGAAAGTGTCGCCTTTATGCTGCGTGAAAATATAGGCATTCTTGAACAGATGAATATACCAGTGCAGCAGATTCGCTCACTTGGCGGTGGTTCTAAAAGTCCTGTCTGGTCGCAGATTAAGGCGGATGTTTTAAATAAAGAGATTGTAACGATGCATGATGCAGAATGCACTTCTTTGGGTGCCGCGTATTTGGGTGCATTGGGTTCAGGACTTTATAGCAGCCTGGCCCAAATAAGCAGTATGAATAAGATTGATAAGACATACAGGCCTGATAATCATTTTGCACAGACGTATGATGAACAATACCGTGTATATCAAAAACTATATCAATGCCATTTAGATCTAAGCAGACAGTTGTAAGAGGAGGAAAAACCGATGAAGAATGTTGGGAAACCGAAAATTGGACTATTGGGGTTGATGGCCGGTGGTTATGAGCCGATATTTGAAGGAATAACAAAGCGGCAGATCGGCTATGCGCGTGAACTGGTTGAAGCAGTCAAAGATACAGTTGAACTTGTGTTTGAGGAGCCGGGTATTGACCGGACATCAGTTGAAAGGATTGTTAAAGGCTATAACATGCGGGACGATCTTGACGGCATACTCATTGTACTTCTGACCTATCATCAGGGATCATGGATTTTGCGTGCTTTACAGGAGAATAATTTGCCGATTGCTCTTTGCGTTGTTCAGCCTGATCAAGAGATCGGGACGGATTGGGACGAGCTTCGACTGACGGTTAACCAGGGAATTCACGGTGCGCAGGATAATGCAAATACGATTGTCAGGCTTGGGTTGAAGTGCCAGTTTTTTGTGGGAAATCGATTTGAAAAAGAATATGCAGAGTTTGTAACCGATTTTGCGAAGGCGGCTCAAACGCGTCGTTATCTTAGAAATATGCGTGCAGGCGTGATAAGCAGAATGCATGGAATGAATGATATTCTGACGGATGACATGGCCTATTTCAAGAAGATAGGTCCTGAATTCAGACATGAAACGATAGGTTTGGTCTATCACGCCATGCAGCAAATCAGTCAGGAAGAGATTGATGAATCCATTGCCAGAGATCATGAAATTTTTGATGTTGATCCGTTGCTGACTTACGAAAGACACGCAGAAGCAACAAAAATGTATTTAGGACTTAAACGGTTTCTGACGGAACGCGGATATGATGCTTTTACGGCACAATTTGATATTTTTTCAGAGGATGGAAGGTTCAAGCAACTCCCTCTGATGGCCGCTTCACATTTGATGGCGGATGGTTTCGGATATGCTGCTGAGGGCGATATCATGTGCGCAACCATGGTTGCTGCAGGCAATATTATTACCGGCGGAGGCGCTAACTTTACTGAGATGTATACGATTGACTTTGTTCAAAACAGTATTATATTCTGCCATGCCGGTGAAGGTAACTGGAGTACCTGCCGAAAGGATATGAAACCCAAACTGATCGATCGTGTTTTGGGAGAAGGCGGACTTGATAATCCCCCTACGCCTATATTCACACCTGAATATGGGCGGGCAACGCTTACTTCACTCGTGTCACTTAACGGAGATAAATTCAGGTTGGTAGTTGCTAAAGGAGAAATTCTTAAAAAGACGGATATGAAGAATTGTGAAATGCCTTATATATTTTTTCGGCCGGATTCAGGTGTGCGCTGCTGTGTTAAGGGCTGGCTTGAGAATGCCGGAACTCATCATGAAGTAATCAATTTGGGAGACTGCGCCAATCGCTGGAAAATGCTCTGTGATATGCTCGAAATCGAGTATGTTGAGGTATAAACGCAATGAAGAGAGTATCAAAAAGCCAGCTGCTCAAACAGGTAGGCAGCTTGTCCCAGGTTGCCGGTGTCAGGAATGTCGAGTTTTGCTCTGGAAAAGCTAAAGGTGTACAAGCCCTGGAAGTTTATAATATGGCAGGGATTCGTTTTACTGTACTTCCTGATAAATGTATGGATATATTGGATCTAAGTTATAAGGGTGTTAACCTGGGCTTTTCAGCAAAGAATGGAATTGTAGGCAATAAGTTTTTCAATGCGCTGGGCAATGAATTCCTATATAACTGGAATGCCGGTATGCTTTACACCTGCGGTCTTGCAAACACAGGTGCGGCGAATGAAGACGGTGGACTTTACATGACAGAGCACGGCAGAATTGGCTTTGCTCCGGCGGAGAATTTTTCCGTTAGTGAAGGATGGCAGGGGGAAGATTATTCAATCAGTTTAAGCGGCAGGATGAGTGAATCTATGATTTATGGCTCTCATTTGAGGCTGACAAGAAAAATAACGATAGGATTGTATGATAAAAAAATCGTAATTGAGGATACTCTTGAGAATTTGGAACCAAAAGACGAGGAATTCATGCTTCTATATCATATTAATTTTGGTTATCCGCTCGTTGAGGATGGAGCAAAAGTGATCGTTTCAAAAAGCAGAACCCTTGCAAGGACAAAAATGTCAGAAGAAGACCTGGATCATTGGGATGATATCGGGAAGCCGGTTGATGACTATCCGGAGCAGGTTTTCTATCATGTGAACGACAACAGCACAAGTACAGCCAGTGCAGCTGTGATTAATCAAGAACGGGGACTCGGTGCGTACATAAGCTACAGTGCTGATACTTTACCTGTCCTGGTGCATTGGAAAAGTATGCGTTCGCATGATTATACGATCGGTCTTGAGCCTTCCAATTCATACATAATGGGAAGGCACGATGAAAGAATAAACGGCACATTGCAGACGATAGCAGGGTATGGGCAACTTCGGTACCGTGTTGAAATCGGCGTTCTGGATGGTGAATCGGAAATTAATACATTTAAAGACAATATTTAGACTTGCAAACATAAATAGATGCATATTAATGGGTGTTCAGCGTGCTATGTAAAAGGTGCGCTGAACATTATTTTGAAAAAAAAGACATTACATGTGACCAGAATAAGCACAAAATTCAATAAAATGAATAAATCAATCATAAAACTGTTGACAGAACCGTCAATTTATAATAAATTGATATCAGTACACAACCTTGCAAGTTATTCTGCCCGCCGGCGGCGATCCTAAAGCTACCCATAGCAGTAACCCTCAAAGCCCATTGATTAGTTAACGGGAATGATGAACGGAGTCTTACTTGATTTGATCTGGAGTCATAAGTAGGTGCTCATGATAAAACAATTTTGATTTGGCAGGTGATGATATGACGTGAAGGAGAGTGCCCGATATCTAAAGAATTTCAATTCTTTTTGTACTTAGAAACATCTATTTGAGTTCGGATTTACACCCAAAATTGGGAGTGAAACAGAAAAAGGGAGGCCAATGATGAAAAAATTAGTAACACTCATGCTTGCATTCGCTCTGACTCTTTCTCTTGTTGCCTGTACAGGAACTACAACTACGACGGATACAAAAAAAGACACAACTGCAGCTGAAGCAACTACAGGCGACGATTCAGCTTCAACTACGGCGGCGATGGACCCGGATCCCCTGATCGGGCTTTCCATGCCGACACACTCTGATGAGAGCTGGATCCGTCATTCCAAATACACAATGCAGTACCTTCAGGAAATGGGATACACAAAATTTGATGAGCAATGGGCGGAAGATGTTATTGAGTCACAGGTTAGCCAGATCGAAAACATGATCACAAAAGGCGTGAAAATTTTGATTGTTGCAGCTGTTAACGGTGAGGCACTTGGCGAAGTTCTTCAGAAGGCAGAAGATGCAGGAATTATAGTCATTGCATACGACCGTATGCTTATGAAGACCGAAAATGTTGACTATTATGTAACCTTCGACAATTACAAAGTTGGCGTAGCCGAGGCAGACTACATTGTTGAGAAGTTAGGCCTTAAGGATGGCAAGGGTCCGTTTAATATCGAACTTTTCGGCGGTTCTTTGGACGACAGCAATTCGAAGTATTTCTATCAGGGCGCTTTTGACGTACTTAAGCCTTATATTGACGGCAAGCAGCTCGTCGTAAAGTCCAATCAGGTTGATCTTGAAACCGTAGCAACACCAGGATGGGATGCTGCAAAGGCACAGTCGCGCATGGACAACATTCTTACTGCGAATTATTCCGATGGTTCAAGAGTGGATGCCGTACTGGTTCCATATGACGGGTTATCCATTGGCGTTATCGCATCTCTTAAAAACACAGGATATGGAACAGCCGAATTACCTTTGCCGATAGTGACAGGCCAGGATGCTGAGGTTGCCTCCATTATCTCCATAATCAATGGCGAACAGACTCAGACAGTCTGGAAAGATTTTCGAGTACAAGCCAAGGCTTGTGCGGAAGTTGTTGATGCCATTATCAAAGGTACAGAAGTACCCGTTAACGATACGACCACATATGACAATGGTGTCAAAATAATTCCGACATTTTCTAACCCTGTAACTTCTATCGATATAAACAACTACATGACTCTCTTCGATGCTGGTTTCTATAATAAAGAAGACGATGTCTGGAAAGGTCTTGTTAAGTAATCACTTGCGGTGTTGGCTGCAGCATTATGTTACGGACTGTGCTGCAGCCTCCCCTTGAAGAAGAACTGATAATGTGAGTTTGGGCTTGCCTGATAAAGCGAATGCATTCGGTTTATGCGGTAAACTATCACGAAAAGAGGCGAAAGAATTGGTTAATAATTTGCTGGTCATGGACAACATTACGAAGCTCTTTCCTGGTGTTAAAGCTCTTGACAATGTAAATCTAGATGTAAGAGCGGGTGAGATCCACGCCATTTGCGGTGAAAACGGCGCTGGCAAGTCGACCCTGATGAATGTTCTTTCAGGTGTCTATCCCTATGGGACTTATTCAGGCAAGATTATTTTTGATGGCGTAGAATGTGAATTCAAAAACATTAAGGACAGCGAAAGACTTGGCATAGTCATTATTCACCAGGAGCTTGCGCTTATACCCTACTTGCCAATTGCTGAAAATGTATTTTTAGGGAATGAAATTGTTAAATTCGGTTCAATTGACTGGGATCAACAGTATCTTAAAGCTGCTGAACTGGTTGATCGAGTTGGCCTGCATCAAAAAGTGGCTGCCCTCGTCCGTGACATTAGTGTGGGTGAGCAGCAGCTTGTAGAAATCGCGAAGGCGCTTTCGAAGAAAGTCCGATTACTGATTTTAGATGAACCAACAGCTGCGTTAAACGAAATCGAGTCCGCTAATCTTCTGAAGTTACTGCTTCAACTCAAAAAAGAAGGGATCACATGTGTAATTGTTTCTCATAAGCTGAAAGAGATTGAGTATGTTGCAGACAGAATCACCATATTGCGCGACGGTGCTACCATAGAGACACTCGACAAAAAAGTAGATGGAATTTCACAGGACCGCATTATAAAGGGGATGGTCGGACGTGATATTTTGGATATCTATCCTAAACGGCAAAGCCAGTTGGGTGATGTCATGTTTGAAGTTAAAAACTGGAATGTATTTGACGAAAACATTGAAGACCGTCAGGTAATTTTTGACGCGAATCTGCATGTTAGAAAAGGCGAGGTCGTTGGCCTGGCCGGGTTGATGGGCGCCGGGCGGACAGAGCTTGCCATGAGTATATTTGGAAAATCGTACGGCAAAAGAATTAGCGGGGCGGTTTTTAAGGATAGTAAAAAAATTGATGTATCGACGGTTTCAAAGGCCATATCTAATAAGATTGCATATGCGACTGAGGACAGGAAGGGCTCCGGGCTCATTCTTATTGATACGATTCAGAACAATATCACCCTGGCTAATTTAGACGAACTAAGTAACAGAGGCATTCTCGATGAAGATACGGAGCATATTGCAGGTGAAGATAAACGTAGGATGCTTAGTATCAAATGTACGAGTGTCTATCAAAAAGCAGTCAATTTGTCGGGCGGAAACCAGCAGAAAGTTGTCCTGGGAAAGTGGATTCAGATTTCTCCCGATGTTCTAATATTAGACGAACCAACCAGAGGAATTGATGTCGGCGCTAAATATGAAATATATACGATTATTAACCAGCTTGCCAGTGAAGGAAAATCGATTATTTTGATTTCTTCTGAAATGCCGGAATTACTTGGAATGAGCGACCGTGTCTATGTTGTAAATCAAGGACGAATCGTTGGTGAGTTTGATAAGAGCGATGTTACACAGGAAAAAATTATGCACACGATTATGAATAGCACGGAGGGACCAACTCATGAATAAGCTCAAAAGCATACTCAAAGGGAACATCAGACAATATGCGATGATTATTGCTCTTTTGTTCATTGTAATTATGTTTCAGATTTTGACAAAGGGCGTATTACTTTTACCGCAGAATGTAACCAATCTTATTCAGCAGAACAGCTATGTTCTTATTCTGGCAATGGGTATGTTAATTTGTATTGTTGCCGGGGTATTCGATTTGTCAGTAGGGTCGATTGCAGCCTTTGTTGGGGCTGTTTCTGCAGTATTTGCTATTAATCTTCAAATGAATACCGTACTATCCATCATACTTGCCTTGATAATTGGTACACTTGCCGGTGCTGTTCAGGGATATTTTATTGCTTATGCAAAAGTGCCGGCGTTTATCGTTACACTTTCAGGAATGCTCGTCTTTCGTGGATTAACCCAAGTCATCCTGGCCGGCCGGACATTGGCTCCTTTCCCGGATGATTATAAGATAGTAAGTACAGGGTTTCTGCCGGATTTCTTTCATGGAAAAGGGCTGCATATCACAACCATTGTGATTGGCATATCAGTAAGTGTAATACTCGTGCTGCTCCGGGCCATTAAGCGCAACAAGAAAAAGAGGCTGAGAATTGAAGTCATATCGAAATCATCATTTGCATTACAGATGGTCTTAATTGTAATTGTTTTCAACATTTTTACTTACTGGCTGGCACTTTATAAGGGGTTGCCGACTGTTCTGTTACTCCTGTTTGCTATGTATGCTTTTTATGCTTTTGTAACCTCAAGAACAGTAATCGGAAGGCACATCTATGCGCTGGGCGGCAGTGAAAAGGCGGCTCGCCTGTCAGGAGTCAATACCAGGCAAGTGCTATTTGCAACATTTGCAAATATGGGATTTCTATCGGCTGCAGCAGGAATTGTCTTTGCCGGAAGACTAAATGCAGCCACACCAAAGGCTGGAACGGGTTTCGAACTTGATGCCATTGCCGCTTGCTATATCGGCGGCGCATCATCTTCGGGTGGTGTTGGAACAGTTATCGGAGCCATTGTTGGAGGACTTGTCATGGGCGTGTTGAACAACGGTATGTCCATTATGGGCGTTAATGTTGATTGGCAGCTTGCGATAAAAGGTGTGGTGTTACTCGTAGCCGTTCTCTTCGACGTATACTCCAAATCGAAATCCAAAGCGGGCTGAGGATTCTTAAGAACTGTCTATTGCTAATTTCACCCATGTTTCCGGGCAAGAGCTGTCAAATCTCCCGAAATCTTATGATATGAGGTAACGCGAACTATGAAACCGATAATTAGAACCCCTTTTTTTGAAATTGGCACAAAGAATTACATTTACGGAGATAAGGTTCTGGAGTATGCAAAAGCTGCAGACGCTGCAGCCAAAAAATACGATATTGACGTACTCTTCATCATACCATCAACAGAAATTCGCAGAGTTGCAGAGAATACAAAGAACCTGATTATCCTTGCTCCCTATATGGATACACTTCGTCCGGGACGTGGCATGGCTGACGTTCTGCCTGAAGGACTGAAAGCTGCCGGCGCCCAGGGTGTTGTTGTGAACCATTGTGAAAAGCTGATGTCCCTGCCTGCCATCAAGGCTACCATTGACAGGGCAAGAGAAATGGACTTTCTGGTATTTGCATGTGCAGATACCATTGCGGAAGCAAAGGCAATTGCACAGCTTCATCCTGATATTATCAATCCGGAACCCACTGAACTCATCGGCGGCGCGGACGGCGGCGTAAGCGACATGAGCTATGTTATGGAATCCATAAAAGTTATCAAAGCAATCCATCCTGACATTATGGTCGAGCAGGCGGCAGGCATCACAAATGGTCAGCAGGTATATGACTTTATCATGGCTGGATCTGAGGCTGCCGGTGCCGCTTCCGGCATCATGAATGCACAAGACCCCCTCGCGATGATTGATGAAATGATTGCAGCTACAAGAAGAGCCGCAGATGATCTGAAGAAGCAAGGCAAGTAATTACAAAATATATATAAAGGAGGTTACCATGATTTACAGGGAAGCTTTTAAGGTTATGTCGAATAATGGGGTTTGTAGTTTTCACAATGTAACTGCACAGACTAAAGAGATTATTAAAAGGTCCGGCATGAAAGATGGTATTGTTGTTATCTACTCACACCATACAACCTGCTGTGTAATCACTCAGGAGTGTGCTTTTGATATGTCGATGACAGGTATCGAAACACTTCAGCAGGATTTGGTTGACGTATTTGAAAACATTATTCCTACCTGCCGCAGAGAAGGTATGTACCTGCATCCGGGCTCCAAAGCTCTGAAGTTTGCGGAAGAACATGACGAGGATGCACGTGGCTGCCATAATACGGATGCACATCTGCGTTCGTCCATTATCGGCAGAAGTGAAACAATTGTGCTTATAGAAGAAGAGATGGATTTGGGTGAATTTGGATTTATTTACTTTGTTGATTTCGATCAGACACGTGCCCGTGAACGTACCGTCCAGGTTATGATTATCGGCGAATGATTTGACAGCATTCATTTTTGCCCGGGGAATGCATAAATATAATGACAATTGACTGCAAAGACTTATATTCATATTGTAGTTGCAGCCTGCAAAAATGAGGGAAAATATGTCAAAAGCTGATTATGAGAATCTTTACAATCATCTTATAATTCGCAAAAAGATGGATTTAAGAGAGACCATGGAGCTATTCGATACATCAGAGTCTACAGCACGTCGGATGTTTATCAGGCTTGAAAAGGATGGCAGGGCACTTCGCACCTCTGGTGGTATCATGCTTTTTGTCGGATCAGCGATGGACTATAGCTTTGATGCTGTTGCGCGCGCTCAGTATCAGGAAAAAACAGCGATTGGTGAAGCTGCCTGTTCCCTTGTACAGGACGGCGATGTCATTTATTGTGATGCCGGAACAACTCTCCTTTGCTTTTGTGAGGCCCTGGCAAACAGATCGAAGAAGAAACCGTTAAATATATCAGTTTTCACAAATTCGCTCGCCAATCTTGAAGCGTTATCTGATTTGATGACAGTTATACTTGTTGGCGGTATGTACCGGCCTCACCGCAAGGATTTCTGTGGTTTTATTGCAGAAACATCACTATCGAGGCTGCACTTCACAAAATGTTTTCTTGGTGCGGACGGCAGTCTGGTGCCGAAATATTTTTCAACAACTGATTTTGATACAGCCCGCTTAAATGAAATTGTTATTCATAACTCGGAAAAGACGATTGTACTGGCGGATTCGTTCAAATTTGAAAAAACATCGCTGGTTTCCTATGCCCCGTTCAATCTTGTACATACAGTTGTAACGGATTCCGGTATTTCTGTAGCTGCAAAAAATGCACTTATCAAAAGCAATATTGATGTTGTATTGAAATCCGAATTAAATAAGTAAATTTCATATTCATGTTCATGTAAACCCCTCGTGCGTCTGCTGAATGATGTAGATGATAGAGGCTCTTTTTGATTTCTCAAAATGCGGTTATACCTGCGATTTGTTGGTCGACCATGAAAATTTGAATTGACCAATTGCACAGAACAAAAACATAGTGTACAAATAATGACATATATGATTAAAAAAAGACGACAATATGAACGAAACTGTTAAATATTAAACAAAAATGACAGAAACAATCAAAAAATGATTGACAAGTATTCCATGCATTGCTATACTTTTAGTAAAGAAAAGGGACCTGGATTTGTTAAATATATTAAAGTCACTAAAATAATGGAGGTATTTCTATGAAACTGTATCAGGAAAGCATTAAGGTTAAATCTGAAGGTCTTCACCCGACATTCCACAACATTACCGCACAGCTTAAAGAAGTCCTGTCTCGTTCCGGCATCAAAAACGGGGTTTGTACTGTCTACTCCCATCACACCACTTGCTCAATCATGATCCAGGAATGTTCCCATGACACCACTTATTTTGGTTTGGAATTTCTGCAGCAGGATCTTTGCAATCTCATGGAAAAAATGATTCCTACTTGCCGCGTTGAGAATCAGTATCTGCATCCGGGCCCCAAGCATATTGAATTTGGAGACAGTGTCGGTGAACCCGGCCCATGGACAAGTCTTAATACGGATGGACATCTTCGTTCCTGCCTCTTCGGACGTTCCGAGAGTATCGTATTAGAGGATGGTGCGTTGGATCTTGGTGAATTTGGATACACTTACTTCATTGATTGGGATCAGTTACGCGGACGTGACCGTGTAATTAAGGTTTCCATCATCGGCGAGGAATGATCAATAAATTACTGATGCCGCCAATAACACTGATTAAATTTTATAAACGAAAATGACTATGCGAAAATGGCTATACGAAAAAGCTCCTTAGGAATATACCTGGAGAGCTTTTTTGTATTCTGAAAAGCTTAGTGATAGTATGAAAAACAGATTCATATCTATGTATTTTGAAAAAGTGGAGGCGCAAGTATGATTATCGCACCCTCTTTGCTGGCAGCCGATGCAGGCAAATATTCCAGAGAAATTGCGGAAGTTGAAAGTGCAGGTGCCGAATTTCTGCATATTGATGTTATGGATGGTCACTTCGTGCCAAATTTGTCTTTTGGACCCAATATTCTGAAGGGGATTCGCAAAGACAGCAGAATGTTTTTTGATGTTCACTTAATGATTGAGCATCCAATTGAATACTTTCAGTCATTTATTGATGCAGGTGCAGATGGCATTACCATTCATGCGGAAGTAAAAGTTGATTTGCGTACAATACAAAAGGCATGCAAAGCGCAGGGTATAAAATTCGGTATTTCCCTTCGGCCGCAGACTTCACTGGAAAGCATTAGGAATATTATACCTGAAATAGATATATTGCTGATAATGGGTATCAATCCAGGCTTCGGCGGGCAGAAGTTTATCCCTGAAATGTACAGGAAGATTGAAGAAAGCGTAAATTTACGCATGAATCATAGTGCTCACTATATGATCAGCGTAGACGGCGGTGTGGATCAGGAAACTGCGCCGCTTCTTACAGCAGCTGGAGCAGATATATTAGTTGCAGGCAGTGCGGTATTTGGGAAAAAAGACCGGAGAGCTGCGATAGCTGCACTAAAAATGGGAGGGGCACAATGAAAGATGAAGGGTTATATAGAGCAAAAGAAGCGTTTCAAATTGAGGCAGCATGCCTTTCAGAGGGATTTGAGTTTTTGAATATTACAGAGTTTGGCCGTGCTGTGGATGCATTAGCCCAGGCGCCGCGTATTGCTTCCTGCGGCTGCGGACATTCAGGCATCGCCTGCCAGCATTTTGCGCATCTGATGTGCTGTATCGAACGGCCGGCACGGTTTATCTCTCCGGCGGAAGCCGTGCATGGAGCAACGGGATACATACAAAAGGGTGATGTAATGCTGCTGGCTTCCCGGGGCGGTAAAACAGCCGAGCTATTGCCGGTCCTGCGCATCTGCAAAGAAAAGGGTGCAATAGTAATCGCTGTAACAGAAAATATGGAGTCACCCCTTGCCAAAGATGCCGATATCGTACTGGCAATGCATGTCAACCGTGAAACAGACAAATACAATAGTCAGGGAACAACCAGTTTTACCGCCATGTCGATCATTTTTGATGCGCTTCAATCGGCATTGATTGAGGAAATTGGATTTCAGAATGAACAATTTGCGCGTATCCATCCCGGCGGGGCAGTAGGGGAACGTCTGAACAGATAAGGAATGAAATTTGTGCGATCAAAACAAAAATCAATAATATTCAAATATTGTAAACAGTAAAAGAGAAAAATATTGCCTCGAAAGTGATCTGTAACAAAATCTGCAACGTACCGAGGAATCATACGAAAACAGGCGTAATTACAAGATTAAAGAGTTAATAGTACGGGTAATATCGGAAAATCGAGTCAATCATCGATGGTACCTTTGTGGTACTTTTCAATATTATTCAACATTTTTCTGACAAAACAAATCCCCCGGAAACGACCTGATAAGAGGCAAAAAGAAAGCCAATGCCCTGTGAAACGACTTAGCGCATGCGTTAAGTGAACAAGGTATTGGCTTTCTTATGGTGAAGAATACCGGGATTGAACCGGCGAGCCCTCACGTTCGAGATTTAGCTACTGGGATTTTGAGATTATTATGAAAACTATTGGTAACAGAACAATAGAAGGGATGGAGGCTGCAGCTATTATTTAGAAGTTCTTTCAATAAATGTATTGACATCTTCCAAACAAGGTAATATATTATCTATATAAGGTAATGTGTTATCTATATTAACGATGTGTTATTTCAAATTTGTGTAGGAGGCAATGTTATGAGTAAGATAGATTTTATGAAAGACCAAAAATTTGTATTTGGATCAATACAGATAATGATAAAAAGGATTTAAGAGTTAAAAGAATCAGACTGACAGAGAAGTGTTATAAATTTTCAGAAATAATACAAGAAAAAGCGGCAGCTTTTACATCGGCTCTTTTTATTGGGATTGACAAAGATGAAATCTCAAATACAAGAGTAGTGCTTCATAAAATGATGTCTAATCTCGACAATATAGAACAAAGCGAACAGGAGGAATGAATGAATAATATTGAGGAGGAAAGTTTACATGATGAAGAAATATAAAATGGCAATAAATGTTCTTGTTTTATGCATTCTTGTTTTAGCTTTATCAGCTTGTCTTTTTGGTCTGTTTTCCGGCGGCGGAAACGGTCAGTATGATTTCAAGTCAATTAATAATGAAACTGTAAAAATTTATGGGAGCGGTATATATAAGAATGATTCCATATCCGGTGCAGCACAGGCGAAAGCATCCGATTTTGTCACACTTGCATTGGGAATACCGCTGCTTATTGCTTCTCTTTATTTCGCAGCCAGAGGCTCTTTTAGAGGAAGATTAATGCTGACAGGAACATTGGGATATTTCCTTTATACTTATATGTCTTATACGTTTTTGTTGACCTATAATCCTCTGTTTATTGTGTATGCAGTCATTATGTCGGCTTGTCTATATGCATTTATCTTATGTTTAATGTCCTTTGAGATTGATAAGGTACCTGCCATGTTCAGCGAAAGGCTGCCAACGAAATTGCTGGGAGGATTTCAGCTGCTTGTCGGATTTTCTCTTTGCCTGATGTGGTTCGGGAAAATTGCGCCGACAATATTTAAGGGAACAATTCCGCTGGGCCTGGATAACTATACAACACTTGTTATTCAAGGCATGGATCTTGGCATAATTGTACCGGCAGCTTTCCTGTCGGGAATACTTCTTATCAAACGAAAACCGTTTGGTTATCTGCTGTCATCCGTAATAATCATTAAGGGAGTTACCATGCTGACGTGTATCTCAGCAATGATTGTAAATATGGCATTAGCGGGCGTCGAAGTGAGTGCAGCGGAGATTCTTGTTTTTCCTATTCTTAATCTATTCGCGATAATTTGCTTAATCGTCTTGCTGAAAAACACTGCCAAAGGGTTGGCGTGAGTTGTTATGAAAAAAAAGATATAAAAGGCAGCAGATAAAAGATCATACAAGGATAAACCTTCATTTTAATTCAATATATTCCCGGAATAATTATAAAGAAATTCTTTGCTATTGAATGAATAGCTTATTGATGTGTCAAATACTAAACAAAAAAGGGCAAAAACTTGTCAAAGAAACGTAAGGAGTGGAACCTGTTATGATCAATTTTAATTCAAAATTTGAACAGTCTGAATTAAGAACATACTGTAAAAATGAGGGACTTCAATTAACGGACATATTAGCAGAAGCAAAAAAGACTGAAAAGAAAAAGCGGAAGATAGATTTTATGCTAATTCTAAATTTTATAAGAACAGGTAGAGAGAATAATAAGCCTGTCATTTTCGATGTTGAATGAGAATTCTATAACCGTTCGTTTCTTTTGTCAACGCCGGATTGTTTTTGACCAGCTCAATTTTACTCCGGCGGTCACACTTTTAAACAAATAAGACATAGTAGGAAAGGCAGATAAAATGAACAAGAAAAATATTACATTTAAAAATATTCTTCCAGTGGCTGTTACATCGGTTCTGGCTGTTATAAAACCATCAGGATTAGCCATTGTTTTTGCAATACCATATTTACTGATAGAAAGAAGGATAAATCAAACAAGCTATGAGGATTTAGGTTTTAAAATCAAAAACACTTGGAGTGATGTGAAACGGTATTGGTGGTTGATTTTAGCACCAGTGATAACGGGGATTTTGACGATTTTATTATCGAAAATAATCCTGCCGGAATTTTATACACACGTTTTAGAACGAATAACACCCATGCTTTCTTTTAACATAGCTTTCGCAATTATACCGCTTCAGCTATTGGTACTGGCGTTTGGTGAAGAGATTGCATTCAGAGCTTTTTTGCAGACAAAATACAGCAATATAGTTAACCCGGTTTGGGCAATTATCCTGACGTCAGTAATTTTTGCTCTGGCACATTTCTCGCTGGGTTCTCCGTTGGTAATTATTTACGATTTAGTGTCTATTTTTATTGACAGCATTTTATATGGTTTTTTGTATAGTAAAACTAAAAACATTTATGTTTGTACAATTTCACATTTTTTAGCGAATCTGGCTGGGATATATATTCTTTTAGCAATTTAGTGAAGCTGATTTATGAGAATTAACGGAGGATTATAAGTGAGTGAATGTATATTAAAGGTAAATAAGTTAACTAAATGCTATAACAATGTGAAGGTACTGGATGGAGTTTCATTTGCAATTGAACGAGGGAAAATATATGGATTTATTGGAGAAAATGGTGCGGGAAAGACAACTGCCATAAGAATATTAGCAGGTCTTTCAGCAGCTGATCAAGGAGAAATTGAAATTTTAGGTCAGTCAGAGAGTAAACAGTTAGAAGTCACACGAATAAAAATAGGAATAATAGTTGAAAAGCCTATTCTATATGACAGTCTTTCGGCTGCAGACAATATGAATATGCAATGTATACTTTATGGACAAAAAAATGCTGATATTTTGCCGCAATTACTGGAAAAAGTGGGCTTGGCTAATGTGAAGAAAAAGAAAGTGAAGGATTTTTCACTTGGAATGAAGCAAAGGCTTGGTATTGCAATGGCTCTGGTTCAGGAACCGAAGCTTCTTATTTTGGATGAACCGGTAAATGGTTTGGATCCAATGGGCATGGTTGATATAAGAGAACTGTTAAAATCACTAAATAAAGAATATGGTATTACCGTTATTATTTCCAGTCACATATTAACCGAATTATACCAGCTTGCTACTGATTATATTATTATTCATAAAGGCAAAATTATGGAGCTGCTGACAGTAGAAGAGCTGAACGATAAGTGCAGAAAACATATTCATATTGAAACAGATGAAGTTGAGAAAGCTGCTGAAATAATCAGGAGAAAATTGAAAACGGAAAACTATAAAACAGAATCAGAGAATACAATTGAACTTTATGATTGTATAGATGATGTTAAAAATGTTGCAAAAATATTATTTGATGGTGGAGTTTTAGTTACTGGATTTACCGTAATAGGAGAAAATCTTGAAGAATATTATATTGATTTGTTGGGAGGGAAATAAGAGTGGGCAGAATCTTGAACTGGGAATTTAGAGGATTGTTTAAATCGGGGAAATTTGCAGGTACATTTATCCTTATGCTATTAGTAGGAGCCAGCTATATTGGCATTGGTATGTCCGACGGCGTGAAATCTGGATTTGAGGGATTTATCGGTGCCAGTAATTTTGTTACTTCCACTTTATATCTTGCAGGGTCTGTTTTTGCCGGGGTTTTTTTTACCTCAGCATTTCAGGAAAGAATGATTCAAAGTGCAGTTATGGCTGGTAATAGTCGATTTAGGATAGTAATAAGCAAATGTATAGCTTATTACTCCGCGCTGATGATTTTTATTTTATTGCCTATATTGACTGCGACTTTAACAATGACGAGAATTTTAGGCGTTGGCACAATAGCAGCAGGTAATATTATTTGGGTTATGCTGAGAACTGTAATATTAGTAATATTAGTGAATATTGCCACTATGAGTGTTTGTATACCAATCTCATTTTTCACTAAAAACATTGGGTTATCAATAGGAATAAATGTAGGAGTAATTCTTGTTTGGTACGGGTTGACACAATCTTTTATTACTAATCCACAAGTTTTAAAAGTATTGCAGTATACCTCTATGGGACAGTCATTTCTGATTTTTGGTGAATTAAGCGGAGGCGATGTTTTGAGAACCGCAGTTGTATCCGCAGTTACAATTTTTATTAGTATTTTTGCAGCATATACAAAATTCAGAAAAGAAGAATTGAAGTAATATGACACAGAGGCACCTAAAGAAATCAGGCAGGAGAATACAGAAAGATCTTAAACTCTTAAGGAGGGTACCTATGCTGGACGCCCTCATTTCGGCCCTGTTACAAGCTCTGATCTTTTCCTTCGTGCCCATCGTCTGGTGGCTCATTACAGCACGTAAGAAAGAAAACTTTTTCGCATGGATCGGACTGAAAAAGCCGATTATCAATGGCTCTCCCTGGAAGCTTGTGCTTACCGTTTTGGCGATAGCAGTCGGATACATTCTTGTGATGCTGCATAGGATTAACTATTTACCCGAAAAGGCCTGAAAACAGGCACTTTTACCATGAAAGTTAAGCGCACTGTTACTTTCAAAACCGCCTCCTAAGCGGTAGATCAGGTATATTAACTTTTCGCGAGTGACTAGAAACATATATATATGTTGAATTGAATCAACTCAGGATGAATAGTTCAAATTGATAGCCGGAATATTTTATCAATTATGAATCTCGACCCCTTGTCTTTGTCAACGCCGGATTTGAGAGAGCAGCATTAACACGTCGGTAGCATCTCGCTGGCACTACGATCGGTAGACCTAGAGATAAGGAGGTGTGAACGAAAGCTTCTGTAAAAACCGTATAATTGACTTCCAATCGTTTTCAAATAATCTGACTCAAGGTTTCCCATGTCAACTTTTATCTTGTCAGATTACTAATAAGCGGTTGTTGACGCGAATGATCAAAAACTCTTGACAATATAATTTGATAAAAATATACTGATATATATATGATGATTTAGGAATGTTTTCGATTGCTATGGCAGGGAGGATATTTATGAAAAAATCAAGTATAGAAATAAAGGATGAATTTGAATCTTTAAAGAAAGCATTAGTTTCAGATGAAGTGTCAGAAGCGCCAAAAGATGCTAGTAACAATGGTAAAAATGGACCTGCGGGGTTTACCACCCCTAGTAATTTGGGAGGTAATGGAGATAAGCCTCCTAAGAAAATAACTAAAAAATTATCATATTTCGATCTTATGATATATAACAAGGCAAAGATGCAAGTTTATTATAACATGAGTAGGAAGCATGCGAATATTTCATTTGTTTTTGCATTAATTGCTTCATTTATAGGAATAGTATTTTTCATAATTGCTTCTGTGATGGTTATTTCTGGCAATGCTGATAATTTTGCTGTTATTATTCCTGCAGCAGGTAGTGCAATAACTGGAATTATTGCTGGAACTATCTTTGTTGTTTATAATAAATCACTAAAGCTGATGAATCACTTTTTTGATTCTCTAGAAATCACTGATAAGTTTCTTGCAACAGTAAGTCTTGTGGATGAGATAAGTGATGGAAAAAAAGATGATAATTATATTAAAATTATAAAAAGTTTACTTGATAGTGCGGGATCTAAGGAGTCGAAAGTAAATAATGACGAGAAATAATTAATGTTGCTGCAACAATTGGAGATAGTTGTATCAAAAGAATAAAGATTGATAACAGATCATATTATCAAATATAATTGTGAGTGCTATTAGTCATTTGCTTATGCCGACGGATTTTGTCCAATAGCCGACTCAAAATGTCATTCAACTGCCGATAATGTTATCCATATTGCAACATAAAAAAAGCGGCCCAAAGGTCACCTCTTCGTTCAGATCAAATTCTGTTCGAATCAACATATCGCGTTAACGCATCGTCCATAATCTTCTTGTTCTGCTGTGAACCACTTATTAGGCAAACTTTGGAAGATCCATGGTAAGGATGAGGTCTTTGGTTCGAATCTGGTTTAAAACTCCACAAAGGAATTGGAAAAGGTTCCTCTGAGTAACCCGTGCTATTTTAAGTAATCATAGCTCTGCCACATCGGTGTACACTGTACATGTATTTGTTGCACACCTCCCTGACAGATCTTTGTGTGATATAGTTGATCTATGAAATTATGGACGGAGAACTATAGCCTTTTCGAAAAGCCTCGATAACTTTGTTGTCGGGTTTTTTTTGTTTGGACTGTGCTAAGCTCGACTGAGTACACCGGTGTGGCGGAGCCACGATTTGGCAAATCGGGAAAGCATGTGTCAATGGTTCCGTAAATGGGCAAAACAAATTGAAAATCAGGTAAAAAATGACCGTGTAAATGTTGGGAAAATCAACAATGGTACCTGCGTGGTACTTTTCAACATTATTCAACATTTTTTTGACAAGACAAATCCCTCGGAAACGACCTACTAAGAGGCAAAAAAAAGCCAATGCCCTGTGAAACGACTTAGCGCATGCGTTAAGTGAACAGGGCATTGGTTTTCTTTTGGTGGTGGAGAATACCGGGATCGAACCGGCGACCTCTTACATGCGAAGCAAGCGCTCTCCCAGACTGAGCTAATTCCCCGAATCAACACTTCACATTATCCTGTTGCGGCGTATAACTGTCAAGTCATTTGGCCGGGATGAGGAATGTGTAATGTGTGATGTGTAATTATATGATTAGGATCGGATTACTGTAAGTCCGGCTTTTTTATAGATGTTTTCAAGTGAACGGAACAGCGAATCAGAGATATAACCTTTGGCCATTGTATAATCGAGTCCGCATAGGTCCCATTTCTGACGGCCGTATTCATGATATTTAAGAAGCTCGAAGCGTGCAGTGGCTGTACCGCATTCCTGAAAAAATGCGACAAAACGCTGGATGGTTCTGGCGTCGGCGTTAAAGGATGCGATGAGCGGTGTGCGAATCAGAACGTTGGGGTGGCTTGAAAGGGCCGCCTTCACATTTGCCTTAATTGTCTGATTGGATACGCCTGTCGTGCTTGTATGTATTTCGTCATCATCATGCTTGAAGTCGATGATCAGAAGCTTTATGAAAGGGAAAAGCTCTGGCAGACGGGGGTTGTTGGCGTTGGTTTCGATTGCGGTATGGATGCCGATTTCGCGAAGTCCCTGAAGAAGTTCCTTCACTGCATCAAACTGCATGGTCGGTTCACCGCCTGAAAGCGTAACTCCGCCGCCATCAAAAAAGAGGCCGCGGTTCTCGTCGGCTTCGGCTATTATGTCGCTTACATCTATCGTAGTACACGAAAAAGACAGGCCGGAGTTCTTGTGGATAGTGACACATTCCCTGGTGGAACAGTCGGTACAATCGACCCGGTCAAGCTTGCCTTCGATAATGTGACCGCCGGGACATACGTCATCCTTCAGTGTGGTTTGGTGTACCAGAAGTGATCCGCCGGGGGCAAGTCCCTCTGGATTTGAGCACCAGGGGCAGAGCATATCGCAGCCCTGCAAGTGATAAACCATTCGGTTTCCCGTACCATTTTGAGAATAATTGAACCCACTTCTCATGACCTTTAATTCCATGCGGCACTCTCCTATTTAACAATTCACATTAAATTATAGCCTCGCAGGCATAATTTGTCAATCGACTTGACAAATCAACGGTATGGGTGTAAAAGTGTTGTGAATTATCAGAAAAGTGTGAGTTTTATAGAAATATGTGAATTATCCGAAATGAGATAG
>Ga0209100_1000320_pt1 | contig 45229 bp, 40 predicted proteins | sample lystaG_FD_185480 | JGI IMG/M metagenome (GOLD analysis project Ga0209100, IMG submission 185480) | Glacier valley bacterial and archeal communities from Borup Fiord, Nunavut, Canada, to study Microbial Dark Matter (Phase II) -... | ecosystem: Environmental > Aquatic > Freshwater > Ice > Glacier ... | reverse complement strand
TGACAATCGTCCACACCAAAAAGAACAAGTAATCAGAGACTCAATCCATACAGAACGAGTTCAGGAAAAAATTAGCAATTCTTATTTGGAGCAGATTTTATCAAAAACAAAGTACCTGAGTAGTTACGAAATATGTCTAGTCATGGATGTTGATATAATACATAACGAGTGATTGCAAAAACTAAATGACGAACCTGAATAGTTACTTAAACTGAGTGTTTGTCAACATTGAAGCATCAATTGATCAATTAAATTCTGATTTTTTGATTTTACCCCCGTGACAATCGCCCACACGAAAAAGAAAAGGCGATTGCAACTCGATCTACGCAGAACGAGTTCAGGGGAAAATTAGCAATTCTTAATTGGAGCAGATTTTATCAAAAACAAAGTACTTGAACATTCACAAGACCTGAGTAGTTACGTATATTCAAAAGCCAAGCATAACACTATTAATATGATTTACACTATTTTAAATTGTATAACCTCCCATATTTTGATATTGAACTAAGGCATAAACAAACTAAAAATACCATTATAAAATTTGCTAATAAAAACGAAAATTCATTTCCAACGCCACTCATAATAGGATATGCTAATAAAATTAACGCAAGTTCATTTACGAGAGGTATGTTAAGTAAACGAATGATTTTAAAGGTGATAATTACTAGAACTAATATTGTAATTATATTTAGCAGTAGGATATACGGCGATTTAAACATTGATATAATTAAATTGCCTTGTGTACCACACATATAAGTCCCATTATTTTCAGATGAGTACATATTGATAAGTTGCCTTTCTGGGATTTCGTTGGGTATAAATTGTGCTCCGAATAGACCACCTAAAACCTGAAGTTGAAAATAATATGGATTCAATGATTGTGCGGCTAAATAGAAATATGCTGGTTCTTGCAGCATAATTGCAGAATTTGAAAAACTTGATAATCGTCCGAACAATTTTCCTGTAATTAATTGTAAAGAGGTCAAGTCTGATTGGTGTACATCTGTTTTTGTTCTAAGTTGATTTCTAATATTAAACATTAAATCAACAAAAAATGGAAACAATAATAATGCAATTATTACAACAAATAAATGTTTTTTTATATAGCTAATTATTAATACATTATATTTAATTAATAGGGCGATTGCAATATATAAAAAAAATCCCAACCCAGCTCGACTTATCCCAATCAAAAGTATTAATGCTATTGCTAAAATTTCTTTTCGTTTGTTTCTACAAATTAGAATATACATTACGCCGACATAAACAGGTTGGAACCTATTCATTATGAAAAGTAAAGGCTTAAGTAGAGTAGGTGCAGTAGATATTTGTCCGGTCATTATTCCCACTCCAAATAAAAAAGTTACCGCAATGTGCCAAATGATAATGACAAAGAAAAATAATTCAAAAAAATTATATGGTACTTGCACCACCATATTTATAGTTTTCTTTTTATAATAAAGATAAACAAACCATAAAAATGCAAACGGAATAATGGAAATTATAAAATTTATAAATAACAATAAATTGTTTATTTCAACATTAATACCCAAAAAATCTCCATTATATTTTCCTGTAACTAGAGCATAAAGGTAACTTATTATTATTGAAGTTAAAAATAAAAAGATAACAGTTTTGGCTCCGTAATAGTAAGTATCTTTATGTTTCAATATCATCAAAATTGTTAAATTTGTATTTGGATAGTATATTCATGCATATATCTATATTGTCAGCAAGTGCTACCTCGTAATTGAATTTTTTTTCCTTATATAGTAAATCACGATTTAATTTGCCCACAATTTTTTTTATGTAAGTGATTATAATTGAATATAATTTAATTGGGTTATGATTGCAATATAGTTTTAAAGTAGGTTTAATATATCCAATTAAGAAGGGCTCATAAACAAGCATGGAACCATAAAATGCATTATAATTAATTTTTCCATTATATTTAAAAGCTGTTAATACTTCAGATACGGTCTGGGCATAAATTGTGTGAGCAGACCAAATTTTTGGAATATTTTCATCCCAAACTTCTAAAATATTCTTTTTAAGAAACGTCTGATTCTCAATTTTACCATAATGTTTGTTGCTCGCACTATAACCACCTCCACTATTTTTAGAGGCTCCATAGATTGTTACCGGGTAATTAATATAGTAATATTTGTCTATAACAAATGCAATTGATGTAGCATAGGATATATCAGGGCATGAACCGACCAAAAAAGTTCCCGTTGAGCTTTTTATTTTTTCTAAAACTTCCCTTTTAATAATTCCATGATAAAATCTTGGCAAATTAAATAAATGAACACCACCATTTTTAATGACAAAACTTAATTCTTTTTCAGAAATTTTCTCCTCTAGGTGAGTATTAATATTTTCCGGAATCCATAAGGCTTTTTTCCTGTGATAATATGTCTCCTTTAAAAAAGTAACACTGTCCCACCAATAATAACCGCAATTGAATATTAGACAATCAATGTCTTTTCTATTTAATTGCTCTACAATTTCGCAAATGTAAGGTGATACTATATCATCATCTCCTATAAATATTGCATATTTCCCAAGTATTTTCTCAATTGCAAGAATTGTATTATCAGAAATTGATATGTTTTCGCCATGATAATAATAATGAATTCTACTATCAGTATTTTCAATATTGTCAAAAAAACTAAGAACTGATTTATTTGAGTCTGAATTATCCTGAATAATCAGTTCAAAATTATTCGATTTTATATTTTTTAATATTGCATTTACAACCGGCAATAATGTTGTATATCTATTCTTTGTTGGAATTATAATTGATAAAAGTGGGGTGGTATTCGAATTCATGATTATTTAAAAATAATTTATTAGGTTTTTTCTATTGCTTGTTTAATTTGAAAAGATATGTTTTTAACAAATATATAGAGAACCAAAATTAGTACTACTATTCCCGAAATTATTGCATAAAAAATAGTATAATTTGAGTTTAGCTTAATTAATGTTCCGAATTTGTAAAAAATAATGGATATAGAAAGTACAAATAACAGAGGAAAGATCGTGTCACTTATAAACCATTTGAACCATTTATTACTTATAAATTTATTGTAAACATAGCAATTATAAATGGGTGTCAATATTAGTAAAATTAGCAACCATGCCATTGCGGCGCCAGTTATACCGTAGTTGTTTACTAATATTATTAATAAGGGGATTAAAATAAATAGGTTGATTAAACCAAAGAATGTATTTATTTTTGTTACTCCGTGTGCTAATGCAAGATTAAAGGGCATAATTTGAATTGTTAAAAACATACTGCCGGCTGTTAGTATAGCTGCCGGTAACCACGCCTTAGATGCTAATTCTGGATTTCTTGTCCAAAATAAAAATAACTCATGTGCGTAAAAACACATAGAAATTGAAACACTAATTGCAAAAATACTTAATATTTTATTTGACAATAGAAAAAGACGTTGTAATTTTTTGGTGTCTTTTGTTGAAAAATAGTAAACAAAACGTGGAAAAATAGCAACTGAAATAGCGTTTACAAGTATAACCGGTAATTGGGAAAGTGAAAAGGCTAAGTTGTATATACCTAATTCTGAAATTGGCAAAACCTTGCTAATTGTTATTTTATCTAATTGAAAGTTAAATGCTGAAATAATAGAAATGGTAAGCATTCCTATCGCGTATTTCCAAATATTTTTAAGGTTATTCAACTCTTGTAATTTCCAATTATATGTATTATCTACGCTAAGCGATTTATATATTTTTATTCTCAAAATTGTTAAATATAATAAGTCGGCAAAAATAAACCATAAATAAAATAGGCGAATATCGGGGGTAATAAGCCATAGAATTAAAAGAACGCAACCATTTTTTAAGATGGACCAGCATATTTGATATATGTTTGTAACTATTTGTTTTTCTAATCCTAATAAGCCACCATAATACAAAGTGGATAAGAATTGCAAAGCAATTGAAATGCCCATTAACCTTATTGTCGTAATTGCAATGCTTGGATTTATATTTCCAATGTTTAGCCATTTATTGACTATAAATCCGGCTCCAAGATAGCTAAATCCTATAGCAAATGTGATAATTATTAAATAGCAAAACTCAATTGACCGGAGTAATTTAAATTTTCTTTTTTTGTTTTCACCATTATTTTCACCGAATGAAAATTCACGACGAAGTGTAACTGATAAACCTGCATCCAGCAAAAATAAAACACTTTGCATCGTAGCAAAAAAACTTACCAAACCGAATAGTGCGATTCCTAAAAAGTGAATGTATAATGGAATAAATATAAATACTGAAATAAGACTCCATATACGACTTATTAAATTGGCGAGTATATTTTTATACATTAGACGGAAACTTAGAAAAAATTTTATAAGTTTGTATTACGAGTGAGTAAAAATCATTATTTTAAAAATTAAATACCTTTTATGAATTCTTTCAAATAAATAAATTCGAGCATTTATATGCTACTCATTAGATCGTTCCATTATCTACATGATAACTTTGTCCGGTTATAGCGATTGCTTTTTCTGATAAAAGAAATGCAACTGTTTCAGCAACGGATATAATGTCTGTTGCAGCTTTCATTGAAGTTCGTTTATAGATCCGGTCTTTTTGCTCTGAAGTAAGAGTCGAACTCATGGTTGTTTCCATAAAACCAGGCACTATCACATTTGAACGAATCCCAAAACTTCCCCATTCTCGTGCTGTATTTTTCGAAAAAGCTTCCATAGCTGCTTTACTTGATGCATACATTGCTAATCCTTTATATCCGGTATGCGCACTAATAGATGAAATATGTACAATACATCCTTTAACCTTATTAAATATCATATTACGAATAGAATATTTTGTCAGTAGCATGGGAGAATAAACATTAGTACGATACATTAATTCTAATTTTTTCAAATTTATATTTGTGACAATATCATCGTATGCAACTGCAGCATTATTTACAAAACCATGGAGCGGAATAGAATTCAAAATAAATTCTTTAAATACGACTTTGTGGATATCATCAGGGTTAGAAAGATCTACGCTTTTAAAGAATAATTGATTTTTATACATACACTCGAGTTTTTCAAATTCTAGTGTATGGCTTCTGCTGATTGCATATACAGTGTAACGCTGCGATAAAAGCACCCTACATATTTCTAGTCCTAATCCTTTTGAAGCACCTGTCACTAAAATATTCATAGTCTTTGTAATTTTCCAGTTCTTGTTAATTTAATTGTTTCAACAAATTTTATTCTTCTTGGGATTTTATAATCTTGAAGTTTTTCTGACAAATAAGTTCGAATCTCCGATTCTAATAAAGAGCTTTCTTTGATGAGCTTTATTTCTGCACAAATTACGTTGCCTAAAACAGAATTTGGTTTTCCATAAACTAAAACATGTTGAATTTGTGGTAATTCTAATATAGCCTCCTCTACTTCTGAAGGATTTACTTTATATCCTCCTACATTTATTAATTCGTTTTTTCTACTTTTAAAGCGAAACAATCCGATTTCTTCATCTACCCATTCAACTAAATCCCCGGTATAATAATAATCTTCGGTTAAAGAAAAATCTTCGGACCTTCCAAGCAAAGACCTGTGAATTAATAATTCCCCATTTTTAATCTGAAATTTATCCTTTGAGATTTTTGGTATTTGGAAGTCCTCTCCATTAGCTGCTAATAATGATCCAGCCTCGGTTGAAGCATATATATTATTTATTTTCGCATTCGGAAAGGTTTTTAATATGGATTCAAATAATTTTTTATCCGATTTCTCTCCTCCCAAAGTTATCCTTACTACCGATGGATATTCCTTTTCAACGGGAAATAAAAGACGATAGAAAGTGGGAGTTGCTGAGATATTTGTGATTTGGTATTTCTCAATAGCATTAAATACATCTATCCGACTTTTATTGAAGATGTTTACTATTGCATTTCCGTTTTCAAAAGCCTGAAAAAAAACTTGCAGTCCTGCCATATGTGTTGGATTGTATGCAAAACCCCAAACTTGATCTGTGTATTTTTCATGTTTTCTAACTGCCCTAGTCAGTGTTGTAATAGAATGATCAACTTTTTTAGGCTGACCTGTTGTGCCCGATGTAAAAATGGTAATGATAGAAGTAGATTTTAAAAGTTGGTCTACTAATTTGGTGAAGGAATCGAAATGTAAAGGCTCAATAAGTTCTTTCTCATTTAGATGAGCATTAATAGCCGAATCCTTCATTTCTGATAAATTCAAATCCGCATCAAGCAAAATTAAATTCTTATTAGAAAGTAAAGCAATAATACAGTTTAAAAAGAAATCATATAATTTAAACGATTTATATGATTTATAATAATGATGTGAATTATTAATGTCTTTTAATAGTCTTTTGTAATGAAATATTTGTTCTTTATCTATTACGAATGGTTTCATTGGATGTTTAGTTTTTTGAGAATTTCACCAACTGTACTTACTATGCCATCTTCAAAGATATCAACATCAAATTCATCCTCAATTCTTACTGTTAATTCGGCCAAATCAAAAGAGTTAAGCCCAATATCATTACGTAAGTCGTCTTTTTCATTTATAATACCAATTTTTTCAAGTTGGTTATTTATCCTGATTTGGTTTATTATTTGCAGTACTTTTTCTTGCATCTTTAATGATTTTTTTTTGTTGAACAATGATTCTAATATACTCATCTATTGGTATTGCTGGAATTCCACAAACACGAGAATTTTCAGCTATATTATTAACGACTAGCGACATTGATCCAATAAATGAATTTTGATTAATAATACATTTATTAGATACAGTCGAACTTGGGGAGATCCATACATTTTCTTTTAATTCAACTGATCCCATTAATAATGAATTGCCTGTAATTACAGTGTTTTTGCCAATTTTGCAATTATGTCCGATATGAACCTGACTATCTATCATGCAGTTATCTTCAATAATTACATAGCCTTCAAACAGAGAATTACATATGGAACAATTATCATTGATTACTACATTTTTCCCAACATAAGTCCCTCCCGCATGAATTACAGTAAAGGGAACGTCGTTTTCATCATAAATAAGCTGGAAGCCTTCACTTCCAATAACGGAGCAGGATCCAACGGTTGAATTATCATTAATTACTGATCCTCTTTTTATTACACTATTTGCTCCTATTTTGACATTATGACCAATTATGACTCCATCTTCAATAACTGAAGATTTATGAATACTACAGTTTTCACCAATTTTAGTTTCAAAATTGTACTTTTTATAGAAGCTTGATTCGTAATATAATTTAGCATGTAATTTATAAAATACTACTTCCGGATGTGGTACTATTAAAAAGCTTAAATTTCTATCAATCTTAATATTATTTGAAAGTTTCTCGTATATATCTTGAGTTATAAATAAACATCGGACAGATTTATTTTCTACTATATTTGATAAAAATTGGTCTGAGGTAATATATGATACAATTGATTTATATATCGTTTTCCTATTACATAAGTTAAATCCATTTATCACTTGATCATTACCAATAAAATCTAATTCTAAAATATTGGCTATTTCAGAAATTTTAATTTCGTGTTCTTTCATATTCTGTCATATATTTACCCACCAACCACTTGGAATGGCAAGAAATTTTGAATAGAATTCAGCAACTCCTTTTAGTGATTCATGATTCCCGAAAACGGAATAATAGGTGTTAGGCAAATGAACACTGGAGGCATAATAATCCATATCCCGGATTTTTTTTATTGTTTCTATTTTATTGTCAGCTAATAATCCATAAACCCAATAATTCGGAGTGATTTCTTTTCTGTTATTCATTAAAAAATAGTGCTTATTTTTCGTCAGAAACTTTTCTGTCCAACGATTAGCATTTTTACGCTGTTTCCCGATCAGCATTTCTATATCGTTCATTTGCTGCAATCCAATATAGCTATTTATATCACTCATGGTTGCACCAAATCCGGGGACAGAAATATCATAATCAGGGTTAATTTCACCTATTCCGTCCCGGAAATATTTCCGATCAATGCCAGAATCCCTGACAAGAATGCTTTTTTCATAAAGTGTTTTATCTTTAAATACTAAAGCTCCTCCGTCGATGGTAGTAGGTAATCGTACAGCTTGAAATGAGAAGATTGTTACATCTGTGCCTGTATTTCCGATCTTCTTGCCTTTATACTCAGAGCCGAATGCTTCGATGGCATCGTCTACGACAGTAATTCCATATTTACTGCCAATCGAATTAATTTCATCTATATAACCAGGATAGCCACAAAAATGATTGTGAAATATAGCCTTTGTTTTAGAGCTAATCTTTTGTTCAACGCTTTCAGGGCTAAGTGTCCCAGTTGTCGGGTCTACATCTGCCCAGACAACTTTTGCTCCCATTGTAACAAATGGTTGATTAGATGCAAGGCATGCGATAGGTGATGCAATTATTTCATCTCCTGGTTTTATTCCAAGCGTTAATAATGCAACTAAAATAGCGGAGTTAAAGGAATTTACAGTTATTAATTGATCAACTCCAATATATGACCGTAATTTCTGTTCAAATTCTCTCCCATATTTTCCAAAAGCCAAAGCGCCGGAATGCAGGATTGCATCCAATTTTGGAAGCTCAGCCGGCATATAAGGTTTGAAAAGAGGAATCATTTCCATATTATTTTACCAGCCTTTTTTAATTACACTAACAATTTGCTCCCGTTCTTTTTTACCGACCCACCATCCACAAGGTAGGTGAACCAGCCTGGAATAAAATTTATCCAGATTGGGTAGCTGTTGGTTGAAATCATTTAGATAATCGTGCGAGTCATTTCGTTTGTGCAACTCGGAAGCCATTATTCCATTCTCAATTAGTTTCTTTACAAATCCATCACGGTCTTCAACTTTTAAGGTATATAACCAATACGATGGTTCGCTGTCAGGATAATATTTTATTAGTTCAAGTCCAGGTATATTTTGGAGTTCCCTGTCAAAGTATTTTCCATTTTCAATATGTGCATTTACAATTGTATCAATATCCGCAAGCTGAACCAAACCGATAGTCGCATTTACATTGTTCATGTGATACTTGTACCCTTGAAACTGGATATTATTATCCAATCTGCTCAGCTTTTTATCAATGCCAAACCACCGGATCAATTTTGCTTTTTCATATTCTTCCTTCGATGCAATTTGCAGCATTCCTCCGTCAATGGTTGTTAAATGCTTAATGGCTTGAAAAGAGAATACGGTATATGGAAAGTGATTCCCGGTTTTTAATCCATTGAATTTGGCCCCTATAGCGTGCGCAGCATCATGGATTACAGGTATATTGTATTTCTTGGAGATTTGTTGAATACTATTAACATCTACAGGAATCCCGGCATAATCAACTACCATGATTGCTTTTGTAGAATCGTTAATATTTTCTTCAATTGATGCTGACGAAATATTTCCGGTGTCCGAATCAACGTCGGCATACCTGATTTTTGCCCCAACCATCTTAATGGCTACATTAGTTGGTTCAGCGGTTAAGGCAGTTGAAATTACTTCGTCTCCTTGTTTGATAGCGGCAAGAATTAAAGCAATGTGAAGGGCTGCTGTACCTGAATTTACTGTTAATGAATGACCACAGCCAATATATTTTTCGAATGCTCTTTCGAAAAGTTCAACCTGTTCTCCTTGCGCCACATATCCGCTGTATAAAACTTTTTCAAGTTCCGGCATCAGTTTTTCGCGTGGAGGTATACTTGTTTTTACTAAAGGTATCATGGTCTTATTTTGATTTTAATTCATCCTGCACATAGTCAAGTGTAAGCAATAATTCTTTTAGCTCTTCAACATTAAGCTGTTTGGTATTGTCAGAGTTGTATTCCTGATCAATTAATCGGGGGCCGTCAGTTTGTAAATATTTGGTATAGTTTAAATCCCTCAAGTCGGCAGGCACGCGATAAAAATCCCCCAAATCATCCGCTTTTGACATTTCTTCCTTTCCACATAAAGTTTCGTACATTTTTTCACCATGCCGCGATCCTATAATCTGGATTTCGTTGTCTGCATTAAATAGTTCTTTTAAGGCTGTTGCCAAGGTCTGGATGGTGGCTGCCGGTGATTTTTGAACAAATAAATCGCCAGGAGACGCATTCTCAAAAGCAAACAAAACCAAACTGACTGAATCTTTCAGTGACATCATAAACCTGGTCATATTTGGTTCAGTAATCGTGAGAGGTTTACCTTCTTTAATTTGTTTGATAAATAGTGGTATGATTGAACCTCTTGATGCCATTACATTTCCATAACGGGTAGCACAAATTACTCCTTTATTTGCCTGTACTCTCGGATCACGAGCTTTTGAAATGGCCAGTTTCTCCATGATTGCTTTTGTCATACCCATTGTATTGATTGGATAAACAGCTTTATCAGTACTTAAGACAACAACTTTTTTTACATTATTTCTGGCGGCTGCTTCCAAAACATTTTCTGAACCAAGAATATTTGTTTTAACTGCCTGTAAGGGAAAAAATTCACAGGATGGAACCTGTTTTAAAGCCGCAGCCTGGAAAAGAAAATCAACGCCTTTCATAGCTGAATTAATACTATCGAAATCCCTGACATCACCAATGATGAAATTGAGTTTGGCATCTTTATACTCAATCCTCATATCTTCCTGTTTCTTTTCATCACGGCTGAATATCCTGATTTCTTTAATATTCGAATTCAAAAAATGTTTTAGAACGGCATTGCCAAAGGAGCCTGTTCCTCCGGTAATCATTAATACTTTGTCTTTAAACATAGTTTATATATTTTAGTGATATCTAATATGTTTCAATTTTTTAATATTAAAGTCTTTCATTATATATCTTGTTGCTAAGAATCTCCTTTGCATCATATATAATGCATCCTTGTTCAGGGTGTTTTTGCAGATCATTCTTAGTGAATTCCTTATGTGCTACTGCTAAGATAACAATTATAGAAACATTCCCTTCCGGGTAAGTTGTCAGTGTATTTATTGTAAACATCAAAACGACCCCCTTCGTTTGTGCTAATGGATAAACGGCTTTGCTTGAAAATTACTAATAAACAGATATGATGAATTTTAATCGATATATTATCAAGAATATTGACGATTACCAGCAGAGCTATTATAGATTTAATTCCGCCCTTACATGGGCTTTAAACTCCACATTATAGAGTATGGATTCCTTATTTTAGGCTTTATATTTTGATTTTATGCCTTTGTCCCAATTAACCAGTGACAAGACATTATCCAATATATTCGCCTTTTCTCCGATTGACCTTTTATTCCCTTTTCTTTTAGGCTTTTTACAGCTTCGCCCGCTCACTCCCAGTTTAGAGTTGTGGTCAGCAAATAAGCGCAGGTTTAAGGCTTTTTTCTGAGTCGTGCAAAAGTAACCTAAATTACAAGAGCGCTGATTCAATTTTGGGAATAATTGCCGAATATTAACAATCGGAATTAAAAAGGGGATTGGAGAATTTGAAACTGAAACATTTGACTTCGTCAAACAACATTTTATCGATTTGACAAAGAGATGATTCAATAAAGGCTATTCATAAAAAATGTCGGTTGCCTTGTCGATAAGGAATGATTTAATTTCATCTTCGGGAACCGGAGGGACAAGATAATCAATGGCTTCGGAGTAGTCAATGACATCAAAAAAAACTTATATAAAAAAGGTATGCAGTGTTTAACTTCGTTGATCTTCGATGGTAGTTGGTCAAAGCTAATTTTACGCAAAATGAATTGATGATTCATTACAATCGGAGATCCAACTATAAATTTCTACGTTCAATGATCCATTTTTTGAAAAACGGATCATCAATCTCGTACCCTTGTTCTGATTTTATTACATTCCCGTTTTGCATCAACCGCTTCAAACTACTGAAAACAGTACTTACAGGTCCAATATTTGCCGCTCTTGCCAAAGGACTTATCATTTGGTTATTATTACGTCGTGAAAGATTTATCAGTGTTTTTTTATCCGTATTAATAAATGATTTAAAGTGCTCTTTTTCTATTTTTGGCAATGGGAAAAGTTGCCCAAAGTGATAAAAGGGAGATTTTTTCTTTTCGAAAATTTCGCGCATCATTGATTCCTGACTACCCAGTATAATATAATTGATGTTTTGGTGAAGTTGCATAATGGATCGTAGCTTTCGGTCGATACCTATACCCAATCGCATGATATCCTGAAATTCATCAAAGACAACAATTGTCCGATTGACTGGATTACTTAACTGATCCAAAAGGTTAAGAGCATCTTCCAACAAGGGCAGATCAGCGCCTGCGTTTTGAAATGATATTTCCATTTATCTAGTTCTACTGTGCGATTAGTGAAAAATGGATCATCAACAACACTGCCAAATTTAAACGGATTATTCATTTTAATGATTGCGATATTTTTCGTTGTGATATTCTTCGCAACGCATTTAAAATGCAAATATAATCTGATTTTAAAAAATTTGTGCTATCACGTACTATGGCAAAGTATACTAAATTTCAAGGTTGGAAAGGTACGATTGTGGTTACAGGTAAAACAGTGTTTCACAATTAAAAAGGTAAACAGGGTTACGCCGTATAAATATAAAATACCGTGAGACACTGTGAAATACACTGTGCAACACTGTGTACCCTAATCTCAAAAGATATCCGTTGCCTTATCGATCAGAAATGATTTGATTTCTTCTTCGGAAACCGGTGGAACAAGAAATTCAATAGATTCGGAGTAGTCGATGTCTTTATGGAATGCCAACTGTTGCCGGAATAATTTCCCGGAGAACTGTTGATTAAAAATTTTTACGGCTTCCTTGCAAATATTCTCTATCGGGTAATGATCCCGTATTATAAAATAAAGATCGACATAGTCTTTCCATTAAATATCTCAGTGCACATATTTTCTGAATACAAGGGTAAAATAGTTAATGGTTAGTTCGTGATAGTTACCTTTTCTGCGATTGCTAAGGTTGATGGAATCGAAAAAGCTTTTTGCAACTTCTTTAATGCCCAGTAAATGGAATAATTGAACTGTAGCATTCAAATCCCCATAGTTTAAAATGGTTTCCACAAGAAATTCATCGCTTATATCCTCTTTTTTGTCTTCAGGCGTGTACCAGAACAGGTTGCTGTGCTGATGGATAAATGCTTTAATTTCAGGACTGTTCATCGAACCAAATTTAGAAGATAAAGATACCAATAAAATGCGAATTTCAAGGAGGCAAAAGTACACAGGGATTAAAAGTTACACAGGGTTACACAGAGGAAGCACAGGGTTTCACTGTAGAAAGGTTACACGACTTGTCCTTGTCTACCCCGTCTTTTCGGGAGCCTGTCGGGAGTGTTGCAATGAGGGATCTCAGGGTAAGGCCAGAGTCGCACCGTTTTTAAATATTCACTGTGTCACACCGTGTATTACACTGTGTAACACTGTGTACCTTTAACCCTCCCGAAAAATCGGGACAAGTTGTGTGCCATTTAGTTTACATTATAAATCTCTTTATCCCGTCTTTTAGACTATTGACATTGAAATTTATAAGCAATCCAACCTTTTTATTCCCGAAACGCAAATGGGTTAATACCTGGGCAAAATGTACATCATTGAAGGTATCCACGGTTTTAAGTTCAACGGTCACCTGATCTTCAACCAAAAGATCCATTCGGTATCCGCAGTCGAGTTTGACTTCTTCATAAATGATTGGCACCGGTTTTTCTTCCTCAACCTTCTATCCCTTTTTTCGAAGCTCATAGGAAAGGCATGCTTTGTACGCTGATTCAAGTAATCCCGGACCTAAAACTGCGTGTACTTTGTAGGCGGAGTCAAGAATTTCGTGAGTTATTTGATTGATTTCCATGGGCTAGATGGTGTTTTTAAGGTTAAAAAGGCACACAGTGTTTCACGGAGTATTACACAGTGTTTCACAGTAAAAAAGGAACACAGGGTAAAGCACAGTGTGAAACAGTAAATTAAAAACCGTGTTACTCTGTGTAGTACACTGTGAAACTCTGTGTAACTTTTCCTCTTAAAGTTTGTAATAGCTCTTATACCAATCGATAAACCTGCCTACTCCTTCTTTGATTGGGGTATCAGGTCTGTAATCAAGATTGGTCTGAAGGTCGGATGTATCAGCCCAGGTCATTGGGACATCACCGGGTTGCATCGGGAGCAATTCCTTTACGGCCTCAATACCCAGTTTAGTTTCGATTGCTTCGATAAAATCCATTAAGCGGACAGGGGAGGAGTTCCCAATATTGTAAATTTTGTAGGGGGCTGTTTTGCTGACCGATGGATCTGTAAGACCTTTTAAATCTGGCAGTGGCTGATGATCGAGCACCCTGGTTATGCCGCCCACAATATCGTCCACATAGGTGAAGTCACGTTTCATCTCACCATTGTTAAAAACCTGGATTGGTTGTCCCGCAATGATTGCTTTCGTGAAAAGGAACAAGGCCATATCGGGTCGGCCGTAGGGTCCGTAAACGGTAAAAAACCGAAGGCCTGTTGTCGGTATTCCGAACAGATGGCTGTAGGTATGTGCCATGAGTTCGTTGCTTTTCTTTGTGGCAGCATAGAGGCTGATCGGATGATCGACATTGTCGGCGGTGCTTAACGGCATCTTGCTGTTATTCCCGTAAACACTCGATGAACTCGCGTAAACGAGGTGTTTGATGTTATTGTACCTGCAACACTCGAGAATATTTAAAAATCCCGTGATATTGGCATCGATATAGGCTTGCGGATTTTCGAGTGAATAACGTACGCCTGCCTGAGCTGCGAGATTAATTACTTTGTCAAATTTTTGTGATGCAAAGAGTTGCTCCAGTTGATCCTTGTCGGCAAGATCGAGCTGAAAAAACTGATAGTTTGAATACTTTGAACTTCTGACGGAAGTGTTATAGACGATATCTTTACGTTGAATACCCGTTTCAGCAAGCCTGGAATATTTAAGTTCAACATCGTAATAGTCATTAATATTGTCAATTCCAATCACTTCTTCGCCTCTTTCGAGCAGCGCTTTTGCAAGGTGAAAACCAATAAATCCGGCGGTGCCGGTTACTAATATCTTCATGGTGGAAAAATTACACGGATTTTAAAAATGATTACACGGATTAGGTGGAAACGAATTAACACGAATAAAAAACAAACGAAGTTCAGTTAATCAAAAATTGATTCGATACTTCTTTTGGTGTTAGATTGGAGCTTATCTTACTTAGTGATCCAGGCTCTTTTACCAATGAATAGCCGGCACTTATTGATGTTTTCGATAAGTTGCGAGGTCAGCTCAATGACTTCCGGAACAAGGTCACGAATTGCTTCAGGAATATACTCATGTGATATCTGATTTCTTAAATCCCTAATTTCGATCATCTGATCAGCAGATTGTAGCATCAGCATTTTCTCGCCTTTGTTCATCATGTCGATAAATGGGACAAAAGGTTCGTGAAGCAACATCCAAACTGATCGAAGTACTTTTTGAGTGAAAATATCCGATGTCCGGTTGAATTTTGAAGTCAGTGAATCGAAGGATTCCAATTCCTCAAAGGTACAATTCTCTTTTATTCCTATCGTTTTGCATTTATAATTGAATTGCATTGATGGCAATTAATTTTCGGAATGGAGACTCGTTAGAATAAGTAAAGTTTACCAAATCAATTTTTCTCCAACCGTATTTTTTAATAAACTCAAGTCTGACTTTTCGCAATAGACGCGAATTGGTAGCTTTTTCTGTAAGGATCATCAGGTCAATATCTCCACCATTGGCCAAATCATCTGCCCGGGATCCGAATAAATATACGGTCGATCCAGGTATAATTTCCTGAATTAACTGTTTTAAATAGAAAGCAATTTCGGGATTTAAACGCATTTTGAATAAAAATTTATAAATTTACGTAAAACCAAACCTAAACGGAATACTTGTTTTCTACTTGTTATGATTTGCAGCGTATGGAGCAGATTCTTTTCGATTTGCTGTTATAGTTGTGCTTCATTTTCTGTCGTTTATTTCCTCACTGGGTTACGAATCAAGCGGTCGCTTGCCCCTTCTCCCAGTCGCAGTTACAAGTTGTCTGCTCTGTCTGTCCCTTTCCTTTTCCCCTTCTCCCTCTCACCCCATCACCCCTTCTCCTCATCGACTACTTCTCTTTCCACTTGTTTTTAATCGAACTGGTAAACTCCCTTCCGAACACAACTGCGGTGCCGAGAACTCCACCAAGGAAGAGCCAGATCAAGAGAATCATCGGGCGGTTAGGTTTTGATTTTTTTGTGGGGACAGAAATAGGTTCAATAATCGTGAAAACCGGGGTATCATGCTTTACTTGTATTTTTGATTGTTCAAGCTGCTTGGCGAGTTCGGAATAGATGCCATAAATCAGGTTATATTGACTGTTTAGGCGCGTTTCTTCCGTTTTAGCTGTAGCTAATGAAACATTTTTATTCCGGTCACTGAATGAGGCTAATTGTTGTTGTGCCACCTCATACTTTTGCGCCGTCTCATCAAAACGTTGCTGAATAAAATCAAGGTTTGTTTGCGCCTTTTTTATTTTAAATTCGGTGATGTATTTTTGCAATAATTCTTGTGCACGTTGTCCAAGCTGAGCTGCCGCCAGCGCTTCTGGCATTGTCGCCGAGAGGGTTATCAATCCTTCTTTTGCATTTGCTTCCAACGAAATTAATTGGGAAATGATTTCAATTACACTTTGCTGTTTCGCTGTGAGCTCAAGAGGTCCCTTTTCCCGACCGGGTAACACACTTTCGGTCTGTTTCCCTTTTATGGCACTTAGTATAGTCCCGGGTAGGCCGATTGTATATTTAAGCAGGAGGTTTGGTTTTTGGATTTCGGTATAGTAATCGAAGAAGGTGACCGGTTTACTGAATTCTTTGAAGTTAAGTGGTGTTTTCATCAGCTCCAGTTGAAACGGGAGACTCGAAACAATCTTCGGATATACTGCCGGGGTGAGTTCACTGCCTGTGACCGAACCAATATTAATTCCTGCCATCATGGCCAATCCTCCCAATCCCCCAAGTTTTGAATCTGTATCGCTACCTGAAGGAACCATAATCGTGGTGGCAACAAATTCTTTGGAAGACGAGATCGCGATAAAGAGGCCGAGTACACCACAAATTAATACCGATATCAATATGGTTCGCCTGCCGGACCAGAAGGTTTTTGCCAGCGCGATTAAATCAATTTCGTCGTCAGCTATTGGGGTGGCTGGTTTTGTGTTTTCAAGAGACATGTTGAGAAATTACGAATTATGAATTATGAATTACGAATTTTTTGAGCGAAGCGTTTTTTGGATGGAGCCGATTATTCTTAAGAGTTCTTCAACATCCTGCAAAAGACTTTCTCCATTGTCTTTCGTTAAATAGTCAGTAGCCGTCAATAATCGAATCCAGTAGTGTGTTTCCCTTGCTTCTTTATAGGATATCGTCAATTTTGCAAAAAAATCTTCATTATCTTGTGATGATCACGAGCGTTGCGATGGCGGTACCCACTGAAGCCACAGCTGAGGCAATAGAAATCCATTTCATCGTGTTGTCGGTTCTTTCCGGTTTTTTAGGAACGATAATTTCTGCTCCGGGAGTTATTCTGGGTACCTTTCGGAAGATAAACCCGCGTGTGGATGCCGTTGTTCCATTGGCGTATATCACATATGTTCTTGATTTTTTCGCCCGGTCGTCATATCCTCCGGCACGGTCAATATACCTTCTTAGCTTTATTCTCTTTTCGTAGGTCAAAGCGAGCGGATTCATCACATTACCTGATACTTTGACGGTTTGTAATTGACGCGGAACGTTGATCACATCCCCCGGCTGCAAAAGCAGGTCAATAGTGCTACCCGGATTCGCAAGTATTTTTTCCAGTTCGATTCCGACCGGATACGTATTTTTTAAGGATAACAATGAATCTTTCAGTGTAGTATCCCTTTTCATGAGTTGTTTTTTCTTTTCGATCTCAGCTTCAGAGAGTTTGTATGTACGGGTGAGAGTCGCACCGCTGACAAATGCGCCAGGTATCAATCCGCCGGCTCTTTTGATGATCTGTGATATCTTTTCATTTTTATCCGAGATTGCATAAGTACCTGCATAAATTATTTCACCCGTAATTTGTATGGTTCCCTGGTTACGGTATCCGGGTGCCCGGCGTACATACACTTCGTCGAAAGGCATTAATTTAAAGGCTGCATCGGTTTGCGAAAGCTTCAGGTCGCGTGTGAGTGCGAACTGAAAGATATTATTCATTTTATCGGTTACCTTGGCCGCCTCTTCGTAGCTTAACCTGCGGGATACTTCAACCACTGAGATGTCAGCTTCCTCGCGGAATCCCCCGGCTTTGAAAATCAGATCGCCGAGTGTCATATTCTCCTGGTATTCCATCGAATCTGGCTTCATGACTTCACCCAGGATGTTTACAGTCCTTTTTTCGCGCATCTTAAAAATTGAATTGATCAGCACCTTATCCTCTTTACGGAGAATGATATCGTTGCCTCCCTGCATCACTTCTTTCAGATCGAATGAAATATTTTCGGGTGAATTATCTTCTTTTATACGGCTGATGAGTCCGCGGTTCATAAATGCATCTTCGCGCAACCCGTCCGCTTTTTTAATCAGGTCGGATAGCTTCATTCCTGGGGTGAGTTCATAATTTCCCGGGTGAAATACGGATCCTTTAATGGCCACCCTGTTGCTGAAGCGGTTCAGAATAGAGTCTGCCCTGATTGAGTCACCATTCTGCAAAACGAACTTTCCAAAATCGGCATCGGTTACACTCCGTACTTCGCGTTCCCTGTCATTGCTGCGGATTACCGTCAATGCATGTGTGTAAGCTTTATCGCCGAAACCACCTGCAAAACGGATCAGGTCACTCATCGTTTCGCTGTTTTTGATTTCGAAGATCCCTTTTCGTTTAATCTCCCCAGCTATTTCCACGCGTGTTTTGTAGTTAGGAACGAAGAGGATATCCTGTTCGCGGAGCTGTACGTTTGCCGTTGGATCGGCATTGATCAGAAAATCGTAGACGTCAATTGTTTTGAAAGTAACTCCGTCGCGGATCAACCGTATTTCGCGGAACGAACCATTTTCGTTAGGCCCACCGGATAGGTAAAGTGCATTGAAGGCTGAAGCTGTTGAAGGGAGGGTATAGGTTCCCGGCGCATTAATCTCACCGATCACATTGATCTTGATTGAACGGACAGCACCGAGACTTATCTCTGCCCATGTGTTTGGAAACTCACCCGCCATACCGCTGTAAATGGCCATCAACCTGTTTTTAATCAGAGACATGCCTTTCTCAACCGAGAGGCCGGCAAGATAGATGGGTCCGACATCGGGGATGGTGATTGCGCCGTTTTTATCAATTGGCAGCAGATATTTTGTTTGCGAGGCACCCCATACATTGATGGTGAGCTGATCGCCAATACCAAGGATATAGTCCCTCGGAATGGGAATATTAACCGCCGGCTCGAAACTGAGGTTTTGCGAATTAAAGAGCTGATAGCCAAATATTTTTTTTGTTTTCTCAGAGACAAAAATGCGCGCTTTTGGAGAGGTGTAAGGCCTTCTTTGGGTATTTGTTGATTGAAAATTTGACCGGTTTGAAGACAATGTGTCAGAAGGATTTGACTGCTGTTGCTCAATCCGTAGCATCAGTTGGTCGATCTGAGTTTGTGATGCCCCCTGAGCTTTTGCAAGTGCAATGGCTTGATCCTGACTTAATCCGCGTGATTGTATCTCCTGCATGATCTTTTGAATCTGGGCATCACTCAGCGAGTTTACATCGACAGAGGAAGGATCAGTCGGTACCTGTCCTTTCACATTCTGCTGCATGTGGAATGCAATAATTGCAAAAAATAGTATGAAAATTTTGAAATTCATATTTTGATTGTTTTAAAACTCAATTGTGATAAATAGCCAAATATTGTTTGTATTGTGAGTCTGGTGAATAGGAAGCAATTAATTTTTCATTCATTTTATATGCCATCGTTTTATTTGCTGTAGCGGTAATAATTGCATTAATGATGCTTTTCGGATTTTCCAGATCAAAAAATGAAATTTCATCCGTTGAAAAGGCTTCTCTGATTACTGGAAGATTGGATGCTACTGTAGGGATCGCGTAAGCGGCAGCTTCGAGGAGTGCTAAGGGAAAACCCTCACTCCGGCTTGGTAGTGCATACAGATCATAATAGGCTATGTACCGATAGGCATTGGGCTGATAACCGGCAAAAAAACAGCGGTTTTCCACCTTAAGTTTTTGTGAAAGTTTTTCCAACGATTTTCGTGATTTTCCATCGCCAACAATAAACAATTTGTAATCATTTAAAGATGGCAACGCATTAATCAATAAGTCAATCCCTTTTCTATCGTTCAACAACGAATTTACTCCGATCAGGATGGACGTTCCTTTGAACTTTTCTAAATTTTGAATCTCTGCTGCCGTTAATTTTAGTGTAATATCAGGACTTCTTGTATTGTAGGCATAAGTTAATTTCTCCATCGAAAACCATTTGGAGTAATAATTCCTGGCATCTTTACTTAAGGTGATCAGTACGTCATGCCGTCTGAGCCAATGAAGCCATAAGCGACCAAAGATTGCGGCAATTGCACGCGAATATTCATATCGCAGATCTTGAAAAAGATTGTTATGCAAGGTGCTTGCAAACAACGTTTTTGTTCTTCCGGTTGGTTTGTTTTTATAGATATATCTGTCGGGCCTGATACCATGGCTATGAACGACATCATATTTTGAAAAATCAATTACTTCTTTGTTCGATATTCTTTTGACAGGGCAGTCAAATGACAACTCAATTTTGTCATCGAAATAAAAGACGATGCATTGATGACCATTCCTGACAAAGCTGGCAACCAGTTCCTTGACAACAATTTCTGGACCTTTGTTTGCTAATGAAGGAACGATGTAGGCAATATCCATTCGTGAGGAAGGAACTATAGTGTTTTGATTTTGTATCTGTTATAAAAGTAATGGCCTTGTATCCATGGAGAAGAAAGAAGGGACAGACAAATATAAAGAGCCATTTTTATTTTGGAGTGCTTGTTGACCACTGCCTTGTTCAGAAATGATGCAGACTTTTGATAACAACGGGCACTGAAGTTTGAGCACTTAATGGCCCGGCTAAAATTTTCAGATGAAAAGCTGTCGGTTTTGTTTCCGCTTTTTATTCTTTCGTTGTATAATTTCCATGCGTAAGAGGCAGATAAACGCTGCTTTGCGCCTTGCAAGGAGACTGTATTCCCAAATCTGATCCTTACTTTATACAAGCATTGGTTTACATTGGTAAAACGTATTCCTGATGATAAGAGGCGCAGCAGAAAATCGTAGTCTTCTGCAGTTGGTATTCTGTAGCCGTTAAGTACTGTATAAACTTCTGTCCTTGCCAGCCAGTAGTGCAGCACGGTCGACATTTTGTATTTTAATCCGAAATAAATTTTTTCTTCGGATAGCGGCCACTTCGGGAAATTGATGCTATTTCCAAACTCATCGATTGTTTCGGTTTGGCTGCCTACCAATCCGATTTGAGGATTTAAAGCTAAATAGCTGTATAATATTTCGATGCGATTTTGTAGCGAAATATCATCTCCGTCCATTCTTGCGATAAATTTGCCATTGGCCTGTTTTAGGGCAAAATTCAATGCTCCGACAATGCCCATGTTTTCTTTGTTTCTGAATAGTTTTATCCTTTTATCGTGAACTGCATATTCAGTTAATATTTTAAAGGTCGTATCCGTTGAGCAATCATCGACGATGATGATCTCCAGATTCACATACGTTTGATTACAAATGCTTTCAATGGCTTCTGAAATATACTTTTCAACATTGTATGTCGGAATCAGGACAGAGATCAGCGGAAGTTGTTCCATTCTTTACTTAAACTTGCGGATAAGATATTTTGAGATTAAACCTAAAAGATCAGTATTGGGACGATTCTAAGGAGGATTCTTCCTGTAATTTTAAGGGAGTATCAGACTGAATTCTGGTCAATAAATAAATGATTGCAAGGCAGGTATAGTAAAATGTAAGTGCATGGGCAGATAGTGACATTCCGCTGATAAACATTGGGATTGTCAGGTAGAGACTTTTCCTGTCAGATCCGCTGATAAACATCAGGTTCGTTATCAGAAAGAGTAGAAGACCAATAATTCCAGATTCCAATAAGTGGGTAAGAAACAGATTGTGTGCACCAATGCCCAGGTAATTTACTGTATTTCCAAAACCGATACCATTGATCAGATCAATATAGGAAATATTGTTTAAATAATTGACTGCCAGTGAAAAAATACGAAATTTACTTAGAAAACTCTCGTCTGTTGCTACTTTTTGAAACAGCAAAACTGAGCCAATCAGAAGCAAAAAAAAGAAAAGAACCTTTGATATGATTGAACTGTTTTTCTTTGTTACATTGAGCAGAAGTAAGGTGAGCGGAATTGTTAATATTGCACTTCGCGATAAGGTTAAGAGGATAAGAAATCCTAAAATATAGAGCGGAATTGAAGATTTCATGAATTTCTCCCGCCATAAAAAGAGGTAAAAGAAAAAGGCAATTAAACCATATGTCCCAACAAAATTCGAATCCTGAAACATGATGCTGGAGAACTTAAAAGCATAAAACAGGTTTTTCTCTGCCTCTCCGTTTCCACTAAGACTTAGTTCGTCTGCCGCTTTATCGGATTGAAGAAAAAGTTGTTCTGTATCTTTGAACTTCTCCCTGTTCAAAGCCATTTGGACTAAATCGACAGGATGGCTCAGACGCCATGTTGCTTCTACGGTTAAAAGCAGAATCGTAAATAGGATGAAAATCTTTGAAAAACGAATCAGGTCTGCTTTTGAAATAGAAGTTGCCGTATTTAGAATCGTTATCAGGTAAGCCAACGAGAAAAGAACATTCAGCAATGTATTAAGGTCGGGATGATTAAAAGGCTGACTGACTATTAAATACAAAAAATAGACAATAACCGGCAACGAAAGCGGGTGGAAATGTTGTTTGCCAACAATCATCGAACCCCATAAAACAATAAAAAAGGATAAAACAAAGACGAAATAGATTGGGCTGACTGGTACAAGACGCGTCAGATAAAAGCCCGAAAAGACCACCAATAGTAATGTTGGCAGTTTCGCATAATTAAAAACGTATTGTTCAGCCCTTCCGAACATTCTCTTTTGTTATCAAGTTGGCAAAGAATGAAAATATTGTTAGCTTATTTCAGAAAAGGATAAATGAAGTTCAAAATCCGGTACAAAGGGCTTAGTAGGTAATATTTACGCTTTGATATGATCCCGTGTTTTTTCTGAATGGCGATCATGTCGAGTGAGAGTGGACGGCTCGATGAAATGCCTTGCAGACTGAAGTTGGTCAATACTTTTTCGATCATTAAGAAACCAACGCCTGCTTTTTTTATCCGGAGCATCATATCATAATCGGAAGCAATGGGATATCTTGTATCGTAAAGTCCGATCGAATTATAAACACTCTTTTTTATAAAACAGGTTGCGTGGTGAGGAAAGATCCCTTTTCCAATAAAAAGATCGGAAGCCCCGTAAAGCGTGTGGCAATTATTGTCCTTCCAGAATTTTACAACTCCATGAAAAACCCCAATTTCTGGATTCGCCTTATAAGCCTTCACTATATTTTCGAGGGTATCGGAACAGTACCAGTCATCGCTGTTTAACAAGGCAACCAATTTTCCGTTGGATTGATTGATCCCTTTGTTCATTGCCTCATAGATTCCAGCATCTTTTTCGCTTGTCCATTTGAAGGGAATGGCTTTTTCACGAAAGGCAGATTCATACGATCTGACTATATCAACGGTCCCGTCTGTTGATACACCATCAATAATGATGTATTCAAAGTTGGTATAAGTCTGGCAAAGCAGTGAATCAATCGTGGCCGTGATTGTTTTTCGGCTATTGTAACATACTGTTACAATGCTGATCAGTGGTTCAATATTTGGATTTACCGTATCCGGGTACCCCGTATTGTCGTTCATTGAACCGCTTTATTATAGATTTGCAGTTTCGGTTTGATTCTTTACCTCCCACTGTTTCTTGATATTTCTCCAATATGTTCTCCAGAAGATCAGGGTTGTTCCAACAATAAACCCCAGAAAGAGTGAAACCGTCAGAAGTAATAGGGTCCTTGGTTGTGATTTTTCAGAGGGAACTTTTAGCGGCTTAACAATTGTAAAAATGGGTGTTTCCTCCTTGAGTTGAATTTTCGCAAGTTCGAGTTGCTTCGCCAATTCCGAAAATACATTCATTGCAAGCGAAAATTCGGTGTTCAGCCATTCTTCTTCAATTTTGGCCCGTGCTGATGAGATGAATTTATTTTGGTCACGAAAGGCTGCCCTTTTTTTCTGTATTTCCTGTAGGTTCATTTTTGCCTCATCGCATCGTTGCTGGACAAAGTCGTGAGTAGCTTTCGCTTTCTCTATTTTGAATTCGATGATGTAACGCTGCAAAAGGTTTTCTGCTGCTTTTGCCAGCAACGCAGCTGCCAGCGGTTCCGGCATATTGCCTGTAACAGCAATGGAGCCATCCTCATCATTGAGGGTGACGGATACTTTTTGTGCTAATATATATTCAACCCTGACCTGGTCTTCGGTCATCTCAATGATTTCATGGTCGGGATTTAAACTTGTAGATTTCTTTTTGAACGCGCTCATAATTATTTTGGGCAGTCCAAGTGTATATTTCACAAGCAGATTTGGTTTTTTAATCTTTGTGTAATAATCATAAAAAGAAACTGGTTTTTCGATACCCTCAAACTTAAGCGGGGAATTCATCAATTCGAGGCGAAATGCCGGACTTGAAAGAATTTGAGGAAATATTTTCGGTGCAATGTCAGAATTGGTAACCGAACTGAGATTAATACCGGCCAACGCTGCTAAACTTGAAATATTTCCCAATTTCGACTGTGAGTTTGCGGTTTGCGGAACCATTATCATGGATGCTGTATACTCTTTAGGGCTGATAAAAGCAATAATTAAACCGATCAATCCCCAATAGACAGTAGTTCGGATGATCCTAATCTTATTGCTCCAGATCGTATTGATGAAATTCAGCAGGTCAATTTCATCATTCTTAAGGTTTTGTTGGGATATCCTGTTGGTTGGTTCCATTTATGATCGAACAAAAATATTACTTTGTTTTAAAAATCTATTCTTTCAAAATCTGTAGGCAATTGCAACTTGTGCCTGAAAATTGAATGTATTTGTTCCCGAAGCCCAATAGTCAGCATTATTTTCACTGATAGTTGGCTGATAATAGTATTCGTAATTGTAGGCGTTTTGAAAAACAAGTTTAGAGGAGAATAGCAGGTTTTTCCAGTTCCATTGGCCAATTGCCGAAATGTTCAGATCTACCCATTTTGCCCTGGGCTCGATAATTACGGCATTAAAGAAATCATTATTGTGTACAAACCGTTCGAATTCGATCCCTATTTTTTTCAACCCCTTTATCCAGCTGATTTCTACCGATAATAAATCGCCACCAGGTCCTATGCCCGGTCCAAGTAATTGCCCGCTGTTGGTATAGCCTTGTGCAACACCAGCATAATGAGCGTATAGATAACCACCACCTCGCCACGGATTCGCGCTGTTTTGTTCTAATTTTGTATATTCCAGCTGAAATTTAATAAATTGGCTTGGCCGTGCGATAATTGGAATTAGTTTAGTTAGTCCTACAAGATAGGCATGGGTGTATTCAATTTGTAAAAACATATCCCGGAAATCGTAGGCATGGTCTTCCTTAAAGAACTCGGCATAAATCTCTGCGTGTGCTTTTGGAAGGAGCCAACGACTGAAAACAGAAACGCGTTGATCATTAGGATAGGGGCTTTCGTTTTCGCCGTAATTTTTCTTTTTATAAAACGGCGCAATAACTGGCATATAGTCTTTAAATGTTTTAAGATCATTAAGATATGAAATTTCACTTCGGGCTATTCCCAGAAATAATCCTGGTGTCCATCTGGGGTTGTAGGTAAGCACTATCCCGTTAATATATCGTGCATCTTGCCGGGCATTCAGCTGGTATCCTGAATTCTCCAATTTTCCACTTATAATTTGTCCTTCGAATGAGCCGATAATGGAGTGGATTGGCTTAACTGTATTTAGCGTAAGATGCATAAAACCTGGAGCAGTATTACTCATCAACAAAGCGTTTTTTAAGCCTGGTCCCCACCAAAGGTTTTCATTGGAAAGACCGAATGAAATTGGTCCTGCTGTTAACCTTATGCTGCTTTGTCCCCAGAAAAGTCTTTTGTAAGGTTTATCCCCGAATTTCTCCTGGAAGTCGATTACCGAATGTAAAAAATTATATTCATCCCAGACACTGGCCGGCAATTCTTTGTAAAGACCTTGAAAATTGCGATTCTCTGCATAAACATATTCGGGATTTAATTGAATACTTAATATTCCGATTCTGGCGAAAAACCCTGCGCTGATCATTGTCTGATATCCTCTTGCAGGAATCATAGGGCCATCGTTCAGGCTGTAAGGATGATGTGTGTTAAACTGTTGTTGCCAGATAACTGGTAAGAACTGAACGTTCCATTTGTTTTTATGAAATCGGTAGATGCCATCCGTTTTTCTCCAGGGTTCGTTTTCCATGCTTTTAAACGGGTCGAATGGATTATCGACTTTTAAGGCTTTTACGGGAAAGATCGGCAGAACTGTAAATGATATGGACGAATCAACTTGCCCCAATAGCTGTGCATTCCGTATTGCTTCGCTTAATGCAGGTGTGCCAACAGGAATTGTCTGCGATTTGGATTGTAAGGCAATCAATACTGTAATGAAAATGAAAAATAGGAGTTTTGATCGCACTGTATTAATAAATTGGTTTCAATATGAAAAATCTTTCAGCGTCCTGATTTTCAAATATCGGTTTCAGAATCTGTAACTCAGCGCAACATTGGCATGGAAATTATAGACTTTTTTTCCTGGTGCCCACCAGCTTACATCCTGAGGATCTACAGGATCGAAAAAATGCTGGTAATTATATGTATCTACCCAGGCAATCTGCGAGGATAACAATAAATTCCGATATGACCATTCGACTATGCCAGTGATGGTAAGGTCAACCCAGTTTTGCCGGTAATCTTTGATCACAAAATTATGGAAATCGTTGTTATGCACCAATCGCTCGAATTGCAATCCGATAACATTCAGTCCTTTTACCCAACTTACTGACAAAGATTGCAGGTTACTTCCGACGCCTATACCAGGTCCAAGAAGTTGTCCGTTATTTGTATAGCCTTGTTTTGTTTCGCGGCTGATGTAGAGATAGCGATAGGGCATTGTGGCGTTTGTACTCGTCTGCTGGAGCTGGGTCAGTTCAAGATTGACCTGGATGCTCTGCCCATTTGCATTTGGCAATGGGATCAGCTTTCGGAATCCGAAGATATAAGCCCTGCTATATTCCATCTGGAGAAAAAAGTCGCGCCAATTGTGGGGATGATCTTCCCGCATATATTCGAAATAGACTTCAGCATGTTCTGGAACCCAAAGCCAACGTGCAAAAAGTGAAACGCGCTGGTCGGAGAAATCGTAGCCGAGATTATTGGCAAATTCATATTTCCGATCCATCGAAAAGAAAATAGGAAGGCGATCCTTCAATGTACTATCTTTTTCACTTTGATACGAAGTAAAACTTCTAATCAAACCTAAGAACAACCCCGGTACCCATTTGGGTTGATAGCTGATTAACATCGCGTTTATGTAACGATTTTCGTTTTTCTTTGGGAAATAAAGTAGATTGTTTTTAAAAGCACGCGTCGTATCAGGAGGGTTAAATCCTGAATTTTTTAATGTTCCCATTATAATTTGACCTTCGAAAGAACCGATTGGTGTGCGCACCGGCTTAACCGTATTCAGCGTATAATGTTCGAAACCATCTGCATTATTCGACATGGTTAATGAATTACGCATGCCCGGTCCCCACCAAAGATTCTCATTTGAGAGTCCTATTGATACTGATCCTTTGGTTAGTCGGATGCTGCTTTGACCCCAGGTCGCCTTTTGATAAATCCTATTGCCAAATCTTTCCGGCAGATCTATAAAATTGTAAATTTCGTAATGTTCATACCAAATTTGATCCCTGTAAGCTTCAGGGAATCCATTGAAATCTTTATTTGCTGCACTTATTAATTCGGGACGTAACTGAATGCTTAATGGCCCGTATTTGGCAAAAAAACCGGCACTAAACATCGTTTGATATCCTTTGGCTGGGATCATCGCCCCATCGTTCATCCCATATGGGTAATTTGAGTTGTATTGATTGGTCCAGGCGACAGGTAAAAGCTGAATTTTTCCCCGATCATGATCGAATCTGAATGCGCCGATTTCTTTTTTTGTCCAGCTTTTTTGTGACAGATTATTTTCAGGATCAAAAACATTATCCTTCTTAAATGACTCTGACGGGAAAAGCGGACGTAAACAAAAGGAAACTGACGAATCGATTTTTCCCATTAGTTGGTCACGCCGGTAAGCATCTTCCAAAATAGGTGTCCCGACTGGTAATGATTGTGCCTCTGCAAATTGGGGGTTGATCAGAGTTAAATATAGACAAAAACAAAGGATAATATTTCTCATAGAATATTTTGATGGAACTGGTATGCAGAGAAAGGGAAACCATTCTCAGTCCGCGTCCCTCCTGAAGTGTTCAGGGAATTCATTTTTTAATGTCAGGTGCAACCCTTCAGACAAGGTGAATGGGGCAATAAATCCGGTTGCATGTGCTTTTGCTGCGTTGAACTGAGTTGTCGCGCAGAATTTTTTGATTCTGATCATTTTAATTGGGTAGTTCTTTCCTGTGACAGATGAAAGAAGATCAAAAGCAAGCCCACCCATAAGTCCTATCCAATACGGGAGACGTATTGGAAGAAGCCTCTTTTCGATGCTTTTTTCGACCTCGCTAACCAATTCCTTCATGTTCAGATCCGGGTTGTCGACATAGTTAAATATGCGTTCTCCGGTAGTATTGGTGTTTAAACAATAACGGATAAAGGCAGTTGCGTTTCCCACATATGCCATTGATTTTTTGTTCAATCCGTTTCCTATCATAATGAATTTGCCGGAAGCGATTTGCCGAAGCAGATTGTGAACATTACCCTTGTTGTTTTCCCCAAATATTACAGCCGGTCGAATGATTGTCAACGACCTGTTTTGCGGCGATTTTTGACGCCAGTCTTGTAGAAGTTTCTCGGCGCTGACTTTGCTTTTTCCATAATGACTTGATGGTTCCAATAAGTAAGTTTCAGCAGGATTTGGCTTCCCTAACCCGTAAACAGCAGCAGAACTTACGAAAACGATTTTATTAATTCCCTTTTTCTCCAATGCCTCCAAAACATTTTTTGCACCTTCCACATTGACTTCATAATACAACGATATTGGTAATACATCGTCGTGATGCTCGGCAGCAAGAAGAATTACTGATTCCGTATTGTCAGGAAGGATTGTTTCGAGGTTTTTATTTCGGATGTCAAAAATCCTTGTGATTTCATTGTGTCTTGAACTGATTGCTTTGTCGATGTTGATGCAGTTCTCTTCCCCCAGCAAGTCAATTAGCCGGGTGCCAACAAAGCCTGAACCACCAATTATTACAGTTTTTTCCATTTAAGACATATTGTAAATGTCCTTTTAGGGACACATATTGAGTAAAAATAATAAAAAATCTGAGCCTATTCAGTTTCGAATGAATTTATAAACGTATTTCAAACATCCGGCAGGCAGCAATCTGGGCAAAGCTCGGAAAAAAATATTACTTATGAAATTTAATTTGTTAATAAAACCTATACCGAGGATTTTTTTCTGCAATTCAAATTCAATTGTAAAGAGCTTAATCCCACGTCGCTTGGCGTAAATATCCTTAATCCGCGCATAAACCATAACTTCAGGCAGATTAACAATTTTCACATTGTTATTTAACATCCTGACCCAAAGGTAGTAATCTTCATATCCATGAACAGTGACATAGTTTCCGGCAGTTAATACTGCTTCTTTTTTGAAGATGACAGTCATATGATTCAGCGGATTTCTTCTTTTAGCAAAATGCTGTATATCTGAATATTCCGTAGGTAATCTGCGATATGACACAATATTGTTTATCGTTGTTTCGAATTCGGCAATATAGGTTCCTGATACACCAATCTCGGGATGTTCGGACATGAATCTTACCTGTTTTTCGAAACGATCAGAAGTTGATATGTCATCGCTGTCCATCCGTGCGACCAAATTGCATGAACAAACTTTCAATCCTTCGGCTAAAGCTATCCCTAACCCGGAATTAACTTCCAGTTTATGAATTTTCAATGGCGCTTTTTGATTGAACTCACTTATAACCTTTTCAAGATCATCGGTTAATGGGCCATCTTTAACCAATACAATTTCTAATGGCTTCAATGACTGTCCTTCCCAGATGCTATTCAAAGCTTCCCTTAAAAATTCCGGGTTTTCCTTTGAATATACAGGAATCAGTACAGAGAAGTCATTGACAAACATTATTTAGGTTTAGGTTTTAAAAAAATCGGTTTATTAATTATAGAAACTGTATATATGCCAAAAAATGATAACCGGTTATTTAGCGGAGGCGCTAAATAACTTTATGCCTGTATGTTTGATCCCAATAAACCGTTTTAAATTAAGAAGTTGAACAAGAATTTTCGAAAAAATAATTTCAGCAATCGTTTTTTTGAAATTATATATTCCAGTTGCAAAATAGAACTTTTCAATCAGGCTTTTTTTGAAATTAGTATCATACAATTCTCCTGTAGAGCCTAACATTCCAGATACAAGTGGCTGTAATTTAAAACTTCGCAATGGCAATCCTGAGAGTTTATCGTAAAAAACATGTTCGAGATGTTTATGCTCATTGTCGTTGCAAAAGAGATAGGCTTTGATGAGATACTGTTTGTAAAGAGCTATGTCAACTTTGTAAAAATAGGTTTCGAAATAATTTGCCGGCCGGTCTGAAATTTCTTTCTGCTTAAAGATAAATGCATTGCCTGTATGGGTTGTCTTTATTAAAAGGTTCATGTTTTTGACAATCAACCTCCCTGTTAATTTGTAAAAGGAGGATCCTGTTTTCAGCAGGTGACTGTATTCCAGCGCATGTTCTATAATTTCACCTTCACCATAACCCTTTCCCAGTTTCTGAATTTGATCATAGTTTCCTTGATATGTCAAATATTCAAATTTTTTGCCTTTTGATTCTGCTTTCTTTGACAATATGGAGAAATCGAAATCGTAACAGGTATTTTCACAAAAAACGATTTTGTCGATTGTCGAATAGTTATCTATAGCATATTCAATGCTTTGCAGGTATTGTCTTAACCGTAGATCAAAATCGACAAAACTGGTAAACGGAACATTGTACTTTCGCAGATCGATTGCTCCTGTCAGTAGTAGGATGGACATTCGTTATTTTATAAGGCTTTTCTTCTGAATTGTCTTCATTAAAGGTGAAAAATTTAATTTCAGAATGATCTTATTTTTCTTAAGCTGTCGGATTAAAAGTATTAGAATCAGCAATTCAGTGAGTAAAGCACAGGTTGCTACACCATTGGCCTGAAAAAATAGAACCGCCGGACCTATGAGGATTATGCTGAAGATTCCTCCAAACGACACTACTGAGGCGACTTCTTTTTTTAACCCGAAGGTCAACAATATATTGACCGCGATTATCCCGTTGACAACTGCCAAAAGTGGTAGAAAACTGCTGATTCGGAGTATGCTAATAGAGTCTTCGTATTGTGGCAGTCCGAATAGAATTTTGACAATTAATGGTGCAGCAATGAAAAGTAGCAACCCGCCGATAAAAGTAAGAAATGCCAAAACAGAAATCAGTTTGCTGCCAAATTCAAGCGCCTTTTCTTTCGATATCAGATAATAAACGTTGATTCTGGGAAATGTTACCTGAGAAATGGATGACAAGAGTGAAATAATAGCCCTGACAATTTTTTCAGCGGCGGCAAAGATTCCGACATACATGTCATTTGTCATAAATCCAAGTACAACTGTGTTAGTTGTTGTATATAAACTTGTCGCCACTCCGGAATAGAAAATATACCATCCTTCGGTGATGCTGTATTTAATATCCTTAGCCCCAGGCAGATAGAAATTGACAATTTTAAGTTGCCAAACGAGAAAGGCACAGGCTACCGCGCCCAGAAAAGCACCTCCTACCTGGAGTTCAAGGGCAATTTGATAATCGGCTTGTTGTTTGACAAACAGAAATGTTGCAAAAAGAATGAGCAGTCTGGGAACAACATTTAATACTGTAATAAATAGCATTTTTTCGAGTCCCTGAAATAACCATACCGGGAATAAGATGGAGGTGATAATCCCGACAGAGGCAATCTGAATTAAAGTTGACAAATGATCCAGTTTTGGGACAAACCTGAGTACGATCACAATAACAAGAAAGCTGCATATTGCAAAAAATAGTTTTGTGAAAGTTGTCGACCAAAAGACCCGGCTCAATGCTGCTTTATCTTCCCTAACGGCGACTATTTTTTGAGCAGACGAGGTATTGAATCCATAGTCGGTTAACATCACAAAATAGGAAATGAAGGCCAGAACAAATGATATTTTCCCGAAATTTTCCGCTCCAAGTGTTCTGGTAAGATAGGGAAGGAGCAGTAAAGGAATTATATAGTTAAAGTTTTGAAGGATTAGTAAATAGGAGATATTCTTTTTTAAAACATGGTCCATTTTTTATTTAATTATGCAATATGAATTGACCATGTTTTAAATAGCCGGAAGATTTGGTAAGTGTTCAGTTCAGGTGGTATTATTTAATGGCAAGCCGGTATAAACAGATTGCTTATACCGGCTTGCTTCAGAGGTTTGAATTTCATCAACCTGACAGGATTAAAACTCACGGGTTAATTATTTTCCTATTTCGTGATCAAATGATCTGTTTTTACTACCAAAGGTTGAGCTTCTGGAAAAAAGTTTGAAGTTTCACCTCGTGTTTTTTTGGCTCACGTTGTGTGACTTTCAATGCGTATTTCCTGTTTTTTAAAAGTTCGTAAGTCATTCCGGGCATAAGAAGTTGCTGATGAGGATCGTTTTTTTTAATCAAATGCCTTCTATAGATAAAGAAGGCGGGTGTCATAAATAAAACACCGCTTGTAATGATTATAAATCCCATCAGGGGGATGATTCCAATATGCTGTAAAGCAAAAAGAGGAATAATAAAAAGGATATTAATGCTGATAATTGTGTAGGTGGCTCTCTTGTGCGAAAAGCCCAATGTAAGTAATCGGTGGTGAAGGTGGTTTTTATCAGCTGTAAATGGTGATTTAAACTGCAACATCCTTATTATGAACACCCTGATTGTGTCAACTAATGGGTAAATGAGAATGCCAAATGAAACAGCCGGAGCCGACGCGATCGCAAATGGTTGAGTTTGATCAATATTAAATTCATTAAACCTGATCACAATAATTGCCATGAGTGTCCCCAGAACAAGTGATCCTGTATCTCCCATGAAAATTTTATTTTTCTTTCCGTAAAGGTTATAATAGAAAAAACCTGCGGTTGCTCCCACAAGAGCGATAGAAAGGATGGCATAATTATGATGACCACTGATGAAAAACCAGCCCCCGAAAACTATACCTGCCAACATACTTAGTCCTGCGGCTAAACCATCGATACCATCCATGAGATTGAATGCATTGATAATGACAATTATAACAAAAAATGTCAGAAGTACACTTGGAATCATTCCGATGTCTCCGATTCCTAAAAATCCGTGGAGATTTGTAAATCGTATTTTAGCAAAAAAAACTATTATGGATGATGCAATTAATTGAGCAACAAGCTTTTTCCAGGGGGATAACATCAAGATGTCATCTTTTAATCCAACAAAGAACATGAGAATTACAGCAGATAAAATATAAATCATTTCCGGCAATTCATTTCCGCTCATTCCGACAGTTGAGGCAAAAACAAAACTGATGAAAATGGCGATTCCTCCTAAGGTGGGTATTGGACTCTTTGCAGCTGATCGTTCATTGGGATTGTCCATAAGTTTCAATGAATGAGCTACTCTTATTACGATTGGCACCGCGTAAAGTGAAATGCCGATCGCCAGAAGAAAACTTGTTATTATATATGGTAGATTTTGCATACTGACTATAAAGTTATTTTAGGTGATTTTTCAGGATGATGACTATTTAAAGTTTTTATTTTCGTCAGGTTTATTTTTGGAATGAGCATTTTTTAATTTATTATCGTGCAATTAATAAATTCAATATCGATCGATTTATTACAGCTTCGCCCTCTCAGTCACATCTTGTGACCTCTGATGGCTATGGTAAAGATATTAATTTGCCTTGAATAAAAATCTTTTCACAGATCTCACAGGCTTATATATTTTACAAAAATACTCAATTAATCGAAATTCTCAATTGAAAGAATCAATGAAAATCTAAAAAAACCTTGTAATTTCATATAGACTTAACAAATAATAGTTGTTAAAATGCTCTGATTTCGTTATATGGCTAAAATTTGTTTGAAATGTCAAGTTACGCTTTTGCATTGTTATGGTTAGTTGATATTGCAGGTGCAAATGTCGTTATTTTAGTTCGATCTATGACAATCGTCGGACATAAATTTTTTTCTTATTTGGCAGATGTATGGTATTTTCAAACAGCTGTATGGAATTTGGCAAGGAGTGTAATACATTTGGAAATTAACTGTTAACGTAATAAACCAAATTTAGTAATCTCTATATGCAGGCTACTTTTTTTTGTGTTAAGTACAGAAAACTTATTTCCAAATAGTTAAAACTTATTTGCAGTTTTCGAGGTTTGGGTATTTGACTGCTTTCCAATTCAAAATATATATTGTCTGAATAATGCCTGAATTCATGCAATTGAGATTCTAAACTAATTGATTAAAAATACCATGTGTTTTTCTACACAAATTTTGCAATATTGGAAAATATTAACCTTTTCAAAGAACTTAAAGTATGCTAATCTCTCTATTCTGTCTTGCAAATGCTGTTTATCTCCAAACTTATGAGATGTAAGGTGTCAAATTTTTTCCCGGAGCCTCTACGAGTACGGTATAACCAAGTGGCGGAATTCTAAGAGCGACTTTGTTTTTTCCTTTAAAATCAATTAGTTCGCCAATAACGCCGCAAAGTGGCCCTGCTATTATTTCAACCATTTGACCAGGTTTAAAATGTTCAACAGTAATCTCAAGCTCAACTTCAACCTGTCCCAGCATCCTTTTCAAGAGATTTATGTCAGCTTCCCTGATGATTGCTGCTTTTCCTTCAAAAAAAACGTAACTGACAACATTGTAGGTTTTAAGCACAACTTCGTATTCTTTTCGACTAATGTAAACGAATACATAGCCCGAGATCAATGGCATTTCGACCCATTTTTTACGGTCACTCCATTGTCTTAATTTTTTTTGAAGAGGCAGGTAAGCTTCGATACTTTGTTCGATCAAATCGGATTGAACTTTTTTTTCAGATCGCGATTTAACCCGAATTGCGTACCAGTTATAATTTAGTATGTTATTTTCCATTTTTTTCTAATGAGTTGCAAAGATAATGATTTTTGTTAAATCCACGATTCAAATTTACTTGGATGAATCTCTAATTATTAGTGCAGTAGGTAGAACGATCTGTTCATATGGAATAGTGGAGTTGGCATTTTCAATCCGATGAATAATCTTTTGTGCAGCCTGAAAACCCATTTGATATCCTGGTTGTTTAACGGTCGAAAGTGATGGTGTCACTACTGCACTGAAAGGCTCGTCGCTAAATCCGAATAACGCTACGTCCTCCGGAACTTTCAGGTTATTATTCCGGCAATATTCAAGTGCACTTAGCCCTGTCGTGTCATTTCCGCAAAATACACCGTCCGGCGGATTTGGAAGCGCCATCAAACGGGCAAAAGCCTGCATCCCTTCTTCTTTAGTTAGCCCTGTCACCTCAAGATATCCGTTAATAATAGGTAATTGCGCTTCATATAGTGCTTTAAGATATCCCTCTTTTCGGTCTTTGTAAATGTTCAGCAATTCTGGTCCAGCGATATGGGCAATTCGCTTACAACCCCGCTCAATCAGCTGACGGGTAATTTTATAGCCTGAGTTATAGTCGTCAACTACAATTCTGTCACTCTCGATTGTTGGGCAAAACCTGTCGAAAAAGAGAATTGGAATATTTTTCTCCGAAAATAATCGAAAATGCTTGTCTTCATTCGTCTGCATCGAAATCGATACAATTATTCCGTCTACACGGTTATTGAAGAGTGTCTGAACACAGTTTATCTCTTTTGCGAGCAGATCGTTCGATTGAGAAATGATCACATTAAAACCCTTGGTCCAGGCGTAATCTTCGATACCGCTGATGGCCGAGGAGAAAAAATAACGGTCAATCCGGGGAACTACTACTCCGATTGTATTGGTCTTTTTGCTGCGAAGGTTGGCTGCAAGAATGTTGGGACGATAACCCATCTCAATGGCTTTTTTCTGAACCAATTGCCTGGTTTTCTCGCTTATTCTGCTGTTGTCGTTTAATGCCCGTGATACTGTTGATGCTGATATTTTCAGTTCGTATGCGAGATTATGAATCGTAATTTCGGGATGCTTTTTCATTTCATGATTTTAAGGCGCGGTAACGGTTATTTTGCATATGATTCAAAGTGCAAAAGTGGGAAAATATTAGGAACAAACATCAATGAAAGTTTATTTGTGCAATCGATTGCAAAATCATTTCAAATGTATTATTTTTACAACTTCTATTTGAAGTGAATTGTTCAAAATGGAAAATTCAATGTTGGTGATTGTAAATTACAGATATAAATTAAAGCTATGAGTACTATATTTGATGAGCGTTTTGCAACGCATCCTCAGGATGCAAAGAGTTATGATACTGATCGTTTACGTAAAGAATTTTTGATAGAGAATGTGATGGTTGAAGATCAGATACACCTCTCATATTCTCAGTACGACCGGTATATCGTAGGTGGTGCAGTTCCTGTAAACGGGAGTCTTACACTCGAACCAATAGATCCGTTGAAAGCTGATTACTTCTGCGAAAGAAGGGAATTAGGAATCATCAATGTCGGTGGAAGCGGAACTATAATTGTCGATGGGACAACTTATGAACTTGGGTTTAAGGAAGCGTTGTATGTTGGTCGTGGAAGTAAGTCAGTTGTATTCTCTTCCAAAAATGCTGGCACTCCAGCCCATTTTTATATTAATTCCGCTCCTGCGCACAAAGAATATCCCACTAAGAAGGTAACGCTGAAAGATGCTGAAGTTGTAGAAATGGGAACGATGGAACAATCGAATGCCCGGACAATTAATAAATTATTGGTTAATTCTGTGGTTAAGACCTGCCAGTTACAGATGGGGATGACTGAACTTAAACCGGGAAGTGTCTGGAATACAATGCCTGCTCACACGCATAGCCGGCGTATGGAAGCTTATTTCTATTTTGAAGTTCCCAAAGGACAGGCGATCTGTCATTTCATGGGTGATCCTAAAGAAACCCGTCATATCTGGATGCAAAACGAACAGGCTGTATTTTCGCCTACCTGGTCGATTCATTCAGCTGCCGGAACAAGCAACTACACTTTTATCTGGGGAATGGCAGGGGAGAATCTTAACTATGGTGATATGGATATCGTTCAGCCTGACCAGTTGAGATAAAAAGTTGATTTCTTAGTTTTGTGAAAACGAATAATTAAATACGTATATATATGAAAATGTTTGATTTGACCGGTAAAGTAGCCCTTGTAACCGGAGGTACTCACGGTATTGGGATGGCAATTGCCAAGGGACTTGCTGCAGCAGGTGCCAAAATTTGTGTGAACGATATTTTTGAAGAACGTCTTGTAAATTGTAAAAAAGCATATGCAGAGGCTGGAATCGATGTCTTTACTGTTGTTTTTGATGTCACCAACGAGCAAGATGTTGACAAAGGAATTGGAATCATTGAATCAGAAGTTGGTCCAATCGATATTCTGGTGAATAATGCGGGAATTATCAAAAGGATTCCAATACTGGATATGCCAGTTGCCGATTTCCGTCAGGTAATCGACATTGATCTTGTTGCGCCATTTATTGTCTCAAAGAGGGTTGTTCCATCAATGATCACTCGCGGTGGAGGAAAAATAATCAATATGTGCTCGATGATGAGCATTTATGGCAGAAATTCCGTATCGGCTTATGCTTCAGCAAAAGGTGGACTTAAACTCCTGACAGCAAATATGTGCTGCGAATGGGCAAAGCACAATATACAGGCAAACGGTATTGGACCGGGTTATATTGCAACCGCACAGACTGAAGCAATCCGTGTGAACGGCCATCCTTTCAATAACCTCGTGATGACCCGCACGCCTGCTGGTCGTTGGGGTGAACCGGAAGATCTTGCTGGCGCTGCAGTTTTCCTTGCATCGGCTGCAAGTAATTATGTGAATGGTCATTTGCTTTTTGTTGATGGAGGTATCTTAGCTAATTTCGGTTACGTGGCCGGCGAAAACGATCTGGAATCTTAGATCATACCAGCACGTTAATAAATTTTTGGGTTCTCTGGTAGTGTTATCGGAGGGCCCAATTTTTTTTATCATTACTTTTACCAGCATTACCAGATATACCAAAAATTAAATGTTATGAAGAAATTTGTTTCAGGATTAGCTTTTTTGCTGTTAATATTTACTTTTTCAACTGAATGCAACAGCCAATCTTTGGCTAAGCCGCTAAAGCTTTGGTACAGCCAACCCGCAACTATTTGGGAAGAGGCGCTTCCGATCGGAAATGGCCGGCTGGGAGCGATGGTCTTCGGAGGAATTACCGAAGAGCATATCCAGTTTAATGAAGAAACCCTCTGGACTGGTGCTCCGCATGACTACTCTCACGAAGGTGCTTCGCAATATCTTGGTCAAATTCGCGAACTGATCTGGCAGGGAAAGCAAAAAGAGGCAGAAACGCTTGCGATGGAGAAGTTTATGAGTGTTCCGCTCGGTCAATGCAAGTATCAGCCTTTCGGAGACTTATGGATTAAATTTCGCAACCAGGGTGAAGTGCTTGATTATCGGCGCGAACTCGACCTGTCGACCGCCCTTTGCAAGACTACATATAAATCGGGTGCTGTAACTTATATTCGCGAATATCTTGCCAGCGTTCCCGATCAGACCATCGCTGTAAGTTTAAAGGCCGATAAAAAACAAGCCATCTCTTTCGACCTTTCGCTGACTGCTCTTCACGAGGGATTTACTTCAATTGCGAAAGAAGATGGTACTATTGAGCTAAATGTCAAAGTAAAATATGGGGTATTAACAGGGACGGCCCGGTTGAAACTTGTAATTAAAGGTGGAAAAACATCCGTTAAAGATAATCAATTGCTTGTTGAAAAGGCAGATGAAGCCGTGATTTACCTTGTCGCTGCAACCAATTTTGTTAATCCGAAAGACGTTTCAGCAAATCCGATGTTGAAGTGTTACAAATACCTGTCAGCAATTGGTAATAAGAAATTCGATGTGGTAAAACAAAGCCATATCAAAGATTATCAGTTCTATTATAACCGGTTCGAAATCGATTTGGGTAATTCTGTCGCCGAAGACCTTTCTACCGATCTCCGGATAAAGGAAGTACCAGCGAAAATGGATAATTCGCTGGCAGCACTTTACGTTCAATATGGCCGGTACCTGATGCTTTCAAGCAGCCGCCCGGGAACCTATCCTGCGAATCTCCAGGGAATCTGGAATGATAAACTGAACCCGGCATGGGATAGTAAATATACGGTGAACATCAACACAGAAATGAACTATTGGGCGGTTGAACCACTAAATATCAGCGAATGCCACGATGCATTGTTCCGAATGTTGGAAGAAGTTGTTCCTTCCGGTCAAAAAGTGGCCAAGGTTCACTACAATGCCAAAGGATGGGTTTTGCATCACAATACCGATCTCTGGAGAGGTGCAGCACCGATCAATCATTCGAATCATGGTATGTGGGTTTCCGGAAGCGGATGGTTATCTCAGCATTTCTGGGAGCACTTTCTCTATAATCGCGATACTACCTTTCTTGCTAAGCGTGCATGGCCTGTTTTGAAAGGTGCTGCACAGTTTTACATGGATTATTTGGTGCCTGATCCTAAAACCGGTTACCTGGTTTCATGTCCATCCAATTCTCCCGAGAATGGAGGATTGGTATCCGGACCCACAATGGATCATGAGATTATCAAGAGTCTTTTCAAAATTTGCATCGAAGCATCTTCCATCATTCAAAAGGATAATGCGTTCGCCGATTCACTCAAGGTAATACTACCCAAAATTGCCCCCTACCAGATTGGAAAATTTGGCCAGCTGCAGGAATGGGTTGCAGATCTTGATGACCCGACGAACACACACCGACATGTTTCCCATTTATGGGGCGTTCATCCGGGGAAGGAAATAAACTGGCAGGATACACCGGAACTGATGGATGCGGCCAAAAAATCATTGATCGCCCGTGGGGACGAGGGTACAGGCTGGAGTCTCGCCTGGAAAATCAATTTTTGGGCCCGGTTTCGGGATGGCAACCATGCATGGAATATGGTACAAATGCTGCTCAGGCCTACTGGTCAGACAGGTACAAAAATGACAGGTGGAGGTTCATATCCAAACCTTTTCGATGCACATCCGCCATTTCAGATCGATGGTAATTTTGGAGGTGCCTCGGGTATTGTCGAAATGCTGATGCAAAGTCATCTCAATGCAATTGATATCCTGCCTGCACTTCCGGATGCAATTCCCAATGGACATATTCGTGGCGTAAGAGCCCGTGGAGGATTTGATCTTGATTTTGAATGGAAAAATGGTCAACTGCTTCTACTTAAAGTTCTTTCAACCGCCGGCTACCCATTGACAATTCGTTATGGTGATAAAAAATATACCGTGGCAACGAAAAAGGGAGAAGTACTTCAATTTAATCACGATTTGAAAAAAATATAGATTGTTTCGGGCTTCCTTGTACCGCCAAAATATTTGATTCTTAGGCATTCGAAAATTCCGTTTGCGGCAACGGGATGTCTTAAAATAGTCTATCTTAGCACGCGGTTATTAAACTTAAAAATGAATTAAACCTTAAACAGAGATGAGAAAATTATTAACCCTTGTAATTCTGATCGTTATTTCGTTTGGCACCTATGCGGCCAAAGGTAATTGGGAAAAACTCTTCAACGGTAAAGATCTGACCGGCTGGGAACGTCTTAACGGAACGGCTGAATATACCATTGTGAATGGTGAAATTGTGGGAACAAGCAAAACAAATTCGCCCAATACTTTTCTGGCAACGACAAGAACTTTCGGAGATTTTATTCTCGAATACGATATGAAAATGGACACAGGTCTCAACTCGGGTGTTCAGATTAGGTCGTTAAGTACGCCTGATTATAATAATGGACGTGTACATGGATATCAGGTTGAATGTGACGACGCTCCAAGAGGCTGGTCGGCTGGTATTTATGATGAGGCCCGCAGGGGTTGGCTATATCCGATGGAATATAATCAGGCGGCGAAGAAGAGCTATAAGCGTGCGCAATGGAATAAGTACCGCATTGAAGCAATCGGTAACTCTATCCGCACATGGTTGAACGATGTTCCCTGTGCCAACCTTATCGACGATATGACCCCTACCGGTTTTATTGCACTTCAGGTTCATGCCATCGGAAAAGAAGAAGCCAATGCAGGTAAAACTATTTCGTGGCGGGATATCAGGATTATGACGAAAGATCTAGAAGCCAACCGTAAGAAAATGGACAAAAGCGTTGCCGAAGTTAGCTATCTTAATAATACCCTCACTGATAATGAGAAAGCCAATGGCTGGAAATTATTCTGGGACGGGAAAACTACAAATGGATGGCGTGGTGCAGGTTTAGCTACTTTCCCTGATAAAGGATGGACGATCGAAGATGGAATGCTAATTCCGAACAAAGGTGAAAATAAAGGTGGCGGAGATATTGTTACCACAAAAAAATACAAAAACTTTGTTCTTGAAGCCGATTTCAAAATTACCGAAGGGGCGAACAGCGGGATTAAATATTTTATCCAGTCAGAGCCGGGCAAACCAAATACGGTTGGATTCGAATTCCAGGTTCTTGATGATGCCAAACACCCCGATGCCAAGTTGGGAACTGATGGAAATCGTACACTTGCCTCGCTTTACGATTTGGTAAAAGCAGACTCAAGGGTATTTGACCCTTCTCAACCGGTAAAAAGGGTGAACGGTGTTGGACAGTGGAACCGTGCAAGGATTGAAGTGAACGGTAAAAAAGTGACTCATTATCTCAATGGCGTTAAAGTTCTTGAGATTGTAAGAGGATCTGATTCATTTAAGGAACACATTGCCCAGAGTAAATTCAATAAAGCTGCGGGTTTTGGCGATTTTGATAATGGTTATATCCTTCTGCAGGATCATGGAAATGAAGTGGCATTCCGAAATTTAAAAATCAGAGAATTATAAGTCTTAGAATTTTTTCAATAAAGAAGCTCGCCGGATTCCGCGGGCTTCTTTTAAACCTGAAAATCCAATATTTCAACTTATTTCAATATATTTCGACGCATTTCAATCTTGTTTAAAAATGGCAAACTATTTTAAAACGATGGATTGTCCGATCGGTGTTTTAATGCTGTGTTCTGACGAACGGCAACTTAAATCAATTTCATTCGATGCGGAAGATCTAGAGAATGAGTCTTATATTCCTGATGTTTTGATCGCTGCTCAAAAGCAACTTGAAGAATATTTCTCCGGAAGCCGTCAGATCTTCGATTTGCCAATTAATCCTGAAGGTACTGAATTTCAAAAAGGCGTTTGGGAGAAGGTTATTGGTGTAAGTTTTGGCACCACCAAAAGCTATGTTGAGATTGCCCGAGAGGTAAAATCTGAAAATTCAAGCAGAGCAGTCGGAATGGCAAACGGGAAAAATCCTTTACCGATCATCATCCCGTGTCACCGGATCATCGGACATAACGGAAAGCTGACCGGTTACGCAGGTGGTTTGGAACGTAAAAAATGGTTGTTGCTTCATGAGCAAAATCATTCGGTGATTAACAGACTGTTCTGATGCTAATCGCCCGCTTGCCAGTGACTCCCCCGTCTCCCCATCACTCTTTCTCCCCCTCACTTCGTCTCTCCCTCTTTCTTCAAATTCCCAGCGGATTGTGTTCGTCAAAACCGAAATTTTTGTTGCTTCCCATGCCGGTAATCCGGACTTCGGAACTGCTGCGGATGATTGTTTCAGGCATTAATCGTTGCCCTGCGGGATGAATCAACCCAGGATCGTCGGCGCCTGGATTTTTAATGGTTGGTGCGATTGGATAGGCATTCATTAACTCATACGGGTAAGGCACAAGAAGACGTGTCACCTCAGATAAGGGTAAACTATTTGAAAGCCAGTTTTTTTCATCGCTTCGATGAAGGATAACAGGACATCTGCGATGCTGAATCTTTTGCATCAGTTCATTTGCAACCGTAGTGATTATGGCAAATGAATGAATCAATTCTCCCGATTCGGGATTCTTCCAGCTATCCCATATTCCGGCAAATGCAAATGGCCGGACTTTGTCACGCAGGTAAACTACAAATGGTCTGTTCAATTTCTCTTTTTCGGGGCCTTCAATAAAGGCGTCAGCGGGAATCAGGCATCGCTGGCTTCTGATTGTTTTTCGGAATGCCGGTTTTGTGATGATTCCCTTTGCTCCTGTGTAATTTGGATTGTTGTCTGAATTGTGATCTCCTTCGGAACGGGCATTAATAAACAGGTTTGGTTTTGTCATCCACGAAGGTGTCATTCCAAACCGAAACAATTGGATTTCATGCGGACGGTCGTTTGTGATTACCGGCGCATATTTTCCTGGCGCAATATTATACGAAGGAACAAGGTTGATCGAGTCGGGAATGCTTACCCCAAAACGTTTTTCAAGAACCTCTGCTTTCTGGATAAGGATATATCTGCCACACATTTTGGTTTGAGATATTTTTATAAAAATACGAAATTTGGTTTTTAATTTGAAATGATTGGTGAAATAATTGTTAATTAGCTATTTTTGAACAACCTTAGAATTAAACTTATGACGAATAAACAGTGGGAAGAGGTTTTATCAGTTATTGATGGAAAAAGTGCAACCGGAAAAGATATTGGTTTTATTATCGACAGTCCCTGGCTGCCTGGCTGGTCGGGAATTACAACACTCGATTATTATACTTCGGACGAAGTGTGGCTGAAATCGAATCTTAAAGCGATTGAGGCTTTTCCTGAAGTCACTTTTTTGCCAGGCTTCTGGTCCGAATATGGAATGTGTACCGAGCCGTCTGCTTTTGGGGCACGTTCGATCTGGTACAACGAAAACCTTCCTCATGCCGAAAAGGTGATCCACTCCAATGATGATATCTCCACGCTCCCACAACCCAACGTTAAAACGGATGGTTTATTGCCGTTTATGATTAACCGGCTCAAAAATCTGGAATCAAGGATTACAGAATCAGGACATTCCATCAAATTTGCAGTTACCCGTGGCCCTTTGAATATTGCCACCTTTTTAATGGGAACTACAGAGTTTATGATGTTGTTGGCCATGGATCCTGAGAAGGCACATGAACTTCTTGAAAAGATCACAAGGTTTATTTGTGATTGGGTTCAATATCAGAAGGAATGTTTTCCATCCATCGAAGGAGTACTATTACTTGATGATATTGTTGGTTTTGTTGGAGCGGACGAATGCCGAGAATTTGTAGTCCCTTATTTGAAAAGGTGCTTTGATGCTATTCCAACTAAGATCCGGTTCTTTCACAACGATGCATTTGGTTTGGTCTGCGCCCCTTTTCTGAAGGAGATGGGTGTTAACCTTTTCAATTTTGCTTTTGACCATCCAATCAATCAAATCAGGGAATTAACAGGTCCAAATGTAGCGTTGATCGGGAATCTGGCACCACGTGATATCCTTGCGGCGGGCACACCTGCCGAAGTTTACGCTGCAACTCAAGCGATGATGCGCGAAGTGGCAGACACCAAACGGATCATTTGGTCATGTGGCGGTGGGGTGCCACAGAATGTCTCCACCGAAAATATGAAAGCCTTTATTTCTGCTGTAAAAGAATTTTCCTGATCAACGGCTTAAATTCAAATCTCAATAGGTATACTAAAATTCACAATCAAAATAATTGATCAAATGGAACGAAGAGATTTTTTGAAGAATTCATCGGCTGTCATGGCCGGGA
>Ga0209100_1000318_pt1 | contig 45852 bp, 38 predicted proteins | sample lystaG_FD_185480 | JGI IMG/M metagenome (GOLD analysis project Ga0209100, IMG submission 185480) | Glacier valley bacterial and archeal communities from Borup Fiord, Nunavut, Canada, to study Microbial Dark Matter (Phase II) -... | ecosystem: Environmental > Aquatic > Freshwater > Ice > Glacier ... | reverse complement strand
TCTACTTGGGCGACCACGCCCAACTTAAAAGCCAGTGTGTAATCGCGCTGGCTTCTTTTAACTCCTGTGTCCATTTGACTTGCCTTTTTTGATTCTCAAAGGTGTCAACTTATTTCAGGACGGGTCACCCGTATGAAAAAAGCCCACCGAAGCCAGTGGCTTGGGTGGGCTGAAGTCTCAAGGAAATTTTGCGGGTCAGGTTGCAGCACCCTCAGGTGCTGCAACCGTTTTCCGTGATCAGCGGTTGTAGGCGGTTTCGCCGTGGGAGGTGATGTCGAGGCCTTCGCGCTCGTCTTCTTCGCTCACACGCAGACCAATTGTCAGATCAACCACCTTGAAGGCAACGAAGGAGACCACGCCGGACCAGACGATGGTGGTCAACACAGCCTTGGCCTGGATCCACACTTGCGAAGCGATGGAGTAGTCAGCCGCCGTGATGCCTGTTGCGGTTACCCAGTCAGCCACAAAGCCAGGGCCACCCAAGGAAGGCGAATTGAACACGCCCGTCAACAGGGCACCGACGATGCCGCCAATGCCGTGCACGCCAAAGACGTCGAGTGAGTCATCTGCGCCCAGCATCTTCTTGAGGCCGTTAACACCCCACAGGCAGGCGAAGCTGGCCACTGCGCCAATGACCAGTGCCCCGCCAATGCCGACGTTACCGGCAGCTGGCGTGATCGCCACCAGACCGGCTACCGCACCGGAAGCCGCACCCAGCATGGACGCTTTGCCGCGCATCAGCGCTTCACCCAGGCACCAGGCCAACACAGCCGCAGCCGTTGCACCGAAGGTGTTGATGAAGGCCAGGGCCGCAAAGCCGTTGGCTTCCAGTGCCGAGCCGGCGTTGAAGCCGAACCAGCCCACCCACAGCAGCGAAGCGCCGACCATGGTCAATGTCAGGCTGTGAGGCGCCATCGATTCCTTGCCGTAACCGATCCGTTTGCCGACCATGAAGGCACCGACCAAGCCGGCCACAGCCGCGTTGATGTGCACCACGGTGCCGCCAGCAAAGTCAAGCGCACCGGATTGCCAGACATAACCGGCTTTGGCATTCATGGCGTCAACCACTTCTTTGCTACCGTAGGCGTCAGGGCCCATCCAGAACCACACCATGTGGGCAATCGGGGCGTAGCTGAAAGTGAACCACAGCGCCGAGAACATCAGCACGGCGGAGAACTTCATGCGTTCGGCAAAGGCGCCGACGATCAGGGCGCAGGTGATACCGGCGAAGGTGGCCTGGAAGGCGGCAAACACGATCTCGGGAATCACAACACCCTTGCTGAAGGTGGCCGCGTTGGCAAAAGTGCCGGCCGTGTTGTCCCAGATACCGCGCATGAACAGCCGGTCAAAGCCACCGATGAAGGCATTGCCCTCCGTGAACGCCAGGCTGTAGCCATACAGGAACCACAGCACCACGATCATCGAGAAGGTCACCATCACCTGCATCAGGACCGACAGCATGTTCTTGGAGCGAACCAGGCCGCCGTAAAACAGGGCCAGACCCGGGATGGTCATCAGGATCACCAGCACGGTGGACACCATCATCCAGGCGGTATCGCCCTTGTTGGGCACCGGTGCCGGTGTTGCGGCGGCGGAGTCCGCCGGGGCGGGTGTCGCAGCGGTTGCTGTAGCCGTCGCAGTCGGCGCTGTCGCAGGGGCAGCCGCGTCAGTGGGCTTGGCTTCAGCCGGGGCCGTGGCCACAGCCGGTGCTGCCGGGGCTTGCGCCAAGGCAGCTGCGCCACCAGCCAACAGACTCAAACCCAGGGTAAGGGAGGCAAGTAGTTTTTTCATGTCAGTGTTCTCGTATCAATAGTGCGAGGGCGTTACAGCGCTTCCTTGCCGGTTTCGCCGGTGCGGATGCGAACGACTTGTTCGAGGTTGTAGACAAAGATCTTGCCGTCGCCGATCTTGCCGGTGCGGGCAGCGCCCTCGACCGCTTCGATGACACGGTCCACCAGCTCGTCGGAAATGGCGGCTTCAATCTTGACCTTGGGCAAAAAGTCCACCACGTACTCGGCACCCCGGTACAACTCGGTGTGGCCTTTTTGACGGCCAAAGCCTTTGACTTCGGTCACGGTGATGCCCTGCACACCGATGGCGGAGAGCGCTTCGCGCACTTCGTCCAGTTTGAAGGGCTTGATGATCGCGGTTACAAGTTTCATGAGTTCTCCTCAGATGGAATCGGTGATCAGAAGCTGTATTTCAGGCCAACAACCACGGCGTCTTTGCCCAGATTGTCGAACCGGCCCACTTTGTAAAAAGCATCTTTAGCATTGGTGCCAATGGCGGCAATGGAGGCCGTCAAACCGTTGCCAAAGTCTTTGGCCAGCGTCAGGGAGTAGTCAGTGTAGTCACCGGCATTATTGGTCTGGTTCGGAATGGTCTGGCGACCGACGTGAGGCGTGAGCGAGAAGCCGCTGCCCAGATCAAAGTTGGCGGCTACTTCAAAATACTGGCTGCCGGAGCTGTTGGCATTGGCCACGAAATTACCCGTGCTTTGGCTGAATTTGGCGGTCACGATGGTGTAGGTCAGGGCGCCATAGACTTCAGTGGTGTTGGCGTTCACGGGTGCGTTATTGCTGGGGTACTGGTAAGTGATGACGCCGACATCAAAGCCGAGGTCGTTGGTGATCGCGCCCTTGTAGCCACCATACAGGTCAATTTCAAGATTGCCGTCCTTGGCGCCAGCGAAGTCTTTGATCCAAGAAACGTTGGAACCCCAAACACCCAGATACACGCCACTCTTGTGCGCAAAGTCAACGCCTGCTTGCAGGGCTGGATCAAATGTAGTTTGTGAAATGCCACGGAAGCGATAGTCGCTGGTGACGCCCACGTTGTATGACAAGGTGTAGTCAGGTGTAGGCGCTGTGGTTTGGGCCATGGCAGCGGTGCCAGCCAGCAGGGTGGTCAGGAACAGTGCGGCTGTTGATTTCAATTTCATGGAGTTCTCCAAAGAGGTTAAGGGATGTAACCGTTACGCACAGACCGTGCCAGATATGCCGTCCTGATCTGCCACGTCTCGGAGGACGGATTCAAAAGGCGTGCGGTAAGATATCTGTATGAATATACAGTTCGCACCGTGTTGGTGCGTAAAAGCTTGGTGCCGGGTCTTCATTGCGCACCGTTTTGGAGAGGAATCCACATGAGTTTGTCTTTGGTGCAAAGTCGGGCCCTGCTGGGTCTGGACGCGGCAGCGGTCACGGTGGAAGTGCACTTGTCCAATGGCCTGCCCAGCTTTACGCTGGTGGGCCTGGCCGATGTGGAGGTCAAGGAAGCCCGCGAGCGGGTGCGCTGCGCCATCCAAAACTCGGGGCTGGAGTTTCCGAACAACAAACGCATCACGGTCAATCTGGCGCCGGCCGACTTGCCCAAGGACTCCGGCCGTTTTGACCTGCCGATTGCCCTCGGCATTCTGGCTGCCAGCGGCCAGATCGACGCGGCCAAATTAGCGGGTCATGAATTTGCCGGGGAGTTGTCGCTGTCCGGCGAGTTGCGACCGGTGCGCGGCGCGCTGGCCATGAGTCTGGCCTTGCATGCGGGTCGGGTGGTGACCCAACTGGTATTGCCCCCCGACAGTGCAGAAGAAGCCGCCCTGGTGCCCGATGCCCAGGTGTACCGGGCCCAGCATTTGCTGGACGTGGTGCAGCATTTTTTGCCGCAAGCAGCGGATGCGCCGTCCCCGGAGCCCTCGCCCGGTTGGTGCCGTATCACCGCCAAGCCAAAAAGCAACGTGGTCCAGTACCCGGATCTGGCCGATGTGAAAGGACAACTCGGTGCGAAACGGGCGCTGGAAATTGCGGCGGCGGGCGGGCACAGCCTGCTGCTGATGGGGCCACCCGGCTCGGGCAAGTCCATGCTGGCGCAACGTTTTGCCGGGCTGCTGCCGGCCATGACGACCGACGAAGCGCTGCAAAGTGCGGCGGTGGCCAGTTTGGGCGGGCGTTTTTCGCTGGACCGCTGGGCCCAGCGGCCGACCTGCAGCCCGCATCACACCGCCAGCGCGGTGGCGCTGGTGGGCGGTGGTTCGCCACCCCGGCCGGGAGAAATTTCACTGGCGCACCATGGTGTTTTATTTTTGGATGAATTGCCGGAGTTTCCAAGGGCCGCGCTGGAAGCCCTGCGCGAGCCGCTGGAGTCGGGCACCATCACGATTTCGCGGGCGGCGCGGCGTGCCGAGTTTCCGGCCCGCTTCCAGCTGATCGGGGCCATGAACCCGTGCCCGTGCGGTTATCTGGGCTCGGCACAAAAAGCCTGCCGCTGCACGCCCGACCAAGTGTCGCGCTACCAGGGTAAGCTGAGTGGCCCGCTGATCGATCGGATTGATCTGCATGTCGAAGTGCCCGCCTTGTCGTCGGCGGACTTGATGCAAGCCCGACCGGGTGAGTCGACCGCCACCATTCGCGAGCGTTGTACGGCAGCGCGCGAACGCGCCATCCAGCGCCAAGGCAAGGCCAACCAGGCGTTGCAAGGTCAGGAAATCGATGCCCATTTGCTGCTGGACGAGGCGGCCGTCAAGTTCCTCAACATCGCCGCTGCGCGCCTGGGCTGGTCCGCCCGCAGCACGCACCGGGCCCTGAAAGTGGCGCGCACCATCGCCGATCTGGCCGGTGCGCACAGTACTCAGGTCACGCATGTGGCCGAGGCCATGCAATACCGGCGCGCGCTGCGGGCCTAAACCAGCGCTTTGCGATTCATCAACACCGCAAAAAGACTGCGGACATCAACCGACTGAATCAGCAAGCGTCCGCCATTGGCCTTGATGAAACGCTTGATCAGTGCGCCATCGGCCTGGCCCGCAAAGGGGGTGGACATGATTTGAGCCTCATTGAACTCCGGTACGCCATGGAGCGAATCGACCAGCAGGCCAATCGATTGGTCGCCGTAACGCACGATGATCACCTGGCTGCTCTTGTCGATCAGGGAGGTCCGGCCGTGCAGCAGATAGCCCAGGTCGAACACCCAGACCGAACCCTTGTTTTCCGCGTCACTCTGCAGCGCCAAGAGGCCGATACAGGCTTTGCGGTCCGCTCGCGACACGGAGGATATTCTGGACGCAGACAGTGCCTCCAGCACATGCTCGGCAGGCAGCGCAAACAAGGTGCCGTCGATAAAGAAGGTGGCGAATTCACTGCCACCCCGCTCGGTTAAATCCGATTTCAATATCATCTCGATCCGGTGGCCGGCGCCCAGTCGATCACGCACTTCACCAATCGACTCGAACACGATCGCCAGCACATCTTCGCGATAACCATCCGACACCTTGAATTCGCGGTAGCCGCTGGAGACGCTGCAGCCCATGATCGCGTAATGGCCGTCGTGCACCACGATGCGCGACGCACTGCTGCCGTTTGGCAGTGCCAGCAAGCTGGGGTCCATCTCCAATCTGGAACCCACCGGTCGCTGCAGATCCGTGCTGGCAATCACGTTGCCCTGCCGATCCACAAACAAGGCATTCATCCGCGCCTTGGCCCCCAGTCCGCCCCGCAGCATGGCCGAGAATTCGGGCGCGGAATCGAACACGATGCCGATGCCGCCGACCACGGTCACATCGTCCTCAGGATCGCGAATGGCGGCGTGGTAGATGTAGGTGGACTTGCCCCCGTAAAGGGAGGTGGGCGCAAACGGGGTCACGTAGTAATCCTGTTCACTGCGCAGCGCATGAACCTGTGCCAGTGTCACCGGATCGATGGCTGACCCCAGCACCGTTTCACTATCCTGCTCGGGATGCGTGCTGGCCACAATGCACCCGCTGGCGTCATAGACGACGATGCGGGTGTAGACCGTGTACAGGCGGTTGATGTAGTCCAGAATATGGGTGATGCGATCGACCACCTCCGCGTCGCGTTCCGGTGCCGCCAGCGCCACGCGCAACTCCGGCGTCAAGGCCCACCAGCGGCAATCGTCGGAGCGCTCATAAAGATTGCGGTCCAGCAGGTCCACCAGCAAGTGGGAGGCGAATTCCGAGTCACGCAAACTGGAGGCCAGCACGGTCTCATAGAGATCGCCGATCGAGTTGGAAAACAGCTCGTTGCTGCGGGCGCCGGTTTCGCTGATCTGATCCAGAATCGTCTTCAGCTTCATCTGTTCACCGCGCTGGCCGGTCGTCATTACCTGGCCATTCCACACCACGCGTTGAATGGTTTCGGCCGCCGTCAAAATCTCGTACAGCGGTGGCGAAAATGATTGGGCGTGCGACAGCAAACCATCGGCAACGCTGGGGTCCAGCGACGCCAGGGTATTGCTGCCCCGGCCGCTGAACGCCACGTCCACCGGAATCATGACTTGGCCTTGCCAACCGAGCGGTCCCTGGTAGCCTTGATAGCCCTCGGCCGAGAAGGTGCGCACCAGGTATTCGCGCCCGGCAAACATCATCAATTGCGGGGCCGCGCCCTGGTTCACCGGGACGCTGGCCCCGAGTGGCGTCCACAAGGTATCCGCACTGGCAATCACCCGATTGTGCCCATCGAGCAGCATCATGTTGGAGCGTCCGGCCGGGTCGCGATGCGACTGGAAGATGCCCGCCATTTCCTGTTCAAAGTTGAAGCACAGGCACAGCACGCCAACGATGACACCGGTGTCCGGATGCAGCATGCGGCGCGAATAAATCAGCGCATGTTGTTTGGCCGGGCGCAAATCACTGGCGCGAAAGGTTTCAACAAAAGTAGCGCTGGCCAGGGTTTGTGCCAGCAGCGGATCCACACTGCCTTCCAGTGGTGTCGTCTCATCAATTTGCACCAGCACATTGCCGGCCACGTCCAGCAAAATGATTTCGTCATAGACCGTGTATTTGCTGCGGTAGGCCCGCAGCCGCTGGCGCACCGCCTCCTGGTTGTCATGCAGGCCCGCGACAAAGGCGCACAGTTCGTTATCGGTGGCGAGAAACCCGACGTCAGCGGTGCGCTCGTACAGATTGCGCACCACGATGTCGATCACATACTGGGCTTTTGTGCCAATCTCATCGAGCACAGTGGCTACTTTTTCACTCACCAAATTGGCGACCAGATCCTGCTCCAACCGGTTGAAGCCTTCGCGCGTGGCCGCCATGGTTGGCAAAATAGTCTTGGCTTCGACCGGGCAGTTCATCTTGGCCGCGGACTCGATCATGCGCCACATCAGGTTCAATTCGCGCAGCGATTGTTCGCAGCGGATCACGTCGCGCATGTAGGGTAAAAAAGTGTCGATTTGGAGAGGAAGGGCACTGTCGGTCATGATGTTCTTCTGGTTATAGGGGGTTGAAGTGCCATCAGATCGGACACTGTTTTTGGCCGGCTCAATAAAAACCCCTGAATGAGCGAGCAGCCGAATTGGCGCAAAAAAATCAGCTGGGCATCGGTCTCGACGCCCTCGGCAATGACTTGCAGATTCATGTGCCGTCCGAGATCAAGAATGGTCCGTACGATGGCTGCATCGCCTCGGTCGTGTGGCAAGCCACTGACGAAGGAACGGTCAATTTTCAAGGACGAGATCGGCAGCTTCTTCATGCGCGAGAGCGAGGAATGGCCCATGCCAAAATCATCCAGACTGATCTTGAAGCCCAACTGGCGCAAGGCGGCCATGACCGGAATCACCTTGTCCGGCTGCTTCATCACCAGACCCTCGGTCAGCTCCAGGCAGAGGTGGCGCGGCGCGACGCCACACGCCGCCATCACGGTCATCAGTTCGCCCGGCAGACTGGCATTGACAAACTCGGGCGCCGCCATGTTGACGTTGACTTGCAAGTCCGTGAAGCCAGCGCGGTGCAGCCGCGCTAAATCGTGGCAAGCCTGCGTCACCACCCAGCGGCCGATCTGCACGATCAGGCGGCTCTGCTCCGCGACCGGAATAAAAACGTCAGGGCGCACCACTTCACCGTTGGGCTTGCGCCAGCGAATCAGCGCCTCAATGGCGACCATGTGCTCCGCGTCCCGATCAAAAATCGGCTGGTACTCCAGAAAGAATTCATTGCTCACCAGGGCGCGGTGCAACTCGGCTTCCATCGTGAGTTGCCTGGCCAGCGCCGAACGCTGCTCCGCCAGAGTCTCGGCGGTGCCATTTGAGAAAAAGCTCAGCCCATTGCGGCCGCCGTGTTTGCGCCGGTACATGGCCGCATCGGCGCTGCGCATCAGTTCGGAGCCGCTCCCGCCGTTGTCCGGGAAGATGCTGACACCGACACTGGCCGACACCGTCAGCTCCTGACTTTCATACAGGAACGGGCGACGAGCCGCCAGCAACACGCGCTCTCCCGTGGCCTGCAACTGCGCCAGCGAACAGTCTGGCGCCATCAGGATGGCAAACTCATCACCGCCCAGTCGACCGACCGCACAGCCGTCGAGTTCAAGTCCCTGCAAGCGTTGTGCAAACTCATGCAAGACCAGATTACCGGCCTCATGGCCGAAGGCATCGTTGATCAGCTTGAAGCGGTCAAGGTCGATATTCAGGATCGCGAACGATGAGCCCAATGCCGTAGCCCGCGTGCAGGCGGCATCCAGCAGATGGTGAAAATGCTTGCGATTGGTGAGTCCGGTCAGATCATCGACCTGTGCAAACTGGCGGATCAGTTCCTGCTGCTCGATGCGCTGTACCGTCTGCGCAATCAAGGCCCCGATCGTGATTGACAGACTGGGTAATTGCGCCTCGCGCTGGCGCGACAAGCGGCTGTAGAACTCCAGCACGCCATGGCTGTGGCGACGTCCATCGACCGTGACATAAGACACCGGGAAGGCATAACCTGATTTCAAGCCGCAGGCCTGGGCGCTCTGGCGCCGCAAAAAGTCCTGATCGTTGACCATGTCTTCAGTCCAGGCGGGCCGCATGGTGCTCCAGACGTTGCCGACCAGCCCCTCGCCCGGCGCCAGGCTGAGTGCCGCCGTGTCTGCGATGAACGACGCCGGTGAATCTTCCGGTTTATGCCACTCATACTGGCAAGCCAGCTGATGGTTCCCCATTTGCTCCTGTTGCAGCGACCAATAAGCGCCACACTCCCAGCCCAGGTTTTCACAGACCAGCTGAATCACCTTGGTCACTGCCTCCCCCAGCGTCGGGGTGCCGATCAGGAATTGCGTTGATTCAAAACAAAATCGCTCCCGCATCGCGGCGAGCCGGGTGGGTGTGACGTCAATCAGCAGACCGGTCTGGACGGCGGGATCCGGCAGGAGTTGGGGCGCCGACACCAGGCGCAACCAGCGCAAACCATCCAATTCATGGATGGTGCGAAATTCAGCGTCAATGACATGGCCCGGTTCACGGAGCGGACCGAGGTCCGTCATCAGCGCCGGGCCATCGTCCGGCACCACCTGCTTGAAGCAACTGATGGCGGTGCGGTGCAAGCCGGCGCTGACGTCCAGCAAGCGGGCTGCGCCGGTTGACAGCACCCATTGGCCGGTCTGCGTGTCGCACCACCAGCGACCGAACAGCCCCATTTCTTCCGCGGCGTCTGGCACGGTGGCCAGCACTTGGGCCAGCCTCAGTTTGGGTGTCGGGTCCGGGGCCTCTGCGGCCGTCGGAGCAGGACCGCACAACAACGAATGTTCACGCATAACAAGCTGTCTATCTTTTGAGTCAAAGTAGACTTGTTACGCAACATTGATGCCAGTTCCTGGATTCCTTCCGTGAGTGCTGGGGTTGGGCTGGGTGCCAGGGCTGCTTTAGCGGCCGGCGGCTTGCAGGCTATTGCCTTCAACGATCACTTTGGAGCCGACCGAAGCGGGGGTGCTCTGCTCCACCGTGCGGGTGCTGCCGTCTTCCATCTGCACCCGCACTTCGTAGGCGGTTACTTTTTTCATCTTTTTCTCGACGGTATTGCCGGCGAAGCCGCCACCCACCGCCCCCAGGATGGTGGCCAGGGTCTTGCCGTTGCCGGCGCCCACCTGGTTGCCGACCACGGCGCCCAACACCCCGCCGGCGATGGCGCCGCCGCCACTGCCGGTGCCGTCGCGCTGGATCGGTGTCACCGATTCAATCGTGCCGCAGTTGGCGCAAATCGGTTTGCTCACCGGGGTCATGGGGTGATTCACCGGGGCGCTCGTTCCGGCGGCTCGGTTGTTGTTGTTTGCTGCATATTTAGGAGCGGTTTGCGTATGCCTGACGGGGGCTGCAGCCTTATTTGATGCTGAAGTCTTACCGCCCTCAAGCGGCGTCATGGCCGCTGGCGCCGGCACCGCAGCGCCGCCAAGCGTCTCCGTGGGCGCGGAGGCCGAGGCCGACAGTGCCGCGAGGCGGGGTTCGTCGGGGTGACTCTGGATGCGCAGCAGGGTGGCACCCATGGCCACCACCGCCACCCCAAGGACGGCCACCGCGGCCCACAAAGGCTTGTTGACGGACGCGGTGGACTTGGGGGTTTCTAAGGTAGCACTCATGAATTATTCCTTGGCAACGACCCACAAGGGATCTGAAAAAATCGGCAGTCATTATTTAACTGTGGTTAGATAACGCCTGACCGCGCCAAAGGTAAACCGAATGCTGGCAAGCAGCCTGTTACGTGTGTAACAAGAGGTAATTACAAATTCGGTGCCAACAAACGCTGCAGCGCCTGTTCGTTCATGCGCCGGCGTGCCGCCAAGTCTTTCAACTGGTCGTCGCCGATTCGGCCGACACTGAAATAAGTGCTGTCGGGGTGTCCGATATAGAAACCACTGACACTTGCCGCCGGCGTCATGGCCAGGCTTTCGGTGACCGCCATGCCAATTTCTTCGCAGTGCAGCAAGTCAAACATGTCTTTTTTGACGCTGTGATCGGGGCAGGCCGGGTAGCCGGGGGCGGGACGAATGCCTTTGTATTTTTCGGCAATCAAGGCTTCCGGCGCCAGTGCCTCCTGCGCCGCATAGCCCCACAGGTCGGTGCGCACGCGGTGGTGGAGGCACTCGGCAAAGGCTTCCGCCAGCCGGTCGGCCAGGGACTTGAGCATGATGGCGGAGTAGTCGTCGTGCGTGTCTTCAAACAGCTTTTCGCGTTTCTCGACGCCGATGCCGGCGGTGACGGCGAACACGCCGGCGTAGTCGGCGGCCACGCCTTTAGGTGCCACAAAATCAGCCAGGCAGCGGCTGGGCCGCATCACGCCGTCAATCACCTGTTTCTCGGCTTGCTGGCGCAGGCCGTACCAGGTCATGGCGACCTCGGTGCGGGTGTCGTCGGTGTAGAACTCGATATCGTCATCGTTCACCGAGTTGGCCGGGTACAGGCCGACCACGCCATTGGCGGTGAGCCAGCGGCCTTCGATCAGTTTTTTCAGAAGGGCCTGGCCATCGGCATAGACCTTGGTGGCCTCGACCCCGACGACTTCGTCTTTCAGAATGGCGGGGAATGGCCCGGCCAGATCCCAGGTCTGGAAGAACGGACCCCAGTCGATGAACCTGGCCAGTTCGGTTAAATCGAAATTCTTGAACACGCGCCGACCCAGAAACTTCGGTATGGTGGGGGTGAATTGCGCCCAGTCCACCGGTGTCTTGTTGGCGCGCGCTTTGGCCAGCGGCCACATGGGCGTCTGCTTTTTGTTGGCATGCTGCTGGCGCACCCGTTCGTAGTCGGTGTTGAGTTCGGCAACGTACTGCTCGGCTTGCTCGCCCAACAGGCCTTGCGCCACCCCGACGCCGCGCGAGGCATCGGGCACATAAACCACCGGGCCGTCGTAATGCGGCGCAATCTTGACGGCGGTGTGCACGCGCGAGGTGGTGGCGCCACCGATCATCAGCGGCATCTTGCGCAGGCGAAAGTAGTCGTCCTTTTGCATTTCGGCCGCTACATACTGCATTTCTTCCAGGCTGGGCGTGATCAGACCGGACAGGCCAATGATGTCGGCCCCTTCGGCCTTGGCGCGGGCCAGAATCTCGTGCGCTGGCACCATCACCCCCATGTTGATGACGTCGTAGTTATTGCACTGCAAAACGACGGTGACGATGTTTTTACCAATGTCGTGTACATCGCCCTTGACGGTGGCAATCACGATCTTGCCCTTGGTGCGCACGTCACGGCCCGCCGCCTCGTCCAGCCGCTTTTCTTCTTCAATATAGGGCACCAGGTGGGCCACCGCCTGTTTCATCACGCGGGCACTCTTGACGACTTGCGGCAAAAACATTTTGCCCTGACCAAACAGATCGCCCACCACGTTCATGCCGGCCATCAGCGGGCCTTCGATCACATGCAGCGGCCGGCCCCCTTTGGCCAGGATGGCTTGGTAGGCTTCTTCGGTGTCTTCGGTGATGAAGTCGGTGACGCCGTGCACCATGGCGTGGCTCAGGCGCTGCTCCACCGTGGCAGGGTGCTCGGCCGTGCCGCGCCACTCCAGCTTTTTGCTCTCGTCTTTCGCTGCGCCTTTGGCGTTCTCGGCAATCTCGACCAGGCGCTCCCCGGCGTCAGGCCGGCGGTTCAGCACCACGTCTTCCACCCGCTCACGCAGTTCCGGCTCCAGGTCGTCGTAGACGCCGACCATGCCGGCGTTGACGATGCCCATGTCCATGCCGGCCTGAATCGCGTGGTACAAAAACACGGTGTGAATGGCTTCGCGCACCGGGTCGTTGCCGCGGAAGCTAAAAGAAACGTTGGAGACGCCGCCCGACACCTTGGCGCCCGGCAGATGCTGCTTGATCCAGCGCGTGGCGTTGATGAAATCGACCGCGTAGTTGTTGTGCTCTTCGATGCCGGTGGCGATGGCGAAGATGTTGGGGTCGAAGATGATGTCTTCCGGCGGAAAGCCCACCTCGTCCACCAGGATGCGGTAGGCGCGTTCGCAAATCTGAATCTTGCGTTCGTAGGTGTCGGCCTGCCCTTGTTCGTCAAAGGCCATCACCACCGCCGCCGCGCCATAACGGCGCAGCAATTTGGCCTGGTGCTTGAAGGCGGCCACGCCTTCCTTCATGCTGATGGAGTTGACGATGCCCTTGCCCTGCACGCAGTGCAGGCCAGCCTCGATCACGCTCCACTTGCTGGAGTCAATCATGATCGGCACGCGGCAGATGTCGGGTTCCGAGGCGATCAGGTTCAAAAACCGCACCATGGCGGCCTGGCTGTCCAGCATGGCCTCGTCCATGTTGATGTCGATGATCTGGGCGCCGTTTTCCACCTGCTGGCGGGCCACCGCCAGCGCCTGTTCAAACTCGCCGTTCAGGATCATGCGGGCGAAGGCCTTGGAGCCGGTCACGTTGGTGCGTTCACCAATGTTGACAAACAGCGAGTCGGCGCCAACGCTCACCGGCTCCAGGCCGGACAATTTCATGGGGGGAACAACGATATCGGACATGCGTCTCACCTGTAAATGACAAAAAAGCAGGTGAGCGTAGTTGGGGGACATCCAAGCCTGACGGGGACAAACCCGCTGCAACGCTCCTTGGAAGGGAGTGATTTTATAGGCTTTGCGCCAACATTCGTTTTTGTGGCGCCAATCAGTCCGTGGCGATGCTGTCGCTGGAGAATTACAACGCACTCGCGCAGTCCGCCTACCTGCTGCGCAGCCACTGCCAATGTCAAACTTTTGCTGTCGGCCATCGAACAACTCAATGCTGGAAAAGGCATTGAGCGGGATTTGGCCCCGTGAAGCTGGTCTTTGCGGACGAAGCTTGGGAGGACTATCTTTATTGGCAAAAACCGGATAAACGCATGGTGGAGCGAATCAATAAGCTGATTCGAGAAACGCAGCGCGAGCCATTTGCAGCGTGGGAAAGCCAGAACGCATGAAGCATGCCCTGTCCGACATTTTGTAGCGGCGCATCACCGATGAGCATCGGATGGTTTACAAGATCGAGGGGGATGCGCTACTGATTGCGCAACTGCGGTATCACTACTGAGTCGCAGTGAAGTAGTCGTTTTAACTTTAATTTGAATTTCCCCCTAAATTAATGTCGTGATAGAGACGGTTGTCTGCGCTGGCCAGCAATGCTGGCAGACCGAGGTCACCACAAGCCCGGTGATAATCCGATCAAACAAATGGGGTGAGCTTTCAAGCCTTACCTTGACCGTCCCAGCAGGCGGTTCAGTTCAACATGGTTTATCAGTCGCGGGAGGCGTTCTTGGTTTCAATCAGCATTGCAGCGCGGCGGATAAACGCTAATCGTTAGGCCACAAAGGGCATACCCTATGGGACTTTTTTCGCTACGCAAGTACAACCTACTCGCACTCCTGCTTATCTTCGTAAATACGGCGTCTGACGCCGAGACGTATACAAATGCCGCAAAACGATATAGCGTCATCGTCAGTTCTCCGTGGAGTAGCGCAACAATCGCCGACCCAACGGCCGACCTGTTCGTTCGGTGTGATCCAGTCATCTGCGGCCCAACAGTACTCTTGAGCTTTGGTGCCATCTTCGACAGTACCCTCAAGGCTGCAAGACTGGCCGACTTACTGAGACAAATAAACGGTATGTCGATCACACAAGAGGTTCGTTCCCTTCCAATGGTCGCAAAGGTCGTATTGATTCGCGAAGGTCCGGTAAAAATCGGTAGTTTGGACGGATATGAAGTGCTTTCTCAGATTACTGTGAAGGATGGAAGAACTCGTATGCGACATACGTTTATTACTTTACGCCGCGGATACGTTTACACCATAAATCTTGGCAGCCCGCCGGATTCGCACGAACGCGCCCTTGCCGCAGCAAAATCAATCCTCTCCTCCTTCCAACTGAACTGACTCGGATCGAAAATGCCGCCTAATCCCTCATGTCATTCATTAAGGTGCCACGAGCCACGAGCCACGAGCCACGAATCTGATATGTGCACGTTGACCCATCGATATCTTGCTCAGCACTATTTTCTGGATGCGTTGGACCTCCATTTTCGGTTTCGTACACACTGGGAGGATCAACCTCGTAAGTCCTCACGCGTCAAGACCTTTATTGATCTTTTGATGGCCTGCGAGTGCATGCTCAAGTCACAATGCATCATGGCTCGCATCACCCTTCCAATCGGGCATGCATATTCACAAATCAAGCTTCTCGGTCACAACATCGACAAGTTATCGATTTCCGCAGAAAAAACGTTTCCGTCAACAGTGCATAAGCGTGCGCAGGAATATTTCAGTGCCTTTGATGTCGGTCTTCGCTACTCCGTAGACGCACATGAATACTTCTTTCCTGTCGGGAGTCCCCAGCAAGCGAATCGACCAAGTTACAGTTCTACCCTTGGCAATAAAAACTGGATGGATGCAGCCGAGAGCGTCGTCACGGAGTTGATCGAATGGGGCAAGACAGAATTCAATGGCGAAGTCGATGACAATATCGAGCACATACTTCACCACGAAGTTGAACTGGAAGCTGTCATTCGTAGGAAAAAGGGGCCAGGCTCGAATTAATTCATAGGCGCTGACCTAAACCAACTCAATCGGCCCCGGATACTTGGCCACGGTGCTGTCTGCCGTGAGTAGGGTGATGCCTTCAGCGGTTGCTTGTGCAACAAGGATTCGATCAAACGGGTCTTTGTGGATCAAAGGCAGGCTCTCAACAAAGACGGCATGTGCACTGGTAATGGCCAACTCTGTGTAGTCGTTATCAAGCAAGCCACGCCTGAGTAACCGAGCATCCACTTTGAAATCATCGCGGCCCAAGCCATTTTTAATGGCGATCTCCCAAATGCTGGCTGCACTGAAAAGAAGCTCATGCTCAGGATTTTCCATCAGAGACACCGCTTTGCTTGAAAGCTTTTCCGGCTCGTTTGCGGCCCAGATTAAAAGATGGGTGTCGATCAAGAATTTCAAGACTCGCTCCCAGCAAACAGTCCGGCAATCGCGTCGTCCCCCATGCGATCAAAATCATGGGGCACCTGCATCGTGCCCCTCAAAAATCCAAGCCGCTTTTTAGCCTTGTCTGGCTCCGTCGGGATCGCGCTCACTATCACCAGAGGTTTGCCTGATTTTGCAATGACAAACGGTTCGCCCTGCTGTGCCTGCGCAATCAGTCGTGAGAGGTGGGTTTTGGCCTCATGAATGTTAATGGTCTGCATAATATTGATATGAACTAAGTTGTTGGACTAAGTTTATATTATGACGTAAGCAACAGCAAAGGAAAAGGGGGCCAAGTTTGAATTAATGCCGCAACAACCGGATCTATGCCATGAGTGGTGTCAATGCAATAGCTGAGCGGATGTTAAAAACAATAGCTACTCACGTAGGCTGCATAAGGGCTACAAGCCTAAATAACTCGAAAACTCAAGCAAAGCAGCATTTTCAACAGAATGCCGTGCCAGGCGGTTGTGTCAATCTGGCAAGAAACCAGAAAAGTCGCCGGGTTCAAGCCGGCCACCTTGCCGGTTGGCGCAGGTAGTGCGCGCAAGCCAGTACGGAAACGGTTTGGTCGCCCAGTACTTCAGATCGGTTTTCAAGATTGGTTTCGGCGGCAAATTCATCCCACAGGTCTTCGACCAGCTGCAGCGTGGGCTTCAGGCCGCTTCTTTGTAGAAAAAAGACTTTTGCAGTACGCGCCCCGGCAGCGCCGCCACCGCGTCGCGGATTGCCCCAATGTGTTCCGGCGTGGTGCCGCAGCAACCACCGACGATGTTGACCAGGCCTTCAGCGGCAAATTCATGCAGCAGTCGGCTGGTGTCGGCCGGCGTCTCGTCAAAGCCGGTGTCGCTCATCGGGTTGGGCAGGCCGGCGTTGGGGTAGCAGCTGATGAAGGTGTCGGGCGCCACGCGCGCCAGTTCCTGGATATAAGGGCGCATCAGCGCCGCACCGAGCGCGCAGTTCAGGCCGATGGCCAGCGGCTGGGCGTGGCGCACGCTGTACCAGAAGGCGGTGACGGTCTGGCCGCTCAAAATGCGGCCGGAGGCATCGGTCACGGTGCCACTGATGATGAGCGGCAGGCGTTCGCCAGAAGCTTCAAAGTATTCGTCAATTGCGAACAAGGCGGCCTTGGCGTTCAGGGTGTCAAAAATGGTTTCCACCAACAGCGCATCGGCGCCGCCTTCCACCAGTGCCTCGACCTGTTCGTAATAGGCGGCGCGCAGTTGCTCAAAGCTCACATTGCGGGCGCCGGGGTCGTTCACATCCGGGCTGATGCTGGCGGTTTTGGGTGTTGGGCCGAGCGCGCCGAGCACAAAGCGCGGTTTGTCGGGGGTCGAGAACTTGTCGCAGGCAGCGCGCGCCAGTTTGGCTGATTCGAGGTTCATCTCGCGGGCCAGCTCGGCCATGTCGTAATCGGCTTGCGCGACGGTGGTGGCGCCGAAGGTGTTGGTCTCGATCATGTCGGCCCCGGCGGCCAGATAACGCTCGTGGATGCTTGAAATGACGTCCGGGCGCGTCAGCGACAGCAACTCGTTATTGCCTTTCACATCCTTGTGAAAGTCTTTGAAGCGCTCCCCGCGATACTGTTCCTCATTGAGCTTGAAGCGCTGGATCATGGTGCCCATGGCGCCGTCCAGAATCATGATTCGTTGCGCCAGAATGTCTGGCAGGGCTTGGGCGCGGGTATATTGAAGTGGTTTCATAGCGGATGCATTGTAGAAAAGATTGAATTCCTGCATGTCCGGGCCGTGTTTGACCCGCCAAGCAAGCGCTGAAGGCCTCTTTGTCAATTCGTCAGTGCGATGGCCACGCTGCGCGCGCAATGGCCAAAATGTGAATGCATAAAAGTGCCGTTGAAAGATTCCCAAAATGACTTGTTTCAAGATACGTTTCGCCCTGTGGCTGGTGCCCTTGCTGTTGGCCGGCTGCCAACCCAAAGCGGTGCCGGGCTGGTCGGGTTATGTCGAGGGCGATTACGTTTATGTGGCCTCAACCCTCGGTGGCACCTTGTCGCAACTGAACGTGCGCAGCGGCGATCAGGCCCGCCAGGACATGCCGTTGTTTGCCCTGGACGCCGAGAACGAGCAGGCCGCGCGGCTGGAGGCCGACGCCCGGTTGACTCGCGCCAATGCCCAGCTGGCCAACGCCGCCAAAGGCAAACGCGGTGACGAAATCGCCGTCATTCAAGCCCAAATCAGCCAGGCACGCGCCCAAGCCAGGCTGAACGCTGCGGCACTGGCACGCGAGGAGCAGTTGGTGAAGCAGGGTTTTGTCTCCGCGGCACACCGGGACGAGCTGCTTGCCGCGCAGGCCCAGAGCGCCGCCCATCTGGACGAACTGCTCGCCCAGCTCAAGGTCGGGCGGCTGCCGGCACGGGTTGATGAACGCGCCGCTGCCGCCGCCGACACCGATGCCGCCCGGCAAGCGGTCCGGCAATTTGCCTGGCGCGAGGCGCAAAAAACACGAACCGCACCGGTCAGCGGGCTGGTGACGGACACCTTTTTTCGCGTCGGTGAGTCGGTGCAGCCGGGCCAGCCGGTGTTGGCGCTGCTGCCGCCCGGTAACGTCAAAGCGCGCTTCTTTGTCCCCGAAAGCGTGGTCGGAAAACTGCAAATGGGGGCTGCGGTCCACATTGTTTGCGATGGCTGTGCGGCGTCGATCCCGGCCAAAATTTCTTTCATTTCGAACCGGGCCGAGTACACGCCGCCCGTTATTTACTCCAATGTGCAGCGCGCCAAGCTGGTGTTCATGGTGGAGGCCCGGCCCAGCCCGGCCGATGGCGCCCGGCTCAAACCCGGCCAGCCGGTCGATGTGGTGCCGGTGGCCGGGGCCGCGCCGTGACGCTGGCCGTTGACGTCACCGGCCTGAGCAAGCGCTATGGCGGGCGCGCCGTGGTGGACAACTTGTCAATTCAGCTGGAAACCGGGCGCATCTGCGGCTTTCTCGGCCCCAACGGCAGCGGCAAGACCACCACCCTGCGCATGCTGTGCGGGCTGTTGACGCCGGACAGCGGCGCCGGTACCTGTCTCGGGCTGGACCTCATCACACAGGCGGCGCAGATCAAGCGCCAGGTTGGCTACATGACGCAGCGCTTTGGCCTGTACGAAGATTTGACGATTCGCGAAAACCTGGACTTTGTGGCCCGCTTGTTCGAACTGCCGCAGCGCAAGCGGGCGGTGGACCTGACGCTGGAACGGCTGGAGTTGACGGCGCGCCAGCACCAGCTGGCCGGCGCCCTGTCCGGCGGCTGGAAACAACGCCTCGCCTTGGCCGCCTGCCTGTTGCATGAGCCGCGCCTGTTACTGCTCGATGAACCCACCGCCGGGGTCGATCCGAAAGCGCGGCGTGATTTCTGGGACGAAATCCACCGGCTGGCGGCGCAGGGCATCACGGTGCTGGTGTCGACCCATTACATGGACGAAGCGGCCCGCTGCCATGAACTGATGTACATCGCCAACGGCCAGGTGCTGACGCGCGGCAGCCAGGCCGACATCATCGAGCGGGCGGCGCTGGTCGTGTGGTCCATCGCGGGGGCCGATCTCGATGCCCTGGTGGCGCCGATCAAGGCGCTGCCGGGCGTGCTCAGCGTCTCCGCTTTTGGCAATACCTTGCATGTGGCGGGCGAGGATCAGGCGCTGCTGCAGGCTTCGCTGGCGCCTTACCAGGCACGGCCTGACTTGCAACTGTCTTCGGCGCCGGCGGACCTGGAGGATGTTTTCATCAGCCTGATGGACAAAGCCAAAGACGCCTACCAAGGGGCGACAGCATGAGTGCCTCGTTCTCCTTCGCGCGCGTGGCGGCCATCATCATCAAGGAATTCCAGCAAATGCTGCGCGAGCGCCTGACCTTTGCCATGGCCATCGGCGTGCCGGTGATGCAGCTGGTTCTGTTTGGCTACGCCATCAACAACGACCCCAAAGGCTTGCCGACCGCGCTGGTGGCGTACGACAACGGGCCGCTGGCGCGCAGCCTGGTGGCGGCCATCCAGAACACCGGTTACTTCCACATCGTGGCCCAGCCGGCTACCGAGGTCCAGGCGGAGCGCCTGCTGGAAACTGGCGAGGTCCAGTTCCTGCTGGCGATTCCGCCCGATTTCTCCAAGCGCGTGGTGCGCGGCGAAAAACCCGCCGTGCTGGTGGCGGTGGACGCGACCGATCCGTCCGCCGCCAGCAACGCGATTGCGGCGTTGGGGCAAATCACGCCGCTGGCGCTGGCCCACGATCTCACCGGTGCGCTGGCCGGCTTGCAGCCGCGCGAGCCGCCGTTTGAGCTGCGCATTCACCGCCGCTACAACCCCGAAGGCCTGACCCGCTACAACATCGTGCCGGGCCTGATCGGCACCATTCTGACCATGACCATGGTGATGCTGACCTCGTTGGCGATGACGCGCGAGCGCGAACGCGGCACGATGGAAAACCTGCTGGCGACGCCGGTGCGGCCGTTCGAGGTGATGGTCGGCAAAATCACGCCCTACATCATCATTGGCTACGTGCAGTTGGCGGTCATCATTCTGGCGGCCCTCCTGCTGTTTGAGGTGCCGATTGTGGGCAGTTTGACCCTGCTGATGCTCGTCATTGGCTTGTTCATGCTGGCCAATCTGGGCGTGGGTTTTACCTTTTCGACTCTGGCGAGCAACCAGTTGCAGGCGATGCAGATGACGTTTTTCTTCTTTTTGCCTTCCATGCTGCTGTCCGGCTTCATGTTTCCGTTTCGCGGCATGCCGCAATGGGCGCAGTGGCTGGGTGAATTGCTGCCGCTTACGCACTTTTTGCGCGTGGTGCGCGCCATCATGCTCAAGGGCGCCACCTTCGGTGAAATCGTCCCCAATCTCTGGCCGATGGCGCTGTTTTTGGGGGTGGTCGGCGCCATCGCGCTCAAACGCTATCGGCAGACGCTGGACTGACGCCGCAGAAATCGCCGGACAATAGGGGCATGCAACCCCTTCTCCCCAAAGAAACAGGGCCCGCCGGGGCGATCAAGCGTTCTTGGCTCAAGATATATGGCTAAATTAGCCTCTAGCCCTTATGTAGTCTGCGCAAGCAGCTATTAAAACAATAGCGACATATTTTGTCTATCCATCTCATTCTTCAAGAAGTCTTCGGCTACGGCGCGTTCCGTGGGCCGCAGCAAGCCATCATCGAGCACGTCGTGAGCGGCGGCGACGCCCTGGTGCTGATGCCCACCGGCGGCGGCAAATCGTTGTGTTACCAGATTCCGGCGATTGCGCGTGAGCAAGCCGGACAGGGCATCACCGTGGTGATTTCGCCGCTGATCGCGCTGATGCACGACCAGGTTGGGGCTTTGGATGAAGCGGGGGTCAGCGCCGCCTTTCTCAATTCCACCTTGTCGTTTGAGGAAGCCTCGCAGGTGGAAAAACGTCTGTTGCGCGGCGACATCACCCTGCTGTATTGCGCGCCCGAGCGGGTAATGACACCGCGTTTTCTGGCGCAGCTCGATTCCCTGTACGAGCGCGGCAAGCTGAGCCTGTTTGCCATTGACGAAGCGCATTGCGTCAGCCAGTGGGGCCACGACTTCCGGCCCGAATACCGCGCGCTTACCGTGTTGCACGAACGTTATGGCAACGTGCCGCGCATCGCGCTCACCGCCACCGCCGACACGCTGACCCGCGCCGACATCGTGGAGCGGCTGCAGTTGCAGGACGCGCGCCTGTTTTTAAGCAGCTTTGACCGCCCCAACATCAGCTACACCATCGTGGAAAAGACGCAGGCGACGCAGCAGTTGCTGCGCTTCATCTCGAATGAGCACCGGGGCGACGCCGGCATCGTCTACTGCCAGTCGCGCAAACGGGTGGAAGACATTGCCAATATGCTGTGTGACGAAGGTATCGCGGCGCTGCCGTACCACGCCGGGCTGGACACCAAGGTGCGGCAAGCGAACCAGGACCAGTTTTTGCGCAGCGAAGGCATCGTGATGGTGGCGACCGTCGCCTTTGGCATGGGCATCGACAAGCCGGATGTGCGCTTTGTCGCGCACCTGGACATGCCGAAAAACATCGAAGGCTACTACCAGGAAACCGGCCGTGCCGGGCGCGATGGCGCCGCCGCCGATGCCTGGATGTGCTACGGCCTGCAAGACGTGGTGAACCAGCGCCGCATGATTGACGAGAGCCCGGCCGGGGAGGAATTCAAGCAGGGCCTGCGCGGCAAGCTCGACGCGCTGCTGGGCCTGGCCGAGGCCACCGATTGCCGCCGTGTCCGCTTGCTGCACTACTTTGGCGAAACGAGCCAACCGTGCGGCAATTGCGACAACTGCCTGCAGCCGCCAGCGGTGTGGGACGGCACCGATGCGGCCCGCAAACTGCTCAGCACCATCTACCGCGTGCAGCAGATGGGTGGCAGCTATGGCGCGGTTCACATCATGGATATTTTGCGCGGCAAAGCCACCGAGAAAGTGACCCAGCGCGGCCATGAAACCCTGAGTACCTTCGGCATTGGCGCGGAGTTCAGTGAACAGCAGTTGCGCGGCGTGCTGCGCCAGTTGATCGCCATCGGCGCCGTCGCGGTCGATGCCCAGGCCTTCAATACCCTGCAACTCACCGAGGCCTCGCGCGCTGTGCTAAAAGGCGAGGTGCCGGTGCAACTGCGCGCCTCGGTTTCGACCCCGGCTGATCGCAAAGCCAAACGCGGCAGCAGCGCCAGCGCCGTCGTCAAAGCGCCGCCTTCACTGGACGCCGACGGCCAACAGCGCTACCTGGCCTTGAAAGCTTGGCGCGCCGAGGTGGCCAAGGAACACAACTTGCCGGCTTACGTCATTTTTCATGATGCCACGCTAGTTGCCATCGCCGAGCGCGCGCCGCAATCGCTGGACGACCTGCAGGGCCTTAGCGGCATTGGCGCCAAGAAGCTGGAGGCCTACGGTGAAGAAGTGTTGCGGGTGATGGCGAGCGTTTGACCGTCCCCAACACTGCAAGACTGTTTCAGCCGGAGACTACTTTTTCTTCTTGGCCGGGGCCTGCTCCATCCAACTGCCGGAGACATCGTCCCAGTGATGTGTGCGCATGAAGTGCTGAGTCTCGCTGCGCACCTGTTCGCGCGACATTGCGTTCAAATCGCGCGGTTGCGTTTTCAACGGCACCCAAGTATCGATGCGGGTGTCATAGCGATTGTTGCGCAGGAACTCGTCGCGTTCCGCCTTGATCTCGGCCCGCGATTTCATGCCAGCGGGTGGCTCGGACCCCGCATTCAGCACCCAGTTCGACGAGACCTCGTCATAGCGATGCGTTTTAAGGAACTCGTCGCGTTCCATCTTGACCTGCGCTCGGGTTGGCGATGCACCGCCCATGTCGCCAGCGGGCTGCGCGCTGACCATGCCGGCCGTAGAGGCGAAGAGAAGACCCAGCAGAAGAGGAAGAGCTTGTAAACGTTTCATGGTATTTTTTCCATTCATTAATTGAGTAGCGGTTGTGAATCCTTGAGATATCGATGCGGGACGCTGGCCGCAACTAGGCGAGGGTCTCCACTCCAATTGACTGACAGGGCCAAGTTGCCTAGATGCTCCAGTTTCCATGTTTGCCTTTCCATCTCGTTGAGGAAATTTGAGCGTACAAAGCCTGCGCCAGCCGGTCTTTGCGAAATCGCAGCAAAATCAAATCCAGCGGGCGATGTATTCAATCCGCAACGCCGGGCGGCTTCTGCATGCGCAGTACCTCACGCCGTTTCATGGCGAGGTAGGTGTCACGGTCAACTTCATGCAGTTGCCGGGAAAATTGCTCGGTGGAAGTAAACCAGCTTTGCAGGCGTTTTTCGAGTTGTGCCGCAGGTGGTGTCGACAGCGCACCGAGATAGGCGTCGATCGCGAGGTAATAGCGCATGGTGTTGCGTTCCACCGCGCCGCGCACGCCACCAATATAGTCGGGCTGACCACTGGATGTCTTGGCCGTGTGGGTGAATCCTACCTTGCCGCGCCCGAGGGTCGAGAGATAAGCCAGCATCGCCAGCCGTCCTTGAAAATCGAAAGCATAGGAGTAGGTGAGGTGGAGGAAAGTCTTGCCGCCCTGCACCGAGACCGCCTCCAGCATGAGGAGATAGTCGCTCGTGCCCAGCGGCCCGGTTTTTGCATTGAACAAAACGTTGAAATACTCAGGCGTCGTGGTGGCGACGCTGTGCACAAATTCAAACAGGTAGGCGTCATCAATCGCCTGGTAGGACTTCTTGCCAATACTGACCGAGAGGATGTTGCTGGCGTTGTGTGTCGACGCGTGGCAATATTTTGTATTGAGGTGCAGGATCAACACGTCGCACCAATGCGTAGGGCCAATCAGGGCTTCTTTGACGGTCGCAAAGGAGTAATCAACCAGGGCGTAGATCTCCCCTTTGGAGCGGTTGGAGGATTCAGCAGAATTGAGGGACAGCGGCCGGTTAAATTGATTGCTGCTGAGTTGGGGTTCCAGCTCGGTGAACTGGGCGCGCAGCTCGGCGGCAAGAGGGCTGTCGGGTCCGGCGACATCGGCCTGCGCCAGGCTCACACTGCCGATGCAAGCGACGAGCCAGAGTGTTCGCCAACAAAAAAAACAGGTCTGCCATAGGATGCTCATCGGACCGACCTTATCCGAGAACCAGGTAACGTTTAGCGCTTTCTCCTCGTCCTGGCCGAACATCTGAGCCTGCGCTTGCGTATTCGCAAACGATGCAAACGAGGTGTCAAAAATGCCGACAGTTATCGACCCAGCACTGGAAACAGTTTGATCAATCCATCCGACATCACCTCGACCGCCAGCGCCGCCAATATCAAGCCCATCAGGCGCGTCATGACGTTGATGCCGGTTTTACCCAAGCCCCGGGCAATCGGCTGCGCCAGCGAAAAACACAGCGCGGTGGCGAGGCCGATGACCACGCCGTAGCCCACCAGCGTGCTCAACTCCCAGAAGGTCTTGGCCTTGTCGGCATAAATCACCACGGTCGACATGGTGGCGGGACCGGTCAGCAGGGGGATGGTGAGTGGCACCACGGCAATGCTGGCGCGGGCGGAGGCGTCATGTAGTTCTTCCTCGTTGGACTTGGCCTCGGCTGGTTGCGCGTTCAGCATGGCCAGCGCCGAGGTCAGCAGCAGCATGCCGCCGCCGACCTGAAAACTGGCCAGTGAGATGCCAAAAAATTCCAGAATGTGCAGGCCCATCAGGGCACTGATGGCAATCACGACGAAGGCGCTGACGGACGAAATCCAGATCGTGCGGCGCCGCTGGGCGATGCTGAAGTCGTGCGTATAGTGAATGAAAAACGGCACGATCGCCAGCGGGTTGACAATGGCCAGCAGCGTGACGAGGGGTTTGAAATCCATGGGGATTCTTTCAGGTGTTTCGTCAAAGGGGGCTTTAATGCAAGGTGCCCGTCGTAAAGGGTTCCGGTGCTGCGTTGAGCGCCTCCATCGCCAGGCGCTCGTATTCGGAAATCACCTGCGCGCCCAGCAGCAGCAGGGTCGCCGCCACCTCAAAACTCAACAGCACCGCAATGGCGGTGGTCAGCGATCCGTAAACGGTGCCAATCTGGGAAAGTGTCGTGAAATACCAGACGAGGACATGGCGGGACAGTTCCCACAGCAACGCCGCCGCCACCGCTCCGAGCAGGGCGTGGTGCAAGGATGGTCGGCCAACCGGCATCACCAGGTACACCGAGGTGAGCACAAAGATTTCACCCGCGAGGCCGAGCAGGTACAGCAGCACGCCGGACAGGCCGCCGAGCGACCAGCTGCGCCAGAGAAAATCCACCCGCTGCTGGCCCATCGCCTGCAGGCTGCCCGCCACCAGCGTCACCAACAGCAGCCCGAGCCCGAGCGACAAGATGTAGCCATAGGGAATCACGGCAGAGATCAGGAAGTGGCGCCGGCGTATCGCCACACGGTGATAAAAGATCACCGACATCGCGTTCTCGAGCACCGTGAAGGCGAGCGAACTGAAGAACAGCATGCTGCCCAACAACACCCAGCCGAGGACATCGCGGTGCGCCAGGAAGTTCGCCAGCTCGGCCACGATCGCCCTGGACTGTCCGGGGACCAGCCATTCGAGGTAGCGGCCCAAAGTCAACAGCAGCGCTGCCTGATCGACAAAATGCGACAGCGCAATCACCGTGAGGATGAGCATCGGCACAATCGACAGCAAGGCGTAGTACGCCACAGCCCCGGCCAGCAGCAGGCCCTGGTTGGCGCGGAATCCCTTCAGCGTGCGGACGGCGAAGGTCCCGGGATGCCTGAGAATTTGCGTGGTGTGGCGACCAGGGAGTTGCATGGGGTAGCGTGTGGGCTCCGAGCCGGTTAGCGAAACGGACTGGCCTGGAGCACAGCCCGGGAATGGCCGCGCCGACCGTTGAAACCCATCATGGCGAGGACCGGCAGCCAGTATGCCACTCCCTGGCGCCACCACACGGGGCAGTCCAAAAGACGGCACGGTATCCAGCTTGAGTCGCGGGTCGCGGCCGGGCTCGACATGGCAGGTCGCTTACCGGCCGCCCGTCACATCCAGCAGAGACCCCGTGGTGTAGCTGGAGTCCGTTGACAGCAGCCAGACGATTGCCTGCGCTACTTCCAGAGCGCTGCCGGCGCGTTGCATCGGCACCATGGGCGCCATCTGCTGGGCCCGTTCGGGCTGGCCGCCGGAGGCATGGATCTCGGTCTTGATAATGCCGGGCCGCACGGCGTTGACGCGAATGCCTTCCAGCGCCACTTCTTTGGCCAGGCCCACGGTCAAGGTGTCAATCGCGCCCTTGCTGGCGGCATAGTCCACATACTGGCCGGCACCCCCCAGGCGCGCCGCCACGCTGGACACGTTGACGATGGCGCCACCCAATCCGCCGTGGCGCGTGCTCATGCGTTTGACGGCTTCGCGGGCGCACAAAAAGCTGCCCAGTACGTTGATGTCGAACATGCGTTTCAGGCGCGCCACGCTCATTTCATCGACCCGGGCCGCCACGTCCACCACCCCGGCGTTGTTGACCAAGGCGGTGAGTCGCCCCAGTTGGGCGTCGATGCTCTCGAACATGGCCAGCACCTGCGCTTCCTCTGCCACATCGGCCTGCACTGCGATGGCGTGGCCGCCGCTGGCGCGAATCTGGCGCACCACCTCGTTGGCGGCCTCCGCGTGGCGGGTGTAGTTGACGGCCACGGCATACCCGCGTTGCGCGGCCAGCAGGGCGGTCGCGGCGCCAATGCCGCGCGAGCCACCGGTGATCAGTAGGGTTGGGTTCATGGTGTTTTCTGCCGGTTAAGAAAATATGGGGTACAACAGACACTGGAGTCCGGCCATGGTAGCCGCAAGCTCCGCAAAGCAGCCCGAAGGAGATGACTTGACGCAAACGATTGATTACTACTTTGCCCCGCAAAGCCCCTGGACTTATCTCGGTCACGCCCGCTTGCTGGCGATCGCCAGCGCAGCGAACGCCACGATTCGCGTGTTGCCGACCGACCTGGGCAAAGTTTTCCCGATTTCAGGGGGCCTGCCGCTGCCCAAGCGCGCGCCGCAACGCCAGGCCTACCGGCTGGTCGAACTGGCCCGTTTTCGCGATGCCTTGAAACTGCCGCTGAACGTGCAACCCCGCTATTTCCCGGTGGCGGCGGACGATGCGGCGCGCCTGATCATTGCGGTGGATTTGCAGGACGGCGCCCCGGCCGCGCTGCGTTTCAGTGGCGCCGTGTTCGCCGCCGTTTGGGTGCAGCAGCGTGACATTGCCAGTGCCCAAACCCTGGCGGAACTGCTGACCGAGTGCGGCCTACCGGCCGAGCGGCTGGCGCAATCGCACGGCCAGCCCGTGCAGGACCAGTACGAAGCCAACACCCAGGCAGCGATCGACGCGGGTGTGTTTGGGGCGCCTAGTTACTGCATTGACGGTGAACTCTTCTGGGGCCAGGACCGGCTCGATTTCGTCGAGCGCAAGCTCAACCCTAACTGAAGCAAATTTTTAAAGAACTACAGATGACGCACTACATTGAATTGACGGCGGCGGATGGTTTCAAATTGCCGGCCTACGAGGCCCGGCCGGTGGGCCCAGCCAAAGGCGCCATCGTTGTGTTGCAAGAGATTTTTGGTGTCAATGCGCACATTCGCGCCGTGGCCGATGGCTTCGCGGCGCTCGGCTATCTGGCCGTGGCCCCGGCCACCTTTCACCGGGTGAAGCCGGGCGTTGAACTGGGCTACAGCCAGGACGACGTGAGCGCGGGGGGCGACCTGAAGGCGGCGGTGGAGGCGCTCCCCGCGCCTGGCGTGTTGCAGGACGTTCAAGCCGCCATCGACTACGCCGCGCAAGCGGGCGCTGCCGGCAAGGTCGGCCTGGTGGGCTACTGCTGGGGTGGTCTGCTGACCTGGCGCGCCGCCTGCGAGTTGTCGGGCCTGAGTGCGGCCGTGCCGTACTACGGTGGCGGCATGACCAGTGCCGACGAGATCGCCCGCACACCGACATGCCCGGTGCTGGCGCACTTTGCCAATCAGGACGCCTCGATCCCGCTGAACGGGGTGGAGGCATTCAAGCAGGCACACCCGGAAGTGGATGTGCGCTTCTACCAGGCCAGCCATGGCTTCAACTGCGACCACCGCAGCGCCTATAACGCCGAAGCCGCTGCGTTGGCGCGTGAGGGTACGCTGGCCTTCTTTGCCGAGCATGTCGGCTGAACTCGGTCAGTGCGCCTGGGTTGAGGTGTTTTAGGCCTCTAGCCCCCGCTGCTTCTGCGTGAGTAGCTCTTGTTTTAATAGCGAATGAACGCGCGGGTTTACGGGTGACAGGACCCAGCTTCAGGCCGCGAGTTGCATTTCCTGCGGCTGGTTCGTGGCGGGCTTTTGTTGTTGCCGATAGAACACTTCAAAATTGATTTCTGACAGGTGCACCGGCGGGAAGCCGGCGCGGGTGATGGCGTCCGCCACATTGGACCGCAGGTAGGGATAGACGATATTGGGGCAACCAATACCGAGCAGGGGTTCCAGCTGTTCGGATGGGATATTGCGCACTTCAAAAATACCGGCTTGTTTGGCTTCCACCAGAAAAGCCACCTTGTCGTTGATCTTGGCGGTGACGGTCACGGTCACGGTGCTCTCGAAAATATGTTCGTCCTGCTTCTCCGCCGTCGTCGACACGGCCACTTCAATCGTCGGGCTGGCAGGTTCCAGAAAAATGGCCGGAGAGTTCGGTTGTTCCAGTGACAAGCCCTTCAGATACACGCGTTGAATTTGGAACGGAGGTTGCAGATTTTCGTCAGACATGAAACACTTTCGTTGGAAATAAAAAGACAGGAATCGACTCGATCAATACGGCACCAGGAGCCCGGTGAAACACCGGGCTCCTGCGAGGGTCTAGTTGGCTTTTTCGGGCAGCGGCAGATGCACCCAGTCGGTGTAGAAGGCTTCAATGTCCGGCTCGAATTCATGAATCACCGGGTACCAAGGCGTAGGCGCCTCGACGTCATGCATGGTGCCGCACTCCGGGCAGTAGTACTCACGGTACACCTGCCAGTTGGTGTCCGGCGCCATCAGCTTTGGATAGACTTCGTGCATGGCTTCCGGCGTATCGCGCACATAGACCAGGGCCTCAAGTTTCCAGTTCTTGCGATAGTCGCCAAACTCGTGACCGCAGCTGCATTTGGTCACCCATTCCTTGGTCTTTTTGTTTTGAGCGACGTACAGGTGCAGGCTGATCGGAAGAATGATCTTGTCATCCCATGGCACTTTGGACTGCAGCGTATTCAAATACATGCGAAAACGGTCATGGTCTTTGGGCATGGACAGCATGCGCATGGTGGTTTCCCAGTCCAGCTTGCCTTCCACCAGATAGTTCACTTGCTCTTGTGTGTAAACAGACATTTTGTATCTCCAATAAGGGGGGGTAGTCGGGGCCAGGCCCCGACTTCAAATCACTCTTCGACCAAGGTCACGGTGCGGACATCGGGCAACTTCGACAGGTCCATCCGGTACTTGGAACCGAAGGACGGCACGCCCAGCTCGGACTCGGGAAGCTCCCAATCAGCGGGCAGTTCCCAGAACGCCTTGAACTCGTTCTTGAACTTGACGCTGAGGTCAAAGCTGGTGGCAAACATGTGGCGCACCTGCACCGAGGCATGCTTGGTAATGATGCGGGCACGCTCTTCCTTCATCCATTCGCGGGTCGGCACGGCGCGGGCAATCCGCTCTTTGCGAATGACTTTGCGGCGCGCCGCCGTCTTGGCCACATTGACTTTCCACACCTCGTCCTTGTCTTGCGCAATGACGACGCCGTAGACCTTCTCCGCAAACTCGGGCAGCACGAAGCGGCTGTTGAGGTCGTTTTCAACCGAGGCGCAGTCGCGATCGAGCGGATCGCCAAAACCGGGCCCACCGCGCATGTAGTTCAGATACAGGTCGTGGTTCTCGAAGATGGCTTCGGTGGTGGTGCACTGCTGGTCGCGCTTGACCTTGGCCGTCGCGCTGATGTGGCGCTCGTACTCGGTATCTTCCGGATTGCGGTCAGCGCCGAGCGGCAGCGACAAGCCTTCCTTGATACGGGCTTCGAGATCGGTTTTATGCGCCTCAAAACGGTAGCCGGTCGCCGACGGGTAACCGCCCATCAGACCCCAGTCGCTGTTCATGTAGCCATTGCCCATGAAGTACATGCTCCAGTCCTGCGCCTTCCAGACCATGCGCAGGGTCTCAAAGCCACAGCCGCCGCGGAACTTGCCATAGCCGCCCGAATTGGTCTTGACGTTGCGCCCCATGTACAAGAGCGGCTCCGCCATTTCCCAGATCTCGATGTCGCCCATGTCGCCTTCGGGATTCCACACCGCCGCCGCATGATTAAGCCCATCCTTGATGGCGCAGGCGCCGGTGCCGCAGGCCGCAGGCTCAAAGCTGTTGACCGCGTGGGCTTCACCATCCTGATTGATACCACCGCCCTGCAGCCAGTTGGAGGTGTTGGCATTGCCCGCATTGACCTCCTCCAGATAACCACGGGCGAAGTAGGACTGGCTCATGCCGCGCCAGATGCCGCTCCAGCCCGACACCAGGAAGTGCCAGGCGTAGGCATGCGCCGTGCGACGGTCATCCGGATTCATCCACGTGCCTTTGGGCAGCTTGAATTCGGTGGCGTAATACGCCCCATCGTTGATGCGCGCCGTGGGCACCAGCGTCTGCGTCAGCATGACCCAGATACCGCTGGTGAAGGCCACCTGATTGGCGTTGAAGCTGTGCCAGCCCCAGCGGCTTGCGCCCTCAAAATTGAGCCGCCAGGTGGCATCCGGACGGATCGTCATTTCACACGGCGCATGCATGATGCTGTTCATCTTGCCGAACTCGGACGCCAGGCTCATGTCGGGATGGTCATACGGAATGTCGACAAAAGCGACCCGGCGATAGACGCCCGGAACCGTCATGGCCTTCAGCCGCGCTTGCAGGCCGCGCCGACCTTCTTCAATGATCTCGTGCGCAAACTTGGTGTAGTTCTCGATGCCTTCGGCTTCCAGCACTTCTTCCACCAGCTTGCGGATCATGTGGCAACCGGCAATGCGCGTGCGCTCGTCCAGAATCCAGTACTTGGTGGTGCGCACATTGCGCTGGCTCTCGTGCAGCCAGTCGCGCAGCGGGGTGTCGTTGATGCCGGTCTTGCGACAGGTCACCTGCAAGCCGTCGCCGAAGCGCGAGACTTGCCCGGTCGACATCGAACCGGGTGTCATGGCACCGAGGTCAATCACGTGCGTGACGCCGCCGACCCAGCCAATCAGTTTGTCGTCCCAGAAGATAGGAACGATGGTGGCGATGTCACAGGGATGGACATTGCCGATCGAGCAGTCGTTGTTGGTGAACATGTCCCCCGGGTGGATGCCGGGGTTCATTTCCCAGGCGTTCTCGATCATGTATTTGATCGCGGCGCCCATGGTGCCGACGTGAATGATGATGCCGGTGGAAGTCAGGATGCAGTCACCGGCCGCGTTGTACAGCGTGAAGCACAATTCGCCTTCCTGCTCGACGATCGGCGAGGCCGCAATTTTCTTCGCGGTCTCGCGGGCATGCACCAGGCCGCCACGAATGCGGGAGAACAGCTTCTCGTAAGTAATCGGGTCGGATTCCTTGAACTCCAGCTTCTCCAAGCCGTTGTAGTAACCGGTGCTTTTGGTCCGCTCCAGCACTTCGTCGCGATGCTCTTTGAGGGTTTTTCCGTTGCCCAGCAAATCGGGCAAACCAATTTCTTTTCTGGATAGCATATTCATGATGGAGCTCCTTATTTAACTTCTTTAAGATGGAACAAGCGGTGCGTATCGCAATAGGTTTCAAAACCTAGCGGCACGATGAAGGTGGTGGATGGCGACTCGACAATGGCCGGCCCGACCACGCGGTTGCCCGCCTTGAGTGCCTCCATCGACCAGATTTGCGCGTCCTGCCATTTTTTGTGGCGGTAGAACGGACGGCTGCCGATGTGTGCAGCTTTGGGTGGAATCGGACCTGCATCGGGCTCCTCCGGCAGTTCCGGCTTGGACGAAATCACACTGCCGCGCATGATGGCGCCCGTCACGCCAAAACCCAGTTCCGGTGAACTGGCCGAACTGGCATAGACGCGGGCATAGGTCTCGTCAAAGGCCTGCACCATTTTTTCCCAGTCGGCCAGCGTGGTCGCATTGGTGATGGGGGAGTTGATTTCGAGGTCGTTCAGCTGACCCATGAACTGCATGCGGTAGCCCGGACGCAGCAAGACATCTTCCGGCTTGAAGCCGTTGATGACGAATTCCTCGATGACCTTTTCACTCAGTTCACCCCACGCTTCGGTCAGGGTTTTGCAGGCTTGCACTTTCTCGGCATCGGTGGCTTTCGGGCCGACGCCGATGTCGACGCTCTTGTCGTAGCGGTATTCGTACTCGGCGCAGGCACAGCCAAAGGCCGAGAAGCCAGCCGCCCAGGCGGGCACCACCACGTCCTTGAAACCCAGCCCTTCGGTGTAGCCGTAGGTGTGGACCGGACCGGCGCCGCCGTAGGAGAAGCAGACGAAGTCAGCCGGGTTGTAACCCTTGGCGCTGATGACGGAACGCATGTACTCGCGCAGGTTCAAATCGAGCAGTTCGATCACGCCGGCAGCGGCATCTTCTACCGTCAATCCGAGTGGATCGGCAATCTGCTCCTTCAGGTATTTGCGCGCCCGGTTGACGTCGAGCTTGATGGCGCCACCCAGGAAATTGTCGGGGTTGAGGTAACCCAACACGACATGACAATCCGAAACTGACACCGTATCCAGCCCGCTATCGGCCCAGCACATGCCGACGCGATAACCGGCACTGTCGGGACCGAGCTTGATGGCCTTGCTGTAGGGGTCGATGCGGATGAAGCTGCCGGCGCCGGCGCCGACCGAATCCATCGCCACCAGGGGCAGGGACAGCAACAGGCGCGCCATGTCCGGATCGGACTGGATGGCGAAGTTGCCCTTGGTAATGATTGCCATGTCGAAACTGGTGCCGCCGATATCGCTGCAGGCAATATTGTCATAGCCCAGTTTCTCGCCCAGGAATTTGGAACCGATCACGCCGCCGATAGGACCGGAGACGATGGTGCGGGCCAGCTCCTTGGCGCGCCAGCCGATGGTGCCGCCGTGGGTCGCCATCACGCGCAAATCGAACTTGGCGCCATGTTTCTTGAAACGATCACTGACCTTTTTCAAGGTTTCGCGTGACGGCTCCGCTGCGTAGGCTTCCAGAATCGTCGTGTTGGTGCGGTGACTTTCCTTGCGCGACGGGTAGTAATCGACGGTCGCAAAGACCGGGATGTCGGCCCCCAGTTTCTTCAATTCTTCGCGGCAGATATCACGCGCCCGCAGTTCACTTTTTTCGTTCTTGTGCGACTGCAGCAGACTGATCACGATCGCCTTGGAGCCGCGTGCCACCAGCTCGCGGGTGGCGACGCGAACTTCGTCTTCGCGCAGCGGAATGACGACCTGACCCTGGACATCGGTGCGCTCGGTGACGCCGCGTGTGCGGGACAGTGGCACCAGGGGTTCGTCGTAACGGTGGCAGTTCAAGTGGATACGTTCCTCCAGTGCATAACCGAGGTAACTCTGAGCGGCACGACCCATCGAATGGATGTCTTCAAACCCTTTGTTACACATTAGTCCAACGTCCAGGCCTTTGCGCTGCACCACCCGGTTCAGCATGGCGGTGCCGGAGTAGACGCAGGTCAAAAGTTCCGGAAAGACCTCGTCGACATTGAGCTTCCATTCGGCGAGCGCGTCGATCGACGATTCGTAGATCGCCTGCGATTCATCCCCAGGATTACTCTGTGCTTTACCGACGACGAATGAGCCATCTTCCCGGACAAAGAAGGTGTCAGTCATCGTGCCGCCGGCATCGATTCCCATCACCTGTACGGGCGAGTGTTGCGTTTGCATAAGTGCTGTCTCCTCAATTCCTAATTGATTTTTTGACCCAGCCAGCGACCGTCAATGCAACAGTTGCTGGCTGGTACCCGCGATGAAATTAAAGTTAATCGCCTAGCCGGTATTGCAAAGGGCATGCCAGTGTTTATGAAAGCTGAAAAGTATCCGTTTCCCCCAATGAGCGGTGCTGAAAACCGGACGCGCTTGAGCCCGTCCGCAAGTTGTCTCGAACGTTTGTTTTTCGAACGGTCGCGTTGAATCCGGACGGAAATCGAACGGCGTTCGGCTGTACCACTGGAGAACCAGTGACCTGTGCCCATGTGTTCATCCACAAGGACTGCGGACGAGGTCCGCTGTATAGTGCTACGGAAAAATGACTAAATTTCCGAGATGAGCCCATCAAACAAAGTGGGCTGCCCAGGGCCATTGAGCCCTGCGGCAATTAGGGGAATAGCGAGTAGGAGACAACATGAATGAAAACGAGCCAAACCGGTCCAGCCAGCGGCTGTCCGATCCGCAAAACAACCAGAAAATCATGGCGGCCTGGGACGGATTTTTGAGTGGCAATGCGCCCCAGGCGAATGCCTTGCGTTGCCTGATTGATGACTCCTGGCGGCGCTGTCTGGAGGTGCAGGTGGACCCCGGCCGCAACCAGGCGCTTCCGCCGGTGAATGAGGACGCACTCAACTCGCTGCAGCAGCAGCACCGCGAATTGTTGATTGCCGGCACACAGGTGATGGCGATGGCGCGGGATTTTCTGGCCGAAACCGAGACGATCATGATCCTGACCGATCCGAACGGGATGATCCTGGGCGTGGAAGGCGACCCGCGCGCACTGGGGGCGGCCGAAGACATTCACCTGATTGCCGGCAGCAGCTGGAACGAGCTGATTTGCGGGACCAATGCCATCGGCACCGCCCTGTCCATCGGTCAGCCGGTGCAGATTCATGCGGCCGAACATTTTTGTGCCGGCATCAAGCAGTGGACCTGCTCCGCGACCGTCATCCGGGACCCCTATGACGGCAAGATCTTGGGCGCCGTTGATGTATCGGGTTTGGGCAAGACCTTCAGCCCGCACAGTCTGGCGTTTGCCGTCACCACGGCCAGCCGGATCGAAAGTCAGCTGGCCAAATTGGAGATGGAGTTTCGCTATCAGTTGCTGGAGCGCGGCATGGCGAAAATGTCCAGCGCGACCGATGGTGTCATCATTTGTGACCGTCGCGGCTACCCCATCAAGGCCAACGAACGGGCCGTTACGGCGCTGCTCGCGCGGGGCATTAATTTTGATCTTAAAAACACGACCCGCATCCCGATCTTGAGCACCGGGTCGTTCGCATCCCCGACACGTGTCGAGGCGCCCGAATGGCTCTGTGCCGACTGGCTCGAACCCATCATCGACGCCGGGGAACGGATTGGCACGTTGTTGGCGATTCCGGGGTTGCCGCAGACGGGCGCGCAGTTGCACTTGGCCCGAACCGAGCGCAGCACCAAGGCGGCGGTGACGTCGGACAGCCGGAGTTTTGCCGACATCGTGGGCAGCAGCGAGGTCTTGGCGCAGGCGGTGCAAAAGGCCCGGCTGCTGGCGAAAACCAACGTGCCCGTGCTTTTGCTCGGCGAAACCGGCGTCGGCAAGGAGAATTTTGCGCAAGGAATCCATCGCGCCGGCCCGGCCGGGGAGCGGCCATTTGTCGCGCTCAACTGCGGCGGGCTTTCCAAGGACCTGTTGGCCAGTGAGCTTTTTGGCCATTGCGAGGGCTCCTTTACCGGTTCCCGTCGCGGCGGCATGGTCGGCAAGATCGAGGCGGCGAATGGGGGCACGCTGTTTCTGGATGAGATCGGTGAAATGCCGCTGGAGCTCCAGCCGCACTTTTTACGGGTGCTGGAAGAAGGCGAGATTTACCGGATCGGCGAGACCACGCCACGAAAAATCAGCTTCAAGCTGATCGCCGCCACCAACCGGGAGATTCGGGAGGAGGTGGCCGAGGGCCGGTTCCGCATGGACCTGTTTTACCGGGTCTCCGTGACCAGTATTCACATTCCGCCGCTGCGCGAGCGGCGAGTGGATATCCGGCCGCTGGTCGAGCATTTTTTGCACAAGTTTGCCACCCAGTACGGTGTTGAGGCCAAGCAGATCACGCCGGATGTCATTGCCGTACTGGAAAACCAGGCCTGGCCGGGGAATGTGCGTGAGTTGCGCAATGTGATCGAGAGCATGTTTCTGCTGGCGGCCGGACCCTCCTTGGGGCTCAGCGACTTGCCCGCTGAAATGGCCGTGCCGCCAGTGATCCATCGCGGACAAGTGGGTGAACCTGCGCCCGCGACCAAAGGCAAGCTGGAAGACTCGGGGCTGGCCTTTATCCGCGAGACGATTGAAGCGCACCGGGGGAACCTGACCCTGGTGGCCAAGCAGCTTGGCATTGCGAAGAGCACCCTGTACATCAAGCTCAAAAAATACGGGCTGGACCAAGTGGTCAGCAGCGTCAGAGGTCCGGGCCACTAGGCTTGCCGGACGGGGATGGTTCCGCGTGGCGCTGGGCCTTCTCAGCGCGCGGAGCGTTCCAGGTAATGTTTGCGCCAGAAAAACAGCACCAGTCCAAGCGCCGTCAGCAGCATGAAGCTCATGGCAATCCAGAAGCCATTCGACAGGTGCAGCAAGGGAATGAATTCAAAGTTCATGCCGAAGATGCCGGCGATCAGGTTCAGCGGCAGAAAGATGGCGGTCAGCACCGTCAGCGTTCGCATGATCTCGTTGGTGCGGTGGCTTTGGGCGTTGAAGTGCATCTGGACAGCGGTTTCGGCGCTTTGTTCCAGCCGCCGCACATGGTGCACCACCCGCTCAATGTGCTCCAGCACATCGCGACTGCGTATGTGCAGCAGTTCGCGTTCGCGCTGACCGCCGGGTGTCTCGGCATCGGGCCAGGTCTTAAGGGCTTCGGTCCAATCCTGGATCGCCGAGCGCTGGTCTTCGCAGATTTCGTCCAGATGGTGCAGCGCCAGTCGGGCATCCAGCAGGGCGGCCCAATTGTTGAAACGGGTCTTGGGGTTGACCAATTCAGCCTGCCAGTGGTCGAGTTGGTGGGTGAGCTCGCGGCGCAGTTCCAGGTAGCCGTCCACCATGTGATTGACGATGCGCAGCATCAGGTCGGCCGGGCTGCTGGGCAGGCGCGCGCCGGCCGCATGGGATTCGGCCGACGCCGCGTTCAATAACTTGGCGGCATAGGCGTCGCGCACCGCGCAGTCGGTCGGATGGACGGTGAGCAGGATGTGATCGAACACGGCAAAGCCGACCGGACTGGTATCGATGCGCCGCAGAATCGGCGGGCCGCCGCGCGCGGGCAAACGGTGCAGTGGCAGGCCGGGTTGCGCCAGGTCGGTCTCGCTGTTGCCGGCGGCCAGACGGCGGAACACCAGAATGTCGTACTGCGAGGTGTAGTCGTAATGCGAAGGCAACTGGTTGCTCAGCAGGTCGGAAATATGCAAATCAACCAGCTGCATGCCGCACAGGGCTTGCAGCGTCGCCTGGATTTGCCCCTGCATCACCTCAAACTCGCGGCGCCCGCAGGCGATCCACAGGTAGCCGTTTGCCGGCCGCCGCAGATCGGCCAGCGGGGTCAAGGCATCGGTCTCAATGACACTGGTGCCGGTGATGGAGAAAATTCGCATGGACAGGCCTTTGATGCCAGTTATATAAGAAATAGCACGCTAGCCCCCGTCGGTATTGCGCAGGAAGCTATTATTTTCGTAGCAATCGGGCCGCATCCAGCGCAAAGTAGGTGAGCACACCATCGGCCCCGGCGCGTTTGAAGGCCAGCAGGCTCTCCATCATGACGGCATCGTGATCGAGCCAGCCGTTGAGGGCGGCGGCCTTGAGCATGGCGTATTCGCCGCTGACCTGGTAGGCAAAGGTCGGCACCTTGAACTCGTCCTTGACGCGACGCACCACGTCCAGGTACGGCATGCCGGGCTTGACCATCACCATGTCGGCGCCTTCGGCAATGTCCAGCGCCACTTCGCGCAGCGCCTCGTCGGAGTTGCCGGGGTCCATCTGGTACTGGTTTTTATTGCTTTTGCCCAGGTTGGCGGCGGAGCCGACCGCGTCACGGAACGGGCCATAAAACGCGCTGGCGTATTTGGCGCTGTAGGCCATGATGCGGGTGTGGATGAAGTGATTCGCCTCCAGCGCCAGGCGAATGGCGCCGATGCGGCCGTCCATCATGTCGCTGGGGGCCACGATGTCAACGCCCGCGCCAGCCTGGGTCAAGGCCTGCTTGACCAGCATTTCAATCGTGGCTTCATTCATGATGTAGCCGTTCTCAGTCAGGTTCGGGTCGGGCAGGCCGTCCTGGCCGTGGCTGGTGTAAGGGTCCAGCGCCACATCGGTCATGACACCCAGGCCGGGGAATTCTCTTTTCAACGCCTGCACCACGCGCGGCACCAGGCCTTCCGGGTTCAGGGCTTCGCGCCCGTCATACGTTTTCAGAGCCGGATCGATCACCGGGAACAAGGCCATGACGGGAATGCCGAGCTTGACGCACTCTTCGGCGACCGGCAACAGCAGGTCCAGGCTCAAACGTTCCACGCCTGGCATGGAGCCAATCGCCTGGCGCTGTTGTTTTCCGTCAACAACAAAAACCGGGTAGATCAGGTCGTACGGGGTCAGCGCGTTCTCACGGACCAGATTGCGGGTGAACGTGTCACGCCGTAAGCGGCGAGGGCGACCAATGGGGAAAGGAGCGTGCGTTGTCATGGCGAAAAGTGTACTAGGTGAATGATTTTTACAATTTGTAATAAATAGTTCATGCAAAGTCTTGTAAGAGCGCGCCTATTTTGATAGATTACCTGTGGGCAGTTCGCTGCCTCCCGCTTTTCCTCCCTGAGCGGGGCCTTGATGTGTGACAGCAAATAGGCTTACCACCCCAGCCCTCGTGCTGGGGTTTTTTTTGACCTAAACTGCCTCATGCTCTGGATTAAATCGCTTCACATTGTTTTCGTCGCCAGTTGGTTTGCTGGTTTGTTTTACCTGCCGCGTATCTTTGTCAACTTGGCCATGGTGCCGCAGGAGTCGGTGGCTGAGCGGGAACGGTTGTTGTTGATGGCGCGCAAATTGTTGCGTTTCACCACCGTTATTGCGGTCCCGGCGCTGGCGTTGGGCATTTGGCTTTGGGTTGGTTATGGCATTGGCTGGGGTCCGGGTAATGGCTGGATGCATGCCAAACTGGCCGTGGTCCTGCTGGTGCTGGGCTATCACCACAGTTGTAGTGTCGTGCTGCGCAAGTTTGTGGCCAATCGCAATACCCGCAGCCATGTCTGGTACCGCTGGTTCAACGAGGCTCCGGTACTGATGTTGCTGGTGGTCGTGATCTTGGTGGTGGTCAAGCCGTTCTAACGAATTGGCGCAAATGCATAAGACTTCGGCATGGCCCCTCGCGTTGATTTACGTCGGGCTCATCTTCTATGCCAGTCTGTATCCTTTTTCTGATTGGCGTTACCAGGGCATCGTGCCGTGGGCATTTTTAACCAGTCCGTTGCCCAAATACTGGACTGGTTTTGATGTGGCGATCAATGTCCTGGGCTACATGCCGCTCGGATTTTTGCTGGTTCTCAGTGCGCTGCGGTCCGGTAGAGCGCCGTACGCCGTTGCCCTGGCGACGTTGCTGGCGGGCTTCCTGTCGCTGTCGATGGAATCGCTGCAAAGCTATTTGCCTGACCGGGTTCCGTCCAATGTGGACTTGAGTCTCAACACGCTAGGGGCCTGGCTGGGTGGCTTGATGGCCTGGTCGATGGAAAAACTGGGTGTCATTGACCGCTGGAGCCGCTTCCGGGCGCGCTGGTTTGTGGCCGATGCCCGCGGGGGCTTGGTGTTGCTGGCCATGTGGCCGCTGGCCTTGTTGTTCCCGGCAACCGTGCCGTTTGGGCTCGGCCAGGTGATGGAACGGCTGGAGGCGGCCGTGGCCGATGCCTTGCAGGACACGCCCTTCTTGGACTGGCTGCCGGTGCGTGACATTGAGTTGCAGCCGCTGGTGCCCGGCATCGAGCTGGTCTGCGTTGCGCTGGGCGTTTTGATTCCGTGTTTGCTTGGCTTTTGCATCATCCGCTCGGTGGCGCGGCGGGCCCTCTTTGTCGGGCTGGTGTTCGCCTTTGGCATGGGCGTGACCGCACTGTCGGCGGCTTTGAGTTACGGCCCGGAACATGCCTGGGCCTGGTTTACCTTGCCGGTCGAGGTCGGTCTGGTTACGGCGCTGGTGTTGGTGGTCTTGCTGTTGTGGGCACCGCGGCGTGCGAGCGCATCGCTGATGTTGCTGGCGCTGGGCATCTACCTCAGTCTGCTGAATCAGGCGCCGGCCAGCCCTTATTTAGCGCAAACATTGGCCACCTGGGAGCAGGGTCGTTTTATCCGCTTTCATGGATTGGCGCAGTGGCTTGGCTGGCTGTGGCCTTATGCCGCGTTGGTATATGTGCTGACGCAGGTCTGGGGCCGGGACCCAAAAAACTAGAATCACGGTTATGACTGAAACAAATTGTGATGCCCAAGCCGGCGGCAGTCTTGCCGCCCGGCCGGCAGATTCTTATTACGAGCGGCATATCTTCTTCTGTCTCAATGAGCGCAAAAATGGCGAAGATTGCTGTGCTCACCATGGGGCGCAGGAAGGATTCGACCGCTGCAAACTCCAGGTCAAGGCCGCGGGTTTGGCCGGTCCCGGCCAGGTTCGGGTCAACAAGGCCGGTTGCCTGGACCGCTGTGCCGCCGGCCCGGTGGCGGTGGTCTACCCGGAGGCGGTCTGGTACACCTTTGTGGACAACGATGACATCGATGAAATCGTGGAATCACACCTTAAAAATGGCAAAGTGGTTGAGCGCCTGCTTATCCCCGCAACCTTAGGTCGTTAAGCATTTTTAGCCTCTAGCCCCCGTCCAATGGGTGCTGGTAGCTATTTTATTAATAGCAATTAAATCAACAACTGTCGGTCACCTGGCCGATGGACGAACTCCCCTTTTATGAAAACCCTTCTTCTTGCCATCGCCGCTGCTGTCAGTTTCTCGGTCGCCGCACAAACACCACAGCCCCCCGAAATTGCAGCGCGCTCCTATCTGTTGTTAGACGTCACGGCGAACCAGCTGCTAGCGCAAAAAGACATTGACGTTCCGGTGGAGCCGGCATCACTGACCAAACTGATGTCGGCCTATTTGGTGTTTGATGCCTTGCGCAGCAAAAAACTGAATCTCAAGCAGACGCTCCCCGTCAGTGAACGTGCCTGGAAAATGCCTGGATCGCGCATGTTCATCGATCCCAAAATGATGGTGCCGGTGGAGGACTTGATCAAAGGCATGATCGTGCAAAGCGGCAACGATGCCACCATGGCGCTGGCGGAAGGCGTGGGCGGCTCGTCCGAGCGCTTTGTGCAGCTCATGAATGAGCAGGCCAAGGCCCTCGGCATGAAATCCACCGGCTACAAAAACCCGGAGGGACTGACCGAGGCCGGTCATACCACCACCGCACGCGATCTCAGCATTCTAGCCACCCGCCTGATGCAGGATTTCCCGGATTATGTGGCTTATTACGCCATCAAAAAATACCATTACCAGGGTACTCCGGTTACCAATGACAGCAACCGCAACCTGTTGTTGTTCCGCGATCCGTCCGTGGACGGTTTGAAAACCGGCCATACCGATGCAGCCGGCTATTGCCTCATTGCGACAGCCAAGCGTGACTTCTCCAATCTGGGAGCGCCAGGTGCTGCTGCCGGTTCGCCGGGTGCAACGGGAAGCCGACGCCTGCTGTCCATTGTGTTGGGGGCCACCAGCGAAAATGCCCGTGCCAACGAGTCCCAGAAGCTGCTGAACTGGGGCTACACCGCCTATGAAGGCGTCAAGCTGTTCGATGCCAACCAGGCGGTGGTATCGCCCGCAGTCTGGAAGGGCAAAAGTTCAACCGTCAAGTTGGGTCGCCAGCAGGCGATTGTGGTTGCCGTCCCGACTGGCAGTGCTGGCAACCTGAAAACACAAGTGGTGCGTGCTGATCCTCTGGTGGCGCCATTTGCCAAAGGTCAACAATTGGCAACGCTGAAGGTCAGCAACGGAGAGCAGACGCTCGTCGATGTGCCCTTGGTCGCGCTGGAAGCCGTCGAGCAAGCCGGCATCGTCGGTCGTGCTTGGGATGCCATGCGTTTGTGGATTAAGTAAGGAGGAGTTTGTTGAGAGAAGTCGGGCGCGCAGACGCGTGGCCGGAGGGCCAGGTTCGGAGAACGTGATTGCGTGTTAACCGATGACCTGCTATAGTTGAAAGCTTTTCGGAATTTCCGAAGAGATTCACGTTTTCGAAGTTTTTTAAGTTACCAAACGTTTAGGGACGTTTTTCAATGCCAACCATTAATCAATTAGTACGTCAGGGGCGCGAGGTCGAAACGATCAAGTCAAAAAGCCCCGCGATGCAAAACTCTCCGCAGCGTCGCGGTGTGTGCACCCGTGTGTACACCACTACGCCTAAGAAACCTAACTCGGCTCTGCGTAAAGTCGCCAAAGTGCGCCTGACCAATGGGTTCGAAGTTATTTCCTACATCGGCGGCGAAGGCCACAACCTGCAGGAACACAGCGTCGTGCTGGTTCGCGGCGGTCGTGTCAAGGATCTGCCTGGTGTGCGTTACCACATTGTGCGTGGTTCGCTTGATTTGCAAGGCGTGAAAGATCGCAAGCAGTCGCGCTCCAAGTACGGTGCCAAGAAGCCAAAGGCGAAATAAGCTAACGCTTGTTCGATAAATAAGGTGTTGTTTCCCGCGTGGCGCGGTGAATCAACGTAGTGACCCGTTGTTGGGTCGAGTAAGTGAAAACCAAAATGGTTTTTGCGGTATCAGATTTTGATGCCAACTGAAGCAATTAAGAGGTGAAAAAATGCCACGTCGTCGCGAAGTCCCTAAACGTGAAATCCTGCCGGATCCTAAGTTCGGCAATGTCGAGCTGTCTAAATTCATGAACGTGATCATGGAAGGCGGCAAAAAAGCGGTCGCTGAACGCATCATTTATGGCGCGCTGGAGCAGATCGAAAAGAAGAACCCTGGTAAAGACCCGGTTGAAGCCTTCACCATGGCTATCAATAACGTCAAGCCTATGGTTGAAGTGAAGTCCCGCCGTGTTGGTGGTGCTAACTACCAGGTGCCTGTTGAAGTGCGCCCGGTCCGTCGTTTGGCCCTGTCCATGCGTTGGATTAAAGAAGCTGCGCGCAAGCGCGGTGAAAAATCCATGGCATTGCGCTTGGCTAACGAGTTGATGGAAGCTACTGAAGGCCGTGGCGGCGCCATGAAAAAGCGTGACGAAGTTCACCGCATGGCAGAAGCCAACAAGGCCTTCTCCCACTTCCGTTTCTAAGACGGCTACTGCGCGGCTTTCATTCGCCGTCGCAGTCCTCTTGCTTGCTTCACGCATCGCCTTCGAGACTGCCCACAGAGTGAAAGCCGCACGCTACGTCGCAAAGGCTACAAGTCTTTGCGGGTAGTGGTTTGAAATATACAGATCAACCAAGGATCCACCATGGCTCGCCATACCCCCATTGAGCGCTACCGCAATATCGGTATTTCGGCTCACATTGACGCCGGTAAAACCACTACCACCGAGCGCGTGCTTTTTTATACTGGCGTGAGCCACAAAATTGGTGAAGTCCATGACGGCGCGGCCACCATGGACTGGATGGAGCAGGAGCAGGAGCGTGGCATCACGATCACCTCCGCTGCAACGACCTGTTTCTGGACGGGGATGGACAAGTCCTTGCCTGAGCACCGTATCAACATCATTGACACCCCCGGCCACGTGGATTTCACGATTGAAGTCGAGCGCTCGATGCGCGTGCTGGATGGTGCGTGCATGGTGTACTGTGCGGTGGGTGGCGTGCAGCCCCAGTCGGAAACCGTCTGGCGCCAGGCCAACAAATACAAAGTGCCACGTTTGGCCTTTGTGAACAAGATGGACCGCACCGGTGCCAACTTCTTCAAGGTTGTGGATCAGATGAAGTTGCGCTTGAAGGCTAGCCCTGTTCCTATGGTGATTCCAATCGGCGCAGAGGAAAACTTCACTGGCGTGGTTGACCTGATCAAAATGCGGGCCATCATTTGGGATGAGGCGTCACAAGGCATGAAGTTTGAGTACCGCGAGATTCCTGCTGACCTGGTGGAAAGCGCCAAGGAATGGCGTGAAAAAATGGTCGAGGCCGCTGCCGAAGCGTCCGAAGAGTTGATGAACAAGTACCTTGAAGAAGGTGACTTGACTGAAGACGAGATCAAGTTTGGTATTCGTACGCGCACGATCGCCAGCGAGATCCAGCCGATGTTTTGCGGCTCTGCGTTCAAGAACAAAGGCGTGCAGCGCATGCTGGATGCCGTGATTGAATTCATGCCGTCGCCGGTGGATATTCCTCCGGTCAAGGGTTTGGACGAAGATGAAAATCCTGTGGTGCGTAAAGCAGACGATAAAGAGAAGTTCTCGGCCCTGGCATTCAAACTGATGACCGACCCGTTTGTGGGTCAGTTGACTTTTGTGCGCGTCTATTCCGGCGTGCTGCAAAAAGGCGATACCGTCTATAACCCGATTCGTGGCAAGAAAGAACGCATCGGTCGTATCGTGCAAATGCACGCCAACAACCGCGAAGAAGTTAGCGAAATCGTCGCCGGTGACATCGCTGCCTGTATCGGTTTGAAAGATGTGACCACCGGTGAAACCTTGTGCGACCCAACAGCGATTGTTACGCTGGAACGCATGGTGTTCCCTGAGCCTGTGATTACCCAGGCTGTCGAGCCCAAGACCAAGGTTGACCAAGAAAAAATGGGCATTGCCTTGCAGCGTTTGGCACAAGAAGATCCTTCATTCCGCGTCAAAACGGACGAGGAATCGGGTCAAACATTGATCGCCGGTATGGGCGAGTTGCATCTGGAAATCATCGTTGACCGCATGAAGCGTGAGTTTGGCGTGGAAGCCAACGTTGGCAAGCCGCAAGTGTCCTACCGCGAAACCATTCGCAAGACGGTGGAAGATGCTGAAGGCAAGTTTGTGCGTCAGTCCGGCGGTAAGGGTCAGTACGGCCACGTGGTGCTGAAAATCGAACCCAATGAGCCAGGCAAGGGTATCGAGTTTGTTGATGCGATCAAGGGCGGCACGGTTCCTCGTGAGTACATTCCTGCGGTTGAAAAAGGCATTCACGAAGCAGTCACGCAAGGCGTGCTGGCGGGCTACCCGGTTGTCGACGTCAAGGTGACTTTGCACTTTGGTTCGTACCACGACGTTGACTCCAACGAAATGGCCTTCAAGATGGCGGCGATCTTCGGCTTCAAGGAGGGTTGCCGCAAGGCTGGTCCGGTCATTCTTGAACCCATGATGGCAGTTGAGGTGGAGACGCCAGAAGACTACGCCGGTAACGTGATGGGCGATTTGGCGTCACGTCGCGGCATGGTGCAGGGTATGGAAGACATAGTTGGCGGCGGCAAGGCGATTAAAGCCGAAGTGCCGTTGTCCGAGATGTTCGGATATTCGACGACTTTGCGCTCCATGTCGCAAGGGCGTGCCACCTACACGATGGAATTCAAGCATTACTCGGAAGCGCCGCGTAACGTGTCCGAAGCCATCATGGCGGCCCGGGCGAAGTAATTTCAAGCTGTCTGCGACGGTGTGCCGCCCTGTTCCCGTGCGGGGCGAATCAGCAACATCGTGCAAACATTAAACCTGTACACGGGAATTAGCTCTTTGGAGAATTGATAATGGGAAAAGAAAAATTCGCACGTACCAAACCGCACGTCAACGTCGGCACGATTGGCCACGTCGATCACGGTAAAACTACGCTGACAGCCGCCATCACCACGGTGCTGGCAGCCAAATTTGG